>WNGL01018534.1_pt1 | contig 13513 bp, 9 predicted proteins | sample 5400591 | NCBI WGS metagenome assembly WNGL01 (sample SAMN13153377, study PRJNA577476) | soil metagenome | isolation source: 80 cm soil or saprolite under Garry oak tree replicate 1 | place: USA:California | collected 2016-06-15
CCGCGTGGGTTGTTCACCACCCGCCCCAACAGGCTGCCGCCGCATGCCAGCGCCAACTGCCAACTGGCCGACGCCGCGAACGCCGCCAGCACGAACACGCCGCCGGCCACCGGACCGAGCCCGCCGGCCGCGTGCCGGCCGAGCACGAGGGCGCCGAAGTAGACAATGGTCGTCGGGTTCAACGCGGTCAGGCCGACCAGCATCAGGTAGGCCCGACCCGCCGTGACCGGTCGGTCCTGAGCCTGGCCGGATGCCGGGATTCGGTGGTGCCGCAGGGCAACCGCGGCCGTACGGACCGCCAAGAGGATCAGTACTGCGGCCGCGACCCAGCGCGTCGGCGTGGCGAACGGCTGGATCGCGCGGCCGAGCGCACTGCCGCCGAGAACGCCGGCCAACGCGTACGCACCGTCCACAGTGGCCACGCCGAGTGCCGCCGCGATGCCGGAACGCAACGGCGAACGGGCGGCCAGGCCGATCAGCAGAGGGGCGATCGCACCGACCGGCACCGCGACGCCGTAACCGGCCAGCAGGCCCGCGACCAGGGCTTGGCTCAGCATCGGGATGGCGGCACCGGACCGGACACCGTCCGGCCGGCGCGCTGTCGACGCGGACCGCTCGCCGAGTGGAGCTGGCGGAAGCGCGGTGATCGGGTCGACGTCATGGCGGGATACTGCCGGCCGGATTCCGGCCGCGGCAACGCATTTTTCTGTCATGTGGTGAAGTGGTCCGGTGCGCTCCGAGAGTTCGACCGTCGGCCAGGTCTGGCATCAGGTGATCAGCGTCCAACCGGTCCCCTCGACCGCCGTCGTGGCGGGGGCCGCCCTCGCGGCCCTGCTCATGGTGCTGGTCCGGGACGTGTGGGTGGTGGTGCGCAACGTGGTGACCATCGCGCACGAGGGCGGCCACGCGCTGGTCGCGCTGCTGGCCGGGCGCCGGCTGCGCGGTATCCGGCTGCATTCGGACACGTCCGGCGTGACGCTGTCCCGAGGCAAGCCGACCGGACCGGGCATGGTCGCCACTGCTGCCGCGGGCTATCTCGCGCCGTCCATCCTCGGCCTCGGTTGCGCGATTCTGCTGCTGTTCGGACACATCACGGCGTTGCTGTGGCTGACGGTGCTGCTGCTCGTCGCGATGCTGATCCTGGTGCGCAACGCCTACGGCGTGGCGTCCATCCTGGTCACGGCGGCCGTCGTGTTCGTGGTCTCCTGGTTCACGTCGGCACAGGTGCAGGCCGGTTTCGCCTACGCCTTCATGTGGTTTCTCGTATTCGCCGGCATTCGGCCGGTCTGGGAACTGCAACGGTCACGGCGACGCGGCAGAGCCCCCGATTCGGACGCCGACCAACTCGCCAAGCTGACCGGGCTGCCCGGCCTGCTGTGGGTGCTGGTGTTCGGCGCGGTCGGGCTCGGCGTGCTGGTGCTGACCGCGATGTGGCTGCTGCCGCTTACCAGTTGGTTCGCTCGTCGTTCGGGATGACGGCGACCACCGGCCACTCGGCCGGCTGGCCGGGCGGCACAAGGGGTTCGGCCGCGGCGTCGGCGGGCTGGTCGACGATCGCCATACCGACGGAGTCCTCGGGTGTCTCGCGTGCCCGCCGGTAGGCGGCCAGCGTGGCGGCCAGGGACACCAGCGCCGCCGTGACCAGCAGCCAGTAGCCGGAGCCGATGGTCTCCGTCACCGGCCCGATCGCGGCGGACGAACTCAGACCGCGCCACGCCACCTCGAACGTACCGAGGGCGAACACCAGGCCGGTCAGGAATGCCGACGCCGCGATGCCCAGCGCGTTGGCGAACCGCGCCCCCGCCGGCCGGCGAATCGCGCGCAGCCGCAACAGGACGACAAGGGCCAGCAGCAGCGCGGCGACCAGCAGCGGATAGCCCAACGGGACCGGCGCGGCCTCGACCTGCGACGCCAGGTCGCCATTCGCTCCCGAGGCACCGGACGTGAGGTGCCAGGCGTCCATGCTCAGCAGGCTTGTCGACGAATTGGGTCCGGACAACTCGAATGGCTGCGACACCGCGAACAACGGCGTGACCGAGCCGACGACGACCAGGATCATCGTCGCCCCGTACAACACCGTTGACACAACGGACGACGCGGTAGCTCGAACCACCGGCAGCCCAGGCGGCAGTTCGGCGTCGGGCTCGGGCTCGGCAGTGTCCGGCGGATAGACCTGGGCCCACTGGCCGGTGACCGACCCGGCGATACCGGCGTCCTCCGTCGGGGGCGGTTGCTGGCCGTTCGGTGGTATGGAACCGGTCACGTTTGCCATGGTGGCACAGAACGCCAGACGACGGGTCAGGGCTCCGGTGTCTCGTCGTACCGGCCGGCCCTGCCGTCGGCCGGTAGCACCACCTGCGTGCACCGGGCGGCCGCGAGCACGATGCCGTCCGGGTCGTACAACTCCGCGGAACAGAACACCACCCGGCGGGTGCGCCGCACGACCTCGCCGACCGCACGCAGCGTGCCCGGCCGGCACGACCGCAGGAACTCCACCCGCAGGTCGGCGGTGAGGAACGACTGGTCGTTGTCCAGCACCGTCCAGCACGCGCCGCCCATCGCGGAGTCGAGCAGGGCGGTCACCATGCCGCCCTGCACGATCGGTCCGGACGCGCTGGGAAAGCAGTAGTCGACGACGGCGTCCCATTCCACCGTGGTGCTGCCCGGTTTCAGGTCGGTACGCCGGTAGCCGAGGGTGCGCCAGATGTCCGGGCCAGGCCAGCGCTCCTGGCCCCACCGGGCCATGTCCGCGAACCGGGAGCCCGCCTCGTCGCTCATACTTCGCTGTCGACCATGGCGCGCAAGCGTTTCCGGTCCAGCTTGCCCACGCTGGTCAGCGGCACCTTGTCGATCACCCTGATCTCACGCGGATACTTGTTGGCCGACAGCCTGCCCTTGGCGTGCGTGGTCAGCTCGTCCACGGTCACGGTGGCGCCCGGCCGCAGCGAGACGAACGCGACCACCTCCTCGCCGAGGCGCCGGTCCGGCCGGCCGACCACGGCCGCCAGGCTGACGGCGGGATGCGACAGCAGCACGTCCTCGATATCGCGCGGGTAGACGTTGAAGCCGCCCCGGATGATCAGGTCCTTCTTCCGGTCCACCACGTAGAGATAGCCGTCCTCGTCGCGGTGGCCGATGTCGCCCGTGCACAGCCAGCCGTCGCGCAGCGCGACCGACGTGGCCTCGGGCGCGTGCCAGTAGCCGGACATGATGCCCGGGGAACGCGCGCAGATCTCGCCGTCCACCCCGGGTGGCAACTCCTTGCCGTACTCGTCCTGGATGGTCACCTCACAGCCCGGAATCGGCAGTCCGACACTGCCCTTGCGGCGCTTGCCCAGCGGGCTGGTGGAGATGACCGACGCGGATTCGGTGCAGCCGTAGCCTTCGTAGATGGTGGCACTGGGCACGCGCGCCTCGAACTCGTCCCGGACGTCCGGCGCCAGTGGCGCGGCCCCCGACGAAACGGCGACCAACGCGGACAGGTCCGTTTCGGCAAGCGGCTGGGTGAGCAGCATCTGGATCATGGACGGCACCAGCGTCGTACGCTCGATCCGGTGCTTGGCGGCGAGCGACAGCCAGCCGGCCGGATCGAACCACCGCATGAGCACGGTCTGGTGCGGTTCGGTCTGGTGGGTGCCGATGCACGTAACGAGCAGGCCGTACGCGTGCGCGAGCGGAAGCGGGACGAGCGTGCTGTGCAGTGCGTCGCCGGAGGATGCCGCCTGGCCGGCCGAGCCGCACCAGAACAGGTTGGCGTGGGTGAGGGGGACGCCCTTGGACCGGCCGGTGGTGCCGCCGGTGTAGAGCAGGGCCGCCAGTTCGTCATCGGCACGATCGACGATGGCGCAGGGTTCGGCCGAGGACAGTTCGGCGTGGTCGAGGATCTTGTCGTCGTGCTGGGCACCGTCGGCGCCGGCGAGCACGACGAAGCGGACACCCGGCGCGTCGGCGATGGCCGCGTTGACCTTCGGCAGGAACTCGGCCGTCGTCACGACGGCGACAGCGCCGGAGTCGACCAGCACCGAGCGCAGTTCGCTCTCGCTGACCAGGAAGATCAACGGCGTGACCACGGCGCCGATCCGCCACAGCGCGCTGTAGGTGATCATCACTTCCGGGCAGTTCGCCATCAGCACGACGACCCGCTCCCCCGGGCGCACGCCATGGTCACGCAGGCCGGCCCCGAACCGCGCGGCCCGGTCGGCCATCGTGCCGGTGGACCACCAGGTGCCTTCGAAGAAAAGCGACTCGTAGTCACCGAGCGAGTCCAGTTGACGTTCCGCCTGCCGGGCCACGTTGTGCTCACCCATGCCCGCCCTCACCTCCGCGTGAGTCGACACACCGACTGGTCGGTATGTCAGGCACAGTACGTTCCGTTGGGCAGCGCATCAAGATACGGTGGCAGTTCGTCGCCTGTTGTGGGGGACAACGTGGCCATCCTGTTCGTGACATCATCCATGTCGCAGCCGTGTCCGGCGAGCCGGCGCGGCCATCCGGCCGACGTCTTCGAACGGGAGCTGCCGGTAGCCGGCGCCGGCATAATCCGTGTCAACGAATAGTCCCGGAAATGGCAAGTGCGCGTCCATGATCGCGCCCACGGCGGGGTAGAAAACCGCCGGTACCATTGGTTAGAGTGATTTTCGATCACAGCGACGAACGAGGGCTCATCCTGGGTACAAGCCGAAGGGAGCCACGGTGGAGCACAGCCAGGACTTACCAGCACCGGCCACCCCCACCAGCACGGTCTGGCGCAAGAGCACAGCGAGTGGGAGCGGCAACCCGACATGCATCGAAGTCGCCCTGACGACTGCCACGGTGCTGGTGCGTGACTCGAAGGATGCCACCGGTCCCCGCCTGGCATTCACCCCGTCCACGTGGACGGGGTTCGTCGGTACTCTCCGATGGCGAGACGCACCGTGAGACTGTTGCCGTGTCGGCATATTCCATGATCGGTCCGCGCTATCGCAGATTAACAGTTAAGCTATTGCAGCGTTGTCAGCGCCGAACGGCGGGCAGACCGCGAGCAACGAGCGCACGTAGGCAGCAGCGGCCAGCGACGCGTAACGGCGCCAGGTGTTGTTGCGTTGGCTGTCCCCGTAGTCGCTGATGCCACGTACGACGAACCATTCGCGGCCATTGAGCGAACTGCTGGTGCCGACGGCCGCCCCCTCCATCTCCAGTGCCAGCAGGCGATGTCGGGCGGCGATCTCGTCCCGGGTGACCACGTCTCGCAGCGATCGGTCCGCGCTGCCGACCAACCCGTAGTGCACCTTGGGAAACCCCTTGCGGTGCCCGCTGCGGTCGCGCCGCGGGTGATTGAGCGGATAACCGGCACTGTCGTAGACGACATCGGTACGGTCGTTCGGTCGAGCGTAGCCGGCAAGCGCCGGGCGCGACGCGACCGAAAGCCATTCCTCCCAAGGTCGCTCGCCCCGCAGTTCGTCCATGCGCAGGTTGTCCACACCGCGCATGAGCCGCGTCGACGGCGTGGGAAATCCCTGCCGCAGCTCTGTGCCCTCGGGTCCGACAGTGATGTGGTCGTAGTCGACCACACCCTCCGCGACCACGATGTCGCCGAGTCGCACATGCTGTTCCGGCCGGTGCACCTGCGGCACGCCGGCCGCGACACCCACCATGATCACGACCTTGATCGACGGATAGCTCCGGATCATGTTGGCGCAGCCGTCGGCGGCGGCATTGGTCGCGGTCGCCCCGAGCATCGTCAGCGCCGCGGCATGGGACGGCTGGTCCGCCACACCGGGCACCGTGCCCACCGTGTAGCGCGCCAGGTCCGGGTTCACATATCTGTCGAGAGGATCATCGAGGAGGGACCACATCGCGGTGTACTCCTCGGGCATCGCGGTGATCAGGCCGACCGTCGGCTGATTACCGCGGAGAGGTTCGTCGGTCGCACGAAGTCGCGAAACGAGCAATGAACCACGTTGTCGTATGCTGTCTTCCCACCTTCGTCCTGGCATTGGCATTGTAGCGCCTTTCTACAGCCAATCTGGATCATGTCGTCGTGTTCCGGGCGGCTCCCGTGGGAGCCGCCCGGAATAATCTAGTCCGGCAGGCTCGACCGCAGGGTCTCGATCGCCGAACCGAGCATTTCGTTGGTTTCCGCCCTGGGCAGGGCTATCTCCTCCAATTCGAGGAATGCCTCAACATAGTTGCTGGTCGTGTCAGGGTTGTCGCGTATCAGCACATCACTGTTGGGGTCCTCGACATTGACGACGAAATCCTCCTCGTCGGACGAGAACTCCATGATCACGAACGATCCCTTTGTCGCCGGTTTCACACCGGCGGAATACGGCACGATCCGAATGCTGATCAGCGGATAGTCGTCGGCATTGTTCAAGCTGGCCAGCCGTTCGAACTGCCCGATCATCACCGTGGGGCCGCCGACAACGCGGCGGATCACCGTCTCGTCGAGCATGAACTCGAACCTGGCACCGTTGTCGCGGGTGAGTATTTTCTGGCGGCGCATCCGGACGTCCAAGCCTCGAGCGATCTGCTCAGGGGTCACCATGTAGGCCTCGAACACGGTCCGGGCGTAGTCCCTTGTCTGGAGCAGGCCGGGCACCTGGTGTGCCTGGAACTGGCGCAGAGTGGACGTCGAATCCTCGTAGGCCAGAAAGTCCAGGAACCGCGGCGGGTAAACCTCCCGGTACTCATCCCACCACTCCGGTGCTCTCCCCCTGGTGACGGCGAGCATGGCGTCGATCCGCGGCTTGTCCACGATCCCGTAGAGTTGGATCAGTGCCCTGAGATCGCCGGGCGACGTGGCTGTTGCGCCCGTTTCCAGCCGGATCATCTTGCTCAGTGACCAACCCAGTTCGTCCGCGACGTTTTTCTGGGTGTAGCCGGCCTCGTCCCGGGCCCTGCGTAGATCGGCTCGCAGTCGTCGTTGTTGAACAACAGAGGCCGTGCCCTGGGCCATCCGTATCCCGTCCCTTCAGGTTGTGGTGTCGCTTGTCGCGTGGCCACCCGGCACGCTCGCGCTCGCCAGCACTCGAGCTGACGCATCGCAGCATATGGTGACGAGCGTAGCTCGGACATGCCATGTGGCACAGCGCCAGTAGTAACGTAGCGGATCATGACCTGGCGCGTGCCGTAACGCTGTGTCGACCATGCGACACGATGCCACCTCGCGCCGCTGGCCGTGCGAGCTACCGCATGGTTCCGAGACAAGGCCATCAACGCAGCTCAGCGAGCTGTCGTCGTGCGACGACAGCTCGCTGAGCGATATTCGTACCCTGGCACGATGCCGGTTGAGTCGAACGGACGAGATGCTTCGGGGGCACAAATCGGCGTAAATTAGTCCGATCGGGTTAATCTCAGTATTTGGGAATCGACTACCGACGGCTAATGCCAGGCCTGCCCGGCCAGCACTGCCAGGTACAGCGCGACGATCGTGTCCTCCAGCTCCGGCAGTTGGTCGGTCCTGCCCCGCCGCACCCGCCCGCTGACCAACTCCGCCGTGGCACCGGACAGGGCGAGGTACGCGTCGTACGGCACATCGGGCCATTCCGGGAACTGCTTGCGTGCCAGGTCGTGCCATTCGCGGTTGAGCTGGGCGAATCGGTCGGCGGCGCGGTCGAGCAGGCCAACGGCACCGGCGCCGGCCGCCGGCATGTCGATGAAGAAGACGCGCGCGAAGGCCGGTTCGTCGGCCAGGAAGCCGAGATACGCCCGGCAGCCGGCGCGCAGCACGTCCTCCGGCGCGGCGGTCGGCGGCAGCCTTCTGTCCTCTTTGTCGCGGAAATGTGCGTAAAAGGCCGCTCTGGACACTTTTGCCCGACGCACGATATCGGCGACGGTGATCGCGCCGACGCCGTGTTCGGCGACGGCGGCGATGGTGGCGGTGATCAGCCGGTCGCGCTGGACCGCACGGACCTCGGGCGCGGGCAGGCTGGACCGTCCCCTCGGCAGGCCGGGGGAACTGTCGTGGGTCCTGGCCAGCGAACCCTCTTGTACCATCGCGACACTGCCTCTAAAGTACGTGGGCGTACCGGTGAGATCTACCAGACCACCATATCGTTGCGGACACCGTCGTGCGCGCGAGTTCAGGTCGTGGCATCGCGGTGCCGCGTGACGGCCACGGCCCCCGCCCGCCATCGGCCGTGGTTCTCCTGCACCGCATGCATTGGAGAAGTCATGGCCGCTGTCCTCCCCGCCGACGCACCGCACGCGCCCGGAAATCCGGCTTACCGGATCCTCTGGCAACGCCGCCTCGACCACTATCCCGACACAGCGCACCGGATCGGTTACCTGGCCGTCGTGGTGGCCGCCACCATCGTGCTCTACTACGAACTGTACGTGCCGGGCGCGGTCGCACCGGCGATCATCGCGCAGTACCACATGACGTTCCCCTACTACGTCTACATCTCGGTGGTGGGCAACGCGATCGGGGCGTTCTCCTCGCTGCTGGCCGGGCTGGCCGACCGGTGGGGGCGGGCGAACCTGGTCGCCTACGGGCTCGGGGTCACCGCACTACTGATCCTTTTCGGGCTGCCCAACGCGTCCAGTCAGTTCATGTTCGGCGCGCTGTTCGTGGCGATCGGCTTCGTCGAGGGCATCATCCTGGTCGCGACACCGGCTCTGGTCCGTGACTTCTCGCCACAGCTCGGCCGGGCGTCGGCCATGGGCTTCTGGACCCTCGGCCCGGTCATCGGCAGCCTCACACTGTCCGAAGTGTCCAGTCACACCATCAGCCGGCTGCCGGCCTGGCAGGACCAGTTCACCATCTGCGGCATCGTCGGGCTCGTCGTGTTCGTGATCGCCGTGGTCAGCCTTCGTGAACTGTCGCCGAACCTGCGCGACCAGTTGATGGTCAGCATGCGCGACCGCGCGCTGATCGAGGCGAAGGCCGCCGGCATCGACGTCAAGCACGCCACCGACAGGCCGTGGCGGCAGATGATGCATGTCAACATCGTCGGTTCCGCGTTCGCCATCTCGGTGTTCCTGATCATCTACTACACCGCGGTCGGCTTCTTCACGGTCTACTTCACGACGATATTCGGCTTCACCCTGGCTCAGGCCAACGGCATCGGAAACTGGTTCTGGGCCTTCAATGCCGGGGCGCTGATCCTGGTCGGGGTGGTGTCGGACCGGCTGCGCGTGCGCAAGCCGTTCATGGTCCTCGGCGCGGCCGGCACGATCGTGATGACGATCATCTTCCTCACCAGGACATCACAACCGCACACCGGCTACTACACGTTCGTCTGGATCATCAGCCTGCTCGCTGTGTGTGCCGGTATCGCCTACGCACCGTGGATGGCGAGCTTCACGGAGACCGTCGAGCAGCGCAACCCGGCGCTCACGGCCACCGGCCTCGCCGTGTGGGGCTGGGTGATCCGGGCCGTGGTGGCGGTGTCGATCTTCATCCTGCCGTTCGTCGTGACCGCGATGACACCGCTTGTCCAGTACGGCACCCAGGTGCAGACGCTGGCCACGAAATATTCGACCGAGTTGGCCACCATCGGCGCCGTCGATCCGGTCACGCTGGCCACGCTGAGCGCGCAGCCGACCAACCCGGGAGCCGCCGCGAAGGCGGTCGGGGAGATCGCCGGGGCGTTCCATGTGGACGCGGGTGCCGCGACCCAGCGCCTGCTCGCCGTGGCGGCGGTGCCCAAGTCCGATCTTCTGTTCCTGCAGTCACATGCGACAGAAGTTGAGAATGCCTCGCGTTCTGCCCCCAGTCAGTGGCAGAGTTGGTGGTGGGTGTGCGTCGGTGGCGAAGCCGTGTTCATCCCGTTGATCTTCGTGATGAGTGGACGATGGAGTCCGCGCAAGGCCCGCAAGGACCTTGACGAGCACGAACGTCGGGTGGCGGCGGAACTGGCGGAGCTGGCCAAGAGCTAGCGCCGTACCGACCTAAGTGGAGTGGCGTGCCGCGGAACCCGGCGGCACGCCATGACACAACAACGCTAGACAGGACAAAGTGCAGGACAAAGCGGTGTCAACCAAGGATCCGGCCGGCTTCGGGGACGCGATGGAACCAGGTGGCCCACGATTCAAGGAGGAACCCGTTGACGCATCGAACCGGGCCGCTGTCGCTACGTAGCTGGGTGTTGCCGGTACTGACAGTGGTCGCGGTGGTCGCCGCTGCGATCGTCGTGCTGCGCATGAACTCGTCGTCGGCGTCGGCCGCCGACGCGCCTGGCGTGACGTCCAACGAGATCGTGTTGGGCAGTCACCAACCACTCACCGGACCGGCCGCGCCCGGCTACCAGGAGGTGTCGGCGGCCGCCAACGCGTTCTTCCGCTACGTCAACGCACACGGCGGCGTGTACGGGCGGTCGATCCGGTTCGACTACCAGGACGACGCCTACAACCCGGTGAACACATTGCATGTGACGCAACGGTTGGTGGGGCAGGAGAACGTGTTCGCGATGGACGCGAGCCTCGGCACGTCGACGCACCAGGCCGTCGTTGGCTATCTCAACACCAACAAGGTGCCCGACCTGTTCGTGGAGAGCGGCTGCACCTGCTTCAACGACCCGATCAACTATCCCGACACGTTCGGCTACATCCCCGACTACAAGATCGAGGGCAAGCTGCTGGGCCAGTACGTGCGCACCAACTTCCCGACCGACAAGGTCGCCTACCTGTTGCAGGACGACGATCTCGGCCAGAACAGCCAGGAAGGCCTGAACCAGATCATCCCGCGCACGTCCGTGGTGACGCAGCAGTCCTACGACGCGAACTACCTGTCCGGCGGTCTCGGCCAGCAGATCGCGGCGGCGAAGGCGGCCAGGGCGACGGTGGTGATCGTGTTCGGCATCCCGGCCGCGGTCGCGCTGACGCTGCTGGCCGCGGCCGAGCTGAATTACCACCCGACCTTCGTGATCAGCAACGTCGGCGCCGATCCGGCGGCGATGGGTGGCCTGATCAAGCAGTTCTCCCAGGGTGCGGCGGACATCTCGCTGGCCAACGGGGTGATCAGTGACAGCTATGTGCCCTCGCCGAACGACACCGCCAATCCGTGGGTCCAGTTGTTCCGGTCAGTGCACGACAACTTCGACGCCAGCCAGCCATTCGATTTCTACGCCGTCAACGGAATGACAATGGCCTATGCCACGTACCAGGCACTGCACGCGGCCGGCCCGAACCTGACCAGGCAGTCACTGATCAACGCCCTGATCACGAAGGGCTCGACGTTTCACGGGCCGAACCTGGCGCCCTACGGGTTCTCCGCGACCGACCACAACGGAATGCTCGGCGCGCAGATGAGCACGATCGCGAATGGCCAGGTCCTGTTGTCCGGGCCGGTCTACGTGACCAATGACAGGGACGCGCCGGTCACGCCCTATTCCGGGCCACATCCGCCACCGCCCACGACATTCTGAGGTTCCGCCAAACGGACCAGTGCCGACCATTGTGGACCTGAACAGGCTAGCCGTTTGGTCCGGTTGGCCCAGATGATCCGCAGTGCCAAAAAGAACGGTTCAGTTACGGAGAGTTCGCAATGAGGCCATGGCCGTGAACACTCCAAAAACAAGCCAACCAATTTCGACGACAGGCTCCGCCGGTCTGGCCGGATCGACTGGCGGCCGGATAAGATGCGCCATCTCCGGCTCCGCAATGCAAGACCAAGAATGGTTGACGTGCGGCCGAGACAGGCAGCAACGGAGGTAGCGTGGTCGCGCGTCACCGAGTGCCCCCGTCCGACGGTGGCAACGGAGAACCCGAACCGCCCGACTGGCCGACCGCCCAGTGGCCGCACCCACAGCACGACTCGTCGGACCGACCACGGGTCCAACCTGGCAACGGCCTGCTGGCCAGGGCGATGGTCGTCATGCTGTGGCCGAGGTCGATCCGGGCCAAGCTGGTCCGAATCCTCGTGGTGTCGCTGACCCTGGTGCTCGTGCTGCTCGGCTTCCTCATCGCCGGGCAGGCCACCAATTACACGGCCGCCAGCTCGACCAGTCAGATCGTGGGCATCGTGCTGCGGGTGCAGGATGTGGTGCACCAGTTACAAGAGGAGCGCGCACTCACCAACGGCCTGCTCGGCGGTGGCAGCCAGTTCCAGGCGCAGATCGTGCCGCAACGAGCGCAGACCGACCTGGCGCTGACCGCGCTGAACCAGGCACTGTCCAGCAGCGGTTACGCCGGCGCGAATGCCGAGGCGGTGCGCGGCGCGCTGCAGAAACTCAACGGCCTGGAGACCGTCCGCACGGACATCGACCAGAGCCGGGCCCAGGACGCGCCGACCTTCGCCTTCTACACCGACTCGATCAGCGCGCTCAACAGCCTCGACCTCGGCCTGGACCAGGCGCAGGACGGCACGCTGCGGCACGGCCTGCAGACCCTCTACGCGCTCGGTGACGTCAAGGAGTTCGCCGGCCAGGAGCAGGGCCTGCTGGCGGCGGTGTTCGCGGCGAACCGGGTCAGCATCGACAACTACACCAAGTTCGCCGAGGTGCTCGGGCAGAAACAGGCCGCGATCGCCACCTACGACCAGTTCGCGACGCCCACCGAGCGCACCGCGCTGGACACGACGCTCCAGTCCGCGGCGGCCGATCAGGCCGTGCAGTACGAGGGCGTCGCCATCGCGGGCGCGAACGGTGCGCTGCCCACCCAGGTCGACGCGGTGTCCTGGACGGACGCGATGAACACCGTGATCGACAACCTGCGGACCGTGCAGCAACAGGTCGGCTCGGACATCACGTCGCGTGCCAACTCGTTGCGCGGCACCGCGACCACGCTGCTGATCGGCATCTCAATCCTGGCCGTCCTGACGGTCGTCGCCATGATCGCGCTCGTGGTCGGCGCCGCCCGGTCGGTCATCGGCCCGCTCGGCACGCTGGCACGGGACGCCGACGCGGTGTCCGGGCGGCGCCTGCCGGAAACCGTGGCGCTGATGCAGACCACCGAGACCGACGTGCCGCCACCGCCGCCAGTGACCGTGCCGCCGGGGGCGGCCAGCGAGATCCAACTGGTCGCCACGGCGCTGGACCGGGTGCAGAACACCGCGCTCACGCTCGCCAGCGAGCAGGCCCTGATCCGCCGCAACACCACGGCGTCGCTGGCCAATCTCGGCCGCCGCAACCAGAATCTGGTCCGCCGGCAGTTGGCGCTGATCAGCGAGTTCGAGCGGGAGGAGCTGGATCCCGGCGCGCTGGCCAACATGTTCGAGCTCGACCACCTGGCCACCCGCATGCGACGCAACGCGGAAAGCCTACTGGTGCTGGTCGGCGAGACCAGTCCGCGGCCGTGGTCGGCGCCGCTGCCGGTGGCCGACGTCATCCGCGCCGCACTGTCCGAAGTGGAGGAATACCGCCGGGTGGTGCTGCGCAGGGTCGACCCGGCGTGGGTGGCCGGCGCCGCGGTGACCGAGGTCGCGCACATGCTGGCCGAACTGGTGGAGAACGGGCTTTCCTTCTCGTCGCCGGACGTCGAGGTCGAGATCTACGGCCGCAAGACCGGCGGCCGGTACCTGCTGGCCGTGGTCGACTACGGCATCGGCATGCCGAAGGAGGAGCTGGAGAAGGCCAGGGCGCGCCTGCGGGAC
>WNGL01006739.1_pt1 | contig 13512 bp, 12 predicted proteins | sample 5400591 | NCBI WGS metagenome assembly WNGL01 (sample SAMN13153377, study PRJNA577476) | soil metagenome | isolation source: 80 cm soil or saprolite under Garry oak tree replicate 1 | place: USA:California | collected 2016-06-15
GGAAGTACTGCTCGAGCGGGAAGCGGTTCAGCGCGAGGAAGGGCGCGTAGCCCGCGGCCGCCAGCAGGAGGACGAGGCGCGCCTCGTCGCGCGGGCCGAGCGCGCGGGCGCGCGAGAGCTCGCGCCCGGCGAGCGCCATTCCGACCAGCCCCGCCCCCCACAGCACCGGATCCTCGAGCGCGCTCAAGCCGACCGTGATCCACACCGAGAAGTGCTGAGCGACGTGGGCCTGCGTGTAGAAGAAGCGGTTGAAGGTGTAGTTCCAGAACCAGAACTCACGGAAGAACCCGCGCGCCGCGATGAAGGCGAACAGCGCCGCGACCGGCAGGGCCGACGTGGCCAGCATGGCGGCCGTGCCGGCGAGGAGCGGCGCCGCCCGGCGGCCGTCGCGGCGGCGCAAGAGCGCCACCAGGACCGACGCGCCGGCGGCGAGCAGCATGACCACCGCCGCCTTCTGCAACACCGCGGCGGCCGCGCCGAAGAGGGCGCCCGCCAGGAGCGCCCGCCACGGCCGGCCCTCCTGGACGAAGCCGATCCAGCAGAGCAGGCCGGCGTACAGCAGCAGGTTCATGAGCGGATCGGCCCGCACCTCCATCGTGTTGCGCACGAACATGAACGAGCTGCCGAGGAGCAAGAGCGGCCACCGCGCCGGCACCGCCGGGTACGTCCGGCGGAGCAGTCCCGCCACCAGCGCCAGCACGGCGCCGAGCGTGGCCAGATCGGCGACGCGCGCCGCGAAGACGAGCTCGCGTACGCTCCCGATGCAGCGGGTGAGCGGCGCGAGCAGGTACAAGAGGGTGGGGTGGTGCTGCTCGAGGAAGTCCCGGGACGGCACCTGGCCCTGCCCGACCAGCCAGGCGCCATGCAGGTGCACCAGCTCGTCGTGGTTGAGCTGCGACCACCACGCGTGCCCCAGGGCGAGCGCCGCCAGCGCGCCGGCGAGCGCGTACCACGCTGCGCGGCGCGGTCGGCGGGCCGGACTCTCCGGCGCTGCAGTCGAGGGCGCGCCAGAGAGGCGCGGCGCGGCGTTGATCATCGACGGGCTCCCCGGGCCAGGAGAGGCCCCTTCAAGGTCGCCCAACATCTCCCGCCCAGGAGCGGGGAGTCAAGGCGCCGACGCCGTGCCCGCCGGCCCGCCGAACAGGGCCTCGCTTGCTCCCAGCCGGTAAACCTTCACCGCGTCCATCTCGCGAACGCGCACGGCGAACGCGGGTTCCCGGCCTTCGAGCCGCTTCAGCGCCGCCGCGTTGTGCCGGTACAATCGGCCGACCTGGACGATGACGTAGCAGGGCTTGCCGGATCGGCAGCCGCGTTCGGGCAGCACCGGCGAAGAGATGAGGTCCGAGCGCCCCGCCTCCCCGGCGTAGAAGCGGACCGTCCAATCGACCTCGGAGGCCACCTCGGCGCCAGGCTCGGCATGGCCGGCCACCCACCGCACCGCCTCCCGCACGCCGGCATCGAAGTAGTCGCAGTGTGGGACGAACCAGCTCACGTTCCGATCGCCGCCGAAGAACGGCGACAGGTACAGCCGCTGGTGTGGCGCGTGCGACACCGCCGCCTGCACCTCGGGGCCGAGGAGCGCCAGCGCGATCGCGGCGAGCGCCCAGCGACCGGCGGTCATCCTCCTCGCCCCCGCGAAGCCACCGGCGGCAGCGCGCGCCAGGACCACCCCGGCGTGGGCCGCGAGGATCAGGAAGGCCGGCATGGCCGAGACGAAGAAGCGGCCGTACTTCGCGCCCGCGACGAGGGAGAACGCGAGGAAGACGGCGAGCCAGACGAGCACGATGCGGTGCGCCGGCCGGCGCCGGGCCACCGCCAGCGCGAGGCCCGCGAACCCGAGCAGCGCCGTGACCGGACTGAACTTGGCTGCCGCGAAGGCGGGGAAGAACCACCAGGGCGTCGCGTCGCCGCGCAGGGCCAGGTTCCCGTACAGCTTGCCCATGAAGAGGATGCTCTCCGAGATGCCGCGGTCCCCACCGACCGCGTCGCCGCGGATGTAGCGCACCATGTAGTCGGCGGTGCCGGGGAGGAGCGGCGCCCAGTTGAGCGCGAGGAAGACGGCCAGCGCGAGCGCGACGAGCGTCATCCAGCGCCGGAGCGGCACCCGCCAGGCCGAGACCGGCTGCAGCCAGGCGTAGGAGACGATCGGGATGAGGAAATAGAAGACGAAGTACTTCGAGGCGAAGGCGGCTCCGAGCGCGGCGGCGCTCCCGGCCTCCCAGCGGCGCTGCTCGCCGAGCCGGCCGTCCTCCGCCGCCGCCCGGGCCTCGGCCAGGCACCACAGGCACAGGACGAAGAAGAGGCCGAGGAGCGTGTCCTCCTTGCCGATGCGGTGGTAGCCGACGGCGGTGGAGGAGAGCGCCAGGAGGCCGGCCGCGAGCAGCGCCGCCGCGCGGCCGAACAGACGCCGCCCGAGGAGGGCCGTGGCGAGCACGGTGAACCCGCCGGCGATGGCGCTGGGAAGCCGCGTCAGGGTCTCGGGCGCGAGCACGCCGCGCAGCGCGGCGGCGGCGAGCGCGGCGAGCGACTTCATCAACATCGGGTGCTCGACGTCGTCCCCGCCGAAGTCGGCCTTCAGATATCGCAGGGCGGCGAGCCACTTGTGGACCTCGTCGTCGGCGAAGCCCTCGGCGGCGAGGTGCCAGAGCCGGAGGCACAGCGCCGCCACCACGAACACGACCAGCACCGCCCACCCGGAGCGCCCGAACGGGCGCGTGCGGCCCTGGAGCACGGTGGGATCGCCGGCCGGGTGGGCCGGCGCGCTGCTATTGACCATGCGCGATGCCGCGCCGCGGCTGGAGCTCGCGGACGGAGGCGCCCTGGTGCGCCACCCGCTCCACGTACCAGCGGAAGAGCCGCTGCACGCCTTCGCGCACGGGCACGTGGGGCTCCCAGCCGAGCAGGCGCCGCGCCTTCGAGATGTCGGCCCCGGTCGCGAGCGCGTCGGACTCCTGCCGGGCGGTCGGGACCAGGTTCGCCTTCTTGCCCGCGAGCGTCTCCAGGGCGTCGATGAAGTCGCGCAGCGGCACCGGGTGGCCGTGGCCGAGGTTCACGATCTCGAAGCCGAGGGGGCGATCGAGCGCGGCCACGATGCCACGGGCGATGTCCTCGACGTAGGTCCAGTCGCGCATCATCTCGCCGCCGCCGAAGAGCGGTATCTCACGGCCCGTGAAGATGCTCTCGAGGACCTTGTACGCCATCATGTCCGGCCGGTTGCGCGGCCCATAGGCGGTGAAGAGTCGCACCGCCGTGCACGAGAGACCGTGCATGTGGTGGTACGAGTGGCAGAGCATCTCGGCGGCCCGCTTGGTGGCGGCGTAGGGCGCGAGCGGCCGATCCGCCGCATCGGTTTCCACGAAGGGCGGGGTGGCGTTGCCGTAAGCGGAGGAGGTCGAGACCAGGACGAGGTTCCGCACGCGACGGCGGCGCGATTCCTCCAGCAGGCAGAGGGTGCCGTTCATGTTCACGTCGACGTAGTCGCGCGGTCGCTCGACCGAGGCGCGCACGCCGGCCAGACCGGCGAGGTGCGCCACGGCGTCGAAGCCCTTGGCGAACAGCCCCTCCAGTGCGGCCGCATCGCGGATGTCACCCTGGACGAAGGTGAAGCGCGCCCCGCCCTGGCCGGCACGGATCTCCTCCAGGTTCTCCTTCTTGCGGGTAGGTGCGTAGTAGGGGTCGAAGTTGTCGAGACCGACCACCTCGTCACCGCGCGCGAGCAAGACCGCGCTGACGTGGCTGCCGATGAATCCTGCCGCCCCGGTCACCAGAATGCGCGAGCTCACCCTCGATGCTCCCTTCGGTCCAACCTGAGGACCCATCATATCGGATGGGCGTCCCGGTGCGACGTTGTTGCCCCGGCGGGGCGAGACCACCATGCTAGCGCGGCTTGCTCCCGACCGCCCGTGCTCCACGCGCCACCCTGCTGCTTCTCGTCCTCGGCACCGCCGTGGCGCAGGACGTCCCACCTTCCAAACCCACCACGTCGCTCGATGTGAGCGCCTTCCGACCTGTCGAGGGGCCCAGTTCGGGCCCGGCCGTCTATTACCACGTCCTGACCGACACACCAGATGGCCCGGTGCTCCAGGGGCGGTATCGGCCCGGGCTCGAAACCGTGACGATGGGCATCGAGGTGCCCCATGCGCTGCGTCAGCGCGCGCGCTTCCTCCGGTGGCGCTGGCGGGCGCTGGCCTTTCCGACCGGGGGCGACGAGTGCCGGGCCGGCAAAGGCGACTCGGCCGCCTCGGTGGCAGCGGCCTTCAAGAGCGGCCTCAAGTGGCACATCATCAGATTTGTCTGGAGCCCGGTCTCGCCGCTCGGCGCGATCTGCGACGGGCGGCGGAGCCTCTTCTTCGATCGCGACACCATCATCCTCGAGCGCGGAGGTCCGCCCGGGAGCTGGCTCACCGAGCTCGTCGACCTCCGGCAGATCTATCGCGACCGCTTCGAGGGCGGGAACCCCCGCGCCTCGGTGCCCGATCTGGTCGGCATCGCGGTCATGACCGACGGCGATCAGACGCACAGCGAGAGCGCGGCCGAGTGGGCCGGGTTCGAGCTGCAGGAGTAGGGCGCCATGGCCCTTCTTGCCGCGCGGCCGTCCCCGCCGGCTTCGGCTAGACTCCCGCTACCCCGAACGCCCGAGTGAGGTCCCGCATGAACCGCACGAAGAACTTCAACGCCGGCCCGGCCGCCCTCCCGCTGCCCGCCCTGGAACGCGCTCGCGATGAGCTGCTCGACTTCGCTGGTTCCGGCATGTCGGTCATGGAGCACAGCCACCGCGGCAAGGAGTACGAGAAGGTCCACGACGAGGCCATCGCGCTCCTGCGCGAGCTGCTCGGCGTGCCCGACGCGTACGAGGTGCTCTTCCTGCAAGGAGGCGCCTCGCAGCTCTTCGCGCAGGTGCCCATGAACCTCGTCGAGCGGGGCCAGACCGCCGAGTACGTGGTGAGCGGCGCCTGGGGCGAGAAGGCCCTGTCGGAAGGGAAGACCGCCACCGCCATGCTGGGCGGCGCGGTGCGCGTGGCCTGCTCGACCGGCGTGGGCGAAGGCAAGGAGAAGGCCTACACGCGCGTACCGCTCCCGTCCGAGGTGAAGGTCGATCCGGCCGCCGCCTACCTACATGTCACCTCCAACGAGACCATCCACGGGGTCGAGTACGAGGTCGATCCCTCTCGGCCCTTCCCATCGGCGGGCGAGGTCCCGCTCATCGCCGACATGTCGAGCGACTTCCTGTGGCGGAAGGTCGACGTCTCGCGTTTCGGCCTCGTCTACGCGGGCGCGCAGAAGAACATCGGACCGTCCGGCGTGGTTGTGGCGATCGTGTCGAAGGAGCTCGTCGCTCGGGGGCGGAAGGACATCCCCAAGATCTTCCAGCTCCGCACTGCCGCCGAGAACAAGTCGCTCTACAACACACCGCCTACCTTCGGCATCTACATGGTGCGGAACGTCCTCGCCTGGCTGAAGGGCCTGGGCGGCCTCTCCGCCATCGAGGCCCGCAACCGACAGAAGGCGGGCAAGCTCTACGCCGCCCTCGACGCGAACGCCGGCTTCTACCGCTGCCCGGTGGAGAAGGAGAGCCGATCGGTGATGAACATCGTCTTCCGGCTCCCCTCCGAGCAGGACGAGGAGCGCTTCGTGGCCGAGGCCAAGAAGCGCGGCATGGTCGGCCTGAAGGGCCACCGCTCGGTGGGCGGCATCCGCGTCTCGACCTACAACGCGATCGAGCCGGCCTGGATCGACGAGCTGGTCGCGTTCATGGGCGAGTTCGCGAAGAAGGCATAGGCGGGCCGAGCAAACGGGAAGGAGCGTGATCCAGCGCGGAGGGTGTTGCGCTGGACCACGCCCCGTTCCCCACCGGCTGGCTGGCCGGATCCCGCTGCAGCGCGCGCAGGGACGCGACGCGCCACCTCATGTCGTCGTCGAGGCGCAGCCGAACCGCCTCCAGGGCGCCGCCCGCCGCGGTCGCGCGCGTGAACCACACCTCCAGTTCCGCGCCGGGGATGAAGCCCCCGCCGGTCACGGGAAAGCTCCAGCAGAGCTCCTGGCGCGTCGGCTCGGGAACGGTGGTCGGCAGCGCTTGCAGCTGCCGCTCGAAGACGGCCCGGCTGACGGTGGCCTTCACGATGGCGGAGCTGAGCTGCCAGGCGGCGTCATAGTCGGCGCGGTCGACGTCCAGGAGGAACTCGCGGGCGCTCTCTCTCGCTCCGCCCTCCTCGGACGGCTCCCGTCCGACGTTCACCGGCAGCGAGGGAACGACAGGGATCGGGCGTTCCTGCGGCGCCGTCGCCTGCCAGCCGCGCTCGTCCCTGCGGTACCAGATCTGCTCTGCGACGCCGCTGCCGCCCGGTGCGCCGAAGAGCGCCGTCACCGAGACGAGGTCGAGGCCCTCCGTTTCGGCCAGGAACCGGTACGTGCCGAACAGGATGTCGGCGGCGGCAGCCAGGCGCTGGCGCCCCTCGGTGCCGACCGCGGCGGAGCGATCCGGCGCTGCCGCGTATGTGACGCTCCAGGCGCCGCGCCCGAAGGCCTGCAGCGGCCCGGCACCGAGCAGGAGGAAGGCGCCTCCGGCGGGCGTGACGAGGAGCCGGGGGCTCGCCTCGACGGGCAGGCTCGGGGCGGCGCTGCATGCCGCCTCGGCCGCGACCGGCGACGCGGCAGCCGCGGCGGCGGTCGGACCGCGGCAACCCCAGGCCACCGCGCTCGCGGCCGCGGCGACGAGGAGCGCTGCGGTCGGCGGCCGCCGGATGGCGCGAGGTGAGGAGGGTATCGCGGTGCTGGATGGCATGTGGCGGACTGTCGGCCCTGCACGATGCGCGACGTTGAAGGAGCGGTGACGGATTGTTCGCGTGGCGGCGAGGTCCGCGACCCGGGTGGTTCCGTGCCGGATTGTTGCGGGTCGGCACCGGCGCGCCGCCACGCGCCTACAATGGCATCGTGGTCTCCGACCTCCAGAGCTTCCGCGTCCTCTTCGTCGAGGACGACGACCGGCTCGCCGCGATGACCGCGCGCGCTCTCGAGTCCTACGGCCTCCAGGTGGACCGGGTGGCGGACGGCCGGCAAGGGCTCGCCGAGGCGCTGAAGGGCCGCCACGACGTGGTGATCCTCGATCTCATGCTGCCCGGCCTCTCCGGGCTGGAGGTCTGTCGGGAGCTGCGCGCCCGCTGCGCGGTGCCGGTCATCATCCTGACGGCGCTCGGCGAGGAGACCGACCGCGTGCTCGGTCTCGAGACCGGCGCCGACGACTATCTCGCCAAGCCGTTCTCGTCGCGCGAGCTGCTGGCGCGGCTGCGGGCGTTGGTCCGCCGCGGCCGCGGCGTGCTGGGCCCGCCGCGTGAGCTCATTCGCGTCGGCGACCTGGAGCTCTCGCCGCGCGACTACGCCGCGACGCTCGCCGGCAGGCCCCTCGCGCTCACCACCTCCGAGTTCGTCCTCCTGCGGGTGCTCGCCGAGCGCGCGGGGCGCGTGCTCACCCGCGAGCAGCTCCTCGACCTCACCAAGGGCAGCTCCGACGAGGCGTTCGACCGCTCCATCGACGCTCACATCTCCCGTCTCCGTCACAAGCTCGAGGCGGACCCGCGCCGGCCCCGTCTGCTCCGCACCGTGCGCGGCGCCGGCTACCTGCTCGCGGCCGGCGGCGAGGAGTCGCCGTGAACGCCCCTCCGACGAAGCACCGTCACCGGATCGCGCTCCGGATCTACCTCGTGAGCGCCGCCGCGCTGGCGGCGGTGCTGCTCGCCATCTACGTCTTCGCCACGGTCGTCCTGCGGCCGCCGCTGCACGGCGGTCCCTTCGCCGACAAGGCGCGTTACGCCGCCTCGAAGATCGCGGATCGCTGGGCGTCCCCGGCGGCGGTGGCGGAGGAGGTGGAGGCGGTGCGGCTCCAGATGCACGTCGCCGTCACCGCGTACCGCTGGGACGGAACGCTGGTCGCCTCGGGTGCGCCGCGTCCCGCCTCGCCGCTCACGGCCGACGAGCGTGTCTTCCTCGAGCGCTCTCCGTTGCTGGAGCGGAGCGGGGCCTGCCGCCCCGAGCACTGCGAGCTCGCCTTCGCCGTGTCCGGCGCAGCCGGCCCAGCCGGCTACCTCCTGCTGCAGGACGCGCTGCGCCACGCCGGCCCGCCGCCCTTCGGGACGATGGTCATCGCGCTGCTGGTGGTGGCGCTCGGGATCGCGGCCGCGCTCCTCGGGCGCTCCATCGCGCGCCCGCTGGCGCGGCTCGCGGCCACCGCGCAGGCACTCGGCCGGGGCGAGCTCCAGGCGCGCACCGGGCTCTCCCGCCGCGACGAGCTGGGGGCGGTGGCGAACGCCTTCGACGAGATGGCCGCGCGGCTGGAACAGGTCATCCTGGCGCAGACCGAGCTGCACGCCAACGTGGCACACGAGCTGCGCACGCCGCTTGCCCGGATCCGGCTCGCCCTGGAGCTCGCGGAGAGCGGCGACGCCGCGGTGGCGCGCGAGTCGCTGGGCGAGATCGCGGAGGACCTGAGCGAGCTCGAGGCGCTGGTGGACGACATCCTGGCCTCGGCTCGGATGGAGCTCGCTCGCGGAACCGTGAACGCCGGCGCGCCGCCGCTGCGCCTGGCCGCGCTCGAGATCCAGGAAGTGGTCAGCGGCGCGGCCGACCGGCTGCGCCACCGACACCCGGGGCGCCGGATCGACGTCCAGCTCGAGCGGGACCTGCCGGGTGTCCAGGGCGACCCCGGCCTGCTGCGCCGCGCCCTCGATAACCTCATCGACAATGCGCGAAAGTACTCGCCCCCGGCCTCCACCATCCGGCTCTGCGCCGCCCGGCGAGGGCCCGAGATCGCCGTCGAGGTCATCGACTCGGGGGAGGGGATCCCGGAGGAGGACCTGGCCCGACTCTTCACCCCCTTCTTCCGCGGTGACAAGAGCCGGACCCGGGCCACCGGCGGCGTGGGCCTCGGCCTCAGCCTCGCGCGGCGCATCGTGGAGGCGCACGGCGGGACGCTCTCGGCCGCCAGCACCCCGGGGCTCGGCACGACCATGACGATGACCCTCCCGGCGAAGGCCGCGGCCGTCTCGCAACCGGCCTCGCCGTAACAATCCGGCACGTGCCGGCCATCGCCCGCGCACGGTCCGGCCCCATCGTCCGGACATGACGAAGCGGGGGAGGGCGGTTGCCGCGGTGATCGCGGCCTGCGGTCTGGTCGGGCTCGCCGCCTGGCGATGGCATGCCGCGGGGCCCGCCCCGTCGACACTGGAGACGGCCGAGGTCGACCGCGGGAGCGTGGTGGCGAAGGTGACGGCCACCGGGACACTCTCGGCGCTCGTGACGGTGCAGGTGGGGAGCCAGGTGTCCGGGCGCATCGCTGCGCTGTACGCCGACTACAACTCGCGGGTCGAGAAGGGCCAGCTCGTGGCCAAGATCGATCCGCAGCTCTTCGAGGCCGCGGTCGAGCAGGCGCGCGCGAGCTTCGTCGCGGCGCAGGGGAACCTCGCGAAGTCGAGGGCGCAGGCCGTCGACGCCGCCCGGCAGGCGGCGCGCGCGCGCGCCCTGGCGGAGCAGAAGCTCGTCGCCCAGGCCGATGCCGACACGGCGCAGTCGGCCGCCGACGCAGCCGGGGCGCAGGTGCAGGCGTCCGACGGCGGCGTGGCGCAGGCGCGCGCGGCTCTCCATCAGGCCCAGGTGAACCTCGCCTACACACGCATCGTCTCGCCGACGAGCGGGGTGGTCATCTCCCGCAGCGTCGACGTGGGTCAGACCGTGGCTGCCTCCCTGCAGGCGCCGACGCTCTTCACGGTGGCCGAGGACCTCGCCAAGATGCAGGTGGACACCAGCGTCGGGGAGGGCGACGTGGGCCGCATCCGGCCAGGCATGCCGGCCACCTTCACCGTCGACGCCTATCCTGGCGAGGTCTTCCGCGGCGCCGTGCGGCAGGTCCGAAACTCGCCGCAGACGGTGCAGAACGTCGTCACTTACGACGCCGTGGTGGACGTCTCGAACCCGGAGCTGAAGCTCAAGCCCGGCATGACCGCCAACGTCACGTTCGTCCACGCCCGCCGCGACGACGCGGTGCGGGTGCCGAACGCCGCGCTGCGCTTCAGGCCGCCGCAGGGCGCGCCCGCCTTCGCGGTTCCAGCGGCGGGGCCGGGAGCGGCCGCGCCCGCGTCGGGCACCAAGATCGTGTGGGCGCTCCGGATGGGCCGGCCGACCGCGGTCCGGGTGCGCCCCGGTATCAGCGACGGCAGCGTGACCGAGGTGCTGGAGGGCGAGCTCCGCCCGGGCGACCTGGTCGTGACCGACGTCGGCGCGACGGCGTCGGAAGTCGCCGCTGCCTCCGCCCACCGCCCGATGGGGCCTCCGCCTCCATGAATGCCCTCGAGACCGGGCGCATCGCCCTGCGCGCGCTGGGTCGGAACAGGATGCGCTCGGGGCTCACCACGCTGGGGATGGTCATCGGCGTCGGCGCCGTCATCGCCATGGTGGCGGTCGGCGACGGGGCCAAGGCGCGGGTCGAGCAGGCCTTCGCCTCGATGGGCTCGAACCTGCTCGTCATCCTGCCCGGCACGGCGCGGGCGGGCGGCGCCATGGGCGGCTTCGGCTCCCTGCCGACGGTGACCTGGGAGGACCTCCGGGCCATCCGGACCGAGCTCCCGTCGGTGCGCCGGGTCGCGCCGGAGCTGCGGGCGGCCGTGCAGGTATCGTCGGAGGACCAGAACTGGTCCACCTCGGCGACCGGTACGACGCCCGACCTGTTCGAGATCCGGCGCTGGCGCGTCGTGCGCGGCGCGCCGCTCGCCCAATCCGACGTCGACGGCGCGGTGAAGGTCGCCATCGTCGGGCAGACGGTGGCCGACAAGCTGTTCGGCGCCGGCGTCGATCCGGTGGGGCAGGTCATCCGGGTGAAGAGCGTGCCATTCACCGTGGGTGGCGTACTGGCGAGGAAGGGGCAGTCGAGCTTCGGGCAGGACCAGGACGACGCCATTTTCCTGCCCGTCACCACCTTCGAGCAGAAGATCCAGGGCGGCCTGAAGAGCTACGTCGCCGGCGCGGTGCTGGTGGGCGCGGCCGACGCGAACGCGACCGCGCGGGCGGAGCGGCAGATCCGGGCGCTGCTGCGCGACCGGCACCGGCTGGCCGCCAGCGCCGACGACGACTTCTCGCTGCGCAACCTGAGCGAGCTGGCGGCGGCGCAGCAGGAGGGCACCGAGACGCTCCGGCTCCTCCTCGCCTCGATCGCGGCCGTCTCGCTCTTCGTGGGCGGCATCGGGATCATGAACATCATGCTGGTCTCGGTCTCCGAGCGGACGCGCGAGATCGGGATCCGCATGGCGGTGGGCGCGAGGGCGCGCGACATCCGCCTCCAGTTCCTGGGCGAGGCGCTGGCGCTGGCCCTCCTGGGTGGCCTGCTCGGCGTGGTGGTGGGCGTCACGGCCGCGGCGTGGGTCGCCTCCAGCCTGGGCTGGCAAGTGCTGTACCGGCCGGGCATCGTGCTCGTGGCAGTGGGCTTCAGCGCAGCGGTCGGCGTGGGCTTCGGCTTCTACCCGGCGCATCAGGCGGCGAAGCTCGATCCCATCCAGGCGCTCAGGTACGAGTGATCTCGGCGCCGGCGCCGGCACATTCGGTCACGGCGCGGGCACATGGCGGCGTCGTCCCGGCGGCATCCTGTCTCTCGCGGCGGACAGCTGTTCCCTTCCCGCCGCAGCGAGGTGAGACATGAAGACGAACCTCTGGGTGGCGGGAACCGCGGTCGCGCTGCTCGCCCTCTCCGGGAGCGCCCGCGCGGGCGCGGATGGCCCGCCGGCGCCGCCGGCCGAGGCGCTGCAGGCCTGCGCCAGCATCCAGGTGGGCGCTGCCTGTTCCTTCACGAGCCAGGACGGCCACCAGGTGAGCGGCACCTGCCGCAGCGGCCCACAGGGCGAGGCGGCGGCCTGCATGCCCGCCCGCCCCCATCATGGCTTTCGCGGTCCGCCGCCGGAGGCCCTCCAGGCGTGCAGCGGCGCCCAGGCCGAGGCGAGCTGCAGCTTCACGCTCCCCGACGGCTTCCAGGTCTCCGGCACCTGCCGCGCCGGGCCCGACGGTGCTGCCCTCGCCTGCGCGCCCTCCCAGCCGCCGCAGCAGCGCTGACTGCGACCCCCTCACCCCGGCCCTCTCCCCCGCCGGGGGAGAGGGGGAGAGACTCGACCGCGACCTCGACCGCGACCTTCGACCCCGACCTCGACCTCGACCTCGACCTTCGACCTTCGACCTCGACCTCGACCTCGACCCCGACCCCGACCACGACCACGACCACGACCACGACCTGGGTTCGTCGCCTCGACCCCGACGGCGACGGGGGCCCTCTCGCCATTTCCGCCTCCCATCCCTTCGGGATTGTGAGGAGGCGGAAATGGCTCTTGAACATGTCGCCGTCGAGGTCGAGGCTCGGTTCGCATTTCAATCGCTGGACGTCTACGTCGCCGCGCGGGAGCTCGCGGCGCTCGTGCACGCGGCTCGGGTAGCCGACGCGGAGCTCCGCGATCAGGCCACCCGGGCGGCAAAGTCAGTGTTTCTCAATTTGTGCGAGGGGCTCCCGAGCGATAGCGGGCCGATGCGGCGCAAGCACTTCGCGCTCGCCAACGGCTCCCCCCACGAGCTCGTCGGCGCGCTCGACCTCGCCTGCGCCATAGGAGCGCTCGCTCCGGAGCCTGCGCGGCGGGCGCAGGCGCTCGCCGTCCGAGTGAAGCGCATGCTGCGGGCGCTCCTCACCGCACGAGCGGCGTGAGCATCGCCACGAGCCGGGAGGCGAGCCGCGCCACCTCGGCGGCGCTCCCGGCGCTCGCGTCGCCGCAGAGCGCGGCGATCTCGACCGCCGCGGCCGCCTCGGTGGCCTCGGCCCGGGCGACCGAGAAGGCGCGCGCCTTGTCACCCCGCGTGACCCTCCCAGCACCCTCTGCGCAGTTGAGGCACGCGCTCTTGGCGGAGCGGAGCGCCTCGTCGCGGAGCTTCGCGTCGCGGACAGAGGCCCGCCGCACCGCGAGCAGGAGCTCCACCGCGACTCCGTAGGCGTGCAGCTTGTGGTGAGGGAGGGCGGGAGAGGAGGAGGTGGAGGACGCGGGAGAGGCGAAGGAGGAAGACGAAGTAACCCGAGGAGAAAGCGTGTCGTTCATGGCCGGCGGATCCTTTCGCGAGCGGCAAGGAGACGACGGCCATGAACGCCACGGGAGCCGCGCGCGAGAGCGGACCCTGGAATAGCAGGCGCAGTGCCAGCCGAAGGCTGGCGCGAGCCTGCGAAGCCGCGAGGACCAAAGCCCCCTCACCCCGGCCCTCTCCCCCGCCGGGGGAGAGGGAGAACATCTCGACCCCGACCTCGCCCCCGACCCTCGACCCCGACCCCGACCGCGACCGCGACCCCGACCCCGACCCCGACCCCGACCGCGACCCCGACCCCGCCCGCTCTCCAGGCAGGCCGGCGAACTCCCGCTGGAGCGGTTCCCGCTCCTTGCGCTCGTCGCTCACCGTCCTCATCCATGTGCTCGCACCCATCTGCCGAAGGAGACGAACATGGCGACCACC
>WNGL01006740.1_pt1 | contig 13511 bp, 13 predicted proteins | sample 5400591 | NCBI WGS metagenome assembly WNGL01 (sample SAMN13153377, study PRJNA577476) | soil metagenome | isolation source: 80 cm soil or saprolite under Garry oak tree replicate 1 | place: USA:California | collected 2016-06-15
ATCGACCAGGACTACGAACACCTCCGAACCGACATGGCCACCCTGTTCAGCCACCTGGGCATCCAGCCCGGCCCAGCCGCGGCATAGCCCTCCGCAAAACCAAACTTTTGGAGATCATGGAAACGCAAGTTTCTAATGAGATCATCAACGGATACCGGGTGGTCGTGAAACGCATGACCATTGGCGGCCTCCCCCACCAGGAAGTGTGCGCCGCCCACGCCGACGGACTCTGGGTCGACATCGAGGAGTTCGGCCCCCACACCACCATCAGCGTGGCGACCCTGTTCAAGCACCTGCGACTGCTCGGCATCAACCCAGCGAACTGGACCAACAACCCCATCGGATGAGTAAGGGCCATCTCCCCGACACGCACCGCCGCCCTCAGGCGGCGAGAAGGTGGGTGCCGCGTCACCCGCAAAGGTGCCGACGCTCACTCAGCATCACGCCACAGCACCGGGCACCCCCGGCTGTGACACCTCGGCAGCCGCGCAGCCGCCGGCACCGCATGGGGCTCGCTGAGCTCGCCATTGGTGATAGCCGGCGACCATCGACGGTGACCGGCACGATGCCACGCAGAACGCGCTGTTCGGCGCGGCATGACGACGTTACTGGTATACCCAGACCGCCGCGCTGATCGGCGGCAGTGTGCGCCTTTGAGGCAAGAGCTGATCACGGAGTGTGAGGCAAGGCGTCTCACCTCTCCGTAGGCGGGATCGGTGAGGTTGAGGTCCGGGCCGGAGACCGGCAAACTCGGTTTGTGCTATGCAAGCCGATTGGTCAGGAGTGGGACGCGCGGACCTACACAGGGGTCGGACCCTATCCGGCCGATGCCCGGGCGGCGCAGGTCGCGGCGCAAGTCATATCGTTGATTGAGGAAATCAGGCCAGGGATTTCCGCCGATCACGTGGGAAGTACCGCGGTCCCGGGGCTGGTCGGTAAGAACGTTGTCGATCTCCAGATCACTGCTAGCCCAGCGGAGGTTCCGGCCATCACCAGCGCATTGCTCGGGCTGGGCTTTGCGCGGCAGCGGGGGCGGGATCCATGGCCGCCGGAGCGGCCGATGCTCGAAGGCACTTTCCGCAGCCACGACTGCGTCTTCGCCATCCACTGCCATGTTGTGCCCACCACCGACCCCGAGGTGCGTCAGATGATCGAGTTCCGGGATCTGCTGCGGGCGGATCCCGGGGCTCGGGAGGCATACGCGGCGGACAAGCGCCGGATCACGGCCGGCATCGCCGATAGCCTGGAATACACCCACGCGAAGACCCGGTTGATCCAGCGTCTGCTCGGGACTTGATCCCTCCCGGGCATTCCGCCAGCCAACCCGGATACTTCCGCTCTGCCGAGGCGGATCAGATGATAGCGCCAGCCGCGCGCAGTGCCCTAAGCGAACGCCCATGACGCCCGTTATGCGCTGCCCGACGGCACGAGATTCCGCGTGCTGGTGTCACGCCTATCGGCGGGACTGGCACAGTTCTCAGTCGGCAGGCCGGCGTGTAGTTCGCGTACAGAAGGAGTCGGATGGGCGAGTTGGCAGCCCGGAACTGGTGATCACGGAGAGTGAGCCCGGGGCCGGGGAGGCTGGGACTGCTGTGAAGGTGTGGCGGCCGCCAGCGGGCCGCCTAGCGGCCTGATGATGATTCCCATTGCGCGACGGCGGGGCAGCTGGCCGTGCACTGCCGGCCTGGTTCGCCGGCAGTGGGCGGCCGCCGCTCGCCGTCGGCTACGCCCAGCCCTGACCGGCTGGCCAGCCGGTCAGGGCTGTTCCGGCTGCTCGGCCGCACCAGAGGTACCGGATGCCTCGGGTGCCGGGGCGGTCTTGGTCAGCCAGCAGACTGGGCACAGCACGTGCGCCTGCGCATGCCGGCCCTGCTCGTGCTCCCACACGAAGTACGCAGCGCCAGCAACCAGCAGCAAACCCGGCCCTCCACCGAAGGGCAGGCCTGGCACTCTGGGTATCCGGCGAAGCATCGCAGGTCACCTTCCAATCGGTAAGGCGGCGCGCCGGGTCGCACTTGCCGCCGGCCCATTCCAGTGTGCACCACCATGCCGATTTGCGGAGGCATCATTGACGCTGGGACTTCTCGTGCCCGTCCAAGGAACGCTGAACCGGACCAGACCCGCAGCCGACGGCCGGTAGCCCTCAACCATCGATCACGCACCGTGAGCAGGAGCGCATCTCCCGCCGCGCCTACCGCCGAATAGGGGTTAGCTGCGGCTCCCTCACGAAGGCGGGAGTTGCGCACGCAGATGGTCCAGTTCTGTGCGAACAACAGACCGACGCCAAGCCCGTCATTGTGGTGTCAGCCTGATTGCTCGTGCACCGCCAGCCCATGCGAGGTGGAGATCGTGGTGATCTGGCTCGCCGTCCTCACTGAGGTGGATGTTGCTGAACTTCGCGAACGTGGGATTGGCGCGTGCCATGTGCGCGTACGCCGAGACGACCTCGGGCTCGGTCGTGGAGACCTGGACGCCGGCGCGCCGGCGCTTGCCTTTGAGCCTGATGGCGACGGGTTCGCCGGTGCGAAGGTTCCGTCCCCACCCGGACGACGTGCCGATCAGGAGGTCGTTCCCATCCACTATGTACGCCACCGGGACGGAGTAGCGGCGCCCTGACTTGTGCCCGACGACATACAGGGTGACCAGGCGACCGCCCACGATCGGGGCAAGGCCCGGGGTGCGTAGCAGCCCGCGCACTAGGAGATTCACCGCGCGCTGTCCCGGCATCGTGTGAGCCCACTGCTCCGAAGGCGAGGCAGGATCGCCCGTGTGCGGCTTATCGGTCATGGCTGCGTGTGTTCACTTCACTGACGGGCGACAGCTGGCTGCTCGCCGATGGTGAGTCGGCGGCGGAACTGCCGCCGGTCGGGACCATGCTCATGACGCTCTGCGGCATCGCACCGATTGTGAGGGTGCGGACGGCCGAGCCGACGGTAACGGCGAGGAACGAGGCAACGGAGGGAACCGCAGCAGGCAGCGCGATGCCATGGGACCCTTCCTGGAGCTCGGCGTCGAGCACCTGCATCGAGGTGCTCTTGGGCTCTGGGGGCGTGAAGGACGTACCCCACCAGGCCTGCACGGTGACGTGAGCAGCCTTGTGCAGTGTCAGGTGCACCGAGCGCTGGTCCTCGTCGTAGACGACGTGAATCTCGTCGGGCTCGCCAGCCGTGATCACGCCCTCGACCTGGGCCGCGATCAGGCCGGCGATCCCGGCGAGCCCCTGCACGAATGTCACGTGCGCGTTGCGCTCGCCGATCTCCTGGCGGAGGTGCTGCTTGGTGTCGGCCGGAACCATGCCCCCGAAGACGACGATGTCGATGTCTTGGGCGTCGTAGTCGTCTAGGACGCGGTCGAACTGATTCGTGGCGTCCGCCGAGTAGCCCTTGCTGCGCAGGATCTCGACGGTGTCGACGAGCACGCTCGGGCTCCGGCCGACCACGAGAATCCGGGCGGGGTCGTTGGCGGGTGAGGCGTTCATTGTTAGATCTCCTTGCTGATCGGTTCGGGTGCAGCCGCTGCGAGCGGCGAGTCGGCTTGAGGCTCGGCTCCGTGGGCCTCGTTCGGGTCCTGATGGGTGTTTGTAGTCGCCAGTGCGATGAGCGCGGCAGCGGCGGCGAAGGCAGCACCGGTCATCAGCGCGTGGCGGATGCCGGAGGTCGTGGCGTCGGTCACGGGAATGCCGCGGGCGAGCAGATGGTGGACCTGAGCGGTCCCGACGGCAGAGAAGATGGCGAGACCGAGCGCGCCGCCGAGCTGCTGGGAGGAGTTGAGGATGGCTGCCGCGAGTCCGGCTCGGCTCGGCCCCACGCCGGCGTTCGCGGCGGTTGTCACTCCGACGAACACCGGTCCGACCCCGAAGGCCACCAGGAGCAGCCCGGGTAGGATGTGGGCGGGGTATCCGCCGCTGGCGGGGACGTGGCCGAGGAGGAACAGGCCGGTTGCGGCGATGAGCGCGCCGCCGCAGATCACCGCTCGGCTGCCGGTCTTCGTCACCAGCTTCGCGCTGATGCCCGCAGCGATTCCGACGCCGAAGGTCAGCGGGAGGTAAGCGGCACCGGCCACTATGGGCGAGTAGCCCAGAACCCGCTGCATGTAGAGCGTCAGGAAGTAGAACATCGAGAGCATGCCCGCGAACCCGATCAGTCCGGTGAGGTTCGCGGCCGCCAGTCCGGGCACCCGGAAAATGCTCAGCGGCAGAATCGGGTCGCGGGCGTACCGCTGTCGGAGAACGAAGCAGACCAGCAGCGCTGCGGCGCCGGCGAACTCCCACCAGGTCCGGGCAGCACCCCAGCCTTGGCTGGGTGCCTCGATGAGCGCGTAGACCAGCAGCAGCATCCCGCCGGTGACCATGGCACTGCCGAGGAGATCGAAGCGTGAGGTCTGTGCCGCGGGCCGGTCGTGGGGCAGCAGCGCCAGGACGGCGGGGATGACGAGCACGCAGGCGATCGGGTTGACGAACATGACCCACCGCCACCCGGGGCCCTCGGTCAGGACCCCGCCGAGCAGGATCCCGATCGCCGAAGACAGCCCGGCGACGGCCGCCCATACCCCGAGCGCGGACTGGCGGTCGCGCGGGGACGTGAACGTGGTGGTCAGGGTGGACAACGCCGCGGGCAGCATCAGGGCAGCCCCGAGTCCCTGCGCGAGGCGGGCGCCGATGAACACGCCGGCATCCCCCGCGAACCCGCCGACCAGCGACGACAGCCCCACCAGCATCGTGCCGGCCAGCAGGACGTTACGGCGGCCCAGCAGGTCCGCGAGCCGGCCGCCGAGCAGCATGAACCCCCCATACGTCAGCAGGTACGCCGAAGGCACCCACTGCAGGCTCTGCACCGAGAAGCGCAGGGAAGTCAGGATGTGGGGCAGTGCCACGTTCGTGATCGACGCGTCGACGAAGTCGAGGAATGCGACAGCGCAAAGCAGCGCCAGGATCCGCTGGCCCTGCCAGCCGTGCAGCGTCAGCGGCGGGGAAACAGTCGTCATGCCTACTCCATGTTGGCTCGGCCAATATTGGCTCGGCCAACATATCAGATGTTGGCCGCCCCAACAACTGCTAGCCTTGTGAGGTGCCCATGCACCACCACCAGCCCGGCCGCACTCCCGCCCGGCTCAAAGATCGCCCGACCTGGCTCATCAGCCGCGCCTACGCACGCTCGTCCGGGCTGCTCAACGCCGGCTTCGAGGCCCACGGGAGCGGCCTTCGCGGCTACCACTACCGGTTGCTCGCGGCGATCGAAGAGTGGGGGCCTGCGAGCCAGGCCGACCTGGGTCGCAGCACCGGAATCGACCGCAGCGACGTCACCGTGGCGCTGGCGGAGCTTGAGTCGCGCAACCTGATCGAGCGCACAGTCGACCCCGAAAACAAGCGCCGCAACATCGTCACCCTCACCCCAGAAGGCGTCGAGCAACTGCGCGACCTCGACACCGTCGTCGACACAATCCAAGACGAACTGCTGGCGCCACTGACTGCGACGCAGCGGCGCCAGTTCACCACCCTGATATCCCGGCTTGTCGACGACTCGGCGCCGGCACAGTGAGGTGCCGCGCCCCTTACCTGTATCAGATCAGCTACCGGCTGTCTGACGCCTGAAGGCAACAGCGTCGGCGACGCTTTTTCGCCGCGCTAGACGATAATCTCGCCGTCGCGGATGATTTTTTATGCATGTCTCACGGGATTGGTTTCGCAGGCCTCAGCGTCGCACAATCCGGCGGATCCGGTGCGCTGGTCTTCGACCTGCCCAGGTCACTATGCGTGGTCCGGGTCGCTCTTGAGCTGCTGCCGGATCGCCGCTTGGGTTTGCTGTCTGGTGGAAGGGCCGGTCTGCCGCTGGCTGAATCTGAGCCACCAGCCTTGTCTCAGGTGGCGCTGTCGCCCAGGCAGATGGCTGAGAGCCGGGGCAATCGGCTGCGCATCTCCTCCTCGTTGTCGAAGTCGAAGTCCTCTCCCATGTCCACGGGCGCGCGGCCACGTTCCGCACGCGAGTTCTGCGCGTCGTAGAAGGCGTGGGCATCGCCGGTAACCCGCTCGAACGCATGGGGCGCGCCGTAATTGACCTCCTCGTAGAACAGCGGGTTGTCCCAGGGACGGCTTGCGGCGGCTACGGCGGGATGTGCGGCCAGGCTGTCGGGGCAATCGGCCGCCTGCTGGTACCAGTCGCGGCCCTGCGCGATCAGCCCGGCCCTGAAATCCATGAAGCTGTCATCCGAACACCCTCCGCCGATCAGGTAGGCGGCAGCCCACAGGTCCCACCGGTAAAGGGCCTGACGTGCCTCTTCGAATCTCTCCTGGTAGTCCAGGATCTCATGCTCGGTTAGGGCCGCCAGGCGGTCAGCCAGAGCCTCGTGAAACGGCTTGCTATCTACCGCAGATGCCCGTGCTGCCTCGATGATGTCCCAGAATTCGGCGCTATCCATGGCCCGATCATGCCAACGGGGTCCGACACCGGCGCAACATTGCCGGCGCCCGCCGGCTGGAGCCGCCGCGCCGATCATCCGCATATGCACGCAGCAGACGCCTGTGCCGTAATACCCAGTCACCGTGCAGATCGGCGGGTATTTCGCGGGTCCCGGCAGGAGGGTTGACCACGCTGTGTGATCTGGGATCGGGGGCGGTCAGGGATGGCCAGGTGTCACGCGCACCGTGATCGGGGGAGGAACCTGGACCAGCTGGTGGACCTGGAAGAGCCTGAGGTGATAGGTACCGGAGGGAAGGGGAGGCATTCGCTCGCCGGGCAGGCATGCCCTCAGGCCATCCCGCGGGCGCCCTTGGCTGCACTGGCTATAGGTGGCCCAGAACCTGACCGGGTAGCGGGTTTCACCCACCGGGATCGTGAGCCGCTGCAGGCACGCTGCCCATGCCACGGCCGGCCGGTAGGTGCTGGTGGTGAGCAGGACCTGGAACAGGTTCAGGCAGCCGAACACGTGGATGGCATGCCCGGTGCTGTTGCCGACCAGGACATGCCCGGTCATCGGCGATCCGGCTGTCATCGTCTGGGACGGCAGCACAACGCGGGCTGACAGCAGGTGGTGGGGCACCGGGGTGACCGCCGTGCGGTGGTGTGCCGCCGGCGGCATTGCGGCCCTGTGCCCGGCCGCAAGGTGGCCGGCGCTGGCGCACCCGGCCAGCAACAACGCCAGCACCACGGCGAGCAGGAGCCTCACACTGGCTATGACGCTGACCGGTCATAGGCGGTTGCGGTGAGACTGGCTCAGCCACGGTGCCAGGGCAGCGCGGGGGCGTGCATGGCCGTCCGCGGCGCAGCGTTCCCCTGGGGTATCGGCGGTCAGCCGCCCGGGTGTGTGACCAGCCCGATCTTGGGTGCCATCCGGCCGGCGGTCCTCACCGGCTCAGCCCGCCCACAGCCTCGCGGTGCAGGTCGGCGTGCCCGGCGTGCCGGGCCGTACACAGCAGCCGGCGCAGGCTGGCATGGCGGCCGGCTGGCGGGATTTGCGGCCCGGGCGGGCAGGTGCCCGGCTTTCCTGGCCTGGTGGTAGCAACCGTGCGGGCTCATACTGCGTCTGATGGGCATGCGGAAGGCGATCGTTGCGGCCTTGCTGCTGGCGGTGGCCGGGTGTTCGCCCTCACCACCGGCGAGATCTGCCGAGGCTGTGGTGGCGGCCGGGGAGCCGGCCATCGGGCTGGTCTGGCTCGCCGGTTAACGACGGCGGGCGCGCAGCACGACGTCGGCGATGTGCGGGCTCTCTGGCGGCGGGTCGATGCGCGGCCCGGCCGCGTACAGCTCGACCGTGAAGTCGTCGCCGAGCAACTGGCCGAGGTCGTCGGCACCGACGTAGGCCGCCGGGTCGACGCCCCGCGACTTCATGTGCTCGCGGTGTTCGTCGTCGAGGTCATGGTAGACGGCGAGCAGCAACCCGCCGGGGCGTACCGTGTCGGGCACTGCCCGGACAGCGGCTTCCCCGGCGGCCTTGGGCAGCGCCGGGTACTGCATGGACACCAGGTCGAACGAGCTGGCCGGGAACGGTGCCTGCAGCGCGTCCCCGCAGATCCACTCGACCGCGGCGCCGGCCAGTTCTGCTGCCTGCCGCGCCCGGCTTACCGCGACATCGGAGATGTCTATTGCGGTGACGGTCCAGCCACTTCGGGCGAGCCAGATCGCGTCGGCGCCCTCGCCGCAACCGACATCGAGTGCCCGGCCCGGGGGGAGGCCGGCGACCTCGGCCTGGAGCCGCCCATTCGGGCGCCCGCTCCACCTCGGGCCCTGCTGCTCGCTGTCCCTCGCGTCCCACTCGGTGGCCTGCGCCGCCGCCCCGAACCGCTTCTCGCCGTGCTGGTCCTCACGCATGTTCCGCAGGGTAGACCGCATCCCAAACAAGCGGCCGCCCGCCCCACGCCCGCCAGCCACGCGTGCAAGGCGCCCATACTCGCGGCAGCGGGGCCAAGGCAGCGAGGCGGCAGTGCCCGTTGCGCCCGCGCCTGCCGAGCGGACGGCCTGGGCCCAGCGCGGGCGGTCTCGCTCCCGGAAGAGGGCATGTTGGGACTGCGCAGCCCGCGCCCAGAGATCCTTATGGAGGCAGCTCGCCGCTCGGCCTTCAGCAACGAAAGACGCGCCGATCGGCGGCTATTGCCTGGCTGACAATGGCGAGTTGGTTACACCGTGCGATTGCCGGGTTGGCGGGCCGGCCCGCGCCTGCCATTGGGGAGGTCTTGGCGAGTGATTCCCGGGGCCTGGTGGCCGGCATACAGCGCGCTGAGGGCGGTGGCTGTGGCTTTCATTTGGCTGCGCAATTCGGGTGGGCCGAGGACCTCGACGTCGGCGCCGAATCCTAGGAGTGCGGGGCGGGCATAACCGAGTTTCTCGAAAGGCAGGATGAGCCGGACCCAGTTGTCTTGGCTGGGTTGGGTGTCCCAGTCGACCTTGTTGACATGGGCGGGCTCGACAACGCGCCGCAGGCGGCGCAGGCAGCTTGGGCGTGCCCGGACGGTGATCATGACCAGGGGAAGGCCGTGCTCGAAATCCGCCCGCCACCCCGCCCAGGACGTGCCCAGATCGAACCTGTCGGGGCGGCTGAACTGCTGGCCGGTGACGGTGACGTGCTGGAAGCGGTCGGCACGGTAACCGCGGATGACGCCGCCCTCGGACGCGGCCAAATACCAGGTTCCGGCCTTCAACACCAGGCCGAGCGGCTCTAGCTGGCAGCGGCGGGTGCCTGCCTTCCCCCGGTAACCTGCCTCGATCACCTGATTGCCGAAGACACCGGCGGCCAGCGCCTCAAGATGGGGCGTGGCGGCCCGGGCGGTGAACCAGCCGGGGGCGTCGAGGTGGAACCGGCCGGCCGCGGCCAGGGCCTGCTCGCGGAGCGGGCCCGGCAGCGATGCGGCCAGCTTGAGCCGCGCTGACATCAGGGCCTGGCCCAGCCCAAGCTCGTGTGCCGGGCCCGCGACCCCGACGGAAAGCAGCACCTGCGCTTCATCCCGGTCCAGGCCGGTCAGCCGGCTGCGGTACCCGTCCACCAGCCGGTAGCCGCCGTCCCGGCCCCGTTCGGAATACACCGGAACCCCCGCCGTGGACAGGGCCTCGACGTCACGCTGGACGGTCCGCACCGACACCTCCAGCTCGCCGGCCAGCTCGGCCGCGGTCATCTGCCCCCGCGCCTGCAACAGCAGCAGAAGTGTGACCAGCCGGCTCGCCCGCACATCCAGGACAATACCCGACAGATTCTGGCGGGTTAGTGCCCTACGCTCGTCCTCGGCAGGGCTGACGGTGCGGCCCACAGCCGGCGAGGCAGACACCGGTGGTGGCATATCGGGGCCGGCCACATCGGTGGCCTGGCCGAGGTGGGTGAATGGCGGAGATGGGAGGTGGCGATGGGTGCCAACAGGGACCAGGTTGCGCTGGTCACTGGCGCCAGCCGGGGCGGCGGCAAGGGAATCGCGCTGGTTCTCGGCGAAAACGGCTGGACGGTCTTTGTCACCGGGCGAAGCGTCCGCGGCCAGCCGACGACACTGGGCAGGCCGGGCACGATCGAGGAGACCGCCGAGCAGGTCACCGGCCGCGGCGGCACAGGGATCGCGATCCGCTGTGATCACACCGACGATGCTCAGGTGGGCGCGGTATTTCGCCGCATCGGCGCTGAGCAGGGGCGGCTGGACCTGCTGGTCAACAACGCCTGGAGCGGGTATGAGATTCCGCCGGACCCAGCGCTGGGGTTCTGGCAGATCCAGTGGCGGCACTGGGACCTGATGTTCACCGGCGGGCTCCGCGCCGCCGCCTATGCGTCGCGGCTGGCAGCGCCCATGATGATCGAGGCAGGCACGGGGCTGATCGTCAACATCACCTGGGTGCTGGACCGCCCACACGGGCACGCGTTCTACGAGGTGGCCAAGAACGCGACCAGCAAGCTGACCGAGCAGATGGCCGACGACCTGCGGCCGCATGGGGTGGCCTGCGTGGCGGTCTCGCCGGGATTCATGCGGCTGGAGCGGATGAACCTCACCCCCGAAGAAGCCTCGATGGCCGAGTCAGCCGAGTTCCCCGGCCGCGCAATCGCTGCCCTGGCCGCCGACCAGAACGTACTGGCCAAATCCGGCGGCGTGTTCACCACCCCGGCGCTCGCCCGCGAATACAAGTTCACCGACATCGACGGGCGGCAGCAGTCGCAGTTCTGGGAACGCCACTGGGCCGGAACCTGGAGCTGACCACCCCCGTGCCGCCGCCCTCCCTGCCGCGCGGCCGCGCAGAACACTCGTTCCCGCACACCTCGACGCGACCACAGCGGCGACCAGCCAACCGCGCCGAACGGCGGCTCGGGCGTGTCAAGCGCATGGGTCGCCTGTTACGGCGCGTGACGGGCCGGGGCTGGGGCCGGAGCGTCCCGCTTGGCAAAGAGTGGGAGCCAGTGGTAGTTGCGCCGAGACCGGCGGTACGGCCAGGAGCCGGGTCGCTGGCACGGTGCTCCAGGTCGGCGGCGCTGGGCCGGGGGGACCGCGGGCAGGCCGCAGGTGCTGCCGGCCGGCCCTCTGGCAGACTGCGGAAGGTGAGCGATGGCCCGCCCGACCTGCACATGCTCAACCTGGTCGTCACCGACATGGCCGCCAGCCTGGACTTCTACCGCCGGCTGAGGATCGCGGTACCCCAGGGCCAGGACGCCGCCGGTGCCCACGTGCAGCTGAGGATGCCCGGCGGCTTCAGCCTCGAACTCGACACCGCCGATTCGGCGCGGCTCTGGCACGCCGCCTGGCGCGCTGACCCCGCCAGTGTGAGCGTGGTCGCCGGGTTCTCGCTGCCCACCCGGGAGGCCGTCGACCAGCGGTACGCCGAACTGACCGCGGCCGGCTACCCGGGCCGCCAGCCACCGTTCGACGCCTTCTGGGGTGCCCGGTATGCGATCGTCGCCGACCCCGACGGCAACGACGTCGGGCTGATGAGCCCCATCGACCAAGCACGCCGCACCTGGCCGCCCGGGCAGTCCCCGGATCCCTGAGCCACCGGCAGCCAGCCCCGCGCCGCGCAGGCACCCGGCGCAGCAGCGGCCGATAACCCGCATTACCCTCCCCGCGCAGAATGCCCCGTTCTGCGCAGTGCCGGGCGGCCACGCAGCCGGACAGGCTGCCGATCAGAACGGCGGGTCGGCGTGCGTTCTCGCTGGCTGCCTCTATCGCTGAGCGTGATGCCGATCGCCAATATGGCCTGGGTGTCGGTGTCGAGGTGCGACGAGTGGCCGACACCAGCGCTGGGCCTGGCGCCGCAATCGGGACGGCGCGACTGACGGGCACGGCAAGCCGCCTGGCCGGAGCTTGATGGGAGCCCGGATCCTCTGCGATCAGCAACGGGCGCCCCACCACGGGGTTGAGCACTTCCGGCATGCCCAGGCAGCGAGCGGTTGGGGGTGTCTTGGCTCCTCTGCCAGAGTTGGCCTCGCGAGTATCAGCAAAGCCCGGCGGATTTTACTGCTGGATCAGGAGCGCGGTGGCATCGTCGTAGATCTTGTTGCGGGGCCAGCGGGTGCCTGCTGGGTCGGCGGCCTCTGCGGCGCGTACCCGGCGTATTAGCTCCCCTGGCCCGGCTTCGGCGAGGATGGTGACAAGGCCTCGCCAGTCGCAGAGGTTGAATGGGTCTATTGCCCTGGTGGCCCCATCTGAGAGCAGTGCTGCCTGCTGCACGTGCTGGCGGGGCACGTCGCCGGTGAGGGCGTGCGTGACGACGATCGGGTCGGCGGCGGCAAGCCAGTAGCCTCCAGCGACGTTGCGGGTGGCGAGTTCGGCTTGCTTCATGCGCACGAGCGCCCGGGCCTTCTCGGGAGAGCCGCTGGGCAGGTGGTCTGCCGCCCGGCGCTCGGCGCGGGCTGTGGCGTTGACCCGGTTGTCGGTTAGGACGCGGATCCCGTGGCCTAGGTCGAGGACGACGGTGACATCGCCGAGCATCAGATACCGCAGGGCTTTCCGCCGGGCTTGCACGATGGCCACGGCAGCGGAGGGTGTGCCGGGGTGGGTGAGGTCGCAGGTGTGCCGGTGCCGCGCGGCGGTGTCGCTGATCGCTGCGGTGAGTGCTTTGGCGGGGGTGAGGCCGGCGTGGTCGCCGAGTGTCTCAGTGAGGCTGTGGACGAACCAGGCCACGCCGTGGATGCATCCGGTGTCTGTTCGTGCGGTCGCGCCGTCGAAGATGGCGACGGTGTTAGTGTCCGCGCTGACGAAGTACGCATCCTCGTTCGGGGCCTGCGATGATCCGGGCTCGGAGCTGGCGGTTACTTGCACCTTATGATCCGTCGTACCGGTACAGGGGGGTGACCCGCTCAGTGGACAGGATCTGTTTGCGGTCGCGGGGGTCGAACTTGCAGGAGATCAGTAGCGAGAACCGGCGGGCCTTCAGTTCCCGATGCAACTCGGCGAGATTGTCGGCGAGGTACTGTGCGGCGCCGAGGTTGCCGGGGGCGTGTATGCCCGCGAGGTAGAGGAATGTTCCGTTGCCATCAGGGCGTGGCAGCCGGCCGAGGTAGGCGTAGTCGCCCGGCCCGCCGTTGTCAATGGGGGATCGGTACTGTGTGCCGGTGTCCTTGTCCACCAGGTACCAGCCGTGCTCAGCGTGGCAGAAGCCGAGGTGGGAGTCTGCCTCCAGGACCTGATCAAGGAACGGCAACAGCCGGGGGCCCGCCATCACGATGAGGTTCGGCTTGTTCAGATGCACGTGGCCCGGCGGCGGAACAACCTCACAAGTGGCGTCCAGGCCTACCGAGCGGGCGAGGCTGGCCAGCACCTCATAACCGGCGAATGACTCGCTGGAGACCACCCCACCCGGCTCGGCTTTGCCCGCCTCCAGCTTGCCGCCGACGGCCACCGTCACCGTGCCGCTTCCCAAGAACGCCCGCTCAGGCCGGCTGCCCGCCGACAGCAGCTGCGAGACCCGTGACTTGGAGATCCCCAGCATTTCCGCGATCGCCGTCTGAGGCATGCCAGAGGCGAGCAGTTCCCGTAGCGTCTCCCGGCGCAGATCGGAGAGCCCTGCAATCACTGCCTGATACTCATCGATCAGCTGGTTGACGGCGACCGCTCGCTC
>WNGL01019615.1_pt1 | contig 13509 bp, 12 predicted proteins | sample 5400591 | NCBI WGS metagenome assembly WNGL01 (sample SAMN13153377, study PRJNA577476) | soil metagenome | isolation source: 80 cm soil or saprolite under Garry oak tree replicate 1 | place: USA:California | collected 2016-06-15
GACCCACCGGATCAGGTCCTCGCAGAGCTCGGCGTGCTTGCTCTTCTGGAAGATGCCCCAATTGTAGGCGCCGGCGGTGACGAAGCTGCCGGCGGGACCGCCCGGCGTGAGGATCACCTGCGTCTTCTCGGCCAGCGGGTGCTTCTTGGCCACCATGGCGTAGTAGAGGCTCGCCCCGTTATTGGTGCTCACCAGCTTGCCGGCCAGATACGCCTCGTTGTTGGACACGTCGTTCCAGCCCATCACGCCCGGCGGCTGGATCTTGTACTTCTGGATGGTGTCCACGGAGAACTGGAGCGCCTTGAGGTTCTGCTCGCGGAACGTTGTGGCCAAGGCGGGCTTGCCGTCCTTGTCCCACACGCTCCCGCCGTAGTCCCACAGGATATTCTGCATGTAGCCGTTGCCGTCATCGCAGCGGTTGAGCGTCTGGCCGAAGCCCCAGAGATCCTTGGAGGCGTCCTGACACTTCTTGGCCATGTCGACCACGTCCGGGTCATAGAGCTTGGGAAGACTGACGCCCTTGGCATCGAGTAGGTCCTTGCGGACGAAGAGGCCGCCCGGGAAGGCCTGTCGGGCTACACCGAAGTACTGCCCGTTGAGGTTGACGTTTCGCTCGGCGTAGGGGAGCAGCCCACCCCGCGTCGCCGCGAGGTCCTTCGCGAGCTTGCTCACGTCGCGCAGCGCGGGTTTGTAGCGGGCCGGCCCCTGGTAGTTCATCTCGGCCATGTCGGGCGGGTTCCCGGCCTCGATGGCCGCAACGAACTTTTGCTCGCGATCGCCGAAGGTCGCCCAGTCCATATCGACCTGCACCTTCCGCTCCGCCGCCCAGGCCTCCACCTGCTTGGCGAGGATATCGTTCCCCGCCGTCACGAAGCTCTTGAACAGCCATACCCGGAGCTTGGTCCCGCTCTGCGCATACGCCATCCGATCGAGCGCCTTGAGCCCCGCCGCGGTGCCGCCCGTGACCACGGCGGCCCTGCGGAGGAACTCGCGGCGGGCGATGAGGCCTGCGTCCAGCTTCTCGGCCAGCTCCTTCAGTCGGCTGTCCATCACGTCCCCCTTTGGATGTGCATGGCATCGGGACGTACGGTCCCCCGTTTGGTTCAAGGGTGGCTTGCGGCCGAGATGTTAGCCCAGCCGCGCGTCTAGGCACAAGGGGAGGGGCGTCAGGCCTCCGTTTGGATCTCGCTCTCGTGCCAGCGGCCGAGGGCGAGGCGGGAGAGGCCGGTGAGGAGCACGAAGATGAGCACGCCGGCCGCCGAGATCAGGAACACCGCCGCGAACATCCGGGGGATCTGGAGCTGGTAGCCGGCTTCGAGGATGCGGAAGGCAAGTTCCGACTGCGCGCCGCCCGTGCCGGCCACGAACTCCGCCACCACGGCGCCGATGAGGGCCAAGCCTCCGCTGATGCGCAGGCCTCCGAGGAAGTAGGGGAGGGCGGCGGGGAGGCGGAGATACCGAAGCGCCTGCCAGCGCGTGGCGCCATAGAGGCGGAAGAGGTCGACGAGGTTTCGGTCCGTGCTGGTGAGTCCGAGCACGGTGTTCGAGAGCACGGGAAAGAATGCGACGAGCCAGGCGCACACGAGGAGGGCGAGCGGTATCCATTTGACCCACAGGATGATGAGGGGGGCGATGGCCACGAGAGGAGTGACCTGAAGGATGACCGCGTAGGGGAAAAAGGCGCGCTCTATCCAGGCGGACTGGGTGAAGAGGACGGCGAGGACCAGGCCGAGCACAGCCGAGACGAGAAAGGCGGCCGCGGTAATGGCGAGCGTGACGAGGAGAGAGGGAAACAGCGTGCCCCAGTCGGTGACCACCGTTCGCGCGATGAGGAGGGGGCCGGGCAGGATATACGGCGGGATACCCTGCCAGCGAACGACGCCTTCCCAGGTGCCGAGAGCAAGCACGCCGATCAGCGCAGGGGCGAGGACGCGATTGCTAGACGCGTGCGCCAACCGGCGAGCCCTCGGTGGCCGAGGCGAGGAGCGCCGAGACGTCGCGGCATGCTTCGAGGTAGGCGGTCGAGGTACGGAAGGCCTCGACGCGCGGGGTGGGCCCCTCGATGCGCCGGGACGCGGCCACGCGGCCGGGTCGCGGCGAGAGCACGACCACGCGGCTGCCGAGGTAGACGGACTCGAAGATGCTGTGGGTGACGAAGACCACGGTCAGCCCCCGGCGCTGGTGGAGCTCGGCCAGGTCGCTCTCGAGCCTGAAGCGCGTGATCTCGTCGAGGGAGGCGAAGGGCTCATCCATGAGGAGCACGCGGGGCTGCGTCACGAGCGCCCGCGCGATGGACACACGCATGCGCATGCCCCCTGAGAGCTCGCGCGGATAGGCGCGCTCGAATCCCTCGAGGCCGACATGCGCGATGGCGTTACCGACCCGCCCCGCCGACGCCCCCCGGCTCGCGCCCGACAGCATGAGGGGAAGGCGCACATTGTCTTCGACGCGCGCCCAGGGCATGAGGGTGGGCTCCTGGAAGACGAAGCCGAGGCGGTTCTGGACCGAGGAATCGCCCCACTGGATAGCGCCCGCCGAGGGCTCGGCGAGCCCGGCGATCAGCCGGAGGAGGGTGCTCTTGCCGCAACCGGAAGGGCCGAGCAGGCTCAGGAGCTCGCCGGGCTCCACGTCGAGGGAGAGCCGATCGAGAGCGAGCGTGCCGCTCGGATATACCTTGGAGACCTCGCGCACGCTGACAACAGGGGGGCGGGGAGTCACTTCATCCCGACTTTCCTGTTGACGAAGGCCAGGGTATAGGCGCGGTGGTAGTCGAGCGACGGCTTGAAGACGCCGGCCCTCGTCATGGTGTTGAAAAAGTCCGTCCACCGCGCGTCCGTCATCGCCCCGATGCCGAGAGTGAGCGCGTCGCCGGAGACGACGATGCCGTAGCGCTTCATGGCGTCACGGGAATAGGCGAGGAGATCGTCGGTCATCTCTGGATTATCGTGCTTGATGAGCGCGTTGGCGGGCCCCGGATCGCCGTCCATGTAACCGTACCAGCCTACGATGGAAGCGTCGACGAAGCGCCGGACGAGATCCGGCTTGCCGCTCACCACCTGGTTCCGCGTCTCGATGGTGGTGGTGTAGCTGGTATAGCCGCCGTCGGCGAGAAGCAGCACCACCGGCTTGACCCCCGCCTGCTCGGCCTTGAAGGGCTCGCTCGTGAGATAGCCCTGCTGTATCGCCTTCTTGTCGGCGAGAAAAGGGGCGAGTTGGAAGACATAGGGCCGGATCTGCGAATCGGTGTAGCCGAAGCGCTGCTTGAGGAACTGCCAGTAGGTCGACACCGCCCCGGCCGAGATCATGATGGGCTTGCCCTTGAGGGCTTGGAGGGTGTCGTTACCCTGGCCGGGATGGGCCATGAGGATTTGCGGATCCTTCTGGAAGACGGCGGCCACGGTGATGATGGGAACGCCGCTCGCCACGTAGTTGAGGGCGCCGAAGAGGCTCGCGCCCATGTTGAAGTCGAGGCGGCCCGCGGCGAGGAGCTGAGCGCTATTGATCTGCGGCCCGCCCTGCCGGATGGTGACGTCGAGACCCTGACGGCGATAGATGCCCGTGGCCACCGCGTGATAGAAGCCGCCGTGCTCGCCCTGCGCGCGCCAATTGGTGCCGAAGACGATGCGGTCCGATTGCTGCGCGTGCGCGACGTGAGGAGCCGCCGCGAGGGCCGCGGCGCCCGCCAGCAGTGCGCGCCGGGTGATGGCGGAGCTTGTCCTCGCCCGGGAGGAGGTCATGGGTCGCGATCATGGTGCCACATTGACAGCCCGGAAGCTTCGTAGAACAATCGCTCGCCACCACTGCGGTCGGGCCCGCGCGCCCGGGAAAGGTCCCGCCATGCGTCCGAGCACCCGCCTCCGCCACATGCTGAAGGAGCCCGGCATCATCGTCGCTCCCGGCGCCTACGACGGATTCTCCGCGCGTCTCATCGAGGCGGCCGGCTTCCCCTGCGTCTACATGACGGGGGCGGGCACCGCCGCCTCCCACCTGGGCCAGCCCGATCTCGGGCTCGCTACCCTGACCGAGATGGCCAACCATGCCGGACATCTCGCCTCCTGCGTGTCCCTGCCGGTGATCGCCGACGCCGACACCGGCTATGGCAACGTGCTCAACGCGGTGCGCACAGTGCGCGAGTACGAGCGGGCGGGGGTGGCGGGGCTTCACATGGAAGACCAGGTCGCGCCCAAGAAGTGCGGGCACATCGCGGGGAAGCAGGTCATCTCCACCCAGGAATTCTGCGACAAGATCCGCGCGGCCAGCGAATATCGCACCGATCCCGACTTCGTGATCATCGCGCGCACGGACGCGCGCGCCGTCACCTCGCTCGATGATGCGATCGACCGCGGCAACCGGGCGGCCGAGGCGGGCGCCGACGTGATCTTCGTGGAAGCCCCCCAGACCGAAGAGGAGATCCAGCGGATCGCCCGCGAGGTCAAGGCGCCCCTTCTCGCCAACATGGTGCCGGGCGGCAAGACCCCCGCCATGAAGATTCCGGAGCTCGAGCGGATCGGCTTCAAGATCGTGATCTTTCCCGCCGTGTGCATGGCGGCGGCGGTGCCCGCCATGGAGCGGGCGCTGGCGTGGCTGAAGGAGACGGGGACGGACTGGCACGATGGCTCCGTGCTGTCGCCCATGGACATTTTTCGCAGAGTCGGCTTCGATTGGTGGCACGCGATCGAAGAAAAGTTCGCCCCTCGCTCATAGGAGGATTCATGCGCGCCACATCGAAGTTGAGAGAGCTCCTCGGCACCGGCAAGACCCTCTTCGTTCCCGGCTGCTACAACGCGCTGAGCGCCAAGATCCTCGAGACGGTTGGCTTCCCCGCCGTCTATATGACGGGATACGGCACGTCGCTGTCCCTGCTCGGGCTGCCCGACGCCGGGCTCGCCACCATGACCGAGATGCACCTGAACGCCCGCTATATCGCCAATGCGGTGTCCGTGCCCGTCATCGCCGACGCCGACAACGGCTATGGCAATGCCATCGGGGTCATCCGCACCGTGCGGGAGTACATTCAGACGGGGGTGGCAGGCATCCACCTCGAGGACCAGGCCATTCCCAAGCGATGCGGTCACGTGGCGGGGCGTCGCGTGATCCCGATCGAGGAGGCGGTGGGCAAGTATCGCGCGGCCGACACCGTCCGCCGCGATCTCGATCCGGACTTCGTGCTCATCGCCCGCACCGACGCGCGGGGCGCGCACGGGGGCAGTCTCGACGAGGCCATCCGTCGGGCCAATGCCTATCTGGAAGCGGGGGCCGATCTCGCCTTCGTCGAAGGGCCCACGAGCGTGGACGAGGTCCGGCGCATCTGCAAGGAAGTCCACGGCCCCGTCTTTTACAACCAGACGGGCATCTCCCCGCGCTTCAGCCTCGAGGAGATGAACGAGATGGGCATCGCGGCGACCATTCTCCCCGGCGCGACCTTCCGCGCCACCATCCAGGCCGTCTACGACCTGGCGCGAGACCTGTACCTGCGCGGCCCCGTGGCCGAAGCCGACTTCAACGAACGCTTCAAGTCGCACCCGCTGGGGAACATCCACACCTTCGCCGGTTTCGACCAGGTGCGGGAGTGGGAAGAGGAGTATCTGCCCGCGGAGGAGATGGAGAAGTACACGGACTCCGTGGGCCACCAGCCCGCGAAGTCCTGACACGGCGTTCGGTACCGGCAATGATGCCCACGATCCGACGCCTCGCCTGGCTCTTGCCTGTCGCGCTCCTTGTCCTTCCGGCCGCGGGCTGGGGGGAGGACGCTCGCCGTCGCGGCGGCGAGATCCGGGTCGCCACCTATGGCGATCCCGGCACGCTCGATCCGCACATCACCACCGACGTGCCCGCCCTGCGCATCCGCAACCAGATCTGCGAGACCCTGATCACGTGGGACGCGCAGACCAAAGAATCGCCCATGCTCGCCGACTCCTGGGAGAACTCGGCGGACGGGACGGTGTGGACGTTCAAGCTCCGGCGCGGCGTCAAGTTTCACGGCGGCCAGCCTCTCCGGGCCGCCGACGTGAAGTACAGCTTCGAGCGCATCCTCAAGGTCTCGCCGCGCAAGACCGACTATTCCATGATCAAGGAGATCCGTACGCCGGACGACTCCACCGTCCAGTTCGTGCTCTCCGCCCGCAGCAACGCGTTCTTCTCCGCGCTGGCCATGTACTGGGCCCAGGTCGTCGAGGCCTCCGGCACCGAGAAGCAGGTGAAGGAGACCGGCGGCGTGGCCACGCCCAACTGCACGGGGCCGTTCAAGGTCGCCGAGTACCGCCGCGGACAGTCGCTCAAGATCGTCCGCCACGACGCCTATGTCCCGCGGCCGGAGAAGCCCTCGGGCACGGCGGGGGCCCGGGTCGCCTATGCCGATGGCATCATCTTTACCTTCATCCCCGACGCGAACGTGCGGCTCCTCTCGCTCCAGCAGGGTGAGGTGCACTACATCGAGCGCGTGCTGCCCGAGCAGGTGGAGCAGCTTCGCAAGCTCCCCGGGATCGAGGTGGTGGCCATTGCCGGCACCCAGTGGTCGGCCATCTACTTCAACTTCACCAAGGGCTGGGGACAGAAGAAGGAATTCCGTCAGGCGGTGGCGCTCGCCCTCAACTACGAGGAGCTCAATCGCGCGGTCTACTACGGCACGGGCAAGGCGAACAATTCGCTGATCCCGGAGAGCCAGGCGATCTGGAGGACCCGGGAGCACGCGCGGATGCACCCCTACGATGTCGAGAAGGCGAAGGCGCTGCTCAAGCAGATCGGCTACAACGGCGAGCCCATCGACATGCCCATCCCGAAGGAGACGGTGTCCGATCTCTTCGGGCAATCGATGCAGGCGCAGCTCGCCAAGGCGGGGATCAATCTCAAGATCTCCTATATGGACCAAGCGGCGCAGCTCGACCTCGTGTACTCGCGCCGGCGCAACCAGCCGCCGCCGTGGGACCTGGCCTTCCTCGCGGGCAGCGCCTTCCGGCCGGATCCGGACCAGCATTACTACACGCGCGGGCATACGAGCGCGCACGTGGGCATGTACAGCAATCCGGCCTACGACAAGCTGGTGGAAGAGGCGCGCAAGGAGACGTCGTTCGAAAAGCGCAAGGCGTTATACGCGCAGGCGCAGACCATGATCATGGACGAGATCCCGCTCATCGTCATGGGCAACTCGCCCTATATCGAGGCGTACAGCAAAAAGCTTCGGGGCATCGAGGTGCGCGATCCGCACTTCGACTACTTCTGGAACGTGTGGCTCGCGCGGTGATGCAGTTAGCGTGAGTGCCTTGTGCGCGAGGCGGGCGGGGTCTGGCGGTGGGGGCGGGGGGTGCCCTCCCCAGACCCGTATCTTCTGGGGAGCTTCTTCGAAGCGCAAAACCAAAATCTCGTGGCGGGCCAGAGTGGCCAAGCGGAATGCGACTCGGCGTGGTCTGGGGAGGGCACCCCCCGCCCCCGCCGCCAGACCCCGCCCGACTTCAGGGAGTCGTTCATGATGGTTCACCGCTAGAAGCCCCCGCCCCCGCCGCCAGACCCCGCCCGACTTCGGGGAGTCGTTCATGCTGGTTCACCGCTAGAAGCTTGGCGAGAGGGCGGGGCTCGGATGGGATATGTGTTGCGGCGGGTGGTGGCGGTGGTGCCGATCTGGTGGGTGGTGGCGAGTATCGTGTTCGTGCTGGTGAGGCTGGTGCCCGGCGATCCCGTGCTTCTGATCGCGGGCACCGATGCGTCGGCGGAGCAGGTGCGGGAGATTCGGTCGAGCCTGGGACTCGATTTGCCGGTGCACGAGCAGTATGTGCGCTGGTTCGGGCGGCTGCTCCATGGGGACATGGGGCGCTCGCTGTTTTCGCGCGAGCCCGTCGCGCGCGACCTGCTCGAGCGGGTGCCCGTCTCGCTCCAGCTCGCGCTGTCCGCCACTCTGGTGTCGGTGCTGATCGCCATTCCGGCCGGAGTCTTCGCGGCGACGCGGCGCAATGCGGTCAGCGAGGCCGCGTTCGCCGCGGTGACCATGACGGGCGTGTGCGTGCCGAGCTTCGTCATGGGGCTTCTCCTCATGCTGCTGCTCTCCGTCTATGCCGGGCTGTTTCCGATTCGCGGGTACTCTCCGCAATGCCTTGATCCCGGTGGTGACCCTCATCGGGCTCAATGTGGGGGTGCTCTTCACGGGCGCGGTCGTCATCGAGACGCTCTTCGGACTGCCGGGCCTGGGCGCTTTTCTCGTGACCGGCATCCTGAAGCGCGACTATCCGATCGTCCAGGGCGCCATCCTCTTCATCTCCACCTTTCTCGTTCTCGTGAATTTGAGCGTGGATCTCCTCTACCGGGCCATCGACCCGCGGCTCCGTCGCGCATGACGAACCGCCTGCTCTGGGCCGGGGGCGTGCTGGCCGGCTTCACTCTCGTGGCCGCGGTCTTCGGGCCCGCCGTGGTTCGCCGCGATCCGACGGCCCAAGACATTCTGGCCCGGACGCGGCCGCCGTCGGTCCAGCATCCGTTCGGGACCGATCGCCTCGGGCGTGATGTCTTCGCGCGCGTGGTCTACGGCGCGCGCATCGCGCTCTTGACGGGAGGCGTGGTGGCCCTCGCCGCGCTCGCGGCGGGGCTCGTCATCGGCACGGTGACGGCGTACTACGGAGGGCGGGTGGACAGCGTGCTCATGCGGGGCATCGACGTCTTCATGTCCTTTCCCGGCATTCTCGTGGCCATCAGCGTGATGGCGGTGCTGGGGCAGGGGCTCAGGAACATGATCCTGGCGCTCGTGCTCGTCCAGATCCCGCGGCTGGTGTGGGTGGTCCGCGCCGCCGCCCTCCAGGTGCGCGAGCGCGACTTTGTCCAGGCCATGCGGGCGGTGGGAGCTCGCGATGGTTACATCATGTGGCGCCATATCGTGCCCAATTGCCTGGCCCCGGTGGCGGTGCAGGTCTCGTTGAGCTTCGTCGAGGCGGTGCGCACCGAGGCCACGCTGTCCTTCCTGGGTCTGGGCGTCCCCCCGCCCGCGCCGAGCTGGGGCAATATGCTCGACGACGGACGGGTCTTCCTTCAGACGGCGCCGTGGATGATACTCTTCCCCGCGGGTGCGCTCGCGCTGACCATCCTGGGCATGAGCCTGTTGGGCGATGGCCTGCGCGATGCCCTGGATCCGAAGCTCCGCTCTCACTGAGGAGATCGCCGTGCCTACCATGTTCGAGAAGATCTGGGGCCGTCACGTGGTGACTGAAGGACCGGGAGGGCAGTCCCTCCTGTACATCGACCGGCACCTGCTCCACGAGGGCGCGACGCATGCCTTCGCGCGTCTCCACCGCGCGGGGCGCTCGGTACGGCGGCCCGCGGGCCTCGTGGCCACCGCGGATCACTATGTGCCCACGGGGCCGGGATCGGAGGCCCTCGCCAACCAGGAGATCCGCGGCATGGTCGAGAACCTCAGCCGCTCCACGCGCGACGAGGGGGTGACGCTCTTCGGTCCCGGGGATGTGCGCACGGGTATCGTGCACGTCATCGGGCCGGAGCAGGGACTGACGCAACCGGGCATTCTCCTCGTCTGCGGCGACTCTCACACGGCGACCCACGGGGCCTTCGGCGCCATCGCCTTCGGCATCGGCTCCACCGAAGTCGAGCACGTGCTCGCCACCGGCTGCCTCTGGCAGAAGAAGCCCAAGGCCATGCGCATCACCGTGACGGGCACGCGCCCCGCGGGCATCACGGCCAAGGACGTGATTCTCGCCATCATCGCCAAGATCGGCGCGGGGGGCGGAGTCGGTCACGCCATCGAGTACGCGGGGCCGGTCATGGCCGGCATGACCATGGAGGAGCGCATGACGGTCTGCAACATGTCCATCGAGGCGGGAGCCCGCGCGGGCATGATCGCGCCCGATGACACCACCTTTCGCTACGTCGAAGGCCGCCCCTATGCGCCGAAGGGCGAAAACTGGACCAAGGCGCTGGCTTACTGGAAGACGCTTCCGTCGGACGCGGACGCGGTGTTCGACACGGAGGTGACGCTGGACGCCGGCAGCATCGCGCCCACCGTCACTTGGGGCACGAGCCCGCAGGATGCGCTCCCCATCACCGGGAGCGTGCCGGATCCCGCGCGCGAGGCGAATCCGGCCCGCCGCGAGGCGCTGGGGCGTGCCGTCGACTACATGGGTCTTCGCCCCGGCATGTCGCTTACCGACATCACGGTGGATCGGGTCTTCATTGGCTCGTGCACCAATAGCCGGATCGAGGATCTCCGCGCCGCCGCGGCGGTGGCCAAGGGACGACGGGCCGTGGTGAAGGCCTGGGTGGTTCCAGGCTCGGGTCTCATCAAGCGCGCCGCCGAGGCGGAGGGTCTCCACGAGGTCTTCACGGCTGCGGGATTCGAATGGCGCGATCCGGGCTGCTCGATGTGCGTCGGGATGAACGGCGACATCGCGCGCGAGGGCGAGCGCGTGGCCTCGACGTCGAATCGAAATTTCGAGGGACGCCAGGGCAAGGGCGCCCGCACCCATCTCATGAGTCCCGCCATGGCCGCGGCGGCCGCGGTCACGGGCCGGCTTACCGACGTGCGCACCCTCAAGAATCCCTCTCCCCCACCGGGGAAGAGGGTAGGGTGAGGGGGCAAATCATGGAAGCCTTCACCACACTTAAAGCCGGCGCCGTCCCCATGGACCTGGCGAACATCGATACCGACCGCGTGATCCCCGCGCGCTTTCTCCGGAAGCCGAAGGAGGCGGGCCTCGGGTCCTACTTCTTTCACGACGTGCGCTTCAATCCGGATGGGTCGGAGAACGGCGACTTCATCCTGAACCAGGCGCCCTATCGGGACGCGAAGATCCTCGTGACCGCGGAGAACTTCGGCTGCGGCTCCTCGCGCGAGGCCGCGGTGTGGGCGCTCATGGGCTCCGGTTTTCGTTGCGTCATCGGCCCGTCCTTCGGCGACATCTTCTTCGAGAACTGCTTCAAGAACGGCGTGCTCGCGGTGGTCCTGCCCGCGGAGGTGGTGGCCGAGCTCCGGCGCCAGCTCCACGAGCGCCCTGGTTCCACGATCGCCGTCGATCTCGCGAGCCAGATGTTGACCGCGCCCGACGGCACCACCCGGCGCTTCGAGGTGGATCCCTTCCGCAAGCAGGCGCTCCTCAAGGGCCAGGATGAGATCGCTCTGACCATGGAGTATGCGCGGGAGATCGAGGCGTTCGAGGCGCGACACGCCGCGGAGATGCCGTGGCTCACCGGGGGAGACGCGTGATGGACGGAGCGATCCGCCTGGACGGCAAGAGCGCGGTGGTGGTCGGCGCCGCGCAGGGCATCGGGCGCGCCACCGCGCTCTGCTTCGCGGGGGCGGGCGCGCACGTGCTTTGCGCCGACATCGACGAGGAGGGCGCCAAGGCCACGGCCGCGCAGGCGGAGAAGGGCGGCGGCAAAGCGGCGGCGGTGCGGATCGACGTGACCAAGGCGGCGGATGCCCAGGCGCTGGCCGCGCGGGCCGTCGAGGTTTTTGACGGCCTCGACGTGCTCCTCTTCGGGGCGGCCACCCACGACGCCTCGGCCACCGTGCCCGAGCTCGAGGAGAGCGTCTGGGAGCGGGTGCTGCGCGTCAACCTGACCGGGGCCTATCTCGTCAGCAAGGCCTGCCTGCCCATCATGATCAAAGGGGGCGGGGGCAGCATCATCCTGATCGCCTCGCAGCTCGGCCGCGTGGCTTCTCCCGGCCGCGCCGCGTATTGCACGACGAAGGGCGCCCTCATCCAGCTCGCCAAGGTCATGGCCGCTGACCATGCGGCCCAGGGTGTGCGCGTCAACACGCTCTCACCGGGGGCGGTGGAGACGGACAGACTCGTGCGCCGCTGGGGCGACATGGGCAAGGCGCGCGAGATCATGGCGCCGAAGCATCTCCTCGGGCGCCTGGGCCAGCCGGATGAGATTGCGCGCGCCGCCTTGTTCCTGGCCAGTTCCGCCTCGAGCTTCATGACGGGCGCGGATCTGCTCGTCGACGGCGGCTATACCGCCATCTGATTTTCCAACATGTAGCGGTTCCCTGATCAGCTCCTACCGTATCTTGCGGTTGTCTATACTAAACATGTGACGTGTAATATGTTTGGTCCTCTGCCATGGCCATCTCGATCGAGTCCTTGCCCCCGCCAGGGTGGGACGGCGAGGGGCTCGATGGCTTGCTGGCGGCCTTTCTTCCAGGCCGGCTCAGCGAGATCTTCGGGCCCCGATCCTCCGGAGGCGGCAGCCTGCTGCTGGCTCTCCTCTCGCGTGCCACCGCGTACGGCGGACTGGTGGCACTCGTGGACGCCTCCGACTCGCTCGATCCGGTGACGGCGGCGCGCGCGGGGCTCGACCTGCGTGCGCTGCTCTGGGTTCGATGCGGCGGGCGTCCGGCTTCGGCGTGGAGCGCGATGGATCTCCTCGCGCGATGCCCCGGCTTTGCCGCGATCGCGCTGGATCTGGGCGGCGCGGGTGGCACGCCGCCGCCCTCTGTGGGTACGCGGCTCCAGCGTGCGGCGGAGGGGAGCGGGGCCGCGGTGATCGTCCGCACCCCGCGGCATCTCCTGGGCGGAGCGGCCGCGCTCGTGGTGTCCGTGCGTCGCGTGCGGACGCACTGGATCGGCGCGGAGAGGCCCCGGCGCCTGGGCGGGCTCGTCTCCGAAGCGCGCGTGCAGCGATCCCGCGCGGATCCGCGCCTGGCCACGCCGGAGCTGGCCTGGGTCATCGAGTGGCAGGCATGACGCGCATCGCCTGCCTCGTCGTCTCCGGTGCGGACGAGCAGACCCAGCGGCTCCTCCTCGAGATGGCGCTCGCGCAGTCGCCCTCGGTCGAGGACGGCGGTCCGGGCATCGTCTATCTCGATCTCCGCGGGCTCGAAGCGCTCTTTGGTGGCGAGAAGGAGATCGCGCGCCGGCTCCTGGATGCCGTGACCGGGCGCGGGCTCGCCGGGCGGATCGGCGTCGCGGGCAGCCGGGCGGGCTCACGCTTCGCGGCGCGAAGCGGCGACGGTATCACCATCATTCCGCCCGGCAGCGATGCCCGGAGGCTCGGGCCGGCGCCGCTGGCCCTGCTCGATCTCGATCCGCGTATGACCGCCCGCTTCGGCCGCTGGGGCATTCGCACGCTTGGAGAGCTGGCCGATCTGCCGTCGCGCGGGCTGGCCGAACGCCTGGGTGACGAGGGGCCGTGGCTCCAGCGTTTGGCCCGCGGCGAGGATCCGACCCCGCTCCACCTCTGGACACCGCCGCCTGTTTTCGAGGAGTCGGCCGAATGCTCCTGGGGTGTCGAGACGCTCGAGCCTCTCGGCGATCTTGCCGCGGGTCTCGCGGAGATTCTCTGCGCGCGCTTGAGCCGGCACGGCTACGCCGCCGACGCCTTCGAGTGGTCCTGCCGGCTGGCCGACCGGACGGTGCATGAAGGCGTCTGCGCGCCGGCCGCGCCGCTGTCGGATCCCGACGCGGCCGCCGCCCTCGTGCGCTCGTCCCTCGAAGCGCAGCCGCCGCGCGCCGCGGTGGAGGAAATCACGCTCCGTGCGCGTCCCGTGCGTGTGGCCACGGCCCAGCCGCGCTT
>WNGL01008675.1_pt1 | contig 13506 bp, 25 predicted proteins | sample 5400591 | NCBI WGS metagenome assembly WNGL01 (sample SAMN13153377, study PRJNA577476) | soil metagenome | isolation source: 80 cm soil or saprolite under Garry oak tree replicate 1 | place: USA:California | collected 2016-06-15
CTACGCTCCGCCCGGGACTTCGCCCGGGAGGAGTGGCCCCTGCGGGGCAGTGCGGCGGATGTCCTGACGTGAGGTGTGGCGCGGTCCTACGGTCGGCGCGTGGCCGATGACTTCGCTGAGCGGTACGGGGAGCTGCTGACCGGTAGCTACGACTGCGTCGATCGGATTGTCCTGAACGCGTATTACCCGCTGGGGCATAGCCCGGGCGGGTTCCGGGTGTGGTGGCGGCGCTGGCATGGTGACTCGGATGCGGACCTGGATGACGCGCATCTGATGCGGCTGCCGGGCCGGTTCGCCCGGCGGGTGCGGGCCTGGGCGAAGGCGAATGGCGTCCTGGTGATCGACTGCACGGCCGGGCAGCGCAAGCACCTGATCGCGGAGGAGTATCTGGCTGGCCATAGCGTCGGGCCGGGCGTGTTCTTGATCCTGGTCGCCCGGGCGCGGGCGACGGTGTGGAAGGTGAAGCGGTCTCCCGGCGGGGTCATCATGAAGCTGGAGAAGAAGAGCGAGTACGTCAACCACTACTCCTTCCACATCATGGACCCGGCCTGGGGGCACCTGGTGGTCAAGATGTCCGGGCACCCGCCGTTCGGCGCGCAGGTGATCCTCAACGGCCACGAGTACGTGGCGTGCGCCGCCCAGGCCGAGGGCATCGGGTTTGTCAAGGAGGGGAACTGCTTTACTGAGATCACGGATCCGCGCGGCCTGGCCCAGATCGCAGAGACCTTGTCGCAAGATGCGGCTATAGGGCGGCTGGGCCAGGCCTGCGACCGGTGGATCTACACCGCCTGCCTGGTCTTCGGGCTAGACCTGGCCGAGCAGCAGGCCAGCGGATTCCGGTACGCCTACTCGGTCTACCAGGCCGAGTACAGCCGGAACCTGATCTTCGCCTCCGGCGCGCGGATGGACCGGGTGTTCGGCACCGTCGCGGACCGGACCCGGTCCCGGCTGGACGTGCCGTCCCTGCGGACCTTGTTCGGGGTGAAGAAGCGCCCGGCAGGCACCGCCGAGCCGTCGCTGAAGCTGGCAGTCGTGATCGAGAGACCTGCGTATGACCTGACGCTGTTCAAGGTCCACTTCGGGCTGCTGACGCTGAAGGGCTATACCAAAGGCGAGCGCGTGCTGCGGTTCGAGGCGATCGTGCACAACACCAAGACCCTCAAGACCGGCCGCCCCGCAGCCGGGCCGTGCTATCCGCCGCCCTCGCCCTGGCCATCGCCCCCGGCGGCTTCACCGTCGCCGACTTCGCCGCCAAAGTCCGCGACATGACCGGACAGCCCGGCTACACCATCCGCAACGCCGCCTACGACCTGCGCAAGCTCCGCGGCAAGCACCTCGCCGACAAACCCGGCCGCACCCGCCGGTACTTCATCTCACCCGGTGCCGCCCGCATCATCAGCGCCCTGCTCACCCTCCGGGAACACGTCATCGCGCCCCTGCTGGCCGGCGTCGCCGACCCCCGGATCCGCCGCACTCCCCGCCACTGGACCGACATCGACCGGCACTACCAAGCGCTACGCCTGGAGATGATGGCCCTGTTCGCCGACATCGGCATCGCCTGCGGATGAAGCACCGGCACCGACAACATTTTGTCGATCGGGTTCCCTCAAGCGGCTAGGCTAGGTCCCGGTTGTCCTCATCGGCGTATACGCGTTCCCATTCGGCGCAGATCGTCGACAACTCCCAGACAGCCTCGCCATGGTTCGGCCAGCAGCGGGGGAGCCGGGCCAGGTAACCGGGATACTGGCGGCGCAGGAACTGGTCGACCCACTCGCGCAGGGCGGCGAGCAGTTCCGCGCCCGTGGCCTTGTCAACCACCCACCACGGGGCGGGCGGCGGGGCCAGCTGCCGTTTCCCGATCGCCTCGTCGAGCCGCTCCCGCAGCTGCTTGACCTCCAGGCGGAACATCACGACCTGCCCGGAGCTCGCCTCGAGCCGCTCGCGGAGGACGCCGATCTCGCCCTGGGAGCGCGCCAGCTGGCCGCGCAATTCGGCAAGCTGCGCGGCCAGGTCGGCTACCGGGTCAGGATCGGTCACGCGATCTCGGCTTGTGCCTCGACCTCAACGGCCCCGGCCTCGGGTGCCGGGTCCGGAACGTGAGCCGGCGAGATCCCGGGTTCGGTTTCCGGCTCAGCTACCGGGACGCCATCGGCGCGCATCTCCTGCCACGCGACCGCGCCGGCGTCCGTGTCGGCTTCCGGCCATGGCGCCGTCATCATTCGCTCCCGGGTGCGGGCGACCGCGGGACAACGGGGAATGCGACGGTATCCGAAAGGTCCGCGGCGGCCTCGGGAAGGTCGCGCAGGTCGGGCGGCACGGTCTCGGTGAGCTGCCACGGCGCCGCGTCCCAGCGGGCCGCCCGGCGCACGCCCCGCTGCTTCCAGGCGCGGGAGACCCGGACCACGGCCGGGGACAGGTCCATGTTGATGACGAGCGCGCAGTGCTGAGGCAGCCGGCGCAGTACGTCCGGAGGCACGATGCGAGTCTCGTCGTCGTCGAGGGTGCCGCACACCCGGGAGACGTCCTCCAGGGTCTGAGGTTCGGTGATCCCGCGCAGCAGCATCTTCACGCCGCTGACGGCCCAGATGTTCGCGGCGCCTTCCTCGCCGTAGCGCTCCTCGAGCTTGGCGAGCGAGTGCGCGACGGTGACGAAAACGATGCCCTTACCTGCACTGTCAGCGAGCATTGACGGCGCATCTACCGGGCAGACCTGGGCGAGCTCGTCCATTGCCATGAGCAGCGGCGGATCGAGCTTCCCGGCGGGCGTCCTGCTGCCCTCCAGGCCGGCCACGTAATGCACGTAGCTGGCCAGCGCACGCAGCAGCGGAGTGATCACCGACCGGGAATCGCCCGAGGCGATCAGGTGCAGCGTGCCGCCCTCGAGCGCGAAGTCGCGGGCGCTGAACGTGCCGCACCGGCCGGCAGCGGCGGCCAGCTGCGGGATCACCGCCCACTTCAGCGCCCGGGCAATCGTCGCCCGGACCGACGCCGCGGTCCGGTTCTCCTCCATCAGCGCCCGGACCGCCGCGTGCAGCTGCGGATTGCCGAGCTCGGCCAGGGCGGCCAGGGCGCGCTCATGGCCGCGGCGCTGGGTCCACTGGTAGACGTCAGCCAGGGACGCGCCCGTCATGTCGGCGGCCAGCAGAAGCCCGGACATCCCGACAGTGCCCTGTTCTTCGAACCAGGCCAGGTCGCCGTAACCGGGCGTGTCGCCGGCCAGCCAGTCGGCCATCCTGAAGGCCATCAGCTCGTCCGTGCAGACGTCGAGGAGATCCCACGCGAAAGTCGACGGGACGTCGCCGACGCCCTCTGGGTTGAACACGTGGACCGGGCCCCGGGCCCGCCGCAGCGGGCTGGTGAGCTGATGCAGGTCCGCGCGGGTGCTGGTAGTCAGCACCGGGCCGGGATGGCGGATGATCCGGTCGGCCAGAAGCCCCGTCTTGTCGGTGCGCGGCGGCGCCAGGATCAGGCAATGCAACTCGAAAGCGGCGTACAGGCGCCGGAAGTACTGCGCACGGCCGAGCCGCACCGCGAACTCCGCAGTCGGCAGGGTGAGCCTGGCGGACAGGCTCAGGCCCGGCCGGGACCGGGCACCGTAGGAAAGCGCGGCCAGCCGACCCCACCGCAGCCACAGTTCGGTCAGCGAGGCGAACCCGCGCCCGGGCCGCAGGTGCAGCCAGAGGCGGAACCGGATCGACCGGACCCGCCGCCAGCCCGTGGCGCTCCGGCTGAGCACCAGCTTGAAGGCCAGGATCAGGAGCACGACAATCACGAAGATGACGAACGCGGCCATCCGCTCGTGACCGGCCAGCATGACCGCGAAGCGGACGACGGCGAACAGAAAGCGCAGCACCGCGCCCGCGACGTGACCGGCGGTGCTCATGCCGCCCCGCTCTCGCGGTCGGCGTCCGCCAGGAGGGCACCGAGGTAAGCGCGGGCAGTGCCCTCGCTCAGGTCAACCCTCGGCGCGAGCCGCTTAGCCGCCGCGGCGACGGCCCCGCGGTTGCCGTAATCCGGATCCTGCCGGTACCACCAGGCAAGGCGCGCCTTCTTGCTCGCGCCCTCCAGCTCAGGCGGCTCGGACACCGCCGACGGGCCAATCGCCGGGACCTCCGCCAGCGGGATCGCCGGGCGCCCCGGGGCAGGCGGCAGCGGCGCCGCGTTGAGCACGACCCGGCGCAGGCCCGCGCCGGTCGACGGCGGGGCCAGCGCGAACCGCAGCAGGTACAGCAGGACCAGGCCGAAGGCCTGAGCCATGGCGGCCAGGCCCCGGCCGGACGCCGCCCACACCGACCGCTCGGCATCACCGAGGACATGACGCCGGACCACGGCCACGACCCGGTCGACCACCAGGGCCAGGAACAGCGGCGGCATCACGTACGCGGCCACGCTACGCGGTGACGTGACTACCGCCGCGGCGTAGTTCTGCCCCGCCGACGCCACCGCGCAGACCACGATCAGCGCCCGCTCGATCCGCGCCGACTGGCCGGCCATCGCCAGGCCGAGCGCCAGCAGCGAGAAGATCGTCATGCCCGCGTCCAGGCCGACCGCCTCGATCGCGGACGGCACAGACTGATGCTTGACGTCAAACACGTACCGGTACTGCGCGGCCAGCGAGACGACGAACAACCCGGCGGCCAGCAAGCCGAGCAAGATCGTGGCCGCCGACACCAGCGCCGAGCCGGGAGTGCGCTCGGCCCCGGCCAGGCGGCGGATGTTCGTGACGGCGGTCCCGCCGTTCGCCCGGGCGATCTGGAACAGGCCGGGGCCGCGCGGCGGGGAGGACGGCTCGGCGGCCAGGTCCTCTAGGTCGGCCGGCCAGCGCTTGAGGCCAGCTGCGACCCTGAAATCATTGCTAGTGCTCATCGGTGTATGACCTCCGGGTCATCGCTGGGGAGACGAGCCCGGTCCGCGGCGTGCTTACCAGGGCGAAGCCGCGGACCGGGTGGCTGAGAATGGGACGGGATGGGTAGCGGTTCGGGTTCAGGACGACGACTGGATCAGGCACGGCTCACCGCCGCTATCGCCGCGGTCATGGCCGCCCGGTGCGCCGGGGAACCGGCGCCGGCGCCGCGGCGCCAGGCGATCCACACGGCGCGGCGCAGCGGCTTCGGAACCAGGTACCAGTGCCGCGGGCACATCAGCATGTCCGGGTCAACCTGCTCAGTGCAGACCGGCGCCGGGCACTCGTGCGTCAGCGCAGCCGGCGCAGCTGTTCTCGTCACCACGGCTCGGCCTCCGGTTCGGGTTCAGGCGCTTCGGCCGCACCCTCGGCCTCAGCGGCGATTACGGCACCGTCCGGGATCGTGAACCAGATGTAGGTTCCGCCCGGGTGCGGGTTATGAATCGGGACGAGGCGGGTCACGGTTCCGCCTCCGGCTCGGTGTCCGCGTACGGGTCGCTTGCCAGGTAGGCGTCTTCGCGGGCCGCTTCCACCGCGGCGATGGCCTGGTTGATGGCCGATGCCCACGGGTCGGCTTCCGCCAGGGCGGGCGTCGGGTAGCCGGGGTCGCCGGGCTCAGCAACCTCTGCCTGCTGGTACAGGCCGTCCGGGGCGCCGAAGTTAGGAACGGTCACGGAACGGCTCACAACTCAGCCTCCGGTTCCGGCTCGTCGCCTGGCTCGGGCTCCGGGCCGAGTGCCTGGTACAGCGCGCCCAGGACCGAGCCGGAGCGGTGTACGGGTGACGCGGTGTCCGGATGGGCGTCGCGCCACGCCAGCTTCGCCGCGTAGCTACGCGGATCGTCGTAGGCAGCATGGTGCGCCGCTACCTCGGCCTCGAGGACCGGATCGGCGGCGCCGGGGCTGAACAGGTCGAAGACGCGGAGAGGGCCGGTTCCGGGCTCGGGAGTGCTCACAGCTCGGCCTCCGGTTCCGGCTCGGTGACCCGGCCACATGGCCCGTAGACGACCAGCCCGGGCTCGCCTTCTGCTTCGGCGCCGAAGATCGCCGCCATGACGTCGCCGACGCTGGGAAGGCTCATAGGTCAGCCTCGGGCTCGGGCTCCGGTTCCGGGTCAGCATCCAGCGCCGCCTCGGCCCGGCCGGTCAGCACGAACGGCACCGGCTCGTCCGGGTCAGGCTCGGGCTCGATCCGGTCGCATGGGCCGAAGGTGACCTGGCCGGGCTCGGCCTGGTGGCCGCAGGCGAAGAACGCGGCGAAGACGTCCGCAGGGCCAGGAAGGTTCACGGCCGCCACCCCGCCATCAGGGCGATAAGGATGCCCGTCATGTAGAGAGTGAAGGCGAGGACGGCCAGCACGACCGACCTGTACTCAAGGAATGCCCAGAAGCTGGTTTCGCACGGCGCGAGCGTCCTGGCTTGCTGGTTGCCGGGGCCGGGGTTGGGTGTGGTCATGGTTCGATCTCCATTTCGGGTTCTGGTTCGGGATCGGCGGCCTCAAGGGCCGGGGTGTCGCACGGGCCGGTGAAGACCTGCGCATAGGCGGCCTCCTCGGCCTCGGCCGCGAGGTAGACGTCGGCCAGGCCGGCGGCCGGATCGGCGATCGCCGCGGCGGTCGCCGCGGTGGCCGCCTCGAGGTCGGCCACGGTCGGGGTGCTCACAGCGAGGCCTCCAGTTCAGGTTCGGGTTCGGGTGTCCCGGCTTCCGGTTCGGGCAGGCGGGGGGCGGGGACCTCGGGCGCCGGCGCGGAGGCCTCGGCCTGCCACTGCCTGATCAGGCCGTCCGTCAGCTCCTCGTACTTGGCGTAGCCGCCGCGGGCCGCCTTGAGGTCGGCGCGGCCGGGCCATGCGGACGCCGGGCCGGGGCCGGCCACGGGCTCGGGCGCGGGTTTCGGCGCGGGCCTGGCTGATGCCGAGCGGCCCGTCGCCACCGGCTTCGGGGCCGGGGTGCAGTCGGGGCACAGCCTCGGGCCCTCGGCCCGGTCCTTTATGGCGCGCTCCCGGTCTCTGGTGCCTTCCCAGGTGCGGGATACATGCCAGGTGATGCCGCGCTCCTTGCACACCTCCATGAGCCGGGCGCCGCGGCCGTCGCGGTGAGCCGCCAGCCGGGCACCGAGATCGGATGCCCACCCGAGGTAGTGCCGGGCATGGTCCGATACCGCCTTGTCAAAGTGCAGGAGGTAGATCGTCCCGACTGGCTGGCGGCTCATAGCCCGGCCTCGATCTCAGGCTCAGGGTCGGGGAGCGGCTCGGGCTCGGGCATGTGCGAGTGCAGGCGTATCGCACCGTCATCAGGTGCCGGAGACCAGATCTCAGTGACCCAGGTCCGGGCCTCGGCCGCGCTCATGACGCCTTCCGCTGGCGGAGTAGGGCGCGGCGCTCGTCTTCGTTCAAGCCGCCCCAGACGCCGAAGGCCTGGGCGGTGCCGAGCGCGTAGGCCAGGCACTCGCGACGGGCCGGGCACCCGGCGCAGATCGCCTTGGCTTTCGCCTCTCGCTGGCGGCGGGCGGTGACGAACTCCGCGGCCGGGCCGAAGAACAGGTCAGGGTCAGCGCCCTTGCATGCCGCGCCGGCGAGCACCGGCGGCGCTGCCCGCAGGGGCGGGCGGCGGGGAGGAGTACGGCGGGCGCGGCGGGCACGCTGGGCCGCGGTGTCACGCTCCCGGCGGCGGCGGTCGGCATCCGGATCCGGCGCCGGGCGGGGCGGCGGGACCGTTCCCGGAGGCGCGACGTGCCAGCGGCTCACCTGCCGGCCCTGGCCGGGATTCCAGGCCGGGACGCTCACGACGAGGGCCATCTCCTCAAGGCGCCCCAGCTGCTTGTACAGCGACGCGCGCAGGCCGAACGCGCGGGACAGCTCGGTGGCGGTCAGGCCCGGGTGCTCCGCCAGGTGCGCGATGACGGCGGCCTGGCGCGGGCCGAGCGGGCCGGTCACAGCGAGCATCCCGCCAGGGCGATGCCCCAGGCCCGGACGAGGACCGCGCAGGCAGGGCACGTGATCACCGGTTCCCACAGCGCGGCAGGAGGCTCGCCGAGCTCGCCGGATTCCCCGCACACGGCCTCGCCGGCCACCCTGTCAACGACGCCGAGCGAGGCGCGCTCATCGACCCGCAGCGGGCCGTCAAGGATTGCGTGGACGAGCTCGCGGGGGTTCCCGGGCCTGCGCGGCCGCGTGTCCAGCCCGGCATGAGCGGCAACCGGGGCGCTCATAGCGAACCGCCCGTGATGGTTTCCACGAGTGCACTGATCAGCACCTCGGCTACGGGCGGCGTGACGGCGTTGCCGTACTGGCGGACCTTCTCTCGCTTGCTGCCGAGCACCTGGTAGCTCGCGGCGAACGCCATGGCCGCGCCAATCTCGCCGGGCTCGAGCATCCGGAACAGGACGTCCTCGACGCTGACGGCGGGGCTGGCCAGCGCCCACCGGTCCGTCGCGGTGACCGCTCCCACCGGCTCGGCGGCGGTCCTGGCGACACCGGTGCCGTAGTAGGGCATCAGCAGGTGGGCCAGGTGCTCCCAGGTGATCAGCGACTGGTGGCCGGCCGCGGTGAGAGCCCGGAGGGGCTCCATCGCGCGTGTGCACATCTGGCCGGGGTCGCCGCGCGGGGTGTTGTTCCGCATGATCATGGCCAGGTCCGGGGGTGAGATCAGGGCATGATGCGAGCCGGAGATGCTGACGGTGCCGAGCGGGCTCGTGACCGGGGCGGTATCGCAGTTGCCGCGCATGACGGTAATGAACGGCGGCGAGACGAGCCCGTGGTTCCCTCCGTCAGCGACAACCGTCGCCAGCGGCTCCGTCTCGGCGAGGATCGTCCTGGTGCGCCCCGACCGGAGCGGCACCAGGAACGGAGGCACCGCCAGTCCGTCGTTCTCCCGCGCCGTCCGCGCGGGCATCGGCTCGGTGACCGGCGAGGCGCCGTCCCGCCACGTCCCGCCGGCCGGGACCATCATCGGCGGGCATGCCAGGGCCTGCGTCTGCGTAGCCGTCTGGGTCGCTAGCGGCTTGTCCAAGGGGTATGTCCGGCTGCCCGCGAAACGATCAGAGCCTCCGGTCTGCATGGTGATCGGCCGGGCATACCGCCGCAGCCCCGCCTCGATCCGCGCGATCGTCTTCGGCTTCAGCGGCACCGCCCGGTCCCCTATGCGCGTGCCGGCGAGCGTCCAGTCGATAGCCGCGGTCGCGGGCATCGCGGCGGGCTCCACGATCTGGCTGCACGAGACGCGAGGGCACCGGTAGAGGTACTGCTGCCGGTACCGGCCCATGTCGTTGCCCGGCCGCTTCCACCACTGCACCGCGGCCACAGCCTGCCCGCACGCCTGGCACCACGCCATCGGCCGCAGCCACCGGTCCCAGTCCGGGTCCCGGCCCAGCGACACCGACCAGTAAGCCAGGTACAGCCGGTCCCTCGACTGCGGCGCGTACGGGGTGACCCGCGGCCGGGCGTGCATGGAGTTGATGGCGATCAGCCGGGTCCGGTAGCCGAGGTTCGCGATCGACACGACCCATTCGCGCCAGCTGATCCACGCCCGGACGTCGGTGACGTTCTCGACCACCCCGGCGAGCACCGGCGCGCCCCGCAGCTGCATGGCCTCCAGGTAGCGCGGGATGTCCCACATCAGCGCCCGGGATCGGTCGGTGGCCTCGTCGGGCAGCGTCTCCCCGAACAAGTCGGGGTGCTTGTCGTAGTCTCGGCGCTGGCCGCGCGCTTGGCTCCACGTCGGGCATTCCGGGCTTGCCCAGAAGATCTCCCCGGCAGGGAACCTCGCCACGTCGGCGGCGTGCAGGTCGCCCTGGAAATGCTCGGTGGCGGGGAAGTTCAGTGCGTGCGACTCAATCGCGCGGGCCCAGTGGTTGGCCGCCAGCCGTGCCGTAACGCCGGGTACTGCCGTGGCGCCCTGGCTGCTGCCGCCCGCACCGCAGAAGAAGTCGATCAAGGTCAGGCTCACAGCGGACCGCCCGCCATACGCAACCACGGTGACGAGCGGAACCGGCGCACGGCCCGCACCGCCAGCCACGCGATGACGACGGCCGCTAGGACCTCGGCGGCGAGGATGAACCACCCGGCCGACACCTGGAGCGGGCAGCCCAGGATCCTCACGCCGACATGCGCGGGCGCGACGGTGGTGAGTACCAGGATGATCAGCGCGGCCTTCATGACTCGCTCCCGCTGACCGCCCGCAGGTGCCCGGCGCCGGGCCCGGGACGGGCCGGGCGCCACGCGCTGGGCGGCAGGCTTCCAGCCGGTGGCCTCAAACCAGATCTCCTCAAGCGAGCGGAGCCTGGCGGACTGCCCGCGGTACTTCTCCAGCAGGACCGCCAGGCCGGCCACCTGCTGCTCGAGAGCGGCAATCCGCTGGGCGTTCGTGGGCATCAGATGCTCACCTCGGCCCCGGGCCCGATCTCGGCGCGGTAGGCCTCGCAGGCGGCCTCTTCGGCCTCAGCGGCGTAGTACCGGTCCATCCGGCTGGCCGAGGAGTCGGCCAGGACGGCCGCGGTGTGCATGGTCGCCCGGGCGTAATCAGCCTTCGCCGCAGCGGCTGTCGGTCGTTCAGTTAGCGTTTCCATTCACGGTCTCCTGTCGGGTGGGTCCGATGGGTGATCCAGGCCGGCCGAGGTGTTCACGCACCGAGGCCGGCCGCTTATGCCAGAGTTCAGCCCGTCCACGCAATGGCAGGCTGATCGGCGCGTGCGGCGTCTTGCGGATCGCTGCCGACAGCGCGAACCGAGTCCGGCACTGGCGGCAGGTAACGCTCAAGAGCTTTGGCGACCACGTCTTCAACTGTTCGCCCGGACGTGGCGGCGAAGACCCGTAGCCGCTGGCGCAGGTCGCCGTCCACCCGTGTCCCGAGCTGGACTTTCATAGACCCCTCCTGCTTGGTTTCCTGATGCTTGCTGCGGTGCTAGCAAGCGATCTTGCTTACATGGTGGCACTATGTAAGCAAGGTGTCAAGCTGGGTGAACGGACAACCGTGCTGTACCGTGTGCGCTAGGTAGACATGGCTGCACAATGCACCGAAGGGAACAGGATGGCCGGGAGGATCGGGCCGGAATACCAGCGGCTCATCGATCAGCTTCGGGTATCAATCAGTTCGGGCGAGTACCCCCTTGGCGCGCCCATCCCGTCTACGGCCGCGCTGGCCACGCTCACCGGGATGTCCGTCCCGGTGGTCCGCCGCGCGGTCGGCCAGCTCGAGGCGGACGGGATCCTTGAGGGGCATCCGGGTAAAGGCGTCTACGTCAGGGCGCTTCCTGAAGCGGCCGACGCCGAGCGGCAGGACATCAAGGTCCTCGGCCGGCAAGTGGCCGAGCTCCAGGACCAGCTCCGCATGCTGGCCGAGCGTCTTCCCGCGGGCAGCAGCGCCGATGTCGCCGGGGAACTCGCAGGCCTGCGGGACACCATGGGCCGGATCGAGGTCAACCTGATCGACCTGTACGGGAAGATGGGCCACGACTACCCGCACGGCGGCCGGTCCAGAACCAAGGCGGCGAGCAGGCGTGGACGGACCGGGTAACGCCAGCGGCGTCATCAGCATCAGGGCCAGGACCAGCTACCGGCCCGACTATAAGAGGCTGGCATCAGGGCAGGTGGCTGCGGCCAGGGCGAAACTCGGCCTGGACTGCGCCGAGTTCGCCGATTACCTCGGCGGCCTGCTGGGCTGGACTGTCACGCCAGAGGCCGTCGAGCACTGGGAACAGGGCAGCATCCCGCCCGGTGATGTCCTGCTGGCCTCCGCCGTGGCAGCGCAGGACCTTCCCGGCAACGTACTGGCGTTCCCGCTGAACGCGACCGCCGAGCGGACCGCAGCCCTGCTCGCCGGGATCGGACCCGCGATCGACCACATAGGAGATCCTGCGGAGGCCGTGCTGCCGTACGCGGACCGGGGCCTGATCACCCGCCAGCAGTGGAACGGCATTATCAGCGGGACGACAGACCATCTCTGGCTTTCCGGCATGGCAGAGGCCGGTTACGCAGGCGATGACACGGTGCCGGGCATCATCGCCGAGGCGGCGGCTGCCGGCTGCCAGGTCCGGGTCCTGCTGCTCAACCCGGATTACCCGGGGGCCGACGAGATCGACGCCGATGAGGGCAGTCCCGTCGGCACGCTGGCTACCCGCATCCGCGCGTCCCTGGTCCGCTTCGCGCACATGCGTGACGAGGCCGGGCCGGCCATGCAACTGCGGACCTACGACGCGCCGCCAACCGTGAGCGTTGTCCGGGGTGACGACCACATGCTCGTCACGCCATACTTGCGGTTCTTCGTCGGGAGCAACTCGCCGACCTTCGAACTCCGGTCGGCCACGGCGGAGAAGATGTTCAGCCGCTATGCGCGGCACTTCGAGAACACGTGGAACCTCGCGAGGGAGTGGGCAGGATGACGGCTGTGAGCACCACCGGGTCCGGCACGATGAAGGACGCCCGGCTGATCGAGACCGAGGTCTTGCTGCCGAAGCCCAAGCGTTTCGTGCGGGAGACGCTAGCGATGCCTGACGGGTACGAGCTCGACTGGTACTACGTCGACACGCCGCCGAGCGTCATGGTCGTGCCGGTCACCGCAAACGGCGACCTGGTACTTGTCCGCCAGTACAGGCACAACCTGAAAAGCTATGCGCTCGAGTTCCCGGCCGGGACAGCCAACCACGACGAGGGCCTGGCGCACGCCGCGGCGCGTGAGCTGGAAGAGGAGACCGGCTTCACCCTCGCACCGGCGGGCGAACTGCGCCCGCTCGGCGCGTATTACTCGCTGCCTTCCGAGACGAACAAGTACACGCACATTTTCCTGGCCGAGCCCGTCATGGCCTCCGGACCCGCCAGCGGCGATACCGAGATCGAGAAGTATTTCGACATGAGCGTCGTCGTTATGCCCTTCGCCGCAGCGATAGGAGCGATCGGCGATTCCATCAGCGGGACCGAGACAGTTACCGCGCTGATGCTTGCCCGCCGGGCACAGCCCGGCCTGCTGCCGGAAGACGGATCCTAGGATCGGCCCGTGACCATCTACGGGTCAGCATCACGTGTACTTGCCAGCATCCCTGAGTCAGTGACGGCGGGAGGAAGCGAGCCGTCCCGCCGGACCTTCGGTGCCGCAGGACACCTCAGCGCGGACGTGAGCATCACCTTCGGGTAGCGACCAGATACGTGTAATCAGGCCATGGGTGCTGGTCAGAGTGTTGAAGCGGCATCGGCGCGCACGTGGCGTCGGCGTGTCAAGATCCCTTGCGTACACGTCGGTGCCCGGGAGTATGCGCGTCATTCGCCGCATGCTGCGCGCAAGTAGCCATTCGTTATGGTTGGCTGGTGTCGATCCCTGACGCTGTAGACGGTACGCCCGAATGGCAGTTCTGGTCTCAGTTCGCGGGAGCATGTTATGGCTGCTGTCGGCGCCATAAGCGGTGCCTGGTCGCGGCGCCGCGGGCGGTGAGCCTGACCGCGTTGCTGCTGCCGACTGCTGGAGGTGGCGGCATCGTCGCTTACGGATTCCAGCCTGGATGGCGGGTGGGCGCGGGCGGCGGTGGCGGGATCTTGAGCGGCTGTTGCTCCAGCGGTGTTTCGAGCACGATGTGGGAGTTGGCATCGGCGTGCTCGCCGATCCGCTCCAGCAGCGATGA
>WNGL01017945.1_pt1 | contig 13505 bp, 12 predicted proteins | sample 5400591 | NCBI WGS metagenome assembly WNGL01 (sample SAMN13153377, study PRJNA577476) | soil metagenome | isolation source: 80 cm soil or saprolite under Garry oak tree replicate 1 | place: USA:California | collected 2016-06-15
GGAAGTACGCGCAGATCTTGATGAACCCGGGCCCCCAGAACTCGTCCCAGATGTAGAAGTAGTAGCAGGTGACGCGCCGCTCGGCCTTGGCGAAGGAGAATTGCGGGGGCCTGGCCGGGTCGGTGTCGCGCTTGCGCGCATCCCACACCAGCTGGAACTCCTGCGCCCAGCCGATCGCCACCACGCCAGGCCGGCCCGCCCGGGCGGCCCGCCGCAGCAGCGGCTCCATCACCCCGGCCTTCCGGATGCCCTTCTTGAACTTGACCACCGGGATGTCATTGCTCTCCGCGAACCGCGGAAGCGGGTGCCGATCTGCTCGAACACCGCCGGGGAGGCGATCGGCATGCCGCGGTGCTCGTGCAGGAACGTCACCACCTGCCCGCCGACCTGCAGCTTCGGCACGTAGCCGTTGAGGTAGATGCGATCTAGGCACTCAATGTCCAGCACCGTGTGACCGTCGAGCAGCTCCGGAACCGTGACCACATGCGACATGGCAACCGCCCTGCTCAACCACCATTACTATCCCTAGCCTGAACTAGCCAGCACCGTTGAGCAGGCAGAACCGTCAACCTTGGCGGTCAGAGGCGGAGCCTCGCTGGTCGGTAGCGCGACTTGTCCGGTGGCCTTGAGGTACATGACGTTGGCAGACTTGATGGTCTGAACGGCGTCGAACTCACCGCGAGCGAGCTGTTCGAGTACACGATTGGGGACGTTGGCCTTGAGGCCGTGGTAGCCGACCTCTTCGATGATCGCCGAGGAAGTAACGGTGCCGCCGTCGCGTTGAAGCAACGCGGTTACGTCGGCCTGAGCGGCGGTGCGTGTGTCGGACGAGCCGCGGAACCACAGTTCGATGTCGATCGATACGAGCGCGTCGGGGTCTACGTCGGCGAAGTGGACGTCCCAGTCGATGAGCTTGAGTCGATCCTGGGGGCCCCACGGTCGTATGTCTTTGAGGTGAAAGAAGAAGTCGCGCAGCGGTGCGCGGCCGCGTGGCAGGTCGCGGTCCCGTTGCCATGTTCTCCAGAGCTGGAGCAGTTCGTCGAGGGAGGCCTGATTGACGCATACAGCGTGAAGGCAGGAGGACACCAGTGGGCTGCGCGCCCGTTCGGAGGCGAGTGCGAATTCGTCGTCGGGGTCGACGCGTGACTCGGCTTCGCTGATGATTTCAATCCCAAGGCTGTCGGCGACGGTGGCCAGGTCGATGTTCTCGTCGCGTGCCTCCATGACGAGGACGAGCTGCGGGTCGGCGGCCTGGATGGACTCGGCCAGCTGGACTTGAGTGCCGAGGGCTGCTTGGAGGGCGTCGAACTGCGCGTCAAGACGTTGGATGCGTTGTTCGAGGTTGCCGAAGTTGACGCGGCCGCCGCCGCCTGGGCGACGGATGTCTCGTGGCGCGCTAACGGCACCGAGGATAATCGGTCGTTGTGCCGAGACGTCGCTAGCGTCAGGGGTCACTTGTGGCTAGTTTGGGAGCGTGTCGCCCATTCCCTTAGGACTCGTTGCGTTACTTCGCGAGCCTGTGGTTCAGGGCCGGACAGGATGGATCGGCGCTGGACGTCGAGGGCGAAATCTTCCAGTTCGGCGAAGCTGACGCCCTGCAGTCGTTCTGCGATGGTCTTGGGTGCGAGTCCGAGATCGATGCCGGTCCGTTGGGACCAAGCGCTAAGGAATTCGATCTTCGCGGCGCGTGTGGGCTGGGGGAGTTCGATCCTCAGCTGCATTCGACGCCAAACAGCGCGGTCGAGTAGCTCGGCGTGGTTGGTGGCAGCGACGACGACGACGTAGCTCGGAAGTTTGTCGACCTGGAGCAGTAGGGAGCTGACGACTCGCTTGATCTCACCAGTCTCGTGCGTGTCACCACGTTCTTTGGCTATGGCGTCGAACTCGTCAAAGAAGAGCACGCACGGGCGGATGCGGACGGCGGCGAAGAGCGTATCTAGCCGTGACGCGGTTTCGCCCAGGAAGCTACCGATCAGTCCCTCGTAGCGGACGCTCATGAGCGGAACCGCCAACTCGGTAGCGAGGGCCTCGGCCAATGTCGTCTTACCGCCGCCAGGGGGTCCTACCAGCAAGACGCGATGGCGAGGGTCGACACCATGGCTGCGGAGTAGGTCGCGGCGGCGGTGATGCTCCTCGACGAACTCATTCACCGTCTGACGGGCGGTCGGTGATAGCACCAACTCGCTGACGCGTTGTTCAGGTTCGAGTTCGTGGAGTAGCGCCGCGGCTGCGTCGTTGCGCGCGAGCGGAGATATGTTCGAGGTCGGTCGCCGCCTGGTCAGCGCGTCGGCGAGCTGGGAGGCCAGAACGCCGTGCTTCTTGCCCTCCTCCTCGGCGATGAGGGCCTCGGCGGCGCGACGGAACGCGAGGTCATCGCCACCGGCACCGGACTTCACCAGTGCTAGCAGCAAGTCGGCGCGCGCCATGTCTCCTCCAATCGACCCCTAACCCCGTCGTTGCAGACCGAGAGTCCTCAACAGAACATCGACGCCCTGAGCGTGTCTCAGTCGAGCGCGAGGTCCCGCTCCCACTCTCGAGCTGGACTGCACTTCGGATGCGGTTGCGCGCCCCAGTGGCGGCGTCGAGGTAGAGCGCTCGATAGCCGATGCGCTGTCAAGCTGCGGCTATCTCTCGAATGAGGCGTGCTGATGCTGGCGGGGGCAGCGCCGATGTCCGAAGCTGCTCAAATGCCTTGGTGTGGCTGGCGATGTCTTGCTGGCCGGTTAGGCAGACTCCGCCCGACAGGCCGGGCAGGTACACGGCGCCCAGGCCCGGCACCGTGGCGAACCGGAGGATCGTCGCAGGGCCGCTCGATGGCGGCACGCATCGGGACGGCAGGACATAGACAACCGTCCGTCCGCCGACATTGGCAAGCGCGCGGAGCTGGAGGCGCACGACCTCGGGATCGCCATGTGCCTGGCGTAGTGCTGCCTCGCTGATTAGCGCCGTAAGCCTGGCCTGGCGCTTACTCAGGAGCTGCTGGCGGGACAGACGGAGTTCAGAATCTGCCTGGAACGATGGGTTCCTGGCCACGCTTGCCTGGGCGTACTGCGGTGTCTGGAGCAGATCCGGTATGTGCTGCGGGTCGTAGATGAAGATGTCAGAAGCGGCTTGCTCCAGGGCGAGGTACTCGCGGTACGGGCCGGGGAGCGCATCGCCGTAGTGCCGCTGCCAGCTGCCGTGGCCTCCTGCCCGGGCGATGGCGGTCAGGGTGTGCTGTTCCTGTTCGCCGACGCCATACTCGGTGAGCAGTTCGCGGAGCTCTTTGAGTCTGATGCCGCGCTGCCCAGTCTCGATCCGGCTGATCTTGGACCGGTCGCATTCCAGCACGCGGGCGGCGTCGTCCAGGATGAATCCCAGGTCTTCGCGGTAGCGGCGCAGTGCGGCGCCGATCAGGAGGCGCCGCGCGGATGGTGCTTCGATCACGGTTATCTCCCTTTCGTTGAGCGAGGCCCAGATATCAGGTGGCTGGGCTGGCGATCTCGGCCCAGCAGCACGAGCCGCCCGGTTCGCGGATAAACCCCCACCGCCGTGCGATCTGGTTGACGAGCCGGAACCCGCGGCCGTCCTCGGCCTCCGGATCACCGGGGCGCACGTGCGGGATGCCGAGGTTGCTGTCGTCGCGGACGTCGATGCGGATGAGCGCTTCGCTGACCGCGACGGTGACGGTGACCCTGGTCGCGTCGCGGGCGTGGATCAGGCTGTTGGCGATCAGTTCCGCCGCGAGCAGGACTGTGTCATCGGCGGCCGGATGTCCGGCGGTAGCCTGCCGGACGAACTGCCGAGCGGTCGGCGCGACCCAGATGTGCCGAGGGAAGGTCCTGGCGTGCTCGTGCACGCCGGTGCCCGCTGTCGTCCTCATCGCCGGTCCTTCTTCCTGCGGCGCGCGCTTCCGGTATTAGTCAGCTCGGCACCGCGTGCGATGGGCTAGCTACCGAACCCACGATAACCTGAGCATCGAGAATCTGTACATCGATTCTCTAAGTGTCAAGTGGTTGCGCCCGCGCTATCGTGGGCCGGGACAGCAGCGGCCAGGGCGGGAGGCATGGACCAGAACCGGAGCACCGGCGACAGCCCGACCATCCGCAAGCGCGCCCTGGCCCGCAAGCTCGTCGAGCACCGCCAGCGCCGCGGCCTGACCACCACCGACGTCCAGCGCCGCCTGGGCTGGTCCGCCACCAAGCTCAACTGGATCGAGAAAGCCCGCTGGACCGAATCGGTCACCGACTCGGTCAGCGACCTGTGCGAGCTGTACGAGATCGGCGGGCCCGAGCGCGACGCCCTGATCACCCTGGCCCGCCAGAGCCGCGAACGCGGCTGGTGGACCCGGTACAACGATGTCTTCGGTCGCGAGGAACTCCCTGGCTGGGAAGCAGGCGCCTCCCGCATCTGGACCTTTGAGACCGCCTTCATCCCCGGCCTGCTCCAGGCCCCGGACTACATCGAGCTGATCACCCTCGCCGCGGGAATCGAGGATCCCGCTGAGATCCGCCGCCACGCCGAGGCCCGGACCCGCCGCCAGGCCATCCTCACCAGCGAGCATGACCCCTGCCAGCTGCACGCCATCATCGACGAGAACGCCCTGGCCCGCATCACCGACCCCGGCATCCGCCGCAGCCAGGCCGCCTTCTTGATCCAAGCTGACGGTCGGCCGAACATCACCGTGCACATCCTGCCGTTCTCTGCAGGCGTCTACCCGGTCACCAGCGAGGCTTTCCTCCACCTGGCCTTCCCCGACGGGGAACGCGACATCGTCTACATCGAGACCACCATCGACAACCGCATGCTCGAAGAACTCGACGAGATCGAGCGGTATAAGCTCAAATTCGCCGCACTCCAGGCGGCCGCCCTCACCCCGCAGGAGACCGCCGCCTTCCTCCGCCAGCAGGCTAGGTGACAACCGACATGACATCCGCCACCGCCCCCGACCTCACCCGAGCCGCCTGGCGCAAGAGCAGCAGATCATCCGGCGGCGGCAGCAACTGCATCGAAATCGCCCAGCTCTCCGGCCGCATCGCCGTCCGCGACAGCAAGAACCCCGAAGGTGCCGCGCTTATTGTCACTTCTGCTGCCTTCCGTGAACTAACGGACAGCATCAGGCGAGGTACTGCCAGCGGCTAGCGCTCAAGCCGAGCTGCGCCTCACGGCGCAAGCCGAAGCCGACGCGATGCAGCAATCCGCCGACGCCCACACCCGGCGCGATCACCCCGGCGCTGCCAGCGCCACTGCCCTCGCCGCACAACTAGCCGCCGAACGCCAGCGCCTCGAAGCTGACAACGCCCGATACGAGCAATGGTCCGTCGACACCCACGCCACCAGAGACACGGCCGGGAAAGCCACAGCCGAACTGCAGCGAAGAGGGCACGCCCAGCCAGAGAGCCAACCACAGCAGCGCTCGGAAAACGAACCGCAGCAGATGACCGGGTGGTGGCAGCAGCTCGAGGCGGATGCCGAGGCCGTGAACTGCGCCGATGCCAGCGAGCACCAGGCCGCCAGCGACGCCGGAGAGCCTTGGCCATCACAGCGCACCCTAGAAATAGATCCGCCGTCCGTTCCCAGTCCGGCTCCAGAAGCGAGCTCGGAGAATGAGTGCCCGCAAGACGACCAGGCAGCGCGGCTGGACGAGCTGCTAACGAGGGCGGACCAGGCAGCGCAGCGCATCGCGGCACAGCAAGCCGAACGGCAGGCGAGCAGCGAATACGCCGCCCGAATGGAGCTGGAAGCTCAGACCCAGGTCGAGGCCGGGCGGCAGGCACAAACCCGGGACGACGTCGAGCTCGAGCTGTTACGCCGCAGCTTGAGCACGCTCCCGGACGAGCCCGTTGATCAAATTGTCCATCAGAGCCACCGCCTGTGCCTCGCTACCGCACGCATAGGCCAGGACCCGTCCTGCCAGGTTCGCCATCGTGAACGCGAAGAACAGGCCGTCAAGGTCCGCCTCAACAGCGCGAGTCAGGATCCTGTCCGTGGTGAACTTGTCACCGGTCAGACTCGCCTTGATCAGCCCGGCCGCCACCGGGTCCAGCTCACGGGGCTGAGGCATGCGACTCATATGGCTGCCCTCTTCGCGGCGTCTTCCATCCACTGATCCAGCACGGCCAGCGCCCGCTCAACCTGGTAGCCCTCGGCCGACAGCAGCGGCCCGGCGGGCCGCCTTGACCAGGCTCAGCACAAACAAGGCCGCCTCTTGCGGCACGTGATGCTGCTCGATCAACAGCATGCCCTTATCCACGTCATCCGCCATCCACGCGCGGATAAACGCATACGCCGCCAGCTCCTCGCTAGCCAGGGCCGCCGCATACTCCCGCGACGGCGGCGGCTCCAGATCACTCATCAGCGATTCTGCTCTCTGGCATTCCAAACCCCACCGCCAGTGTAAGCCGTCACCCTGAACGCGAAATGGAGCCCGAAGGCCTCGACTTTTGAAGTACGCGGAGGCCTCGGCCGGATTTGTTACAACTATCTCTACAGGGTTCAAGGGCGCACCTTCGGCGCGCCAGACCTGACGGCCTGGACGTGGGCAGCGAGGACGGGCGCGAGCAGTTGAGAGGAAAGAGCGTCAGGGTGACCCGCCGTAGACGGCTGAGGTTGAACCGGGGGTTTCGCCGTTGCGGGGCGGCCCGCTTCGCTCGCGTCCTTCGGACGCAGGCCCTACGGACGCGGCGGCGGGCCGCGCACGGCACCCCCGGTGACCGGCCGCCTGCGGTCCCCGCCGTGTCCCGCTGCCGCGCCCGCCAGTTCCACGGCCAGGCGGTTAGCGTCACGCCAGATGCGCCGGTCGCCGGGAGAATGTCACAGGCATTGGAGCCGGAACGCCGCGCATTGTCTGGGCTGGCCCCTCCAGCGGGCCTGACGGCGAGGGCCAGGCCAGAGGCCAGGCCCGACGGGCGCGCGGCGAACCGCTGATGTCAGGGGACACGCAGACAAGCCTCCGTCCGCTGAGACGTGTATCACACGCGGTCCGGCAGCGCTCCTAATTAGATGGTAACGAACAGAGGGGCAAGCATGGGCAAGGGACACACGTCAGGCGACGGGCACGCGCTCAACTGGATACTACCTATCGTAGCCATCGCAGCCATGGGCCTGCTCTGCGCAGGAGTTTATGCAGTCTTCTTTTCAAGAAATGGGCCGGGGACTGTTGCACTTCTGACAATTGGGCTACTCGCTTTGTTTGTGGCTCTTTACCACGACCGTATACGGTCCATGGAATTCGGCGGCGCAAAGATACAGCTTGCCCTAAAAATAAAGGATTGGCTTAAGGAAGCCTTTGAGCTGCGGCTCGCGGGGAATTACGAACAGGCCGAAGACACGCTTCAGTTCGCTTTCCGTCAGTTCGCACAAGAATCGGAAACGAGATGGAAGGAGTACCGGACCGCGACGGAATACCAAGAGAGAGTGCGAAAGAATCTGCAAAAGATCGTCAAGGGCAACGACAGCGGCTTCAATGGGCGTGTGAGGAAGACCGCGTCGGGCTTGTCATTGCTTCCTCTGATAGACTTGGTAATGGATTTCGACGGACTATCTGTTCTAGAAGCACTAACTGCACGCGGCCTAACCTTGTGCCCAGAACTGACCGAGCACTTGCAACAGCATAAACTGCGAGCCGGTGTCATCGTACGACCAGGCCAGAGCCTGAACAGTGAAGAGCTAATCGCAAAGCTGGGAGAGGAGGTCAAGAATGGGGCGCTTCGCCTAACTTGCTTCCTTCTCATCCAAAACAGTAAAGGTTCCGAGTCTGCCAAGGAATTTCGTTCCTTGGCGATCCAGAAAGGCATGCATGCCTGCAGTCTGGAGTGGGAGCCATATAGCGGACGGAAAAAACTGGCAGACGCCCTTCAGGCAGCGATACTAACAGTCTGCGATCTGAACCAATGCATATCCTCAAGCTTGGACAGAAGTGGAGACAGTCACCTGTTCGGCCGCTTCAAGTGATCGCTGCCAACCTGAGTGACTACCTGGGTGACAACGCACCCGGTCTTACAAGAACAATGGTGGGCTCCGGCGGACAGCGACCAGCGAGTAGACGCTGTACCGGCGAAGGCTGTGCCGCGTATCACTTTGCCTTCGGGACGAACAACCACTGCAAGCGTGCCCGTTGCGTGCCCGATGGCACGGTATGAGGCGGTCTGTAGCGGGCACTCACGGATAAGGCAAATAGTCTCTGAGCTGCCAATACCTTGGTCGGCAGAGCATGACAAGCCAGTTCCCAAGCTGATAGTCCGACGTTGGCGAACCTGCGGATCAGGCGTGGACCAACCACCCATGCGGACTGCGATCCAGGCAGGCAGTGATGCAGTCGGCCAACTGCCTCCGGAACCGTTAGCCTACTCATCAGGCAGCAGACCTCTACAGAAAGTTACTATGGAGCGAGCCGCCCCAATGGACATCAAGGCCAGGTCGTAGTGGGTTGCTCGGTGGACCGAACGCCTGCGCATCACGTGGGATCCAGGATGATTCGGCTCTCGAGTGCCGTTCGACACCGGGCAGTAGCCGGCTACTCGCCGCAGCGGCCTTCGAGCAACGGCTTGGGAAGATAGTCCGATTCCACCTCGATGGCGAATCCCGCCTGGCGCGCCATTGAAGCAATCGCGAGCGGGCCCAGCGCGAGGTATCCGTCCGGATCCCGCCTCCGCGTCGCCCTGCTCCAATACTTCTTGTGCCGCGCCAGCGCGAACTGGAGTGATTCCTGGAACGCCGCCCTATCCCCTGTGGCGAAATGAAACAGAAGTTCCATTTCGGGAACAATGATGTTGAGGACGAGTTCTTCTGCGGTGAGTTTGAACCGTTCCGGATCGGTCGCATCGAGCGCCCGCTGCAGCCGCGTGCCCCAGTCGGATGCGCGCCTCTCGATGGCCTGCAATGCTTCGACATAGAGGTACTGCCACTCGTCGCCACGCGTGCTTGAGTGCCGCAACACTTCTATCGGCGTGGCCGCAAGTTGATCGATGGCGTGCCGATCGCGCACGATTTGCGCCAGCCACCACCCAACGCGCCAATTGCCCGGATGAGTTGCATCGGTCGAGCCGGTGGCCGGCAGGCGTACGCGCTCCTGACCGATGTCTACCTCGACTTGTCCGCTCCCACTGGCGAGCGCAAACAGCGCAGCGGCGGCGGAGGCGCCCGTCTTCATCGCGGCACACAGCGGTTCGATCTCGGATGGCTTCGCGCTCAAATAACCGGCGTATCGACGCGCTGTGCTCACTATCAAGCTGAGCGCCTGCGCCCGGGTCGCGGCCGACTCGAGCAGACTCGCCAGGAGAGCGCTGTCACCCTCGACCCCCTCAGACGCGAGCTCGGGATCGATCGCATGCCGCACTATCGACTTCATATCTATTTCACTTCCGGTAGCACGAACTCGCTCATCCAGACGTCGCGCAACACGGCGTTGCCGCCTTCCATCCCCACCGGCGCACGCACCAGAACGTATTTCACCTTACCATTGGCGAGTGCCGCCTCCAACTCCCTTCCGAGCTTGCGAATCTCGGGGGTAGCGCCGTTCTTGACCATGTTATCGATAATGCTCTTCGCATATTCGATCGTCCCTTGCTCGGCACGAAGGCCTTCGCCTACTTGTCGGCTACCCAAGCCACTCGATCCGCCCTTGGCCTCGACGATGTGGAACTCGTCGCCCACCTTCCACACCTGGTCGAAATCTCCGGAGGTGGAGTGCGTCTTGCCGAGCGGATAGAGCTTTTTGCCCTTTCCGCTCATCAGCGCCTCGGCGGCGTGCTCACCGAGTTGTCGGCTCTGTTCGTGGATCTGGGCGTAGAGCTTCTTGAGATCCTCCAGTTCCTTCGGTTTGATTTTACCCTGCTCTTGCAGCAATTCGAGCTTATCGCGCGTGTCGATGAGTTTCCGACGCCGCTTGAAAGCTTCCTTCATCGCCTCGTGCTGGCTCTTCGGCAACTTGGCAAAGTCCGTCGACTTCTCAGCACCTTTCTGTGCGGCAATGAACCCCTCTTCGGCAGCGGGCTCGAACTCACCGCTAGCCGGGTTGTAGCGACGTGGCGGGAGGTTTCGCTCCATGCGCTCGTAGCGCAAGGCGCCGTTTTCATCGAGCGTCCAGCGGTAACCCGCCTCGGCCTCCTCGCCCTTCGCCATGCCATACCGGAAGCGTGCCTCCTCCTTGCCCGTCCATCCGGGCGGGTGATGGTCCAACTGGGCGGCAACTGATCCACGACGGTACTTCAGCTCCTCGATCTCCTGCGGGGCCAGCGGCGAGGTCCAATCGCCTGGCAGCGACGTAGTTCGCATCTCCCGCTCGAGCGCCGCCGCCTCCTTGGCGAGTTCCTTTCGTGCAAGATCAGCTTCGGCTCCCGCCTTCGGAAGTCTTGCCGCGCGTTCCTCGAGCTCCTCCAACTTTTTCAAGTACTTCGGCTCGCGCGCGAGCAGATCCTTGAAGCGTTCTCGCATCATCATGCACGGCGACTGGCAACTCCACACCGCGCCCGAGCGGCTGACCGTAACTCTGCCACCGGCGATGGTTTCCTCGGCGACTTCCTTGGCGGCCTGCTCGGCGAGTTCCTTGCCGGCCTGCTCGAACTGCCGAGCTTCCTCTGCCGTCATTCCGACTTCCTTCGTGCCAGAGCGGAGCGCGCGGACATCGCGGCCGATGGCCTCGCCCAACTTCTTTCCGCCGAGTTCACTGGCCTGCCGCTCGATGTTTCTTGCCGCGTCCTCCGTGATCTCGCCGGCGCGCAGCGCCTTAGCGGCCGGCGCAAGCTCGCGGAATATGCGGAACGCCGCGCCGCCGGCCGCCCCAACATCGAATCCCGCGCCGACGATGTCGACAGCCAGCCAGAACAGTGACGGCTCTTCCGCCGAAAGCGCTCCGGCGCCGAAATGCGTCCCCCGCAGCGCCGACTTGGTCTCGTACTCTTTGAAATGTTCGTACGCGGTGTGAGCACTGAGCGCCGCCGCAGGAATCAGCGTCAGACCTTCAGTGAACGGCGCAAGCAGGACGAGCCCGAGCTGCAGGATGCCAATCAGAATCCCGGTCAGCGTGCTCGGCTGTTCCTCTTTGACCTTGGCGTCGACGATGTGGGCGTGCAGCGTGCCTGGCGCAACGCCAAGTTTGTCTCGTGTGGCCGCAACGAGCTTCGGAACGAGCCAGACGTTGATGTCGCCGCCCGGCTTCAGGTCCTTCTTGACCTTTTCGATGTTCCCGAGCTTCTCAATGATCTGGGCGACGACGACGTCCGCACCGCCCTGGGTCGGGCCCTCGCGGCCCGCCGCGAGTGCTTCGAGATCGTCCCGTTTGAAGTCTTCATCGCTGCTCAGAGCCGCAAGTAGCGGGTAGCGCATTTGCACCTGCACGCGAAAGACGTCCAAGTCCTTCTGCGCGTCGAAGATGGCGGCGCGACCTTTGGCAATCTCGTCTTCCTGGCTGTGAAATCGCTGACTCGCCAGTTCGGCGAACGCAGGCGCACCATGGGTGAACTCCTGATAGCGCGCCATTGCTGCTTCCGCCTTGTTCTTGCGATCGAGCAAACCTCGCGCGGCGATGGCGAGGCCCCGGGTCGAAGCGTTGTCCGCAACGTCACCATGGATCTCCGGAATCCCCAGCCACGTCGAAAACTCAAGACGAAGATTGCGGATGCCGTAACGCGCTGCCTCGGCGCGCACGATCTTCTCGCTGTCCTCGACCACCTCCATCGCAACTTGTCGCGCTCGGGTCTCGAATGCCGCGATGAACGAGTCGCCATCGTCGGTAAGGATCTGATACTGCTGTCTGAGCACCGAGAGAATCGTGATGTCGCGGTTCAACTCCGGATCCTCGGACACGCCAGCGATGGGACGACGGCGCGAGACATCGGATTCGAACGAGAAGACGAAGTCCTGCATGGCCCAGTAGCCCGAGTTCAGGAATATCCGCTTCAACAGATCGTACGCGTAAGCCGGGTCGTCGCTCAGCGTCACGCCATTGAAGACGCGCGTCTGCGTGGCATAGGCTCCACCGGCATCAGCGACGCCCGCATCCCCCTGGCGCTTCAGGGTCCCGTCAGTTCCCCCGGCGTTCTGCACTACATGCGCGAGTTCGTGGGCCAGGAGTGTTCTGCCCGCGAAGTCCTGCCGAAATTCACCAGGCGCAAATGCGATCGAATTGCCTGACGTGAAGGCGCGCGCGTTGATCGAGCGCGCTATCTTTCCGGCGGCCGCGTCTATGTGAATCCGCACCGCGCTGAAATCGTGGTCAAGACGCGGCTCGAAGAATGCGCGTTCGGAGCGGGATAGCGGCTGTCCGCCGCCCCGCAGCGCGGCGACGGGAGAGCCTGCCGAGGTCACCGGCGGTTTCGTCGAGGCCGCGGCTGCACGATGGATGTGGCTCTGCGCCGCGCATGTGGAGCAATTTGTTCCGGCCGCCATGCAGGAAGAGCACGAGGACATCCCGCCGGACGCCACCACGTTAGGCGGCTCCGGCATGCGCATCACCTGGCTGCCAACCTGGTCAGCTTCCAGCTCGTCCGAGTCAAGCGGCTGGCTCACGGAGAGTTTCGCATGAAAAGCCTTTTCGAGAACCGGGCGCGTGCTGAGTTCTTCCCACAGGGTCCCGGCGAGCGCGTTCACCGGCAGCGGTGAAGCGCTGTGCTCAACCGTGTCGGCGCGGGCTGGCGCGGTCCGCGGCGCCGCTCGTGCCGGACCTCTTGTCGTTGCGTATTCGGCGCTCATCGGCAGCAGTCTGCGCAGCCGGTCGTCACCGAAGCGTTGCTTGATTTGCTCGGCGTCGGGGGTGGGCCTCAAGGCGGCAGTGACGCGTTCGCGTATACCCAACCCAATGAGGATCCGATGCTGACCAGCCGGTGGATCTGCTGCTACGGCGCCGGATGGGGCACCACAGACCCAGTCGACACCGAGATCCGCCGCGTCCGTTCCGGACTCTCCGGGGACGGCCTGGTCACCATGGCGCTGGGCCTGCGCGGACCGGAACTGACCGCCATGGATACCGTCGCCGAAGAGCTGAAGCTGGCGACCGAGCTCGGGCTGCGTATGAGCGTGCACATCGAATGCGGCAGCACTCGCCGCCCGATCGCCGACCTATGCGAGCACGGCCTGCTGCGGGACACCACCTTCGTGCACGCCAACGGGATCGGCGACGAGCTGCGGATGCTCGCCGACGCCGGCTGTTCGGTGTCGATCAGCCCGGACGTCGAGCTGAAGATGGGGATGGGCTGGCCGATGACCGGCCGGATGCTGGCCGCCGGCCTGCGTCCGACGCTGTCCATCGACGACACCCCCTCGGCCGGCGGCGACATGTTCGCCACCATGCGCACGGCCTACGTGGTGCAGCGCGGCCTGGACGGCGGTCTGCGGCCTGGACGTGCTGGAGTTCGCTACCGTCGACGGCGCCCGGGCGTGCGGGCTCGCCGCCCGAACCGGCAGCATCACCCCCGGCAAGGACGCCGACGTGATCCTGCTGCGCGCCGACGACCTGACCGTGTTCCCGGCCAGCAACCCGGCCGGCACGATCGTCACGGCCCGGCCATCCCGGCCTGGTCGACACGGTT
>WNGL01020259.1_pt1 | contig 13504 bp, 14 predicted proteins | sample 5400591 | NCBI WGS metagenome assembly WNGL01 (sample SAMN13153377, study PRJNA577476) | soil metagenome | isolation source: 80 cm soil or saprolite under Garry oak tree replicate 1 | place: USA:California | collected 2016-06-15
GGATCGTTCGACCGAGCAGCTGCCGCAGGTGGTGGCGGCGGCGTTGCCGGCCCGGCCGACACCGTTGGATCCGGGGCGCCCGGCCAGGGATCTGCTGGAGCAGTTGCGGGCCGGGATCGAGGCGTGCGCGGCGGTGTGCCTGGAGCACGCCACGGACGCGGGCCTGGGTAGTGGCAGCGACCGGGCGCATGCCCGATCCCGGACCCGGGTGCGGCAGCGGTTCGCCGCGGCGGTCCGCGCCGAAGCCGCCCGCACGGCGGAGCGGTTGACGTAGCACCGGTGCGGCCATGATTCAGGCTTGGGAGGCGCCGAGCAGGGTGAGCCGGCGTCGCCCGGCGGCGGCCAGCAGCAGTCGGGCGGCGGCTTCGGCGGCGGTGTGGGCCAGGTCGGGTAGCACGCTGATGTAGGTCTCCAGCGCGGTGATCGGGCTGGACTGGCCGAGCATCTGCTGGATGGTCTTGAAGTCGGCGCCGGCGGCCAGGGCGATGCTGGCCGCGCCGTGACGCAGGTCGTGCAGGCGGACCGGGGGCAGGCCGAGCGTGCGGACGAGTTTGTGGAAGTGTCGGGGGACATCAGCCAGTCCGGGTTGATCGGGGTGCCGTCGGGTCGAGTGAACATGTACCCGCCGGGGTTGACCCCGTCGACCAGCCGCTGCAGTTGGCGGGCGTGATGGAGGCTGAGGATCCGGGCGGTAACGGTGTCCATGGCCACGGTGTGATAGCTGCTAGGGGATTTGGGTGGGCCGAGGTAGTCCAGGGCGTCGATGACGGTGATCTGCTCCCGCACGGTGAACTCACTGGTGTCGAAGTTGAAGTCGGACCGGCGCAGCCCGACGGTCTCGCCGCGGCGGGGGCCGCGCAGCGCGACCAGCCACCACAGGGCGAACAGGTCGTCGTCCCGGACCGCGTTCAGAAAGCGGGCCAGATGTTCGGGGGTCCACACCGCCACGGCCGGGCGCAGCCCGGTGGCCCGCCACAGCGCCTCCCGGTCGGGTGTCCACACCACGGCGTGGGGCCGGCCGCCGTGTGGGAGGCGGACCCGGCGGGCGGCGTTGTGCCCGACCAGTCCTTGCCGGTGGGCTTCGTTGAGGGCGCTGCGCAGGGTGGCCCGGATGTGCTGCAGGGTGGCGGCGGCGACCAGCCGCCCGCCCGGGGTGCGGCGGGTGGCCAGCCGGCGGAACATGCCCTGCACCTGCGCGGTGTGCAGTTTGCCGAGCCGGATGTGTCCGAGCTGCGGGATGAGGAACCGGTGCACGTGGGTGCGGTAGGTGCGCAGCGTGGACGGGGCCAGCCGGTCGGTGGCTTCGTCCAGCCAGTACTCCAGCCACCGGCCGACCGTCCACACCTGCCCCGCGGCACGGGCGTCCGGCAGGGCGAGTAGGTGCTGGCGGGCGTGCTCGGCCCGCCCGCGGCTGGTGAACCCGCCTCGGCGCACCCGCTCCCGTTTGCCTTCTGGGGTGGTGACCTGGGTGGCGAAGTACCACCCGCCCGTGGTCACCTTCACCGAGCCGTGGGCAGCGCACCCCCAACTGGCGGCCGCCGCGCGCGTCGCGGCACCCGCACCTCTTGTACACGACCCCGTCGCCCTCAACCCGCATCATCGACCTCCCCGTAGGTATCCGATCAGCCGATTCTGTGGGTTACGGGTCGCACTGTCGCCGTTGGCCCGATGCCGTATCTCCAATCCGAGTCTGGGATTTGGTGGCGACGCTCAAGTGCGTTGCCCGGCGCCGACGGCCCATGGATCCCGCTGCGGTGCGGCGGGATCGAGGGCGGTGAGGACGAGGCGGGCGGTGGCCTCGGCGGCCTGGTAGGCGACCTCGGGCAGGACCGCGGTGTAGGTGTCGGCGGTGAACGCGTAGCTGGTGTGCCCGAGCATGTCCTGCACCACCCGCAGGTCGGTGCCGGCGGCTAGGGCGAGGGTGGCGGCGCCGTGGCGCAGGTCGTGCAGCCGTACCGGCGGCAGTCCCGATTCTGTGACGAGATGGTGGAAGCGGTGGGTGAGCCAGTCCGGGCTGATCGGCCGCCCGTCGGGCCAGGCGAACACCAACCCCGTGTCCCGCCAATCGGTGCTGCGGCGCAGCAGCCGCTGGCGGCGCCGGTGTTCACGCAGCACGGCCACGGTGGCCGTGTCCAGGGCGATGGTGCGCTGCCCGGCAGGGGTCTTCGGCGGCCCCAGGTGCAGCCGGCCGGCGGCCCGGGTGACCTGCCGGCTGACCGTCAGGGTGCCGGTGTGTAGGTCGACGTCGGCCCAGTGCAGCGCGCAGATCTCCCCGCGGCGCAGCCCGCGCAACGCGGCCAGCCACCACAGCGCGAACAACCAGTCCCCGCGCACCGTGGTGAGGAACCGGGCCAGCTGGATGGGGGTCCACACCGCCACCGCCGGCCGCTCGCCGCTGCGGCGCCAGGCCGCGGCCCGGGCCGGCGTCCACGGCTGCGGGCGGTGGCGGACCGGGCGGGGCAGCACCACCAGCCGGGCCGGGTTGACCGCCAGCAACTGCTCCCGGACGGCCATGTTGAGCGCCCGGCGCAGCGTGGCCCGGATGCGCTGCAGCGTGGCCACGGTGATCTGCTGTCCTTCCCGTGTGCGGTGCGCGGCGATGGCGGCGAACATCGCCTGCAGATGCCCGACGGTCAGCCCGGCCAGGGTGTGTCGCCCGAGATGCGGGATCAGGTGCTCCTCGACGTGTGCCCGGTACCCGGCGGCGGTCGACGGGCGCACCTGCAGCGGCAGGGCCGACAGCCAGTGCCGTAACCACCGCGCCACCGTCCACCCCTGCCCGGCCGCCCCGACAGCGGTATCGGCCAACACCCGGTCGCGGGCGGCGGTGGCCGAGATGGCCGTGCGGAAGCCGCCGCGGCGCAGCCGTCGACGGCGCCCGCCCGTCGTGGGTACCTGCACCGCGAAGTACCAGCTGCCGTGTCCGGGGTCGGCGAGTCTGGGGCAGTGCCCGCCCAACCGTCGCCCGGTGTCCGGATCGGTGCAGCCGCACCGCTGGTACACGCCATCGTTGTTGGTGTTCATGGCCAACCTCCTACGGCCGTCGCGGGATGATCAGCACTACGGTGCCGCCAGGAGGACAGCCGGGAATCCGTTTGTCGAGGCGCATCGCGCGGAACCCTGACTGGCGGTGTCGGGTGGCTCGTCGCGTTCCTCTGCCGGGAGAATCGCCCTCGAAGCTGAGATGACCGGCCGTCGCTGTGCGGACGGCTACCCGTGGCGTCCGATTCCGGGTACGAACCTGCCGACGGTCGCGGTGTGTCGCCGGTAGGCCTCGCCGTGCAGGCGGCGCAGATGGGGCTCCTCTTCCAGGCGGACCTGCAGCTGGACGCCGATGAGCAGGGCGGCCAGCCCGGTCAGGGCGATGACGTTGGGCACCATGAGGGCCAGCCCGGCGAACGTGGTGATCATTGCGGTGAAGATCGGGTTGCGGACCAGCCCGAACACCCCGGAGGTGACCAGAGCGGTGCGTTCGCTGGCATCGACGCCGACGCGCCAGGAGGCGCCCAGGGCCATCTGGGCGGCGAAGGTGGCCACGCCCAGGGTCGCGAGCACCAGACCGCCGCCCTGGATGAACGGCCGGTGCAGCACGGCCGGCGGGTCCAGGCCCATCAGCGCGGCGATGGGGGCGGCCACGCAGACGGCCAGGGCCGGTGGCGCCCAGCCCATCGACGCACCACTGGAGCGGCCTGCGCCGGATGGCCAGGCGCCGATCGCCGGTGTCACCGGTGCGGCGCCATTGAATCCCCGCGCGTACCACACCGGCGAGCAGCAGGAACGCGACGAACAGGATCAGGGCGGTGATCGCCACTGCTGTTCGGTCCCCCCTTCGACGCGTCGCCCCCGCGGGGTCCGTACGCCCAGGCGCAGCGCGGTTCGGTGACCGGCGGTGGGCGCCCAGGCCGCTGTGCCCACCATCAAAGCAACGTTGAGCGGCGCCGGGACATCAGGGCGGCTGAGGAGATATTGGTCGATGACCGCGTCGCCGGAGCCGACGCGGCGCGGGGCCTCGATCTGCTCGGTGAGGTTGCCGACCGTTCCTTGCGCAGATAGCCCACCCCGCGGGCGTTGTCCTGCAAGGGTGAGGGGGGCGTTCGGCGTAGGCGGCCTCGGCGTCGGTGGACAGCAGCGCCAGCCCGATTCGGGGGTACCGGCCGCGCAGCGTCTCGGCGATGCGCAGGCCTTCGTCGGAGTGGTCCGGTGGCAAGCGGACGCGCGGGACGGTGACGTCGGGCGCGGTGCTGTCGATGATCCGCAGCGACTCTTCCAATGTCACGGGCGCGCTGTCGCCTGATCTCCCTGGCGCAGGTCACCGGATCCGGAGTTGTGCGGCGGCCGGCGACGGGAAATGGCGGTCAGAAGGTGATGACCTGGTCGGCCCACAGGGTCCAGTCGGCCAGTTCGTCGAGGGTGGCGCGGTGGGTTCCTTTGGTGAGCATGTCCTCGGTGATGCCGCGGGCGTCCAGGCAGGTGCCGCAGCAGCCGATGTCGGCGCCGTGGCGCGCGCAGGCACCGATCATGCGGTCGAGGTGGTAGTAGCCGTCGGGCAGCTTCTGGTTGGCCATGGCGCAGCCGACGGCGTCGCCGATCAGGAACACCCGTACCTGGCCGTCGCCGCGTTTGGCCAGGCACCGGCCAGACGTAGCCCGTTGTAGGAGCGTTCGGTGCCGTACGGCGGGTCGTTGAGGATGGACAGAATCTTGCCGCTCACCGGTGTCGCCCCCTCGTCCTGTCTCGTGCCGTATCCGGTGTGGCCGCCGGCGGTCTGCCCGCCCAGGTGCATCGCGCCACCCCGGCCCGCGACGGCCTGTCACGTCCTACGGTTGCCGCCGGTGCCGGGACGGGGCCAGGGGCGTTGGTCCCGGCACCGGGTGCCGCCCGGCACGTCGGTGGTCGAGTTGGCCGCTTTGCCATACGCCGTGGTCAACGTCGATGCGCGGTTCGCCCGGCGACTGGGCCTTGCCTGGACCCGGCGCGAGGTTGCCGGTGTTCCCTTGTGGCGCGGCCCGTGGTCGGCCCCGGCGACGTGCTCCCAGACGAGCAAGTGCCCGTTGACGCGCCGGTGGCCCTCGCCGGGGCAGGCACGAGGTGAACGGTCTGCCGACGCCCGCTCCGAAGAGGTCCTCGATCAGCAGCCTGGATCGCATCGATACCGCCCGCGCCGCGGTACGCGCCCGGGTGTGGAACCTCATCACCGCCCGCCACGGCCGTATCCCGCCGGCCCTGGTCCCCACCGGTGACCTCGGCGAGCAGATCGTGCTGCGCATCGACGCGCATTTCATCGACACCGTCTCCCGCAAGGAACGCGCCGGGCGGCTGCGCGGCCGCTACGGCCACCACCCGATGGCCGTGATCTGCGACAACACCGGCGAATGCCTGGCCGACCAGCTCCGCGGCGGCGCCGCCGGAGCCAACGACGCCGCCGACCACACTGCGCCACGAGGCGCTCGTGCGCCGTGAGGCGCTCGAAACCGAAGGGGGTGCAAGACCTTCTCGCCTGGTCGTCGCAGCGGCTGGGTGGAAGCTGGGCGCAGCCTGACCTGGGAGACGCTGGGGAGGGTGGCAAGCGGCGCCGACAACGCCGGGACGGGCTGGTACTGCCAGACGGGTCGGGCCGAGGTACAGAGACGTCCGTCCGCACCTCGGCAAACAGCTGGGTGCTGGTCCGCTCACCTCACCACCAGCAACTGGCCCACCTGCTGCGCGGGGCCGGCGCCACCGTCCACCCCGAAGGCGACACCACGCTGGCCGTCACCGGCATGAGCACACGAGGTCACCGCCCGGGAAGCGTCGCTGGAGGACGCGGGCAGGCGGTCATCGGCCGCACCAAGTCCACCCCGGCCGACGCCGCACCCCAACCGGCCGGGGTCGGCCTCGCCGTGCTCTGCGTCTACGCCGCCGCGGTCCTAGGTCCTGATCGCAGCCGCAATCATGCTCGAACGACGAGACGCATAGCCGTGCAGTTCACAGCCGCAGGCAAGACAAGACGAGTAGCCAGCATGACGTCGGGACACGGGCCGGCCGTCGGCGCGCTCGACGGTCGACCTGTCCGATCAGCAGCCGCAGCCGCAGTCCGGCGGGCAGTCCGGGCCGGGCGGTGCCCCGTACCCGGGCACTGGTCTCCGGCCGGCGAGCTGCTACACACCGCCTTGATCCGCCTCCCGCTCAAGGGCGTCGAAGTCGCTCTCGGCTACGGTCGCCTGCTCGGGGCTCAGGGTCCCGTGTCGTAGGCCGGTAATCCATTGTCGTAGCCGTGCCACGGAAATGTCCTGATTTCGCCGTAGGTTCTCGATGACCCGACCCACGCGGGTCGGCAGGATATTGTTGTCCGGTTCTTCGACTTCGTTCAGTCGGGCCTCCAACTCATCGAGATGGACGCGCTCGTCAGGATTCGGCTTCTGCCCCTGGCGATAGCGGATGCCGGCTTCCCGGTTCCTATGCATCTGCGGGTGGCCATCCGATGGTATTCGTCGATCGGATCCGGCTCGTGACGGACTAAATGTGATCAAGTGGATCGGGAAGTTCTGGCCGCGCGGATGATGAGGTCAGCCCTGGCCGGGCGGGGAGTTTGCAGGCACGTTGGTGTGCCAGATGCTGCCTGGAATGTCGATGGTTGCGGGTATCGGGCAGGGCCGATCGAACCGGCAGATCGCCGCCCGGCTGGTCGCCTCCCAGCGCACCGTCGAGTCCCACGTGGAGAACGTCCTGCGCAAACTCGGATTTGCCTCCCGCGTCCAGGTCGCCGCCTGGATCACCACCCAGCACCGGGACGGGAGTCCTGACCGGCCGGGCGGATCAACAGCGGGCAGGGATGCACCCACGAGCTGCGCGAGCGGCGGCGCCAGCGAGCCGTGCATCCACCGGCAGACGGAAACCTGCGTGTCTGATCCTGCTGGTCCTGGCGCGGGGCGTCGGGTCTGAACAGGCGTAGCATGAGGATGTCGCTCGGGACCCCGGTGGCTGACAGTCCACCTGTCGGTGGACGCACCGCCTGCGATCGAGGCCGGTATGGCCGGGTACCCCCAGATGAGACCTTCTCTTCCCCATGGCTGCCGTTGCCCGTGCGGCAGACGGCCTTTGCCGTCGCCATGGCCGGGCACACCGCCGGTCCGGACCGCCGAAGCGCACCGCTTCGCGGGGCTGGTCTCGGGGCGGCGACACGGCCGCGCCGGTCACGCCCAACGATTGATCGACAATGAGCTTTTTAGACGATGAGAGGCGGCGGTTGTGATGACCGCGACGCAGAACCGTCCGGACCCGCCGGGCCCGGATGCTGCGGCAACCAGGCCCGGCCGTCCGGGCGAGCCGGGTGACCGTGGGCCGGGTGCCCGGGGAAGGGTGCCACGCAGCCGGATGGGCGGGGTGTGGGTGGCCTTGGTCGTGGCCGCCTTCGTGTTCCTACTCCTGTTGATCTTCATCCTGCAGAACGGTCAGCGGGCCCAGGTGTCCTTCCTCGGCCCGCACGGGCACCTGCCGATGGGGGTAGCGCTGCTGCTCGCGGCGGTCTTCGGGGTGCTGCTGGTGGCGCTGCCGGGCACGGCCCGCATCGTCCAGTTGCGGATGTTGGGCCGCCGCCGGGGCGTCGGCGTCGGACCGCAGCCGCCCCCGCCCGCCGCGGGGCCGGACGACCCGGCCGGCTTGTAGCCCGATCACCGCGCCGCGGTGCGCTGCCCCGGACGGCCCGACTCCGCGGCCCCCGGTCCGCCAGCCGCCCTTGCCCGGTCACCCCGCTTCCCCTGCTCATCGGACCGACGACGAGGACGGCTGTCATGACCACCAACGACATTCAACGCGCGACGATCGTGGCGTCCTCGCCATCCTCGCCGGCTCGACTGCACCTGGCCCCGGTCCGGGCCGGCCAGGCGGTCCTGGACGGCGGCTGGTGGCCGCGGTCCTGGGATCCGGTCGCGGAACTACCCGGCCTGATCCTGGCCCTCGACGCCCGCTTCGGCCCGATCCGCCAGGTGCTGCTCAACATCGACGCCTGGGACTGCCGGTTCCGGCGGCTGGCGGTGGGCGCGCGGGTGGTCCGGATGGGCTGGTTCACCAGCGTCGACCCGGCGCTGCTGATCGCCACCACCGAGCGGGGCGACCAACTCGACCTGCTCGTCGTCCCACCCGGCACCGCCCAAGCGGCGGCGCGCGCCGCGATGGCGCGGGCGGCCGACCCGGCCGACACGACCCGCGCACCCGCCATCCTCGCCACCATGCCGGCCGCCTTGATCGTCCCGCCGGACGACGTCACCTCGGCGTCGGTGTGGGACAACGAGGGCGGCCATCTGGCCGAGGCTCGCCCACCCCGACCCACCGGCGCACTGTCCACCGCCGTTCGCGCTGAGGAGCCCTTTGTCATGAGCCTCCTGCAGACAACCATCGCCATCGTGATCATCGCGTTCGGCGTCGCCCGTCTGATCACCACGCCGCGTCTCGAACCTGTTCTGGCCAGATGACCACCACACCGGTCGCGGCCCGTCCCGACGCACCCGCAGGCGGGTCCGGGTCCAACGGGTCCGGGTCCAACCCCCGGGCCCGCACCCGGCTCTACCGCGACGGAACATGCCTGCTGCACGACTTCCCGGTCGCCGACATCTCCGAGCACCTGACCGATGCGGCGTCGGTGGTGTGGCTGGACCTGTGCCGGCCCACCGCCGGGGATTTCGACATGATCGACGAGGAGTTCGGGCTGCACGAACTGGCCGTCGAGGACGCCGTGGGTGAGTCGCAGCGGCCCAAGCTGGACCGTTACGCCACGCACCTGTTCCTCAGCGCCTATGCGGTCGCCCTCGACCGCGAGGGCACGAGGCTGGAGGTCAGCGAGATCGCGGCGTTCATCACCGGCCAGGCGCTGATCACGGTACGCAAAGACGACCGGTTCGACATCACCCCGGTACTCGCCCGCTGGGACGCCTCACCCGACCTCGCCGGCCACGGCGTCGGCTTCCTGCTCTACGGCCTGCTCGACCACCTCGTCGACGGGCACTTCACCGCCGTGCAGCAGCTCGACGAGGGCATCGAGGAACTCGAAGACCTGCTGTTCGACGAACGCCGCGCGCAGATCCAGGCCGTCCAGCGGCGCTCGTTCCAACTGCGCAAGAACCTCGTCGTGCTGCGCCGCGTGGTGCTGCCCATGCGGGAGGTCCTCAACACCCTGCTACGCCGTGACCTGCCCACCGTCGACGCCGCGATGGCCCCCTACTACCAGGACGTCTACGACCACGTGCTGCGCGCCACCGAATGGACCGAATCCCTGCGCGACCTGGTCGCCACGACCGTCGAGACCAACCTGACCATCCAGGCCAACCGGATGAACCTCATCATGAAGAAGGTGACCAGCTGGGCGGCGATCATCGCCGTGCCCACCGCGATCACCGGCTTCTACGGCCAGAACCTGCCCTACCCCGGCTACGCCACCCACTGGGGTGTGCTGTTCTCCACCGCCCTCATCGCCGCCCTGTCCGCCCTGCTCTATCTCGCCTTCAAACGAAAAGACTGGCTCTGAACGGCCGGCAGCCGCCTCGATCCACCCGCGGGCAGGGTCGAGAGGCGAGCATCGACACGGCCACAAACGTCGCCATCGAGATGGGCGGCACCGAGAAAGGTACGTGGTGCCGCCGGACCGGCCGGATTGACTGGACGGCATCCTGATCGCCGCGGTCCAGTGGTACCCCGGTTCGACTACGTACATGTCGACCGACATTCGCGGCGCGCTGCCGTGCCGGGGCTGCGCTGGGCTGGGAACCTGCCGGACCGACGTTTTCGCCGGACGGCCGGGCGAGGGGTCGCACCCGGTGTCGGCCCTCGGCCAGCGGGACTGTGAGTCGTCTGTCTCTTGCGCTCTGGGGGAACAAGTGCTGCACTGTGGTTAGCACTCGCCGCTTGTGAGTGCTAACCGAATGGGATGAAACCCCGGGACGGAAGTCCTGTGCCGCGGTCATCGTAGGTCGGTCCGAGCAGTGCTGTACGTCGGCACGATGATGTAGAGGACGACGCAGATGGCCAAGTTGATCGTTTTCGGGGAAGAGGCCCGTCGCGGCCTGGAACGTGGCATGAACATTCTCGCCGACACGGTACGGGTGACGCTGGGTCCGAAAGGCCGCAACGTGGTCCTGGGCACGCAATGGGGCGCGCCCACGATCACCAACGACGGTGTGAGCATCGCCAAGGAGATTGTGCTCGACGACCCGTACGAGAAGCTCGGCGCCGAGCTGGTCAAGGAGGTCGCCAAGAAGACCGACGAGGTGGCCGGTGACGGCACGACGACGGCGACCGTGCTGGCCCAGGCGCTCGTCCGGGAAGGGCTGCGCAACGTCGCCGCCGGCGCGAACCCGATCGCGCTCAAACGCGGCATCGAGGCCGCCGTGGCCGCGGTGACCGAGGCGCTGGGTAACCAGGCCCAGGACGTCGAGACGAGGGAGCAGATCGCGGCCACCGCGTCGATCTCCGCCGCCGACCCGACCGTCGGTGAGGTCATCGCCGAGGCGATGGACAAGGTCGGCAAGGACGGCGTCATCACTGTCGAGGAGAGCAACACCTTCGGTCTCGAACTCGAACTCACCGAGGGCATGCGCTTCGACAAGGGCTACATCTCGCCGTACTTCGTCACCGACACCGAGCGGATGGAAGCCGTCCTGGACGACCCGCGCGTCCTCGTCGTCGAACACAGGGTTTCCAGCCTGGACGACCTGCTGCCGATCCTGGAGAAGGTCATGCAGGGCGGCAAGCCGCTGCTGATCATCGCGGAGGACGTCGAGGGCGAGGCCCTGGCGACACTGATCGTCAACAAGGTCCGCGGCACGTTCACGTCGGTCGCGGTCAAGGCCCCCGGCTACGGTGAGCGCCGCAAGGCCATGCTGGCCGATATCGCCATCCTCACCGGTGGGCAGGTCGTCAGCGCGACGGCCGGTCTCCGGCTGGACAGCGTCGGGCTGGACGTCCTCGGCCGCGCCCGCAAGGTGGTCGTCACCAAGGACGAGACCACGATCGTGGACGGTGCCGGCGACGCGGACGAGATCCAGGGCCGGGTCAACCAGATCCGGGCCGAGATCGAGAAGAGCGACTCCGACTACGACCGGGAGAAGTTGCAGGAGCGGCTGGCCAAGCTGGCCGGCGGCGTCGCGGTCATCAAGGTCGGCGCGGCCACCGAGGTCGAGCTGAAGGAGCGCAAGCACCGCATCGAGGACGCCGTCCGCAACGCCAAGGCCGCCATCGAGGAAGGCCTGCTGCCCGGTGGCGGGGTGGCCCTGGCCAACGCCGCAGCCACCGTGTTCGACAAGCTCGACCTGACCGGTGACGAGGCCACCGGGGCGAACATCGTGCTGGTCGCGCTCACCGCACCGCTCAAGCAGATCGCCGTCAACGCCGGCCTGGAAGGCAGCGTCGTGGCCGAAAAGGTCAGCTCACTTCCCCCGGGCCACGGTCTCGACGCCACCACCGGCGAGTACGTCGACATGATCAAGGCGGGCATCGTCGAACCAGCCAAGGTCACCCGCTCCGCGCTGCAGAATGCCGCATCGATCGCCGCGCTGTTCTTTACCACCGAGGTACTCGTCGCCGACAAGCCCTGACGTCAAGCGCCGAATCGCCGGACGGCGACAGCGGCGTGCTGAGCCTGCCCGACATCGGCGGCCCGTCCCACCCCACCGGACACCAGGACCGGCAAACCCGGTGCCGACGGGCAACGCCGCCCAGGTTGGCCACCCGGTCGAGCGCTCCGCCAGGCCGAACCCGTACCGCACCTCAGTCCCACGAGCGACCGACGCAAACCGGAGGAGGAGAACGCCATGACAATCGCCGCGCTCTCTCCAACCTACCCAACCACGCCCCGTCAAGACGCCACCGCACACATCACACGCCGACAGCAAGCCAAACGGACCATCCGTCTACGCATACGCCGCATCCCCGGATTCCTGCTGGTCGTCGCTCTACTGCTACCCCTCTTGATCACCGCGGTGTTCGGTAACCGCTGATCTGTTGCCAGCTGCTGCGCGACCAGGTCACCGCCGACCAGGCAAGACGTGGGTGCAACCAACCACTGCAAGATCAATTACTTGCCCGGCCCGGTCCATTGTGGACGTCGGGTTCTCGCCGCGTCAGTCACGGCTGGCCCTTCTGGCGTATCCGGCGAAGCGCTCGGCGTCGGCGGCGATCCCCCTTTCGATCTGCCGCAGTTCCTCAGTGAACTGGATGGATGCGTCGTAACTGTCCGACTGGTGGCGGCTGCGGCTGCGGCGGAACCTCGCGTATTTGGGTACCACCGGGGCGTGGGTGGCGGTAGTGGTCGTCATCTGGCTGATCGTCGGAGTGGTCGCCGCGGTCCAGCGCGGCTACTTCAGAGGTTCCAATAGCAACTGCGCCAGGGCCAGCAACACCGTGGTAGCGATCGCGGCCGGCGGGCCGCGCCTCGGGAGCGGTCACTGCCCGCGCCGCCTTCCCGGTCGAACGGTGGTGTTTCCGCGATGTCGGGCAGCCCCGTGGCGGCGGCCTCTCCGGGAGGGTGCGCCGCAGCGTGCCGCAGCCCGGTAGCGACGCGGGCGGGTAGCCGCAGACGCTGCGCAGCTGCCGGGCCGCCGGGCCGGCGGCCCGGCGAGCCGCGGCACGGGTCGCCGGGGGGCGTCACCGTGCGACTGGCAGATCGCGGCCAATTCCCGTGCGCTGGGCCGCTCCCGCGGGTCGCGCGCCAGACTCTGGCGGATCACTTCGGCCAGGCTGGACGGTACCCCGACGAGGTCCGGTTCCGCCGACTGGACCCGCAGGATCCGCCCTTCTTCGCCTGGCCTGGCAAATGGGTGTGCGCCGCCGGCCAGGTATGCCAGGACACAACCCCAGGTGAAGACGTCCACCGCCGGGCGTGGCCGGCTCGGTGCGCAGCTGTTCGGGTGCGGCCCAGCCACGGCTGCACTCTACCGTTCCGTCACCGCCGCACCGCTGGCCTACATACCGGGCGATCCCGAAATCGATCACGCGGACGTCCTCGCCCCGGATCAGCAGGTTCGACGGTTTCACATCACAATGCACGACGCCTCGTCAACCCACGCCGGGTCGGCCACGCGAAGCGGCCACCTCTCGACGCCGCGTTGCGGCCTGTCCACCCCGAGGCAACGGGAATGCGAAGCCCGGCGCCGGCGGGTTGTCGCGGCGGCGCGCCAAGGGCCCGGTGCTCGATGGCGGGTCGATGCGAGCACGGTTGGCCGGTTGGCTGCGGCGGGACGAGACAACGCGGTGAACGGTTTGGATCGGTGCCGAGGATGGCCAGCGGCGGTCCGGCGGGGCACGGGGCCGTCGCGATGACCGTCGGTGGCTCGGCGGGGATGGTCATGGTGGTCGACGCCCCTCGCGGGACACGCGGCAGCTGTGCCGGCACGGACGGCGCCATCTGTTGAAAGCGCCGGGAGTCGCTGGTCGTGACCGCGAGGTCCGGGCGGCGCGGAGCTGCCAGCGCGGACGCTGGCTGCCGGGCCGGCGGTTCAACGCCGACCGCACGATCAACACTACGCCGTTCCGGGCA
>WNGL01019494.1_pt1 | contig 13502 bp, 11 predicted proteins | sample 5400591 | NCBI WGS metagenome assembly WNGL01 (sample SAMN13153377, study PRJNA577476) | soil metagenome | isolation source: 80 cm soil or saprolite under Garry oak tree replicate 1 | place: USA:California | collected 2016-06-15
GGCGGCCCAACTCACCGACCTGGAAGCCGAACGACGAGCCGTCCGGGCGGCCCTGCCAGCCGCGCGAACAGCGGCGACCGAGCTCTCCAACCAGGTGGTCAAGACGGAAACGATGTTGGAGGGCAAGGAAAAGGAGACCGCGAGCAAGGCAGACGCGGCAGCCACCGCACAGACCGCCTGTGAAGCAGCCCTGTCCGCCCCCGGCGTACTGGCGGCAGCATTCATCGACCAGCCCACCATCCCGGCGGACCCACTGACCGCACTGTCCACCACAGACAGACGAGGCGTCGGCGAAGAAGTGGTGATCACCAAGCTGCAGGCGCTGCAGACAGCACTGGCCGGCAGCCACGACATCACCCCGGAACGGCATTCCGGCATCCTCACGGTCACCGTGGCCGGTGAACACGGCCCCCGCCCGGTGGCCGAAGCCGCCGCACTGGTCAGTGGTCAACTGGCCGAGCAACGGGGCTATCTCGGCGAGCGCTACCAGGACATCTTCGCCACCTTCATGCTCCGCAACCTGGCCGAACGGCTGCACGGCCAGATCACGGTCGCGGAGGACCTGACGCGTCGCATGAACGAGGTCCTGGACGTGGCCCGCTCCAGCCAAGGCGTCCACGTCCAGTTGGAATGGCGACCAGCGGCCGCACTGGACGAGACGACACTGGCCGCACTGAAACTGGTGCGCCTCCCCTTCGCCGAACGCAGCGAAGAACAGGACGCCATGCTGCGCCAGGCCTTCACCGAACGGATCGACGCCGAACGCGACACCCATGCCGGCGGCTACGCGGAAATCCTGACCAGGGCACTGGACTACCGCTCGTGGTACACGTTCACGGTCCGCGTCGCCGACGCCGGCCCGGACGGCAAGCCGAGGACGCGGCGCATGCGCCAGTTGTCCTCCGGCGAGACCCGCCTCGTGTCCTACGTGACGCTGTTCGCGGCGGCAGCGGCGTTCTACGGCGCGATCAGCGGCGTCAACGACGCGGCGGACGCGGGCCCCCTCCGCCTGGTACTGCTGGACGAGGCGTTCGAGCGCCTGGACGACCCGACGATCGCGCGCATGCTGGGCCTGCTGGTGGACCTGGACATGGACTGGATCATCACCTGGCCCAGCGGCTGGGGCGTCTCCAACCGCATCCCCACGATGCACATCTACGACGTACTCAGGCCAAAGTCAGGCCGCGGCGTCGCGTGCACCCACACCACGTGGGACGGCACCGAACTGACCCACCAGGACACCTAATGATGCCCCACAAAGAACGACGGCCCCTTACGGGGCCGTCGGGCCGATCACGTGGATCGGCGGGGTACCAACCCATAGTAGCTCGCGGACACCGCAGCCGACGCATCGGAGATCGCTCTCATCATCTCGGCAGACAGCGATCTGTGTCCGGCGATCCGAATGGCCCGGTCGCTGGGCCGCCGACCTGCGCAATTCCCTGCTGCCGGAGACCGTGCTGGACAACGCGACGGGCGGCGTATTCAAACGACCCGGCCACTGGTACTGATGCTGTCGGACTGACCAACCCAGGGGCCGGCGAACCCTGCGGGTTCGCCGGCCCCCGTTGCAAGTAGCTCGGTCAGCCAACCGTGTACGTGTACGGAATGGCGACCAGCTCGTCACCGGCCTGGTTGGACAACGTCGTGTCGTCCACATACAGGAACCCGGACACCACCGAACCCTTGGCCGCGGTCGGCGTGATGGTCACCGTGATGGTCCCGTGCGCGCCCGGATCGACGGTGACCGGGTTGAACGCGGGCGGCTGCGCCTGGACGCCCAGCAGCCAGTGGTCACCGGTGGACGACGTGACAGCGGTGTCGAACCCCTGCGTGTGCGCCACGGCCGCGAAGTTGACCGTCCCGGCGTTGGCCGAGCTGAACGGCCCGATCGGATCCGCCTCCAGCAGCCACAGTCCCAGGTTCTCCGGCTCCCCGGTATTCGGCGCCAGGTCGGCCGACACCGGCACCGAACCGGACGTGATGCCGGTGACCTGCGTGGTGTCGGTCGGCACGATGTAGCCGAGTGACGCCGACGGAGCCAGCGGCACGTTGGACGCCGAACCGCCCGGCACCAACTGGATGTCCGTCAGCGCCGAGGACCGGGCGTCCACATAGAACCCACCGGTCGCCGCGCCGGTGTTGTGCACCCGCACGGTCACCGTGGTCGGCTTGCCGGCCGGCAGCACCGTCTTGGCGCTGTTGGGCACGCCGGCCGCCATGACGTCGACGACATTGAACTGGAGCTTGCCGCTGAACGGCTCCTGCGTGCTCGCGCCGGCGACCGGGTTGCCGAAGATGACGATGAACTCCCACCGTCCCGGCAGCGGATCGCGCCTGTAGCCCTGCAACGACTGGCCGAACTCGGTCGGCAGGCCGTTGGCGTCCACCGCGAGGACGTTGGTCGACTGGCTGACGATCTGACCGTCCGGGCTGACCAGGTAGCCGGTCACGTTGTTGTTCGCCGCGCCGTGCAACGTCACGTTGACCGCGACGTTCTTCTCGCCCGACGGCACGTCGAAGCGGAACGTGTTGGTTTGCGCCGGACCGCCGCCCCGGCCGTTGCCACCCTGCAGCACACCGGCGAACGTGCCGTGGCCGTCGTTGGGCACCAGGCTGCGCAGCACCAGCGGAACCGCGTGCCGCTGGTGCGACGCGGTGTCCACCTCGACCGCGGCGGCCAGGTCACCCGGCTTGCTCGGCGTGCTGGCGGTGACGTGCAGCGTGCCGGACGCGCCAGGCGCCAGGTGCAGCGCGCCGGTCACCGAACCGATGTTGATGTACCGGGTGGTCTTGAACTCGAAGTTCACCGGACCGTTGAACCCGGCCAGCGTGTGCAGGCCGTAGATCAACGCCGTCCACGTGCCCGCGACCGGCGTGTGCACGTCGACGTGCCCGAAGTCCGGGCCGACGGACGTCTGCGGCAGCGAGTAGCCGACGAACGTGCCGGTCGGATCCAGCAACACCAGGGTTTCGGTGTTGCCGTTCGGGTTCGACCACGCGATCGAGCCGTCCAGGTGGTCGGCTCCCGGCGGCACGGTGAACTTCGTGGTGACGAAGGTGTCCGGCGCGCCGCCACGGCTCGTCATGTTGGACGGCAACGTGGTGTTGAGATTGATGCTGCCGCGCTGGTCGGTCAGCGTCTGGGAGAGCACCCGGCCGTGCGCGGTCACCGTCTGCGGGCTCGCGCCGACGTTGGTGACCTTCAGGTCGAACGACCTGGCGGTGTCGGGGTTGGCGGTGGCGTTCAACTGCGACGAGTCGAACAGCAGGCCGTCGCCCTGTGCCTTCGGCGAACCGTTCCCGTCCGAAATGGACATCGCGGCCTGCACGGCGGCCAGCGCGTTGAGCAGGCCGTCACCCTGGCGCTGCGACGGGTCGAGGTTGTCCGTCGCGGTGCTGGTGATGATCTGCTTGATCAGGGCCGGCGTCGGCTTCACGCCGTTGTGCGTCTGCGCGTACGCCTGGATCACCAGCGCCGCCGTGCCCGCGGTCAGCGGGGACGCCTGGCTGGTGCCGCCGAACGCCTGGATCGGCGACGGTGTGCCGTTGAACGCCCGACAACCCAGGTGCACCGCGACGTCCGCCGAGCACAGCGCCCAGCCGAGGTCACCGGGCGCGATCACGTCGTAGACGCGGCCGCTCTGCGTGACACCGCTGGAACTGATCGCGGAGACGTTGTCGCTGACGAACTTGCCGTTGAAACCGGGCAGGCTGCTCCACGTCTGCGCCATGATCCGGTACGTGCTGGAGGCGCCGGCGCTGATGATGTTCGGGTCGCTGGCCGGGCTGTCCACCGAGTTGCCGAAGCCGGCGTCACCGGAGCTGTTCACCACGGTCACCCCGGCCGCGACGGCCGCGTCGTTGGCCAGGCTGAACGGGTCGGTGTTGCTGTCCGGGTACGGGTTGGCGCCCAGCGACTCGTTGACCACGTCGACGTGGTCGGTGTCGACCGCGTAGTCGATGGCCTGCACGACACCGCTGGTCGAGCCGAAACCGTTGGAGGCGATGACCTTCAGGCCGACCAGCGACGCGCCCGGCGCCATGCCCAGCACGCGGATGTCGCAGTTGGCCGGCAACGCGTTGCTGGCGCTGACGAACTTCGACAGGTCGTAGGTCTGCCGGCCCTGCGCTGCGATGGAACTGGCGTCGCCGAAGGCTTCCCGGTCGTCGTTGGGGGCGGCAAGGCCCTCACCGGTGAAGTCCTGGTTGTCGACGAAGACGTGGCTGCCGTCGGCGCGGATGAAGTCGGGGTTGTTCGGGTCGACGCCGTCGGCCAGGTAGGCGACCTTGACGCCCTTGCCACTGGCCAGGTTCTGCGCCTGCGGCGTGCTCGCGTCGCCGAACGCGTCGTGGGTGACCTGGAGCGCCTCGGGCTCCAGCAGCGGCTTGTTCGGGTCGGCCGGGCAGACGCTCGGGTTGAGGACCTGCGGCGCCGCCTTGGTCCCGGTCGGCGCTGCCGGCGCTGTCGGTGCCGTGCCGGTCGACCGCATCTTGACCGGCAGGTCGGGCACGATCGCCGCGACGCCGGGATCGGTGGCCAGGTGCGCGCTCTCGGCGGCCGTCATCTGGGCGGCGAACCCGTTGATCACGCTGTACTGGTGGACGTGCGTGGCACCGGTCTGCCTGACCTGGTCGACCAGCGGAGCCTGATCCGACTGGGTGATGGCGGCGCGGTGCTGGTTGTTGGCCTTGTTCGGCGGGGTTTCCGGATGCTGGTTGCGCAGCAACACAATGACCGGCTGCTGTGGCCCTTGGGAGAGCTGTGCGATGAGCTGCGGAGTCAATGGCTGCGGTCCGGTGGCCGCATCCGCCGGAGGGGTTGCCCCGACGAGCGCGAACGCGGTGCCAGCGGCGACTGCGGCCGCGGCGAAGGTCCGAATCCGCGATTTTCTCAGATTCATCCGTACCTCTGGTATGCAGGGGATGTCCCCCACTGGGACATCGGCCACACCTTCAGCCACCTCGGCCCCCGTTTCAAGCGACGAACGTCTGGATTTCGACGAGCGTGACGATCTTGATACGGACGGTAGCCGAAAGTCCCGATCTCCGCCGGATGAGCGGGTTCGGCGCCCTAACCGACGTCGGCCGCCGCCCACGCCTCGACCAGCACCCAGTGCGCCTCGGCGATCTCGCCGTCGGCCAGGGTCAGCGGTGCCGAGGAGTCCGCGACGGCCGTGAAACCGATCATCAGCGAACGTGGGAACGGCCACGGCTGGTTGCCCAGGTAGCGCACGTCGCGCACCTCGATGCCGACCTCCTCGCCGATCTCGCGCACGACGCAGTCCTCCAGCGGCTCACCGGCCTCGACAAAACCGGCCAGTACCGAATACCGCTGCGCCGGCCAGGACGGCTGGCGGGCCAGCAGCACGTGCTCGCCGTTCACGCCGACCTCGTCGTGCACGAGGCAGATCACGGCCGGATCGGTCCGCGGGTACTCCTCCCGGTCGCAACCGGTGCACTTGGACGCCCAGCCGGCCCGGATCAGGCGGACCGGGGAGCCGCAGCGGGCGCAGAACCGGCCAACCCGCTGCCAGTTCAGGACCGCCATCGCCGTGGTGAACACGCCGGCGTCGGTCGCGTCGATCAGCGCGCCCAGGACCCGCAGGTCCAGCCACTGCTCGTCGTCGGTCAGCTCCGGCGCGTCCCAGAATCGCACCGGTTCCCGCTGGTCGGGGCGATCATGGCGTAACGCCCAGTAGCCGACGCCGTCCTCCTCGCCGACGAGCACGGCGACGGACGGTGGAGCCTCCGCGATGTCACCGGCCCGCCGGTAGACCAGCTCCGTGCCGGACGACCGCACCGGCACCGCACCGGCCCTGTCGACCAGCAGCAGCCGTCCCTCCGGCCACAGCTTCGCCTGCCGCTCGGGATCGCCCAACAGCGGTTCCTGACGGTTGACCGTGGCCCGCGACAGCAGCGGCTTCTCCAGGAGCTGGAAGGGACGCGTCACGGCAGTTCGACGCCACCGATCGCCGCGAGCTGGGCCGCGAGCTGCTCGGCGTCGCCGACCACGACGCCGGTGAACGCCGTGAGTTGCGACGCCAGGCCCGACTGCGACGACGTGCTGATCAGCAGCGAGCCGATCGCGTACTGCCGCACCGATTCGACCTCGTCGTCGGTCGGCGGGATCAGGCCGAACCGGCCCAGTTCGTAGCGGGTCTCCCAGAGCGCCGCCGCCGTGACGCCACTGGCGGTGTCGGCGTCCACGAGTAGGCTCGCGCCACTCGGCGTGAACTCCAGATACGACCGGGCGTGATACGTGTAACCCTTGTCCTCGCGGATGTTCTCCACCAGCCGGGACGAGAAGTACCCGCCGAACGCCAGGTTCGCCAACTGCAGCGCCGGATACCGCGCATCGGTGCGGGTAATCGCCCTGGCCGACAGGCGCAGTTGCGACTGCACCGCACCGGGCCGGTGCACCAGCAGCAGGTCGTCGCCGCGCACGTCGGGCAGCTCGGCCATGTCGATGGCGGCATGGTCGGACCGCCAGCCGGCCAGTGCCGCGCCGATGAGTTCCCGCGTGCCGGCCAGGTCGACGTCGCCGACCAGCACCAGCACGGAACCTCGTGGCACCACGGAGTTCTGGTGCAGCGCGCGCACCCGCTGGGCCGTCACCTCGGCGACGTCGGCGGCCAGCGGCATCTCGTGCACGAACGGATGGTCCCCGTATCGCCTGCGCTGCAACGCTTTCCGGGCGATCGTGCCCGGTTGTGCCTCGGCCATCGCGATGCGTTCGACCAGCCGGTCCCGTTCCCGCGCGATCTCGTCGTCCCGGTAGGCGGCGGCCGTGAGCACGTCGGCCAGCACGTCCAGCAGCCGGTCCAGGCCGCTGGCCAGGGCACTGCCGCCGATCGAGAGGCGTTCCGGGTCGACACCGGTGCCCAGTTCGCCGCCGACCAGCGCCAGATCGGTGTCGATCCGCACGCGGTCGCGTCGCTCGGTGCCGGTGAGCAGGGTTTCGGCCAGCAGTTCGGCCGTCGCCGGGTGGGTGCGGTCGGTGCCGCCGAACGGGATGCGCAACCGCAGCTCCACCATCGGCACGGCGGGCTGGCGGACCACGATCAGCCGAAGACCGTTGTCCAGCACCGTGTCCAGGGTTTCCGGCTGGATCGACGCCCGGTGCTCGCCCAGCGGCGGCAGCGGCCGGGGACCCCGCTCGGTGCGGCCGATCTGCTCGGCGGTGCGGTGGTTTCGGACAACGGCGGTCACGCGACGCCTCCGCTTTCATTCTGGCTGGCCGGCTTGACGAGCAATACCGCCCTGGTGTCCGGGCGCAGCAGTTTGGCGGCCGCCGAGACATCTTCGGACGTCACCCTGGCCACCAGGTCGGGCAGGTCGGCGGCGAGATGTGGCAGGCCGTGCAACAGTTCCAGGCTGCCGTACGCGAGCGTCCGCGAGACGATCCGGTCGTTGTCCCGGTGCAGGCCCGCGGTCCAGCGCGCGGTCACCCTGGCCAGTTCGTCCGCGTCGGGGCCCTGTGCCGCGAGCCGTTCCAGTTCCTCGTCCAGCACGCCGAGCACCCGGTCGGCCGACACGTCGTCGGTGTGCGTCGCGGTGACGGTGAACGTGTCCGGGTCGCGGGCGTCCAACGGTGAGCCGAACAGGCCGCAACCGGTGCCGACGTCCGTGACCAGCGCGTCGGTGTGTACCATGCGCTGCTGCAACCGGGCCGCGTCGCCGTCGGTGAGCACCGAGGACAGCACCACGTAGGCGAGATAGCTGTCCAGTTCGGCGACCGGGTCGGGCAGCCGGTAGCCGACGGCGATCGCCGGCAGCGGCGCGTGCTGGTCGAGCTGCTCGCCGCGCAGCTCCCGGGTGGGGCGCGGTTCGTCGAAGCTGGGCCGGACCGGCACCGGGCGGGCCGGTACGTCGCCGAACTGCTGCTCGATGTGGTCCTGCGCCTGGCTGATCTCGAAATCACCCGTCACAGTGAGGACGGCGTTGCCGGGCGCGTAGAACGTGTCGAAGAACGAGGCGCAGTCATCGAGATCGGCCGATTCCAGCTCGGTGAAGTCGCCGTAACCGTTGTGCGCGTTCGGGAAGGTCTGATAGAGGATCGGCGGCAACGAGATCCACGGGAACCCGCCGTAGGGCCGGTTCAGGACGTTGAGCCGGATTTCTTCCTTGACCACGTCGACCTGGTTGCGCAGGTTCTCCTCGGTGATCCTGGGCGCGCGCATCCGGTCCGCCTCAAGGAACAGCGCGCGTTCCAGGGCGGCCGACGGCAGCACCTCGAAGTAGTCCGTGTAGTCCGGGTGGGTCGAGCCGTTGAACGTGCCGCCGGAGGACTGCACATGGCGGAAATGCGCCAGCTTCTCCAGGCTCTCGCTGCCCTGGAACATCAGGTGTTCGAACAGGTGCGCGAAGCCGGTGCGGCCTTCCGGTTCGGACCGGAATCCCACGTCGTAGTGCACGCTGACGCCGACCACCGGAATCGTCCGGTCCGGGGCGAGCAGCACGCGCAGGCCGTTGGCAAGGGTGTACCTGTGCAGCTCGGGCGAAGGCATGAGACGAGCCTACGTGGTCGTCGCCTGATCCGGATTACTACTCCGCACGGTCGCCGAGGTCGACCGGATGCATGGTGGCCGACGAGTCCTCGAACCAGTCCACGCCGGTGGCTTCCGGGTCGCGCGCCGGCCTGCGGCTCTCGCCCGGGTACACCTCGTCGCGGTCCGCCGAGCCGGAACGGAACCGGGCGGCCAGCCGGCCGGGCCGATCGCGCCGGTCGCGCCGGCCGCGATCGACCACGATTCGGCCCGACGGCCGGTCGTCGGTGGCCGCGTTCATGGCCGCACGGAACCGCACCGGTCCGATCTCCTTGATCGACCGCCCGGACAGCCCGCCACGGGCGCCGCTGCGGATGCGGAAGATCTGGTAGCCGCACGCGCCGCCGACCGCGGTCGCCAGCACCAGCAACAGGAACGCCACCCGGTGCGAGAGCCCGGACGAGTCGCCCGGCGCGGCATCGGCCGTCTCCAGCACGGTGTCGCCGTTGAAACTGGCCGGCACCAACACATCCATCACCTCGCCCGGCTGGTGTCCGCAGCCGTCCAGCTTCGCCAGGTGCCGCACGCCGTCGACGGCGAAGCTGATCGAGTCGTTGTTGTCCGTGCCCTGACAGGAGGCCGCCGTCCGGACGGTCGCACGCACCCGGGTGTCGCCGCTGGTCGCCGAGCTGTGGTCGCCCGCGTAACCGGACAGGATCCACAGCGCGATGACCACGACGGCGACACAGCCGAGCCCGACGGCCGCCAGGATGAGGCGCCGTCTGGCAGGTCCCTGCACCACGGTCACGGGTACGAGGATGACAGACCGGGACGCGGAACACCCTTTCGAGTCGATGACGGGTGATGCCCGACGGGTGAAAGTCAGCCGCCGCTCTGCGTCCTACGTGCGCGGATGGCGACGGCAACGCCATTCTTGACGATCACCTGTACCCGCTGCCCCGGCTTCAGTTCCGTGATCGATGTCGCACCGCCGGCGAACTTCGTGGTGTCGTTTGTGGTCACGGTGACCGGATTGCCGCCCTTGTTCGGTGTGACGACGAGTTGGCCGTCGGTGACCGAGGCGACCGTGCCGAGCACGAGACTCTCGCCGGGACCGAGCTTCGGTCCCCGCTTGCCGGCCTTACCGGCGGCCGGCGCGGTCGACGTGGCCGGTGCGGCGGCCGCGGTGTTCGTGGGCGTGGGCGGCGAACCTGGCGCGGCGAGCACGATGCCGACCACGAGACCCGCGACCACCAGCACCAGCAGGCCGGCCCCGATCAGCGGCCCACGCCGCCGCCACACCGGCACCCGCCATGGCTGTGCCGGCCACTCCGGCGGCGGCAGCGCGCCGGCAGGCCCGATGAGCCGCGTCGCCTCGTCCGGGGGAACGGTGTGGAACAGGTTCTGCGTCGGCTGCGGCTCGTCCATGCGTCCACGATCGGGGTACGAGCTGAACAGACCCTGAAGGCTGCAACGGTTCAGCTATGTGACGGCGTCCGTCAGGCGACCATGTGTTCGTGGGCGCGCCATGCGGTCGCGTGCAACCACTCGCCGTGCAGAGCGAAGTCGAGCATGAGCTGGCGAACCGTCTCCAGCGGCACGACGGTGTTCGGCGGGAAATAGGTCGGCACGCAGGCGTCGTAGAGCACGCGCGGTTGGCCTCTGGCCGGGTTCGGATTGTGCGTGGCGTAGATCGTCTGCTCGTCGCCATCAAGCCGGAACCGTACGTATTCGGCCGCGCCGTGGTCTCCGGCCACACCGACCCGCATGAACTCGATCAGCTCCGGTACCGACCGGTCGTCGGGAATCCTCACCACGCCCCGGTAGCGGTCGAGCACGGCGAACTCGTCGCCAGCTCGGTCGATCTCCAGGTACATCACGTCGCCCAGGCCAGCAGCAGATAGGCGGTCGAGCTCGCGGTCGATCAGTGCGCGCCGTTCGCCAACGGTGTTCGCAGCATACCTCGACGAGGAGATCCCCCCACCAGCGATGCGGAAGGTCCCGAACGTTGTCGCGGTCGTCATCTCCCGGCTGTCACCAAGTTCTCGCGGTTACGCCACAGTGCGTCGTGCGACCACTCACCAGTCCGTACGAAGTCGACCATGAGCTGGCGCACCTCGGCCAGTGAGATGACGTTCTCCGCCGGGAAGTACCAGGACAGCTCCGGGTCGTAGGGGATTCGCGGCGCGTCAGGCTGAGGGTGCTGGTGGTAGGTCGCGTGGACGATGGGGTCGGTACACTTGAATCCGCCTCGGCTGTACTGGGCGGCGGCGTAGTCGCCCACGATGCCCACCTGCATGAACTCGATAAGGTCCGGGTCGGCTTTCCACTCGTCCCAGGGCCGCGGATCGTCGCGCTTGACCTCCACGAAGATCACACCGTCCGGGTGCTCGGCGAGGTAGTGGTCGATCATCGCTACCCGGTCGTCCGGGTTCGTTGCAGTGAGGCGCGGAACCGTGGTGCCGGTGCCACCGATACGGGCGTCGATCCTCATGGCTACGCCATCCCCTCGAACGTCTTGTGCTCGCCTCCAGGCCACCATACGACGATTTCGCTCCCCTTCGGTAAGATCAACTGCATCGCCAGCGCGCAGCCGATTCCCGACACGTACGGGCACGGCCCGCAGGGTTGTTGATCACCAGCACCCCGTAAGTCTCCCCCGCATAGCGCATCAGCGCGGCGGCCTTCGGCTCGACATGCCCTGCCGCCTGCTTGCTGCCCAGCGGCTGCCCCTTAATGATCGACGCTGGCTGGAGGTATTGCCAGGCCAAGGCGAAGGCGTCGCCGCTCTCCTCGCTGGTGAGCGTGGTCGGGTCCTCGCCGTTCGAGTCCGTGTAGAGCAGCCCGGTGGTGACCGCGGCTCCGGCCACCATGAGTTGCTGCTGCTGCGCCTCGGCCCACTTTGAGCTGATGGCGTCCTGGTGCAGGCAGTCCTCGTCGGCGTGAGCGACCCCCGCGCCGAGCACCGCACAACTCGTCTCACTTGGCCAGTGCACTGCCGCGTAGCCGACGAGGAGCAGGAACGTGCCGACCAGCACAAGCACGCCGAGTAGCCGTCTCACAACAGCATGTTAGCTCACCGGATAAAATCTTCCATCTTTGCAGCGTGAATTAGTGCCATAATGTTGGCCCGCAGCACCGGGCCGGTCGTGTTCTTGGAGTCCCGGAGTTGATCAAGGCTGTTGGCCACCTCGACGCAGGTCGCCGTTTGCGCGCTGCGGCTCGACTTGCGCCACCGGATAGTTGTTGTCAAGACAAGTTCTCCATTCTGTCGGTAATGAGTTGTACCGACGCCTCGGGAGTCAACGCTACCTTATTGATCATGCTGAGGGCCCACCCGTAGGCCCTGACATCGTCCTGTTCATGCAGGAAGGTTGCGGACCACCAGAGTTCGACGTGCACGACTGGGGTCTGGTTTTCGGACTGAAAGAATATAAAGGGACCGGAAAGGGCGGGTTGCCAACCTCTGCCGAACGGCATAATACGCACCGTCACGTTCGGGCGCCGCGCCATTTCCAACAAATACCGGAACTGCTCAGCCATCACTTCCTGGTCACCAATAATCTGCTGAATGGCGGCCTCGCCGATAAATGCGTTGAACTTTATCGGGTTCGGCCGGGTGATGACATCTCGCCGTCCCATTCGGGCGGAAACCCGTGTCACGGCTTCGTCGGATGACGGATTGCTGCCGGACATGATGACATGGGCGTAGTCCCTGGTCTGGAGCATGCCCGGGATCAGCATCGGTGACACTTCCGTGACCACGGTGGCACTCTGCTCCATCTGGATGAAGGTCGCCAACTGCTGTCGCTGCGCTGGCAGGGTCGTCGCGACCCACATCGGGGCCGTTATGTCGTGGGCCAGCGACATGATCTCATCGTACGGCTTGCCGGTGATGCCCAGCGCGGTCAGAACCTGGGCGACATGTTCCGGTTTGGGTGCCCGGTCGCCGGTCTCCCATCGGGAGATTTCGCCATGATTGCGTTCGATTCGGTCGGCCAGGTCCCGGGTCGTCAACCCTTGGTCTTCGCGTGCTCGTCGCAGGGCCACGCCAAGTGCCTGAGCCTTCGGAGTTCTCGCCATGTCGCTATATTCTCGCGTCGCGACAATAACCGCATGCTGAAGGGAACCTGAAGGCGCGTGCGATCGTCTCCGTCGGTCGCGCAGAATGAGCAGGTGACACGAGCGCGGATCCTGGTCATCGAGGACGCCGAGGCGATCAACGTCGCGGTCTGCGCCGCGCTGCGCGACAACGGCCTGGACGCGCTGGGCCGGGGCGACGGCCGGGAGCTGGAGCTGGACCTGAAACGGTTCCGCCCGGACCTGGTCGTGCTGGACGTGATGCTGCCGGGCCGGGACGGGTTCTCGTTGCTGGACGTGGTCCGGCGCACGACCACCGCGGGCGTGGTGATGCTGACCGCGCGCGACGGCGTGCCGGACCGGCTGCGTGGCCTGCAGGGCGGCGCGGACGACTACGTGGTCAAGCCGTTCGTGCTGGCCGAACTGGTGGCCAGGGTGGTCGCGGTGCTGCGCAGGCTGGGGCGCACGCCGTCGACGGTGCAGGTGGGCGATCTGGTGGTGGACGGCGACTCGGGAGTCGTGCTGTACGGGGACAAACCGGTCGAGCTGACAGCGACCGAGCTGCGGCTGCTGGAGTACCTTGCCGCGCAGCGGGGCCGGGTGGTCAGCAAGACCCAGATCCTGACGGCGGTGTGGGGCTACGAGGACTACGACCCGAACCTGGTCGAGGTGCACGTGAGCGCACTGCGCCGGAAACTGGAGGCGCACGGGCCCCGCCTGCTGCGCACGGTGCGCGGCCTGGGCTACGTGCTGCGCGCGGAGGACTCTTGACATCCTCCCTGCCTGTAAGGGCAAGGATTCCAGTCCGGCTCACGCCGGACAGTTCCTGTTTCCGTTCCCCGAAGGGAGGTTACGGCAGATGCCCCACCGACTCGCGTCGGGCAGGTCTTACACCGCCTCCGCAGGCAGTCACCGCCCGTCCGGCGGCCAGTC
>WNGL01006744.1_pt1 | contig 13499 bp, 16 predicted proteins | sample 5400591 | NCBI WGS metagenome assembly WNGL01 (sample SAMN13153377, study PRJNA577476) | soil metagenome | isolation source: 80 cm soil or saprolite under Garry oak tree replicate 1 | place: USA:California | collected 2016-06-15
GCTTGAAGCGCAGACCGTTTGCAACAGCAGTGATTGACGGAACCGATTACACCGAGCTGAGCCGATCGAAATTGCTCGGCGCGGCGGCGGCATTGAGTCGATACCTTCGGAAAGAGTTTCCCGATGAGCGAATAGCCATCGTTCTGCCTGCGAGCAAGGGATCGGTGCTGGCGAACCTGGCTGTGACACTGGCAAACAAAGTTCCTGTAGACCTCAATTTCACAATGGGCCGCGCGGCAAATGAATCCTGCTGCAGGCGCGCCAACCTGCGAGTCGCGATTTCAGCGACGCAATTCATGGACCGCCTCAAAGATTTTCCATGGCCGGAACGTATTTTGAAGTTGGATGAACTGCTGCCGCGCATGAAACGCCAAATCATTTTCTGGTGGATCATATCGGTGCTCGCGCCAGCGCGGTTGCTCTTGCGGCTGCTGGAAATTCCCAAAAAAGGCGGTCACGCCGAAGCAGTCTTGCTATTTACCAGCGGAACGACCGGAGAACCGAAAGCCGTTGTGGTAAGCCATCGCAATGTGGTTGGAAACGTCTCGCAGTTCCGGCAACTGCTCGACGCGAGAAAAACCGACGCCATCCTCGCCTCGCTGCCGTTCTTTCACACGTTCGGCTCGACCGTGACACTTTGGTATCCGCTCATTGAAGGCGTCCGTATCGTCACCTATCCAAATCCGTTGGAACCCGCCAAGTGCGCAGCGCTGATCGAACGGTACCAGCTGACGTTCCTGCTCGCGACCCCCACGTTCCTGCGTTTGTACTTGCGGAAAGCCGAGCCGGAGCAGCTCCGGAGTTTGCGCCTCATCATCGTTGGCGCCGAAAAATTACCACTCGATCTTGCCAGTCATTTTGAAAAACGCTTCCAAAAGAAAGTGTACGAAGGCTACGGGCTTACTGAGACAGCGCCGGTGGTCAGCGTCAATTTGCCAGATCCGGAGCCGAGAGAGCCCGGGGAACATGTGCAACCGTCGAGCCGGCTGGGATCGGTCGGCCGACTTGCGCCCGGAATCGCCGCGGAAATTCGTGAACCGGAAACCAACCGGAAACTTTCGCTTTACGACAGCGGAATGCTGTGGCTACGCGGCCCAAATATTTTTGAAGGTTACCTGCATGATCCCAAACGAACGGCGGAAGTCCTGCACGATGGCTGGCTGAAAACTGGTGACATCGCCAGATTCGATGAAGACGGATTTCTTTACATCGAAGGCCGTCTCTCGCGTTTTTCAAAGATCGGCGGCGAAATGGTGCCGCACGAAGCAATCGAACAAAAGATTATAGATCTTCTGGAGCTGTCCGGAAGAGATGAACGCCCCATCGCGATCATGGGTGTGCAGGACGAGACCAAGGGCGAAGCGCTCGTGCTGCTTAGCGCGGTGGACATCGATCTTACAGAGCTGCGCAAAAAACTACAGGAAGCAGGCGTCCCGAACTTGTGGATTCCAAAGCACGTCCAGCGCGTCGAAACGATCCCGGTCCTCGCTTCCGGCAAACTCGATTTAAAAAAATGCCAGGAACTCGTAGCCGAAAAATAGATATCCAAATTTTTCCCTCGGCGCAGCTTCAATATCGATCGCCGCTTGAAGCGCCTGAAGCGCGACAGTTATTAACCCCGGGCGTGAGCCCGGGGGCGTCCCAACGTGAATCAGCCCGGAATGGTCGACAGAATGCCTGCAATGAAAAATACGTTCATCGCAATCTCTTCAGCAGGTCCCAACGGCGATCCATCGAAGAGCACGCGGGAGCAACCCTTCTGGGATGAACACGCAGCGTTTATCGATCAACTCGTCGATGAAGGTTTTATTTTGATGGGCGGTCCGTTGGTCGATGAACGCGGGATGCCGCATGGCGCTCTTTTGATCGTCAACGGCGAAGACGAAAATGAAGTGAGAGGCAAACTGAAAAACGACCCCTGGTTTGAGAAAGGCATTCTAAAACTGGAGAGCGTAAGGCGTTGGCAAATCTTTATTGATGTGAGGACTGGGTAGCGGTCGCCGCCGCCCTCCAAACACTTTTCCGTCTTTCTCAGCGAACCGGTATGAAGGCGGCTGCCTCAGCCGCAAAAGTCACTGCATGCGTGGGCGAGATTTCTGATTAGCGCCGCAGGCGATCGCACGCCAAGCTGAGACTCATGCGAATCTGTGAGCGCGTGCTAGCAATTTTAAGTCTGACGATCTTCGCAGCTATTTCCTCTCTCACTACACCTGCCGACGAGAAGCCAATGATGAAAGCGGTCGTCGCGCACGAGTATGGCGCACCCGAGGTGCTGAAATTCGAAGAGGTGCCGCGACCGGAGCCGAGAGAGGATGAAGCACTCGTGCGTGTAATCGCAAGCGGCGTTAATCCGGCTGACCCGCTTACGCTGAGCGGAAAATATGCGAGAGAATTCGGCACGCATTTGCCGCTGATCCCCGGCTACGACATCGCCGGTGTCGTGGAGAAGACGGGCGCGAACGTCAGCAAACTCAAAGTAGGCGACGCGGTTTACGGCTATCCGACTTTCGGCGGCGGCTGGGCAGATTACATCACGGTCAAGGAATGGGAAGTGAGTCCGAAACCAAAGTCTCTGAACTTTGTAGAAGCCGCGGCGGTGCCCATGGGCGCGCTAACTGCATGGCAGGCACTGGTCGGCGTGGCGAAGCTGCAACCGGGACAAACCATTCTTATTCATGGCGGCTCGGGTGGTGTCGGGAGCTTCGCAATTCAAATCGCGAAAGCGCGTGGGGCACATGTCATCGCAACGGCCTCAACGGCAAATCAGGATCTCCTCAAGCAACTCGGCGCAGACGTCGCAGTCGATTACACAAAGACCCGGTTTGAAGACATGGCCAAGAATGTGGACGCCGTGCTCGATCCGGTCGGCAAAGAGACACTCGCCCGTTCTTACGACGCGGTGAAGAAAGGCGGCATCGTCATGTCACTGGTCGCGCTTCCCGATCGGGCCGAGCTCAAAAAACGCGGTACTCACGGGGCCGCGATTTCGGTTCATCCGGACGCAGCAGACCTGACAGAGATCGCGCATCTAATCGACACGGGAAAGATCAAGCCCATCGTGACCCAAGTTCTGCCGGTCAGCCAGGCCATTGCTGCCCAACAACAAGCAGCCACACATCATACGCGTGGAAAGGTCGTGCTTCGGATCGCGGACGACCCGAAAAGCTGATTCGACCTCCGCTGCTATGAGCGAACGCCGTCGAGCAATTACAACGCGCCCTGGCGCACTTTTTCATCGATCGTCAGGTACTCGTCGCGCGGGGGGCTGAATGTATCGAGCACGCGTGTTGGTAAAATAGTTTCCACACCGTGCGGAACGTTGCTGGCGAGATAGAACGAATCACCGGTGGAAAGCTCATGCGGCACGCTGTCAACGATGAGTCGCATTCGACCTTCGAGAATGTGAACGAGCTGCTCTTGCGAATGCGAGTGCGGAGGCATGGTACTCCCGGCCGCCAGCGTGGCCATCATCTGATACATCGTTTTGCCGTGTGCGACAGTCCGGCGCGTGATGCCGGGACAAATTTCAATTGTCGGATTTTCTCGTTTCATCGTCAGAATCTTACACGCAGAATTGGCTAAGCGAATATTTCCTTCCTTGCTGAAAATGCATTAGCAACTTTCTGTGCAATTCGAGTTCGATCCGGGGAAGAGCGACAGCAACAAGGCGAAACACGGCATCGATTTTGTTCAGGCGTAGGCGCTCTGGAAATCCAGGCACGTGCTCCTCAGCGCCAAAGATGCTTTGGAAAAACGATACATGGTAATCGGGACAATCAGCGGAGCATATTGGTCAGCTATTATCACCTATCGCGGTGCGGTAATTCGAATTATTATTCTAAGAAGATCGACCGAACTGGAAATTGAGACCTATGCGGAAATCGCAGGACAAGACGACAGCTAAGAATCTCGAGGAAAAATTCGATCGGGGTGAAGACGTACTCGATTATTTTGATGTCTCGAAAGCGCGCGTCGTCGATCCAAAAGCGAAGAGCAACGCCAAAGAAAAGTTTGCCTATCGAGTAAAGCGAAACTCCAAGCGCGCAGCGCTGGCCCGGGAGAAGTTAGCGCGCTATGGAAAAAAGAAATGACGGTTCTGCCGGGGCCGTTTGCGGCGCCTCGCCAAAACGAAACTTCAGATGGTTTCTGCGTCTCGATTAACACAGACGCTCGAATCAGGAAAGCAGGAACTGAGGAAAAGATAATCTGTGAAAATCTGCAAAATTTATGGACAAAATTGTCACTTGTCGTTTCTCACTTGCCACTCGTCACTCGCCTGCCATGCCGGAGCTTTACGCGAAGGCAGGTCACTGGCAGAATGCCTCCCATGAAAATATTCATGTCATTAATCACAATTCTTTTCGCCACCTTGATCGCGACTTCCTTATTTGCGCAAAACCCCAACTCAGCGCCCGCGGGTGCATCGAGCCCGCCGAGTGCGGCCCAACCTGCGGCTCCTGCCGGACAGCCGAATCCGCAGGAGATGATGAAACAGATGAGCGAGATGTCGAAGCTCAATGAGAACCACAAGCTTCTCTCCAGCCTCGACGGTAACTGGACCTTCACCATCAAAATGTGGTGGAATCCCGATCCAAACGCCAAGCCGCAGGAATCCAAAGGCACCGCCACCCGCAAGACCGTCATGGGCGGTCGTTACGTGATGATGGATGTCACCGGCAAAATGCAGATGCCTGGTGAAGACGGTAAAATGAAGGACATGCAATTCAAAGGCATGGGCTTGGAAGGCTACGACAACGTAAAGAAAAAGTTCGTCAGTTCATGGGTCGACAACATGGGCACTGGCATTCAGTTCTCCGAAGGGACCTACGATCCCGCGAGCAAGACATTCACGTACACGAGCGAAATGGAGCCCCTCCCGGGAATGAAGTCGCAAACGCGCGAAGTGATAAAGGTCGCTGACAATAATCATATGGCCCTGGAATTCTACGAAAATCACGGTGGCCAGGAAAAAAAGACCATGGAAATTAGTTACACGCGCGGCAGGAAATAGCGTTAATCCCAACGAATTAACCCAAAGCGCTCGCGGAATTTCTTCGCGCGCGCTTTTTATTTGGTGTGCTTTTGAATGCGGCGCGTGATTACAAAATGCGCCACGAACCCGAGCGGAAAGGCGATCAGCGCCGTCAGCGGCCGCAGCGTAATCGCGACCAGCAATTCGGCCAGCCCAAATACCCAGACAAAACTCTCGCCACCGAATGCCTGTGCCCACTGTGGCCGATAATTTCCGGCAGAAACTCGCGGCCTGAGCGACGGCCAGAAACGCGGCACCGCTTCGCAATAGGCGCGGTACGATTCACCCTGCGTCTGTCGCAGGGCTTTTTCTTCGCGAAAAATCAGACGATAAACAAAAATCCAATTCGCCAAGAGCAGGAAAATAAATCCTGATACGCCGGCGAGAACGCCGATTCCCGCCGCCATCGGCAGGTTACCCAGATAAAGCGGATTTCGCGTGTAACGAAAAGGTCCGTCAGCTACCAGCGCCTCTGAATGCTGCGCGGTATCGTGCACAACTTCGGTGCGCAAATAAGCCGCGCCCCATGTGCGCAACGCCGCGCTCAGAAATACGAGCAACGCGCCAGTTAAGATCACGATTCGCGCGAAGGCACCGGCATCCGGGCTACCGCGCGTTATTGACGGCGCAATCAAATGTCGAAGGGCGACGATGAACGGCGTGTGATCAAAAACGGAAAAGAGAAATGCCACCAAATAGATCGCGCAAATGATCCAGAACCGTTTCTCGAATTCAAACTTCGTCGCGGCCATCGAGGCGCAGTTTACCAGGAACTCGCAGAGTTGTAGAGGCGCTCGCCGCGGCGAGCGCCCGGCTGGGTGTAATGCCGGCCATGCCGGGCGCGAGCAGATTCCCCCGATTTACGCTGACTCGAGAGCTATTTGAGCGTTTGAACATCCGAACAATCGGCGGCGCGCGTATCAAAAATGAATCGAACTGAAACGAAAGGGAAATATATGGAATCAAAAATGATTGTTTTGGGTTGCTTCGCCATCGCATCGCTGGCGTTGGCTCAGACGGAAGTGAATCAGACCGGGGCGGGGCCAACGAGCACGGGAGAGAGGTCGGTGGCGGCTGCGCCAGCCGGCGAGATCTCCACGGTCAACGAATTCACACCCGGCAAATCGATCAAAGTCACCAGATCGGGTGCGGGGCCCCAACCGGTCGTTTACGTTCTCGCACCGAACGTACGGTACGTTGACCAGGCTGGAAGCCCATTCGATCCGAGCGACATACAGCCCGGCACACGCGTGCGGCTCGACATACTGGGTACCGGACCAGGTCTAACGGTGGATCGCGTTGTCGTGCTCCAAGCGAGATAAATCAGGAACTCGCAGAGTTGTAGAGGCGCTCGCCGCGACGAAGGGGAGCGAAGGTGGGTGCTAAAGCGGCCGGCTATGCCGTCGAGCCCGATCAACTAATCAGGCTGCAACGGATGCGAAGCAACGGCCAGAAATTCATCCTTCCTAATTGAAACTCGCTTGCCGCCCGCGCTCGCTCGCTGCTGCCCGCGCAGCTTTACCTTCTATGTCGCTCATCCCACTCGCTCCGTTCTTACTTCTTACTTCTGCCTTTCCCGTCGCTACTCACCAAATTGTGCGTGAGCAGCATCTTCTTCCTTGTGTCGCCACGGAGAAATCCGCGTAAACAAATCGCGCGTCGCGCCTGCTATGTCTTCCACTTTGGACACGCCGCTATCGCGCGCCGCCTCCCAGATCTTCCTCACCACCAGTGCGCCGTTTTCTCGCACGATCCGGCCCAGATGATGCACCGCTGCAGCCGTAGCGGATTTGCGGATAGCGTCCCGAGAACAGCGTGAGGTGAGCGCGCAGTATCGCCGCGCAACTTCACCAACCCGCAGCGTTAGAAACGCGTTCGCAGCGCCATTCGAAATACACCTGACCAGAAGCGCTGAAATTCCGTTGAGCCCCGGGATTCCGCCTTTAATGGCGGGGACAACGGAGGTGGCCAGCGGCGCGATCATTTCACCGAGGTCGAGCGATTCAAGCCCGCTGGCTATCAATGCCGTGCCGGCCACGTTCGCATACAGCCGCATCAATTCGCGCGGCGACGGGCGCTGCACGTAAATGCGCGCGACCCGGTTCACCATTTGAATTTGGGTGAACAGGACCACGAGTCCGTCGAGCCGCCCGTTTTGCATCAGCGCCGTGCTCAGGAAAACCGCGCTCGCCGTTCGCCGCACAACCTTGTCCGCTTCGTTCGACAAGTGGCCGACCGCATCCTCGATCTCCTCCGGCGTCACGAGCGGCAAATCGTGCGTGCGCGGATTGATCGCCAGTCGCGCGCGCAACGCCTGCAGATACGCGTCGTGCTTCGGCCCCGACGTTTCTTCCGGTGGAATCAGCGCTCCCGGAAGTTTTGCGTACGCGATCACGCAGTAGAGCGCAAAAAATCCAGCCGCGAGAAAAAAGCTCCAGAACACAATCGTGCCCGCGACCGGATGAATTCTATCAGCCAACGAGATCAGACTGGTCACCCCGGCGACGATCAGTGATAGAACGCACACCGTCGTCAGCACGACGAGAGGGATGATGATCCTCCGCGCGACTGAGTTCCCGTCACCAGATTTCATGTCGTTCTCGTTAGTCTCTCTCTGTGTCGTTGTTTTTCAACTAAGTTGTAGAGGCGCTTGTTCCAAGCGCCTGGTCAAAGATTGTAGGGCGGGCGCTCCGCCTGCCGGGCCGTAAGCAGCTTGTCAATTTCCTTCTCGTTCGCGGACCGCGTTTCGCAGATGATCCATCTGCGATGAAATTGATATTTTTCTCTGGCCTGTTGGCCTTTTGCGTCTGGACGATGGTCGCGACCGAAGCGCCCAAGTCCGCAAGTGCGCCATCTTCGGAGTCGCCGCGCGCGAAGGTCACGGTAGAGAACTGGGATAAGGGAGGCGCGCTTTCCCATTGGGTCTATACGCACGTGTCCGAAGTTTTTCCTTCAGCGGTGATTCGCAGAGGCGGCGCAATTCTCGATCTGCCGGTGCAGATTCGGCCAGAGATCGGTGGATTGAAACTGAAGGAGGCGGACGGATCGGAACAAACGCTCGACCAATTGATCAACAATGGCGCGGTTGACGCTTGTCTCGTCGTGCACGCCGGCAAAATCGTTTACGAAAAATACCCGACGATCCAGCCTGACGACCTGCACATCATCATGTCGGTCACGAAAGGCGTTGTCCTGGCCGCGCTCGCGATCCTCGAGGACCAGGGGAAAATCGATCTGGAAAAACCGATCGAAAGTTTTTTGCCGGAACTGAAAGGAAGCGATTGGGCCGACACGCGGCTGCGCGATCTCGTTGACATGCGTTCCGGCATGGAAGGCGCCGAAACGGGTAACGACGCCTATCGCAACTCCAAGCATAAGCAGTTTCAACTCGAGGCCACGCTCGGCTGGCAACCGCGCACAGCGGCCGAGCTGCCGGAGGCTGCACGGCGCGGTGATCTTTTCGGGATGCTCCGCACGATTAAACGTGAACGTCCCGCGGGAGAAAAATGGGCTTACACCAGCAGCAACACGATCGTCATTGGCGAAATCGTTTCACGCGTGTCCGGCAAGAGTCTTTCTGACACGATCAGCAATCTTATCTGGAGCAAAATGGGCGCGGAACACGACGCGATCCTTACCCAAAACGAACGTGGCCATCCGGTGTCCGGCGCAGGCATGGCCGCGACACTGCGCGATGTCGCGCGCTTCGGGCTATTGTTTACGAACCATCCGCCGGCTGGCCAGCCGCGCGTGATCTCCGACGCGATCATCAAACGGATGTTTGCCGGCTACGGCGATCAACGGACGCCCGACGAGCATGGCATGCTGCCGCTGACTTACGAATGGGACATGATCAGTAACAAAGGCGAGCTGGCGAAAGGCGGATGGGCCGGTCAGCTGGTTTACATCAATCGCGACAAAGACGTCGTCGTCGCGTGGTCCGGCACGAACCAGGTTGCTAATCCAAAACTCGAGCCCCTCCCCTGCCGCATCATAGCGAAGACATTCTTCTGATCACTTCTTCCTTCTTAATTTTTCCCTCTGCCTTCTTACGTGCCGTCAGATCCAACGGTGCACTTCGCGTTTATACTGCAAATAAGGCTCACCGAATTTCGCGGTGAGATATCTCTCTTCGCGAAGGATGACGCCGTAATGAAGGATCAACGCGAGCGAGACGACGAAGAGCAACGTGATCCAGTCGTTAAGGAAAAAGCCGAGCGCGACCTGAACTAAACAAAGCGCCAGATACATCGGGTTCCGCGTGAAGCGAAACGGCCCGTCGCGCACAAGCGCTAGCGCAGGCTCGGCAGGGTGAACGTTTGTTCCAGCCGCTTTCATTGTTCGCAAGGCCCACAGCGCCAGTGTCGGCGCCAAAACGATAACGAGAACCCCGCAGACGAGACAGATGCCATATCTCATGATCGGCAGGCGTATGAACAAGTGCACCAGAACACTGATCACCGCGTTCACCAGCAAGATCAACGGCGGGAAGGCGATGACTCCGGGATTATCCAGTGGTTTGTCCACCTCAATGCGTAAAGGTTGTGCGTCCTTGGTTTGTGGCTGGCGCCGATACCATACGACAAAAAAATTGACGCGCTGGCGGTGTTGTGGTGCAGCAGATTCGCTGCGTCCCTACTCTATGAACTGCGCGATTGAGCGATATTTGTGGCTGAGCTCTTTGATACGGTGCTCGAAGTGGTGAATGCGGCGGATCGAACGGAAGACCAGCCAGCAGCCGAGCACGACCAGACCCAGGTTCAGGAGCAACAGCGGCGCCAACAGCGGCATCACCTTCTCCATGCTGTAAAAGCGCGACGTGGCGATGAGCGCGCTCAGCACGGACAGCGGCAAAGCGAAGACTGCGATACCAGTGCGCAGGGAAGCCAGCGCAGTTCGTTTCTCAGCGAGCATCACCTGAATTTCTCCGAAGATGACACTGTCTCGCGTCGGTAATCCGTCGGTTTCCATCTCCATTTGCTTTTCAATCTAATCGATTCAGCGCAAAACTCGGCGAAAATCGAGTCGTTCTCTCCCACAAAAATTAACGATGATTTTTTCAGTGACACCGAGGTACAATCAATCCGTGAGTCTGCGATATTCGATCGTGCTGCATAAATCGAAGGAGGGGATACGCCGTGAGTTGCCCGGCGTTAGCCGGGTGTTGGTCTCAGGGGGCGACCGAAGAAGAGGCAATGGAAAATATTCGCGACGCAATTCGTAAGTATTTGGCGGCAATTAAGGATAGCTTGCCGACTGCAGATGTCCGCGAGGTCGAAGTTACAGTCTAACGATACGAAGATCCCGGGCGTTAATCCATCGCCGTGCGATTCGGGCATTTGAAAAAGCAGGCTTTAAGGTTATCCGCCAAGGAAAGCACGTCGTAATGAGCGATGGCATCCATTTCATCACCGTCCCGCGGCATAACCCGGTGAATGCGATCACGATGGGCGGAATTGAGAAAGATGCTGGCCTTACGTCCGCTCAGTTCAAAGAGCTACTCTGACGCCGGAATCTGACAAGGCATCCTTCTTAATTTTTCCTTCTTCCTTCTGCCTTTATTTGCTCCGTCGGTTTCCATATCCATCTGCTTTTCAATTGTAATCGATTCAGCGCAAACCTGTTGGAAAATCGAGTTCAACTCGTTGAGTCGCCTCATCCCTACGGCTCGGCGGCCTGGGGTCGCTATTTCCCGGATCTATGCGATACTCTTGAATGTCTAAACGATCTGCTATCTCTTTCACCCGTCGCGGACCGGACAACATTACCGAAGAGTTGATCGCTGTGCTTTCGTCGAGGGCCTCTTTCGAATTCAAGCCCTTGTTCGAAATCATGCTCCTCAACCTGCGGGAGAGAAATGCAGCCAGTGGCGGCGAAGAGATGCTGCGTTTGCGCGCGTATGAAAAGCTTCAGGGCCTTGTCAACCAGGGCGCGGTCAACCGGACAGTCACAGGGACCACGAAGAAATACAAAGGCGTCGCTGCGCGAATGGCCGTGCTGCGCACTGAGATGAAAGCTATACGCGCCGCCTGCAACGAGCGCGCTCGCGCCAAGGCGGCCGCCGCGGCGAACTGAACGCTGACCTCCGACATCTGCCATCAGACCCCTGATTTATCTAATTTCTGATTTTCGAGCTTCCGCACATTGGCCTTTCGCAGATTGCAGACCGCGCGCAGCTGGATAGACTTGGAGCGTGAAGTTTCGAGTTACAATTGAGCCCGATGAGGATGGCATGTTTGTCGCCGAATGCCCAAGTTTGCCCGGCTGCGTCTCGCAAGGGAAAACTCGTGATGAAGCGATGGCGAATATTCGTGATGCTATCCAAGGCTACCTCGAAAGTTTGAAGAAGCATGGTGAGCCAATTCCGGGCGCGATCAGTGAAGCTGTTGTTGAAGTCACCGTGTGAACCGTTTGCGTGTTTGTTCCGGCTTCGATGCGGTCAAGGCGTTCGGTAAAATTGGCTACGCGGTCGATCATCAAACGGGGAGTCATATCATTCTGCGCCATTCGTCAGGACGCCGGCTCACAGTTCCAAATCATCGCGAGTTGGCGAAGGGAACGCTGCGTGCGTTAATCCGCGAAGCTGGTTTAACGAAAGAACAATTCGCCGAACTGCTCTGAGCAGATGGAGGTCGACGACATCGTCAGTTGCCAGGACGTGGTGACAGTCCAATCCGCCAGTCGGACGGACTCGTCCCGTGGCGAGCTTGGGGTTCGCCGCCCTCGCCGAAGATTGTCGACCTACCCGTCTTGGATTCCGTGCTGAAGCCGGCGGGCTCTTTGTCAGCGGTGGATCGATCGCCAATCTCGCCGCACTCGCCGCAGCGAGACAGACGAAAGATTACTCGTCAGGTCGCTTGCGTATGTATGCGTCGCGCGCGACGCATTTCTCCATCGCCAAGGCAGCCGCGCCGAATCAAAATCGGTTCCTTTGATCGGAAGGTTCGAGTCGAGCCCGCTTCGAATTTGGCGTGAAGACGTTTGACGATATACGGGCCGATCGCCGAGATGGCCGAGATACTCGATCATGAATTGGATGACGGAATTCCCCCAATCGCGTATTTCCTCTGCAGACGGATCAAGCATTTCGACGTACTATGCGTCGCGTCCAAGCCGTTGTCAGGCTTCGCACTAGGGCGGGCAGTCCCCCGCACGCCGTTTTCCTACTCGGTTTTGTCTTCGCTGACCGCGACGATTTGGAGATCGTCGCCGACCCGTTCCAGAACAAGTGTTTTGTTAATCGTGCCGGACGAATATGTCGCGCCGTTGCGTAACTCGTATCGGAGCGGAAACGTCACCCGTAAACGCTTCCGGCGTTGCGGCTCGATCGTGATATTGCCGGCGAACCAAAAACGCCGCTTCGGCCAGCGTGCTGCGTAGTTCTGCAAATCATTGCGGATTTTTTCGCGATCAATCACGCCCTGGTCGTAATACTTGACGCGATCCGCAAAGAAATCCGCCTCCGAGCCGACGTTCGGATCCAGCCCGGCGAGCACAAATGCACCTACATAATCGCGCAGCCGTTCAGTGCTGATGTCACCATCTTCCGAAGAACCGGCGACTGTAGCCGGTGCCGCTGACACCGGTTCCGTGGTCTCTGGCGCGGTTCGCGCTGTGGCCGGCCGTACGTCCGACGCAGACCGCGGCTGCGTTTCTGTACTGTTTTCTGTTTCCTCGGCGCCTAGCGATGATGTCTTTCGCGCCTCCGCTGACGTTTTGTGCGCGCCCCTTCGTAATCGCCGCCACGTCTCGGAACTCTGCTCGGCATCGGCTGCGCTCGGGCCAACCGCGGGCTTGACGCCGAGCGCCTCGCTCGTCTCCACATCAAGCTGCCCGCTGATGGGCAATCCTTTGCGAATCTGGTAACGCGTCAGCGCCGCTGACAGATCGGCGCTATATGCGCCATCAATCTCGCCCGAGTAAAAACCACCGTCGCGCAATTTCTCCTGCACTCCCCGCACATTCTCGTCGGCGCAGACCGATCCGGCGAGCACAAGGCCAGCCGCGATCGCTAAAAGAACAAAACGCATCGTCACATAATTATATCGAACGCCAAACGCTGACTGCTCTTGGAAAGAAATGGCCCAGGAAGCCAAGAAATGAAGAACAACTAATGAGGAAAGCAGGAATGCAGGAACACAGTACAAAGGTTGAACGACTTCTCCGAAGGCGTTGAGATCTTTCCGCAATCCGGTATCCGGTTTGCGGAATCGGCAATGATAAACGCTTCTTAATTCCTTTTCCCTTCTTACTTCTTCCATCTTACTTCTGAGATTGTGGATAATCTTTCAGTGTTCTTTCTCGCCGAAGACGAACAATCCGGCGACGACGTCATGACTCGGCTGGTCACGTTCATACGCGCGGCGAAACAGACGCTGGCTTTTGCCATTTACGACATGCGATTCAGTGACCCGCTCCGGGCCCAATTAGCAGCGGCGTTACGCGATCGGGCCGAGGCAGGTCTGGA
>WNGL01006745.1_pt1 | contig 13499 bp, 10 predicted proteins | sample 5400591 | NCBI WGS metagenome assembly WNGL01 (sample SAMN13153377, study PRJNA577476) | soil metagenome | isolation source: 80 cm soil or saprolite under Garry oak tree replicate 1 | place: USA:California | collected 2016-06-15
GAACGTGATCGTGGAGGAGGTCGAGCGTGCGCTCACCGGGGCCTGCCGGCGCACGGAGGCCGAGGTGGTGGAGTTCACCGTGGCGCCGCGCTTTCCCTCGTCCGGTGAGCCGCGGGGCGGTCACGAGTGGCTCGTGAAGTTCCGCCTGCCCCCGCGCGAGCCCGAGGACTTCGTCCGCGTCCTCGACGAGACCTTGATCGCTCTCAACACCGACTACCGCACCAAGCGCTCGGGCCCGGTGGGCATGCTTGCCCCGCGCGTGACCGCGCTGCCGCCGGGCACCTTCTCTCGCTGGATGCGCGAGAAGGACGGGCTCGGCGACCAGCACAAGGTGCCGCGCGTGACGAATGACCGCCGGATGGCGGAGGGCCTGTTCGCGGTGATCCAGGGAGCCGCGCGACCCCTCGGCCAACACGCTGACGACGTGAGGTTCGCTACGCCACTCGTGTCTTTTGAGGGCCTGACGCCGGGGAGGGTGGCTCTCGGATCGGATCTGGCCGATAATCCCGCTGCCATGAAGCTCTTGCTCGTGCGCCACGCCGCGGCGGTGGCCCGGGGCACTCCGGGAGTCGCTGACGACGATCGCCCGCTCACGCCGGAGGGGAAGAAGAAGTTCGAGGCGGCGGCGAAGGGACTCGCCCGCATCGCTGATCGTCCTGATGTCCTGCTCACGAGCCCGCTGCCTCGGGCGAAAGCCACGGCGGAGATAGCCGCCCGCGCGTTCCGGCGTGTCGAGCCCTGGACGGAGCCGGCCCTCGCCCATGACAGCGTGGAGGAAATTATCGCCGCGCTGCAGAAGATCTCCTCGGCCCAGACGGTGGCGATGGTCGGCCACGAGCCCGCCCTCTCGGCTGTCCTGGCGCACCTGCTGGAGGTTCCTGATGCCGGCCGGCTGCCCTTCAAAAAGGGTGGGGCGGCCCTCGTCGACCTTCCCAATGGTCCCACGGCCCCCGGTCGGCTCCTCTGGTTCCTAAGGCCGCGAATTCTCAGATCTCTCGGCGGCGAGTAGCCTCGCCTGGCCCGGCGAAGGCTGTGATACGATTTGAATTCCAAGGCCGCTTCGTAATCTTTTCGTAACTTGACCTGCTGGGACGGTCAGGACAGGATGCCCGCCGGATGGCAGAGCTCGTAGCCGTCGTCGATCTCGGCTCGACGGCTGTCCGCTTCCTGCTCGCGAGGATCGTCCCGGATTCCGGCTACAAGGTGCTGGTGGAGGAGCGCGTGCCCACGCGGCTCGGGGGCGGACGACCCGGTATCCTGCCTCGGGAAGCGATCGACGAGACGCTCAAGGCCGTACACAAGTTCTTCTCGCGGTACTCCAGAGATGCGTGGGGCCCGCGGGTCGTCGCGATAGCGACATCCGCCGTGCGTGAAGCCCGCAACCGGGAGCGGCTCCTCGCGCCGCTTCGCCGCAAGGAGGGTATCGAGGTGCGGATCCTCAGCGCGCGGGACGAGGCGCGGTTCGGCGCCTATGCCGCGCTCGACAGCCTGTCGTTCAAGGACGGCGTGGTGGCGGATCTCGGTGGGGCGAGCTTCCAGCTCAGCCGCGTCAGGGATCGCAAGGTCGTCTCCACCGCGAGTCTGCCCTTGGGAGCGGTGAGGACCACAGGTCAGTTCCTCCGCCAGCAGCGACCTCGGCCGCGAGAGCTCCAGGCCTTCCGCATGCGGGTTCGGAGAGATCTCCAGGGCGCCGTGCCTCCCGCGGGCCGCGGAGAGGTGATGGTGGGGCTGGGGGGCACGGTGCGCACGCTGGCCAGCATCCATCTCCGGTCGCATACCGGGGAGCGCAAGCACCGCCACGGCCTGAAGATGCGGCAGTCCGACATCACGGCGATCCGCGAGCGACTGGAAGGTCTCTCGCAGCGCAAGCGCCGGAAGATCCGCGGGCTCAAGGCGGAGCGCGTGGACATCATCCTCTCGGGAGCCATGGTCATCGAAGAGGCCATGGTCTTCGGCGGGTACCTGACCCTCGTGGTGTGCACGCGAGGGGTGCGGGACGGGCTTCTCCTCCACGAAACGTTCAACGGTCGAGGGTGATATGGGTCCAGACGCGTTCGTCAATCGCGACTTGTCGTGGCTCGAGTTCAACCAGCGGGTACTCGAAGAGGCGCAGGATCCGAAGGTGCCCCTGCTCGAGCGGGTGAAGTTTCTCTCCATCTTCAGCTCGAATCTGGACGAGTTCTTCATGGTGCGCGTGGCTGAGTTGAAGCGCCGCATCCTCTCCGGCGATCAGGACATGGGGCCGGATGGGCTGACCCCCGCGGAGACGATGGTGGCGGTGGTCTCGCGCGTTCACGAGCTGGTGGACGAGCAGCATCGCTGCTTTCTGGAGGAGATCCAGCCCCTTCTCGCCGCCGAAGGCATTCATCTCCTCCGTCCCAAGGAGGCGAGCGAAGAGCAGCAGCGATTCCTCGAAGGGTATTTCCGGCGCACCCTGCTTCCCGTCCTCACGCCGCTGGCCGTTGACCTCGGCCATCCCTTCCCCTACCTGGGTAATCGCTCCATGTGCCTGGTGGCATCGATCCGGTCCTCCAAGCCCTCGACGCTGCCCCACACCTCGCTCTCCGTCATCCACATTCCGAGCCAGGTCCTTCCCCGCTTCGTGGCCTTACCGGACCCGGGTGGCAAGTACGTCTTCATGCTGCTGGAGGATGTGATCCGCCTCAATCTGCCGAGCCTCTACAACGGATACGACATCCTTTCGAGCTACGCGATTCGCGTCACGCGCGACGCCGACCTCCATCCCCAGGGCCGGCCCGAGGACCTGCTCACCAGCATCGAAGAAAGCGTGCGCGAGCGGCGGCTCGGAGCGGCCGTGCGGCTTCAGTACGACGCGGACCTGCCTACCGATATGCTTCGGATGCTCCTCGACGAGCTGGAGCTGGCCCCCGAAGACCTCTACGAAGGCGAGGGCTTCACGGCCTTTTCCGATCTGTTCCAGCTCTACGCCGCGGTGGATGTCCCACGGCTCAAGGACCGGCCGTTGCCCCCGCATCCCGTTCCCGCCTTCGAGCGCGCGCCGGATATCTGGAGCGCGATCCGGGCGGGTGACGTGCTCGTGCACCACCCGTACCACACCTTCGATGCGGTCACCCGCTTCGTCCGGGAGGCCGCCGTCGATCCCAAGGTGCTCGCGATCAAGATGACTTTCTACCGCGTGAGCCCTGCCTCCCCCATCGCGCACGCGCTGCGCACCGCGGTCGAGCACGGCAAGGAAGTGGCCGTGCTCGTGGAGCTGCAGGCGCGCTTCGACGAAGAGGCGAATATCGGCTGGGCCCGCGCTCTGGAAGAGGTGGGCGCTCACGTCGTCTACGGCGTGGCGGGCTTCAAGACCCACTGCAAGGCCTGCCTGGTGGTTCGACAGGAGGCGGAGGGCATTCGCCGCTACTGCCATCTCGCCACCGGGAACTACAATGTCCGGACGGGCGGGCTGTACGGCGACATCGGGATCTTCACCAGCCGGGAGTCGTTCGGCGAGGACCTGACCGAGCTCTTCAATCTCCTCACCGGCTACACGCGCCCGCGCGGCTTTCACCATCTCATTCTCTCGCCCGATAGCCTGCGCGAGGGACTGATCGAGCGCATCCGGCGCGAGGCCGATCACGCCCGCGCGGGGCGCCCCGCGCAGATCATCGCGAAGATGAACGGGCTGGTGGATCGCCGCCTGATCGAGGAGCTGTACGAGGCGAGCGGGGCCGGGGTCAGAATCGACCTGATCGTGCGCGGCATCTGCTGCCTGCGCCCTGAGGTGCCCGGTCTCTCGGACAATATCCGCGTCATCTCCATCATCGACCGCTACCTCGAGCACGCGCGCGTTTTCTTCTTCGAGAACGCGGGCGAGGTGGAATATCTGCTCGCCTCCGCGGACTGGATGCCCCGGAACCTCGACCGCCGGGTCGAGATCGCCTTCCCTGTGCTCGACCCGAAGCTCCAGGCCCAGGTGCGGGAGATCCTCGAGGTCCAGCTCGCGGACACGGTGAAGGCGCGCCGGATACTGCCCAACGGCAGCTCGGTACGGATACAGGCAGAAGGACGCCCTCCCCTCCGCTCGCAAGAGAGGCTCTACGACCTGACCGGCGCAGGCGGAGTGATCACGACCTAGCTGTCGCCGCGACGGCGGTGGGTTCACGCAGGATTTACCTCGCCGTCATCCTCCTGTAACGCCGCTCGACGACACTTCCACCATGACGACACGAGCCATGGGGGAGGTAGAGTCCGGAATGGTCACGCGGCGGCGCAGCAGCACGCAGTTCCTCCTGTCCGCGTCGCCCAAGCGCGGGGGGAGCGTTCTCGTGGTCGAGGACGAGCAGGATGTCGCGGAGCTCCTTCGCTACAACCTCATCAAAGAAGGCTACGAGGTGGTCCTCGTGGCCAACGGCGCGGACGCGCTCAAGCGGGCCCGCGAGACCAGACCCGAGCTGATTCTGCTCGACATCATGGTGCCCCAGCTCAATGGCTGGGAGGTATGCCGGCGCCTCAAGCAGGACCCCGAGACACGGGCCATCCCCGTCATCATGGTTACCGGCCGCGTCGAGGAAGGTGACAAGGTGCTCGGCTTCGAGATGGGCGCCGACGACTACGTGACCAAGCCTTTTTCTCCGCGTGAGCTGGTGGCTCGCGTCCGGGCCGTCGTCCGGCGCGGAAAGAACGGGGAGACTGTCGACCGGAAGCATCACCTCAAGGTGGGAGATCTCGAGATCGATCGGCACCGCTTCGAAGTGACCATCAAGGGCCAGCGGGTCGATCTCACCCCGAAGGAGTTCGAGCTGCTCGCCACGCTGGTGGGCACGCCGGGCCGGGTATTCGGACGGGAAGAGCTGCTGGACTCGGTGTGGGGGCAGGACGGATTCGTGGAGCCGCGCACCGTGGACGTGCACGTGGCCCGGCTGAGGGCGAAGTTCGCCTCCGCCCGCATGCCCTTGGCGGGGGTCGAAACAGTGCGAGGCGTGGGATACCGCTTCCGGGAGCCCGAGCCATCGCTCAAGGCTCAGCCGCGTTAACACAAACGTAACAGGGCGGTTATGCCGATGAAACATGGCGGCCCGATGATCGATGCCAACCTACTGACAAGGGAGAGCATATGACGAAACGCATGGTGCTAGCGGCGGCCATGGGGGCAGCCGTGCTGGTGTCGGGCATCGCGGTGGCCCGTGGCCAGGTACAGCTCGATCCGGGGCTTCAGCCCTACAAGACGGTGAGCGGCGTGTCGGGCAACCTCTCGAGCGTGGGCTCGGACACGCTCAACAATCTCATGACTCATTGGGCGGAGAGCTTCAGCCGCTTCTATCCCAATGCCAAGGTGCAGATCGAGGGTAAGGGCTCGTCGACCGCGCCCCCCGCCCTCATCGCGGGCACGGCCCAGCTCGGGCCCATGTCGCGCGAAATGAAGGGCACCGAGATCGACCAGTTCGAGAAGAAGTTCGGCTACAAGCCCCTGCCCATTCGTACCTCGGTGGATGCGCTCGCCGTCTTCGTCAACAAGGACAATCCCATCAAGTGCCTCAGCATGAGCCAGGTGGACGCGATCTTCTCGAAGTCTCGGCGCGCCGGATCGAAAGAAGACATCACCACCTGGGGACAGCTCGGTCTCACGGGTGAATGGGCGGGCAAGCCGATCAGCCTCTACGGGCGCAATTCGGCCTCGGGCACCTACGGCTTCTTCAAAGAGCACGTGATGAAGAGCGGCGACTACAAGGACACGGTCAAGGAGCAGCCCGGCTCGGCGGCGGTAGTCCAGGGGGCGACGGTGGACCGCTACGCTGCGGGCTATAGCGGCATCGGCTATGCCACGGCCGGGGTCAAGGCCGTGCCGCTCACCGAGAAGGACGGCGGCAGGTGTGTCGAGGCGACGGCCGACAATGCCTACTCCGGCGCCTACCCCATGGCCCGCTTCCTCTTCGTGTACATCAACAAGGCGCCCGGCAAAGCGCTCGACCCGCTCACGCGGGAATTCATCAAGCTGATCGTGTCCCGGGAAGGGCAGGAAGGTGTGATCAAGGACGGGTACTTCCCCGTTCCCGCGTCCATCGCCAAAGAAGAGCTGTCGAAGATCCAGTAGTGGCCATCAATCCCGGAACTCTGGAGAGGGGCGGGCCGGCCATCCCGGCTCGCCCGCTTGCCGTCAGCCGTGCCCGCACGAGCCGGCGTATCCTCACCGACCGGTGGGCGTCCCGGCTCGTGGTGGTCGGCGGCATCATCATCATTGCCTGCATTCTCGCCATCCTCTTCGTCATCGCCGCCGAGGTATATCCGCTCTTCAGACCTCCCGCCGCGGCCTTCATGGGCAGCTACGGCACGGCCGCGGCTGATCATCGGCCGGCGCCCGGCGACGCCATCGGACTCGATGAGTATCGTGAGATCGCCTACCTCGTGATGTCGAGGGGAAGCCTCGACTTTCTCGCCCTCAAGGGCGGTCCCGCCGCGCCCGCCGTCGCCATTCCCGGGCTCGGCGGCGCCACCGTCACTTCGGTGGCGTCGCTCGGCAAGTCGCGGCTCATCCTGGGCACCTCCGACGGCAGGAGCATTCCGCTCGACATGAAGTTCGACGTGACGTTCAAGGACGGCAGGCGCACGGTGGTGGCGGCGCCGACTTTCGCGGAGGCCACCGCCCTCGACCCTGAGAAAAGACGCGCCGTGCGTCGGCTCACCTCGGGCGGCGCGGACGGCGGCGTGACGGTGGCGCAGGTCGGTCCAACCGATCTGATCATCCAGAGCGTGATGGAGCGGAAGGCGCTCATCGGCGGCACGCGTCGTGAGGAGTCGCTCCAAACGTTTGCGCCGGAGCTGTCGGGAGAGATCACCGCGCTTCGTCTCGACGGTCGGGCCGAGGATCTCTTCGTCGGCACATCGCAGGGGCAGGTGCTCCATTACGACATGAAGGATCCGGCAGCGCCCAGGCTGGTCGAGGCCGTCGCCGTGGCGAGCAGGCCGGGTGTGCCCGTCACGACGCTGGGCTTTCTCCTCGGCGACCGCACGCTGATCGTCGGCGATCAGGCCGGCGGAGTCAGCAGCTGGCAGGTCGTTTCCCCTCCGGGCGGTGGCGAGAAGCGCCTCACCCGGATCTACCAGTTCACGACCCACGGCGCGCCCGTGGTCGCCATCACCGCCTCGAAGCGCGACAAGGGCTTCGCCACGGCGGACGGATCGGGCACCGTCCACGTGAGCTACGGTACCTCGGGCCAGACCCCTCTGTCCTTCAAGGTCGAGCGGCCGGGCCTCGAGGCATTGGTATTCGCGCCCAAGAGCGATGCGGTGCTTGCGGCGGACGGGCAGGGAGTGGCCGCCCTGTGGCAGGTGCACAATCCACACCCCGAGGTCACCCTCAAGACGCTCTTTGGCAAAGTCTGGTACGAGGGCTACGCGCAGCCCGCCTGGGTGTGGCAGTCGACCGGCGGCACGGATGACGTCGAGTCCAAGATGAGCCTTACCCCGCTCATCTTCGGCACCATCAAAGGCACGCTCTACGCGCTGTTCTTCGCCGTGCCCATGGCCCTCCTCGCTGCGCTCTACGTGAGCGAGTTCATGCACCCGTCGGTGAAGGCTTATGTGAAACCGGTGGTGGAGATCATGGCCGCCCTGCCGAGCGTCGTCCTCGGCTTCCTCGCGGGCCTGTGGCTGGCTCCCGTGCTCGAGCCCATAGTGCCGGGGCTCTTCCTGATGCCGCTGGTCCTGCCCGTGGTCATCCTCATCGCCTACGCCTTCTGGCGCCTCGTGCCGCTCTCGATCCGCGGACGGTTCAAGACGGGAACCGAGGCCTTCCTCCTGCTTCCGGTGGTCGTCCTCGGGGTATGGCTCGCCCTGGCTCTGGGCGGGCTCGTCGAGGTGCTCCTCATGCACGGCAACTACCGGAGCTGGGCCTTATCGGCGCTGGGGCTGACCTACGACCAGCGGAACTCGCTCGTGGTCGGGGTGGCCATGGGTTTCGCGGTGATCCCGATCATCTTCACCATAGCCGAGGATTCGCTTGCGAATGTTCCCGGTCACCTCCGGGCGGGCTCGCTCGCCCTCGGCGCCACCCGCTGGCAGACGGCGATGAGGATCGTGCTGCCGACGGGCAGCCCGGGGATCTTCTCGGCCATCATGATCGGCCTCGGCCGCGCGGTGGGAGAGACCATGATCGTGCTCATGGCCACGGGCAATACGCCGATCATGGACTGGAATATCTTCAGTGGATTCCGGGCCCTCTCGGCCAATATCGCCGTCGAGCTACCGGAGGCGCCCGACGGCGGCACGCTGTACCGGGTGCTCTTCCTCTCGGCCCTCATCCTCTTTTGCATGACCTTCGTCCTGAACACCGTGGCCGAGCTGGTCCGCCTCAAGCTCAGAAGGAAGTACCGATACCTATGAGCTTGCGCTCAAAGGGTTTCTGGAGTACCGGTGAGCCGTTTGTCTGGCTCACGGGCGGAGCGCTGACCCTGGCCCTCCTGCTGGTCGTCGGGCTCATCACCCTCATCGTCGAGAACGGCATGGGCTTCTTCTGGCCCAAGGACGTGGTGCGGCTGACGCTGTCGGACGGCGCGGTCATGACGGGTCAGATCGTCGAACGGGAGCCGGTGCCCGGCCGGCCGCACGAGTTCCGCATCAAGCTGAAGGTGGCGAACCGGGACCTCTATGGCGCCGACTTCCAGTGGGTGGGCGAGGTCAAGATCGCCAAGCGTGATTACCCACGCGATGTGGCCGTCATCGAGCGCACCGAGTGGGGGCTCCTGGTTGGCACCATCAAGGAAGTGCGGGACGGCGGGCGGCCTATCGCCGTGGGATCGGCCGCCGCCTGGGCGGAGATCCGCAACCGCATGGGCGAAACGGATCGGGTGCGGCGCCGGATCCGCGCCATCGAGAGATCCGAGATCGGCGCCATCAACGCGAAGCAGGAAGCGCTCCGTCTCAAGCTCAAGGGGCTCGAGCTCCGGGGGACGACGTCGGGGTCTCAGGTCGAGGCGATCCAGAGACAGCTGGCCCCTCTGGAGGCCCAGTACCAGGCGCAGACGGCGCGCCTGACGGAGCTCCGGAAGGGGCAGACGCTCTCCGTGGTGGTGATCGCTGACGGCGGCAAGGAGAAAGACATTCCGCTGGCCCAGGTCCTCGACGTTCGCTTTCCCAATCAGATGGGACTGCTCGACAAGGGCACCTACTATGTGACTCATCTCTGGGAGTTCGTGTCCGGCGAGCCGCGGGAGGCCAACACCGAGGGTGGCGTGTTCCCGGCCATCTTCGGAACCATCCTGATGGTGATCCTGATGAGCCTCGTGGTCACGCCCCTCGGAGTGCTTGCGGCCTTCTACCTGCGCGAGTACGCGAAGCAGGGCGCGTTCGTCTCCGCGGTGCGTATCGCCGTGAACAATCTGGCGGGCGTCCCCTCCATCGTCTTCGGCGTCTTCGGCCTCGGCTTCTTCATCTACGGCGTCGGGGGCGCCATCGACCGCCTCTTCTTCGCCGAAGCACTGCCCACGCCCACCTTCGGTACGGGCGGCATCCTCTGGGCTTCCCTCACCCTGGCCCTCCTGACCGTGCCCGTCGTCATCGTGGCCACCGAGGAAGGCCTGGCGGCCATTCCCGGCGGCATGCGCGAGGCCTCGCTCGCGCTGTCCGCCACCAAGCTCGAGACAACGATGCGCGTGGTGCTGCCGGCCGTGATGCCCTCCATCCTCACCGGGCTCATCCTCGCCATGGCGCGGGCGGCGGGGGAGGTGGCTCCGCTCATGATCACTGGTGTGGTCAAGCTCGCGCCGTCCCTGCCCATCGACGGGCAGTGGCCGTTCTTCCACTTCGAGCGCAAGTTCATGCACTTGGGCTTTCAGATCTACGACACGGGCTTCCAGTCCCCCAACGTGGACGCGGCCCGCCCCATGGTGTTCGCGACGACGTTGCTGCTCCTTTCCATCGTCATCCTGCTCAACCTGTTCGCGATTGCCACGCGCAACCGGCTGCGCCGGAAATACGCGACCTCGGCCGTCTAGACCCGGAGTTCAAGGAGAACGCCATGGCGGGAACTGTCAGCGTGGCCGGAGGTCTTCAGGCATCGACCCCGCACGGGGCGATCATGGAGACCCCGATGGTGGAGATCGACAAGGTCAACCTGTGGTACGGACTCAAGCAGGGGCTCAAGGACGTGACCATGTCCATGTCCAAGCACCGGATCACGGCCTATATCGGTCCTTCGGGCTGCGGCAAGTCTACGCTGCTCCGTTGCCTCAACCGGATGAACGATCTTGTCGACGGGGTGAGGATGACGGGCAGCATCCGGATCGGAGGTACCGACGTCTACGACCCCAGCCAGGACGTGACGGAGCTGCGCAAGCGTGTGGGCATGGTCTTCCAGAAGTCGAATCCGTTTCCCAAGTCCATCTTCGAGAACGTGGCCTACGGTCCGCGCATCCTCGGCGTGTCGAACCGCTCCGATCTGGAAGGCATCGTGGAGCGGAGCCTGCGGAGCGCCGCTCTATGGGACGAGGTGCACGATCGCCTCCAGGAGTCGGCCCTCAGCCTCTCCGGAGGCCAACAGCAGCGTCTCTGCATCGCGCGGGCCATCGCGGTGGAGCCGGACGTGCTCTTGATGGACGAGCCGTGCTCCGCCCTCGATCCCATCGCCACCGCCAAGATCGAGGAGCTGATGCTCGAGCTCAAGAACAGCTACACCATCGTGATCGTCACCCACAACATGCAGCAGGCGGCGCGGGTGAGCGACTACACGGGGTTCATGCTCCTCGGCGAGCTGGTGGAGTTCGGGGTGACGCGGGACCTCTTCACCAATCCGCGGGAGAAGAAGACCGAGGACTACATCACGGGCCGGTTCGGCTAATGCTGTTCGAGCTGAGACGGGACCGAGGAGCCGTAGGCATGGATCTTCGAGCCGAAGGACGAAGGCCTGAGGCGAGGGCGGAGGGAATCCCCGACGAGGCGAGGGCTGAATAAGGAGCCGCGGCCATGCAACGACACTTCCACGAGGAGCTCGAAGCCCTCAAGCAGACCCTGCTCGCCATGGGGGGGCTGGTCGAGGACCAGATCCGCCGGGTGATGCGCGCCCTCATCGAGCGGGACGACGCGCTGGCCCAGGAGGTCATCGAGCGCGACCAGCAGGTCAATGCCTACGACGTGGAGGTGGACGAGACGTGCGTCAGTCTGCTCGCCCTCCATCAACCCGCGGCGGGGGATCTCCGCTTCATCACCACCGCCATGAAGATCGTGACCGATCTCGAGCGCATGGGCGATCAGGCCGTAAACATCGCCCAGCGCGTCCTCGAGCTCAATCGCGAGCCCCAGCTCAAGCCCTACATCGACCTGCCGCGCATGGCGGAGAGCGCCCAGCGCATGGTGAAGGAAAGCCTGGACGCCTTCGTGGCGCGGGACACGGCGCTGGCGCGCCGGGTGTGCGCAGAAGACGCCGAGGTGGACGCGCTCAAGGAGCAGATTTTCCGTGAGCTTTTGACCTTCATGATGGAGGACGCCCGCACCATTCCCAGGGCCATCCGGCTCATCCTGATCTCGCGCTTCCTGGAGCGGCTCGCGGACCACGCCACGAACATCGCGGAGATGGTGATCTATCTCGTCGACGCCAAGATGGTCCGTCATACCCTCGCCTGATGACTTGGGTGTATGCTGGCAATGTGAGTCCGGAGCGCCGTTACCAGCTCCAGAATGCCGAGGCCAATCAGCAGATCGACGCCCTCCTCGAGCGCCTTCGTGTGCCGGGAGAGACGTGGCGCCTCGAATCGGAGCTGGTGACCACGGCCCTCAAGCTCTTCGAGGACAGCGCGGTCGTCGGCGATCTGAAGATCGCCAACGCCGCCCTCAAAGAGCTTCGCTATGGCTTCAAGGTGTTTGCTCCTTACCGCGGTGTCCCCAAGGTCACCGTCTTCGGCTCCGCGCGCACGGCCGCCGACCATACGATCGCCGACCAGGCCCGTAGCTTCGGTAAGCGCATGACCGAGGCGGGATGGATGGTCATCACCGGGGCGGGCAGCGGCGTCATGGGCGCGGCCCAGGAGGGCGCGGGGCGCGAGCGCTCGTTCGGCATGAATATCCGGCTGCCCTTCGAACAGGACGCCAACCCGTGGATCGCCGACGACCCCAAGCTGATCTCCTTCAAGTACTTCTTCACCCGCAAGCTCTTCCTCGTCCGGGAGGCGTGGGCCATGGCCTTCTTTCCCGGTGGCTTCGGCACGGGCGACGAAGTCTTCGAATCACTCACCCTGATCCAGACCGGGAAGGCGGAGATCGTTCCCGTGGTGCTGGTCGACGCGCCCGGCGGCGTCTACTGGCGCAGGTGGCTGGACTTCGTGCGCGAGCAGATGGCGGAGACGGGCATGATCTCGCCCGAGGACATGACGCTCTTCCGGGTCACGGACAGCATGGAGGAAGCGGCGGCGGAGATCGAGCGCTTCTACCGCGTCTTTCATTCCTACAGATTCGTGGGCGAGAGCCTCGTGATCCGGCTGCGCCGCGCCCTGCCTGCCGCGACCGTATCGGAGATCTCGCTGCGCTTCTCGGACATTCTCAAGGGCCCCGCTGATCAGTTGCCCCAGGCTCTCGATGCGGAGCGGGGAGAGTTCCAGGAGCTGCCGCGCCTCGTGCTGCCATTCAACCGCAGCGGCTTCTCCCGCCTGCGTCAGCTCATCGACTTCCTGAACGCCAGCTGAGCCTCAGGCGTCCGGTTCCGGCCGCTCCACGGTGGTCTGGCACTTGACGCATACCCACGTGCGAAGCGGCGTGGGCATATTGCGGTCACGGCGGAGAGTCCAGGGGATGAAGGCGATGGCGCCGCAGTGCGGGCAGCGTTCCGCCTGCTGCCCCGGGTTCAGCTCGGAAGGAAGCCAGGGGATCTTGGAATCCATGCGCGGGATTGTATCGTAAGATCCCCCGGGTGCCCACCGCATACCTCGTCTTCCTCGTCGCCAACGCCGTCTACGGAACGAGCTATGTGGCGACCCGCATCGTTCTCCACGACGTGGGGCCCGCCGCGCTGGCCGGGGCGAGGCTCGCCATCGGCGCCGCCATCATCGTCCCGCTCGCTCTTGTCCGCCGCCCCACCCGCGACCGGCTCTCGCGCGCCGACCGGTGGAACGTGTTCTGGATGGGAGTGCTCGGCTTCGCGGCGGCCTTCGGCTTGGCGAACTGGGGAATCGCGCACTCCACCGCCACTAATGCGGCGCTCCTGATCACGGTGGAGCCGGTCTCCCTCATCCTGCTCTCGCCCGTCTTTCTCGGCGAGCGACTCAGCCCCCGTGAGCTGATCGGCGCGCTGCTCACCCTCGTCGGGGCCACCCTCATCGTGCTCAACGGTGTGCCCGGCCTGAGCGTGGCGCTCGCTCCCCACTGGCGCGGAGACATTCTGCTCGTGCTCTCCGGTCTTTCCTATGCCGCGTACTCGCTGATCGGTCGCGGGGTTCTCGCCCGCCACGCCGCGCTGCCCGTGACGGCATGGTCCATTCTCTGGGGCCTTGCCGCCATGGCGCCTTTGGGAGCGCTGGAATGGCTGGGAGGTCACCGCCCCGTATGGAGCC
>WNGL01009670.1_pt1 | contig 13498 bp, 14 predicted proteins | sample 5400591 | NCBI WGS metagenome assembly WNGL01 (sample SAMN13153377, study PRJNA577476) | soil metagenome | isolation source: 80 cm soil or saprolite under Garry oak tree replicate 1 | place: USA:California | collected 2016-06-15
GAGCTCCTGTGGATCCCGTTCTTCGGCTGGGGTCTTGCGCTGACGAGCCCGATCGCGATCGACCGCAGCCGTGGCGTGCGGGCGCTGAATCGGATGGCCGAGCTCGGCCGCGAGCGGCTCGCTCAAGGGTTCTGGATCGCGATCTTCCCCGAAGGCACGCGCGTAAAACCGGGCGAACGCGGCAAGTATCACGAAGGCGGCGCATGGCTTGCGGTGAAATGCGGCGCGTCGGTCGTGCCGGTCGCGCACAACGCCGGCCTGTTTTGGGGCCGAAAGGCCTTTCTCAAGCGTCCGGGAACGGTGACAGTGGAGGTCGGACCGCCGATCGATTCGCGCGCTCACACGCCGGAGTCGCTGAACCTGTCGGTCGAGGAGTGGATCGAGAGCCGCATGGCCAGTCTATGTCCCCGGCGCTGAGGCAGCTGCAGCTTCCATTTGTCGTCCCGCGAGCGGAGATCACCGGGCGTCTTCGCCAGCTTCAGCTCGCAGGCGGCATACTGAGCTACCACCTTGTGCGCGCAAAGCGGCGGACCATCGCGCTATTCGTCGATGGGGACGGAATCGAAGCGCGCGCCCCACGCCATGCCACGATCGCCGATATCGAGGCGTTCATCCAGGAGAAGGAGCGCTGGATCCGCAGGCGGCTCGCCGAGCCGCACCGGCGACCGCTCGTGTGGCAGGCCGGGGCGAGACTGCCGTGGCTGGGGCGCACCGTGACCTTGGCGCTGCGACATGGAGAGATCGGCGTGTGGTTCTCGGAGGACAGGCTCGAGTTCGGGATCGCCGACGGGGCGAGCCTGCGCGAGCGAGCTCTCGATTGGATGCGGGGGCGGGCGCTGGAGTTTTTCCGTGAACGGGTTGCGCAGTTGGCGCGTCTGCACGGGCTTCGCGTCTTGGTTGTGGGCCTTTCCAACGCGAAGACCCGTTGGGGCAGCTGCGGCTCCAACGGGCGAATACTCCTCAGCTGGCGCCTGATGATGTTGCCGCCGCATCTCATCGACTACGTGGCCGCGCATGAACTCGCCCACCTGCGCGAGCTCAACCATTCACCGCGCTTCTGGGGTATCGTCGAACTGCTGTATCCGGACCACCGGGCGGCGCGATGCGAATTGAACGCCCGCGCACCGACCCTGCCGGATCTATGAGGAAAGCATCGATGCGAATCCTCCACACCATGCTGCGAGTAGCCGATCTGGAGCGGTCGCTGCGTTTCTACACCGAGGTTCTCGGCATGCGGCTGCTCCGCCGCAAGGACTACCCGGAGGGCAAATTCACCCTGGCTTTCGTCGGTTACGGCGACGAAACCGATACCGCGGTGATCGAGCTGACCCACAACTGGGGCGTGGACAAGTACGAGCTCGGCAACGCCTTCGGCCACATCGCCGTGGCGGTGGACGACGCTTACAAGGCTTGCGAGGAAGTGAAGCGGCGCGGGGGAAAGGTCACCCGCGAGGCCGGGCCGATGAAGCACGGCACAACGGTGATCGCCTTCATCGAGGATCCCGACACCTACAAGATCGAGCTGATCGAGCGCAAATAGGCTCGACGATGCTCCACAGGCTGAGAACCCGCGGGCGGGCGCTCAGCGAAACGTTCCGGGCCCGCCTGCAACGCGGTATTTGCGGATCTCGCTTTGCTGCCCGATCAGTGCCTTGGCGAAGTCTTCGAGCATGTCGTCGCTGACCTCCTGCGCCGGAATGGAGAAGTATTCCACCCCGAGGCCGAAGAGATGCGTCGCTTGGACGTGCAGCTTGCCTTGGTCGTGGTCCGCCTTGATGACGATGTCGGTGAGGACTGCGGCCGGAATGGTGAACTTCGCGCCGATGACGAAACCCTTGGCGTTCTTCTTCTCCTCCTCGACGAATTTGACCTTGCTGAACCATAGAGATTCGCGGATCTTCTGCATCGCGGGGGGCATGTCCTTCTCGATCACCACGGTATCAGGGCCGGCCCACTTGACGAAGAAATGGGTCGTATCGAAGTATTCCTTGTCGTTGATGCGCTTTTTCCGGTAGTCGATGAACGACTCGGTAAACAGGAGATTCCTGAAATCGGCGACCCAAGGGATCGAGTACACGAGGGGGCTGGTGGGCTTGACCACTCCGAGCTGCTTGAGCAGCTCGTGCACGTACTGGAACGTCTGTTTCATCTTCTCTTCGACCAGCTTGAGCTTGTCCCCCTGCAGATTCTGCTGAAGAATCTGCTGGGTCTTAACCAAGTCAGCCTGTTTTTTCAGGTCGTCAAGAAGGCCCATGGCCATCTCCCAATTAAGCTTTCATCTATACACCATTTTGCCAGCGGGCGTTTGCGGGGTCTAGGTGCGACGCTGCGCAAGCCGGTTGGCGATTGTGACAAAAGCCGCAACCGGGAGGTTTTGCGCGCGCTTGCCCGGGTCGATGCCGAGTTCGGCGAGATCAGAAGGGGAAATCAGTCCCGAAAGGTTGTTTCTCAGAGTCTTTCGCCGCATCGAAAACGCCCGGGCGACGATCCCGGAGAAGCCGGCTTCATTCAAGGCATCGAGGTCCGCCAAAGGGCGCGGTACGAGGCGCACGACAGCGGAGTGAACTTTCGGCGGAGGCCGGAATGAACCAGGGGCGACCGTGAAGAGCCGCTCGACTCGGAAGCGGTACTGCAGCGAGACCGACAGCCGCCCGTATTCGGGTTCCGACGGCTTCGCGATCATCCGTTCAACGACCTCGTGCTGAAGCATGAAATGGAAATCCGTGCACCGGGCTGCCGCAGCGGCAACGTGGAACAGGAAGGGGGTGGAAATATTGTAAGGGAGGTTGCCCACGACTCTAAGAGGCGCAGGCAGAGTCGCAAAGTCGAAGCGCAGCGCATCGGCTTGGTGCACCGTCAGGCGGTCGGCCGGGTAGCGCTCGCGCAGGCGCCCGCTCAGGTCCCGGTCGAGCTCCACGACGTGGAGGTGCTCGACCCGCTCGAGCAGCGGGGTCGTCAGCGCTCCGAGCCCGGGGCCGATCTCGACGATGTGCTCGCCACGGCGCGGATCGATTGCGGAGACGATGCGCTCGATGATCCCCCTGTCGACGAGAAAGTGCTGACCGAATCTTTTCCGCGGGACGTGCCGACCGGTGGTCACTGTCTAGCGGGCCGACCGCATCTCGGCTTGCACCATCCCGATCGCCGCTTCCACCGCCTCGATGAGACTGCCGGGTTCCGCCCGACCGGTGCCCGCAAGCTCGACCGCGGTGCCGTGGTCGACCGAGGTGCGGACCATGGGCAAGCCGAGCGTGACGTTGATTCCTCCGCCGAAGCTCGCGTACTTGAGCACGGGCAGGCCCTGATCGTGATACATCGCGAGTACGCAATCGGCCCCGGCGAGCCGATCCGGAACGAACAGCGTATCCGCCGGCAGCGGTCCGATGAGCCGCAAACCTTCCGCCCGCAATTTCTCGAGAACCGGCCCGATCACTTCGATTTCCTCCCGCCCGAAATAGCCGCCCTCGCCGCTATGCGGATTGAGACCGGCGACCAGGATCCGCGGCGCGGAGATGCCAAACCGGCGGATGAACTCCGCGTGGAGGACCCGGATGGTCCGTTCGAGGCCTTCGCGTGTCAGCGCGCGCGGCACATCCTTCAAGGCGAGGTGCGTGGTAGCAAGCGCGACGCGCAGGCCCCCGCCCGCGAGCACCATGACCACCGGAGCGGCGCCGGTGCGCTCGGCGAGATACTCCGTATGGCCGATGAAAGGGATGCCGCCGTCGTTGATGACGCCCTTGTGCACGGGTGCGGTCGTGAGCGCAGCGAACTCCCCGTCCTTGCAGCCGGCGATTGCGCGGTCGATGAGCGAAATCACGTAGGGCGCGTTGCGCGGATCAGGCGTGCCTGCCCGACAGGGGTATGAGAGCGGGATATGCAGACATGCGATCGAATCCGGTGTCAAGCCTGCGCCGGGATCGCACAGCTGAACGCGGAGCCCGAGCTGCCGGGCGCGGCTCTCGAGCATCTCCCGGTCTCCAAGAACCACGATGCGCGCGGCAAACCTCTTCTGCGCGAGGGCGAGACAGACGTCCGGGCCGATGCCCGCCGGCTCCCCCGAGGTCACCGCGATGACCGGAACGGAATTCGAGCGCCACGCAATGCCTGCCCGAGACGGCGCCTGTTTTTCGAGTCGAGCGTTCACCGTTCTTCTAGCCGCATCTCAACATAGGCGCGGTCGCGCAGTTGGCGCAGCCATTCCTGATAGGCCTCGTCACCCTTTCTGTCGAGAAGTACTTTGCGCGCCTCGATGCGCTTGCGCTCCGAGGACATGTCCGCGGTGCGCCGCTCGAGCACCTGAATGAGATGCCATCCGAAGGGAGTCTTGACGGGCTGGCTTACATCCATCGGCTTCAGCTCCGCAAATACCCTCTCGAACTCCGGTACGGTATCGCCGGGATAGATCCATCCCAGATCTCCTCCCCGAGAAGCCGAACCGTCGTCCGAATTCAGGCGGGCGAGCTCGGCGAAGTTCACGCCGTTTACGATGCGTTCCCGCAGGCTGAGCAGCTTCCTCTTGGCCTCGTCCTCGGAAACGAGATCGTTGGTGCGTGCCAGAATATGACGCACGTGCGCCTGCTCCACGAGGAGAGGCGCACCGGCACCGCGCAGCTCGAGCAGCTTGAGCACGTGGAATCCGGCGGCGCTTCGAAACACATTGCTGATGCCTCCGGGTTTCAGGCCCGCCAGGGCCTCGACGTACAATTCCGGCAGCCGCTGCTGACTGCGCCAACCCATTACCCCTCCCTGAAGCGCATCAGGCGCATCGGAGTAGGTGGCGGCGAGCTGGGCGAACTCCGTGCCGTCCCTGAGCCGCTTGACCACCTCCTCGGCGCGGGCACGCCGACTTTCCAGCTGCTCGGGGGTCGCCTGCTCGGGTACCCGGACCAGAATATGCGCGATGTTGTATTCAGTCGCAGTGTCTTTTCTTTCGCTCTGCTCGAAGAGCAGATTCTCGATCTCACCCTCGCTGACGGTGATCTTGCCGGTGACTTCGCGGTCCCGCAAGCGATTCATCAGGATCTCATTGCGCAGCTCTTCCCGAAATGCGTCGAAAGGAATCGAATCGCGCTCGAGCGTCTGCCTGAATTCCGTCAATGAGAGCTTGTTCCCCTCTGCGACCCGGCTGACGGTACGATCGAGCTCCAAATCGTCAACGCGCACCCCCGTCTCCCGGGCATATTGCAGCTGAACTTTTTCGATGATGAGGCGCTCCAGCACCTGGCGCTCGATCTCGCCGCGAGCGGGGAGGGATGTCCCGCGGCGCTGCAGCTCCTTCTGCACGCGATTCATCCGCTCCGTCAGCTCGTACTGCGTGATCACCTCTTTGTTGACTACCGCGACGATCCGGTCGATCAGGTCGACGCGCGCCGGCGCCGCCTGCTCCGGGCGAGGGCTTTGCGCGAGCGCTGTCCCCCAAGCGATCAGAGGTAGTATGGTAAGGAGAAATCTCATCGTTTCAATTTTCCTGGATTTCAAGCCCAATGTCAGTCGTAGAAATCAAATGGGTCGCCGGGCTTCCTGTCGGGTGAGGGTGCGTTGATCCGCTGATAACCCGGAATGTTGCGTTTCAGGGCCTCGAGGGGATTGGACCCGAGGCGCGAAAAACCGTTCAGCTCCAGCTGCAGGAACACGCTCGACGATGAGGCGCCGGCTGTCAGTGCGAACCGCTGCATGATGATGCGGCTTGTCCAGCAGTCGGCTCCGTATTCGAGTCCGCCGATGCCTTCGACGATCCGGCTGTCGACGAGCGAATAGTTGAAGCGCCCGACGCCGTACCAGCGCCCGGCCATCGGCCACTGCGCCGACAGGTCCACCTGCTTGAGCGGCCTCGTCGTCGTAATGTCCCCGCTCAGGTAGCGGTAGCTCAGGTTGAGCGCCTTGAGTCCCTCGGGCCGATAGCGCGCCGCCACGGTCAGGCGCTCGGTGCGGTAGTCGCGCTGATCGTATTCGGTGGCACCCTCGAGGGTCCAGTGCTCGCTCACGCGCCCCGACAGCGCGGCGAGCCAGTTCGATGCGTTGTAAGTGCGCGGCGTGTCCGCAGGATTGAGCGTGACCCGTTGATCCCTGAAATAGTAGCGCTGGCCGAACGTGCCGCGCAGGACTTCCTGTCCGCTCGAGGGCAGAAGCATGCGGGACGTCACCGCTGCGGTGACCTGGCGCGCGTCGTTGATGCGGTCGCCCCCGGAAAACACGTTTTCGGAGAAGATCTGAGCGTAGTTGAAGTCCGCGATCGCGGTGTCGAACAGTGGAATCTGGTTCTGGTCACGAAACGGGATGTACACGTAGTAGAAACGCGGCTCGAGCGTCTGCGTGACCGCCTGTCCGAAAGCCTGGGTCTCCCTCTCGTAGATCAGTCCGGTGTCGATGCTGTAAATGGGAAGCGTGCGGCTGATCGAATTCGGGAATGCCGGCATGGTCGAACCCGGTTGTGGTGCCGGGTTCGGGTCCTGGACCACCGGGATGTCGTCAAGCGAATAGTACGTGTAGTGCACGCCGACCTTCGGCGTGAAGAAGGAACCCGGCGTGATGAGCGGCAGGCTCAGGCTTGGATAGAACGTCGAGCGCTTGCCGTTCACAAGCGTGGGGTGGCTGAAGTCGACGAACTCGGCCGCGGAACCGAAATCGAAGCCGCCGATGTCCTGAAGCAGAGTGGACAAGGTGAGCTGCGGGGTGCGGCCGTAAGGGACGACGATCGGATTGTCCGGATCCTGGAGGACCTGGAACCGTTGTACCCGTGCCGTCGCCGAGTAGCTGCCCGTGTCCCACCACTTGCCGTTGTAAGTCAAAAAGCCCTCACGAGGCAGCGTGGCCTGCGAAGCGATGTTGATGCGGGTCGCAAGGTCGCGGAAATAATTGTCGTCGGAAACCTTGTTCAGGTTGAGTCCGCCAAGGAGGGAGCCATCGCGGTTGTAGCTGTGAGCCAGGCTCATCGCCATGCGGCCGCGATCCGCGGCACGGTCATGCGGGAGCACCTCCGCATTGAAATCGCCGTGATAGTCCTTCTGCAAGTAACGGAACTGCTCCGCGAGCTGCAATCCGCGCTTTTCCATGTAACGCGGCGTGAGCGTGAGGTCGTAGTTGGGCGCGAGATTCAGGTAATACGGAATTCCGACCTCGGGTCCGCTCTTCCCGGTAACGCCGATCGAAGGCGGAAGAAAGCCCGATTTGCGCTGGTTATTCAGCGAGAAATCAAAAGAAGGCGCCGCGATGATGCGCAGCCCCTCGAAATACACGCTGGCGCCGCGGGCGGTCCCCACGTCGCGCGTGAAATCCAGTTCCAGCTCGTCGGCCTTGACCAGCCAGCCGTCGTCGCCCGGCTTGCAGGAGGTGAAGAAGCCGTCCTTGATTTTGTACTGGCCTTCACCCAGGAACTCGATCATCTCGGCCTCCCCGCGCGCCGAGACGGGTTGCTGACCGGACTTCGCACGCGGCGTGAAAGTAAAGTCCGGTTTCTCGAATACTCCGGTCGCATCCCTGATCGAATACCTCAGCGCGGGGCCCTTTAAAGTGTCGCCGTTGCGTTGAAGGCGCACGTTGCCGCGGGCTTCGACGTCTTCGTTTCCTTCGTGATATGTCAGCGAGTCGGCCCGGATCGACAAGCCGCCTTGACGCAAGCTGGCGTTGCCCTGAGCGGTCGTGTCCTTCCCCGCGACGCCTTCGATACGGTCCGCGTCAAGGATGATCGGCAAGGCGCCCGTCTTGGAGCGTTGCTCGGAAGAACTCCGCGGCTGAAGTCCCTGCCCCTGTGCGTACACCGCGGCAGAACAACACAGCGCAAGCGCCAACGCCGCACGGCGGGCAAGTGAACGAGACATATCAGAGAAGCCTGGACCTGGGCTTTCGGGCGGGTGCTAAAATCGCACAAATCTGCGGCGAAGGCAATTCTTTGTTTCAGGAGGATTTTTGGACCGCGCAGAGCAATTGCGGCGATGGCTGGCGGTGACCCTCGGAGGCGGCGATTTCAGCATCGCGCCCGCCTCCGACGATGCGAGCTTCCGGCGTTATTTCCGGATCCGACGCGCTGAGGCGCAGCCGTCGCTCGTCGCGATGGACGCGCCGCCGGACAAGGAGAGCTGCGGGCCGTTCGTGCATGTAGCGCATCTCCTTGCCGGGGCCGGTGTGCACGTGCCCGAAATCCATGCGCAAGACCTCGAACAGGGCTTTCTGCTGCTTTCGGATCTGGGCAACACGACTTATCTGGATGCGCTCGACGAGCACAACGCCGGAAGGCTCTACGAAGACGCGCTCGACGCATTGCTGCGGATTCAGCGGGCGAGCCGCCCCGGATTGCTGCCCGATTACGGCAGGGAATTGCTCGAGAAGGAACTGCGCCTCTTCCCCGATTGGTACGTAGCGCGCCAGCTGCGGCGCGAGCTCGACGCGGCACAACTCCAGACCATGGAGAAAGCGTTTTCGGCGATCCTCGATAACAACCTCGCGCAGGCGCGGGTGTTCGTGCACCGCGACTACCATTCGCGCAACCTCATGGTCTGCGAGCCCTGCCCGGGAATTCTCGATTTTCAGGACGCGGTGTACGGCCCGATCACTTACGATCTCGTCTCGCTCCTGCGCGACGCCTACATCGCTTGGGACGAGGAACGCGTCATCGATTGGGCGATCCGGTATTGGGAGAAGGCCCGGACCGGGGGGCTGCCGGTCCCCGGTGATTTCGCGGATTTCTATCGGGATTTCGAATGGATGGGAGCCCAGCGGCAGCTCAAGGTGCTAGGGATTTTCGCGCGCCTCTCCTTTCGCGACGGCAAGGACGGCTATCTGAAAGACCAGCCGCTCGTAATGAGCTACCTGCGGCGCACGTGCGAGCGTCATCGCGAGCTTGCCGCGCTCGGGCGCCTGCTCGAGGAGCTCGAGCGGCAGGAAAAGCGCGTTGGCTACACGTTCTGATTTCGAACGATGAAGGCCATGATTCTTGCCGCGGGGCGCGGCGAACGCATGAGGCCCCTCACCGACGCGATCCCCAAGGTGCTCCTAGAAGTGCGCGGCAAGCCTCTGATCGTCTGGTCGATCGAGGCGCTCGCGCGCTCGGGTGTTCGCGAGATCGTCATCAATCACGCGCATCTCGGCCACATGATCGAAGCTGCGCTCGGCGATGGACGCCGCTTCGGCGTCGCAATCCGCTACTCGCGCGAAGCCGAGCCGCTCGAAACCGCGGGGGGAGTCGCCCAGGCGCTCCCCCTGCTCGGCGATGAACCCTTCCTCGTCGTCAACGGCGATCTCTTCTGCGACTTCGACTTCTCGCGTCTCGTTGGGACCGCGCTGGAGCAAAATCTCGCGCATTTGGTACTGGTCGCGAATCCGCCGCATCACCCGCAAGGAGACTTCGCGCTCAACGGCATGCAAGTCTCCGAATCAGGACGAACCAAGCTCACCTTCAGCGGAATAGGTCTTTACCGCCCGGAGCTCTTCTCGAGCATCAGGCCGGGTTCGAAGGGACAGATTGCCTCGCTCTTGCGTGCAGCGATGGCGCGCGGGCTGGTCTCGGGCGAGTTGCATCGCGGCGTCTGGCATGACGTCGGCACCCCCGCGCGGCTTTCCGCGTTGAACGAGCGCGTCGCTTGATCGTCGCCGCAAAGGGGGCGACAATCGTTGCAATGGACACCACCAGCAATCTATCGCGCTGCGCCGAGCGCCGTCATGCGCTGCAGTTGCGAATGAGCAAGGGCGCCGCGATCATTCCGACTGCGGCGGAACGCATCCGCAATCGCGACAGCGATTACCTGTATCGGTTCGACAGCTATTTCTACTACCTGAGCGCTTTCCCCGAGCCTGAGGCGGTGTTGGTCCTCCTCGCGGGAGAGGAGCCCCGGTCGATTCTCTTCTGCCGCGAGCGCAATCCGGAGCGCGAGCTCTGGGAAGGCGTCCGCAAGGGCCCCGAGGGCGCAAGGGCCACGTTCGGTTTCGACGAAGCCTATCCCGTGGAATCGCTCGACGAGCACATGCCGAAGCTCCTCGCCGATCAGCCCGCGCTCTACTACGCCCCCGGAGCGGACGCGGGTTGGGACGCGCGCATCATGGGATGGCTGAATCAAGTCCGGTCGCAGGCACGCGCCGGCGTCACCGCGCCTGCCGAGATCCGCGACGTGCGCGCCGCACTCGACGAAATGCGTCTCTTCAAGGACGACGGCGAGCTCGCCGTGATGCGGCGCGCCGCCGCGATCTCGGAGGCCGCACACGAACGCGCGATGCGCGCGACGCGCCCTGGACGCAGCGAATACGAGATCGAGGCGGAGCTTCTCTACGAGTTTCGCCGCCGCGGCGCCCAGTATCCCGCGTACTGGCCCATCGTTGCCGGGGGAGCCAACGCCTGCGTCCTGCATTACCGCGACAACAACGCGCGGCTCGCCGAGGGGGATCTTCTGCTCGTCGACGCGGGCTGCGAGTTGGACGGATACGCCTCGGATGTGACGCGGACTTTCCCCGTGAGCGGAAAATTCGGCGGCCCGCAGAAGGACGTCTACGAACTGGTGCTCGCCGCGCAAACCGCGGCGATCGCGGCGGTAAAGCCAGGCAACCGCTGGGACGAGCCGCACAATGCCGCGGTGAGGACGCTCGCCCAGGGATTCGTGGACTTAGGACTGTGCCGCGGGACGGTCGAACAGGTGATCGAGACCGAGGATTACAAGCGTTTCTACATGCACCGCACCGGACACTGGCTCGGTCTGGACGTCCACGACGCAGGAGAATACAAATCGGGTGGGCAATGGCGCCGCCTCGAGCCGGGCATGACCTTGACCGTGGAGCCGGGCTGCTACATCCGGCCGGCCGAAGACGTGCCCCGGCAATTCTGGAACACGGGCGTACGCATCGAGGACGACGTTGTCGTGACGGCTTCGGGGTGTGAGGTACTGACGGCAGCCGCACCGAAATCGGTCCGGGAGCTCGAGGCCCTGGTCGGCCGTGGCTGAGCTGCCGGAGGTAGATGTCGCCATTGCCGGCGGCGGACCGGTCGGCTGTGCATTGGCGCTTGCCCTGTCCGGTAGCGCGGTCTCCGTCGCGCGAATCGCCCGCGAAGCCGATTCCGCAGACCGACCTATCGCCCTCTCCTACGGCAGCCGCCTGATCCTGGAGCGCCTGGGCTCATGGAACTCCGTCCGAAGCAACCCGATCGAAACCATCCATGTCAGCCAGCGGGGTTTCGGCAGAACGAGATTGGAAATCAGCTGACAATGAAGTCGCCCTGCAGTTGTCCCGCGGCGAAAAGGCAGCGGGCATGCGCGCTCGGCTGCTCGTGCTGGCCGACGGCGGCCAGAATCGCAGCGCGCGGCATGCCAGGGATTATCGCCAGCAAGCCATCGTGGCCCAAGTCACGGCCGAGCACCCCCGGGGCGGAGTCGCCTGGGAACGCTTCACCGCCGAAGGGCCGCTTGCCTTGCTCCCGTTCAGGGACCGCTACGCGCTGGTCTGGAGTGTGCGCCCGGCGAGCGCCACAGCGTTGCTCGGGCTTTCCGATTCGGATTTCCTCGCACGCTTGCGCGAAATCTTTGGCGGAAGGCTCGGAAATTTCGGCTCGGTCGGGCCCCGCTCCACCTTCCCGCTTTCCCTGCGTTATGGCAGGATCGTTCCCGCAGCGAGAGTTCTTGCGATCGGAAACGCCGCGCAGACGCTGCACCCGGTGGCCGGCCAAGGACTCAATCTCGGCTTGCGCGACGCATGGGAACTGGCTCAGATGTTGCTTGACGTCGCAAAGGAAGAAATTGGCGCATCCCGTTTTCTCGCTCGTTACGCGCGTAGTCGCAGCTTCGACCGCTACGCCGGGATCGGGTTCACCGATTTTCTGGTGAGGACATTCTCGAATTCTCTTGCGCCGCTCGCGCTGGCGCGCGGCGCGGGCTTGGCAGCGCTCGATGCTCTGCCGCCCGCGCGGCGGTTTCTCGCCCGCCGCATGATCTTCGGCGCCCGCGCGCTGCCCTGAACGGCACGGCGCCGCTTTTTGCGGTGCGGGAATAAGAAAAAATCCGCAGTCGATTTTTTTGTCGCGCGAAGCGCTGGAGCGCTTCCCTAAGCGCTCATGTTTAGGTATAGAATTGCGCTCCCGCCCGAAAAATTTTCCTTGATCGTCGATGCGAATCGGTCCGCGCGCTTTGCGCAACAATCTTTTTGTCGCGCCGATGGCCGGCGTCACGGATCGCCCCTTCCGGCAGCTGTGCAAGAAGTTCGGCGCGGGCTTGGCCGTATCCGAAATGGTGGCCTCGAACTCGTTGCTGTGGGGGAGCGAGAAAACGCGCCGCCGCGCCAATCACGAAGGCGAGGTCGAGCCGATCTCGGTGCAGATCGCGGGGGCCGACCCGGTCATGATGGCCGAGGCCGCCCGCTTCAACGTGGAGCGGGGCGCGCAAATCGTCGACATCAACATGGGCTGCCCGGCGAAGAAGGTCTGCAACACCCTGGCCGGGTCCGCGCTCCTCAAGGACGAGCCCCTCGTCGGGCGCATTCTCAAGGCGGTGGTGAGGGCGGTGAATGTACCCGTCACGCTGAAGTTCCGAACAGGGTGGGATCCGGTCAACAAGAACGCTCTGAAGGTCGCGAAGATCGCCGAGGACAGCGGCGTGCAGCTTTTGTCCCTGCACGGCCGCACCCGCGCCTGCGGCTTCTCGGGCCGGGCCGAGTACGACACGATCCGCGAAGTCAAACGGTCTACTCGCCTGCCCGTGGTGGCAAACGGCGACATCACGACACCCGAGGAAGCGAAGTATGTGCTCGAGTACACGGGCGCCGACGGGATCATGATCGGTCGCGCGGCTCAGGGGCGGCCCTGGATCTTCCGCGAAATTGGACACTATCTCTCAACCGGCGAGAAACTCCCTCATCCTCTCGTCTCCGAGATCCATGCCGTGTTGCTCGCTCATCTGCATGAGCTCTACGCGTTCTATGGCGCGGAAACGGGGGTCAAGGTCGCGCGCAAGCACATCTCCTGGTACACCAAGGGGCTGGCCGGCTCGGCGAGCTTCCGGCATTGCATGAATCAGCTTGAAACCTGCGAACAGCAACTCGACGCGGTCAATCGTTTCTTCGAGCAGTTCGGGCGCGAGAATCTGCGCCTGCGCTATGAAGTGGAGCTGGCGGCATGAGGCAGACAAACGAGATCGCGGACTGTGTCCGCCGGTCTCTGGAGCGGTATTTCAAGGACCTCGACGGGGCGAAGCCGCGCGCCATCTACGACATGGTGCTCAAGAACGTCGAGCGTCCGATGCTCGAGCTCGTGCTCGACCGGGCCGAGGGAAACCAGTCCATCGCCGCGGAGATGCTCGGGATCAACCGCAATACCCTGCGAAAGAAGATCCAGTCGCTCAAAATAAAGATGTGAGCGGTGGTCCAGCCGTTCACCGTCGACCTGCATGATTCCCATCCGGACGGCGCTGATCAGCGTATCCGATAAGAGCGGCCTTGCGGAGTTTGCGCGCGGCCTCGCCCGGTTCAAGATCAAGATCCTCTCGACGGGCGGCACGGCGAAACTTCTCGCCGAGCAAGGCCTCCCCGT
>WNGL01022395.1_pt1 | contig 13498 bp, 8 predicted proteins | sample 5400591 | NCBI WGS metagenome assembly WNGL01 (sample SAMN13153377, study PRJNA577476) | soil metagenome | isolation source: 80 cm soil or saprolite under Garry oak tree replicate 1 | place: USA:California | collected 2016-06-15
AATTTCGCTGGCCGCTGGCCACACAGACGCACAGGTTTTAGTCATTGGCGACGGGCATGTACTCCCACCAGATCAAACACTTGTAGCCCCTTTCCCGGTACATTACCTGCAAATTGGCACTGATGCTCCTAACGCCGCTTTACTGGCTCTTGCCTCACACACAATTCAAGGTAAACTTGTCACACTGGCTCAAATTGCGAATTATAGCCACCAGCAGCGTTCAATACCGGTTGAGTTATACGCTGATGGTAACTTAGTGGGCGTGCAAACCGCGAGTTTAGCGGCTGGAGCCAGTGGAGCGCTCCAATGGAGTCCCCTACCGCCGGCAACTCGTTTTTTGCATGCGCGCATCATCTCTCAAGATGCCATGACAATTGACCACGAAGCATGGGCCATTGTCGGAGGATCAATGCATGGCCGAGTGCTTTTAGTAACGAAAGGCAATAGTTTTCTCGAAGCATCGTTTCGTCTACAGCCGAATATTGACCTCTTCGAGACGACTCCTGATAAATATGCGAACGTTGGCAATTTTGACTTAACGGTGTTCGATGGCTTTGTACCCTCGAGTCTCCCATCCAAAGCTCTATTCTTCGTCAATCCACCAACTGATGCGAACATATTCGGCAAGTCGGGCGCTGAGATAATTATCAGTCATATCAGTACTGGCAGCGATAATCAAAATCTGCTAAACCAGGTCGATCTCAGCAGCATTCATGTAGTGCGCAAGAGTCATCAACTTACTCCAGCGCCGTGGATGCAACCAATCATTGTTACACCTGAAACTCCATTGTTGATTGCCGGGGAGCAAAATAACAGGCGCATAGGTGTGCTTAGTTTCGATCTGCATGATTCTGATCTGCCTTTGCAACCAACGTTCCCAATTCTTATCTATAACCTTGTCAACTGGTTTCTGCCTCTTCCGGTAGCTGGCAATGCTCAAGTTGCACCCGATACGTCTGTCACAATTCAAGCATGGCCAGGCGCGGAACGTATAACGATTACCGGACCAGATCAGCAACCTGTTACCGTCGCTCCCCCATTCCCAGTGACAGCCTTTCATAATACTGATAAAATCGGCATCTATTCTGTGACGCAATTTACACAGAATCAGGAACTACATGGCGCTTTTGCTGTTAACCTGTTCGACCCATTGCAATCTCGCCTGACACCCTCGGCTCGTCTCCCAATATCTCAAAGCATACTCTTTGATTCTGGAAGCCCCGCTATACCACATGTGTTGCGAGAGATTTGGCCATGGATTGCAGCCTTTCTACTACTGGTTCTTTGCGCTGAATGGTGGCTATTCAGCCACAGTTATACGATACGCGGCATTTCAGGTTTGAAACGCCCAAATCCTCTACAACAATCACGTTCTGGTAATCGTCCTCCTCAACATACTGTAATTGCTACTCTACAGCATCAGGTAGAAACTCAATTTAGAGCTGTACGGAAGCGCATAAACAGGGTAAGAAAACGTTTTAAGAATCGGCAACAGTCGAAAGGGAAGAGCAATGTTAAGCTTTGAGCAACCAATGCTGCTACTGCTCTTAATCCCAATTTGTATTCTGGTGCTTCTCACCTGGCAACGTATGTCCCTGCCATTTCCCAGGTCGCAACGCTACTTGATACTAGCATCCCGGCTGGCGCTTTTCATCTTGATCGTCACAGCCCTGGCTGGTGCGACAGTGTCGGTGCCTGTCTCACGACAGGCTGTTGTTTTTGTCGGTGATATCTCCGCCAGCACCACACCTCAACGAGCTTTTATAGAACAATGGATCAATGATGCCATTCATCATAAAAGACCAGAAGACCAGGTAGGCATTGTGGCCGTTGGGCGAAATGCACTGGTTGAGCAATCGGTTACGAAACAGATCGACTTTTCTCAGTTTGAATCCACACCTGATACAAACTATACTGATCTGGCTGCTGGACTAAGACTCGCAGCAGCGATACTTCCGCAGGATAGCGAGAGGCGCATTGTACTCTTAAGTGATGGTCAGCAGAACCTGGAAGACGCATCACAGGAAGCGCAACTTTTGCAACAGGAAGGCATCCGACTCGACGTTGTTCCACTCCCTACATTTGATGGCCCTGAGGCACGTATTGACGATCTCAATGCGCCATCCATTTTGCATACCAACGAGCGTTTTCTTTTACACGTTCGCTTCTTCAGTTCCGTAGCTCAGCGTGTTACACTTCACTTGTATCTTGACCAGACATTATTATTACAGCAATCACTTCAACTAAACGGTGGAGAACAAGAGATTACGTTCACGTTAAACGCCCCGCCAACGGGCTTCCACACGTACCGTATCACTATGGATGCCCCCCAAGACACAATCAACCAGAATAATGAAGCGGCGGTCTTCGTTAATGTGCAAGGACCACCACACGTGCTTGTCATCGAGGGCAGTCGAGGAGCAGGTCACAACATCGCCAGCGCACTGCATGCCACGCATATTGCTGTCAGCGTTGGTGTTCCAGTTGATGTGCCAACAACTCTTGAAGGGTTAGTTAACTACGATGCAGTCGTGTTGGCAGATGTCCCCGCGGCTGACCTGGGCATAATGCGCATGCAGGTATTACAGTCATACGTGCGTGATCTTGGTCGCGGACTTGTTGTTAGCGGTGGCGAGAATAGTTATGGTATCGGAGGCTATGCCAACACCCCCCTGGAAGAAACGTTACCTGTGAGAATGGATATTCCTCAGCACAAAGATACCCCTACTATCGCCGTCGTCTTGATCATCGAGAATTTGGAGAACGAGTCAGGAGTAAATATTTCTAAGGAGGCAGCTAAAGGGGTTATCAGTCTTTTAAATCCACGCGATTATATAGGTGTTTCGGATGCATATGGGAACCTTGAAATTCCCATGGGACATGTCATGAATAAAGCAGCCATCGATCAGACCATCGATAAAATGAATCCTAGTGATCCTCCAAGTTATATACCAGATCTGATGGCTGCGGAAACAGCATTACTCCATACAGATGCAAAAATCAAGCACGTGATTCTACTAGGGGATGGTGATGCTTCGGATAGCTATGCAAAACAGGTGCTCAAAATGGCGAGCGAACACATTTCTGTATCTGTTGTGGGCACCAATATAGCAATGTACCAAGATTTAACGATGATGCAACAGATTGCTGCATGGGGGAAAGGACGCTTCTACAGTGCAGATAACCCCAATGCCATCCCTAAGATTTTGCTCAATGAGACGCAACAGGCATCCAGAAGAGCGTTCATCGAAGAACCTTTTGTTCCAGCCATTATCGTACCTCATACTATTTTAACGGGCTTAGGTTCACTTCCACAACTCACAGGCTACGTTGCGACCACACCTAAACCAGCAGCTCAAGTAGTGCTCACCAGTCATCTGGATGATCCCGTCCTGGCTGTCTGGCAGTATGGCCTCGGCCGCGTTGTTGCCTGGACAAGCGATGCTCTCGGACTCTGGACCACAAACTGGCTACAATGGAGTGACGCCGCTCGTTGGTGGGCCAACCTTGTTACCTGGACTATATCAACACCCAATAACCAACTCATCGTGAACAGTGAAATAGTCGGAGGGAACGGACACATCATTGTCGATATTCCTCCCGAAACTTCAGTCATATCGGGGGCAGTAAATCAGCAGCAAGTTCAGGTCAAAATCATCGCTCCTGATCTATCCCAACAAACCGTTACGTTACAACCTACCGCGCCTGAGCGTTGGGAAGGCACTTTCCCCACTTCACAGGTGGGCGCATACTTGTTGCGAGTAACATGGCAGGCACGAAACAGCGCTAATACTGGCTCACCCGGCCAATTGACTACAACCACGGGGCTCGTAGTACCCTATTCGCCTGAATTTTCTAGTTCTGGCACAGATACGTATTTTCTCAATCAACTAGCTCATGCGGGTGATGGAAGCGTTATTAACCCAAATGATACAGCCTCTGCATTTTCCACAAACCTGCCACCGGTATATGCGTCGCTCTCCATCGTTTTCTGGCTCTTTGCAATAGCCGCACTTCTACTACCTGTTGATATCGCCTTACGCCGTCTTTCAAACCTGGAATTCCTCGCCGTTGGCTATCACTGGCTACTCTCCCATCTTGGATTGCGCAAAGCAACACTGGCAAAGAATAACCCGGGCAATCTAGTACTGGAAACTATACGTTCCCATCGCGAGGAGCGTAGAAGCCGCGCGTCAAACCGCAAGCCAAAGGTTTCCACTACCGCGGCAAGGCCAACAACCAGTCCGGCTCAACTTAACAAATCCGCAACGCTTGATTCAAAGAAGCAGCAGGAAGTCTCTATGACAGAAAAACTCCTGGAGGCAAAACGTAAGCGATCGATCACAAAAACAGATACGGAGTAATATTAGAGTAAGTGATCTTTAGATGCTATGATTTTCCGAAAGTCACTGACTTTAGAAAATTTCAAGCAAATCCTTAAGGTTTTCAATGATAATATCTGGCTTTATATCGATTTGAATCTGCTGAAGTTTCTGACCATCTCGATTGTGCGCATATGCCAGCAAGTAGTCTTCTATGAAGCCAGCTTTGCTCTCATCCTCAGATGGCTTTGGAGGTTCAGAATCGGACATCTGGCCTCTAATTTGGACAACACTGCTCTGGGATTGATGTTCTCGAGATGCTATATATGACGACATCCACGCCATTTTTGCTTCCTCGTACAATGAAGCTTTAGGTTTCCAAATAGCCAACATGTTCAACATTCTTGCTCCTACAATATCGGCTTTCAGTGAATCTCCTACCATAGCAGCTTCTTCTGGTTGAACGTTCAACTTGTTCAAGGCATGCATGAAAATATCGGGATTCGGTTTGCGAATGCCTAAATCTGCGGAAATAGCCATATGTTCATACTCAAAGTAGTTAAGCAAACCCATAGTCTGGAGGTCTTCACGGAAAGGCAGTCCTCCATAGTGGCGGTTCGTTACCACGCCTAGAGTATAACCATGCCGTTTCAATACTGCTAGTGTAGAAAGCGTATCATCAAAGAGCACTCGCGAATTGGGAATGCGAATGCGTAACGCTTCATATATATCTTCTCCAAGCTTACGGTTCGCTTCCGATATGCCTAATTGCCTTAGGGCTTCCATCGTCGCAAGTACAAAATCCGGTTCGTATCCAGGATTATGCCTTGCCTCCAGGCGTATCCGCTTTTCGACAGCTTTCCGAACAAGGGTACCTAGCGTATGCGTTTCCATAGAGGAAAGCGCTTTATCATTTGTGAAGCTAAGAAGTGCTTTCACTGCCATTAGATTCGAAGTTTGCTCTAAACTCAGCCAGGCAGCTTTATCTGCGCTGGTCCAGAGTGTACTACCTAGATCAAAGAGAATACAGCGAATTTGATGTATTTTTATCATTCTTCATTCCCAAACATCTGTGCTTTATCAAATTATACCTACTTGCCTACAGGACATGCAAAAGCACAGTCACATGCTCTATCATCGGGTTAAAAGCTGTTTATACAATTAGAGCCGTATAATATGGGGTTCCATTACACCTGCTGTGGCATTACGTGTATCGACAAGAAGAGATGCCGTTCTAATAATAGAAGTATAATCAAAGATGCTGTGATCAGTGAGAATAACAACACAATCAGCGTTACGCACACGTTCTTCATTAAGGGGCACAGCAGTCAACACTTCTTCTTTGAGTACCAAAACCGGAATATATGGATCAACGTAATCAACCTGCACCTGTTGTTCGCGAAGCATGTGAATGATCTCAATCGCTGGAGACTCACGCAGATCACCAACATCTCGTTTATAAGCGATACCTAAAACCAAAACGCGAGATGCATCGAGGCATTTACCCGCATCGTTCAAAACACGGCTTATACGCTCAACGACATAAGTCGGCATCTGTTCATTGATCTCACACGCTGCCTCTATAAAACGAGATCTGTAGTTAAGAGTACTCAGCTTCCATGCAAGATAGTGGGGATCGATAGGGATGCAATGACCTCCAACACCTGGTCCCGGATAAAAAGGCGTGAAACCATAAGGTTTTGTTCCCGCAGCAGAAATAACTTCCCATACATCCACACTGAGAAGGTTTGCCATCATGGCCAATTCATTGACCAGGCCAATATTTACTGCGCGGAATGTGTTCTCGAAAAGTTTCACAAGTTCTGCTGTACGAGTAGAACTGACCGGAATGACCGTATCTACTACTGTTTCATAGAGTGCCTTCGTCAACTGTATGCAGCAAGCAGTGATGCCTGCGATGACTTTTGGCGTATTATGCAGACCATAATGCGGATTACCTGGATCGATACGCTCTGGAGAATAAGCCAGAAAGAAATCTTCCCCAACTTTCAGACCGCTTTGTTGGAGCCGCGGCAGGATGTACTCATCAGTAGTACCGGGAAAGCTAGTGCTTTCCAGAATAATAAGTTGACCAGGATGAAGGGATGCGGCAATAGCGTCAACAACTTTGAGAATTGCTCCAATATCTGGCTCTTTTGCCTCATTTAAAGGAGTGGGAACGCAGACTGTGATAACGTCTAACTCCTTGAAGACCGATGTATCTATGGTAGCTGTCAATTGACCTTCACTCACTAATGAACCAAGGTCTTCTGATGACACATCAGTAATCCAGGATTTGCGCTGATGACACATACTGACACGTTGAGGATCAATATCGATGCCTGTCACCAAAAAGCCGGCACGTGCCCACTCGATGGCAAGAGGCAGCCCAACATAACCAAGACCTACTACACCGATACGAGCGCTACGCTCTGTAATACGAGTAAGCAGGCCTGCAATTCTATTTCTCCTAAATTAACGATGCTCTTCATGAATATCTCCGGGTAAACAAACCGCAAAGGAAGATCTCTCATGAGGAAATGTGGGAGCAGTGATGTTTGTTCTCACTTCTGCGTATATGCCGGTATCAGCTTTCGCCCCACAGAATACCACACTCAATGAATATAGAAAAGATTTGGTACCGCTTTAGCTACGAGGCTTGCGTACTTGAACGTCGTTCAGTAGAATAGAACTGGGAACATCGGTGTTCTGTAATACTCCATCTTCACTTCTCAAAGGTACAGTTGTTATGCCAAAACGTCTTTCTGAAGGCCCTACCAATTACCGGCACATGAGCTTACGACTCATTCTTGGTTTGCTCTTCAGCAGTGGCATCGGGCTGATCGCGCACCGCCGTCAATCGCTCGACAAAAGTGGAGTGCTGGGCGCAATTGTCTGCGGAACAAGCATAGTGGGCATGGGCGGCTGGTCATGGGGACTCTCGCTGGTCTATTTTTTTGTCTCGTCCAGCCTGCTTTCCTCCTTTCGAGCACGGGAGAAAGCCATTGCTGCCTCCGATAAATTCAGCAAAGGATCACAGCGCGACCTCTCACAGGTTGTGGCCAACGGCGGGCTTGCCACGCTCTTCGCGCTATGCTATGGCTTCTCACGATCACCGAACACACGTCGACGAGCGAAATCAGGCTTCATAGGTGCGCTTGCGACTGCCACTGCTGACACCTGGGCAACAGAACTGGGTACGCTCAGCAAAGCATTCCCACGCTTGATTACAAGCGGCAAGCCAGTTGCTCCCGGCACTTCAGGCGGTGTTACGCCTTTGGGTATGGCTGCATCAGCTCTGGGAGCATGTTCCCTGGGGTCCTTTTTCTGGGCAGGAGAGAGCTTTCGCAAGTCGCTTACTCCCCTACTGGCGCTTTTCAGCGGCATGGTAGGCAGTTGCTCCGATAGTGTCCTGGGAACAACGCTCCAGGCCATGTACACTTGTCCCATTTGCAAGACTGAGACCGAACAGCACATTCATTACTGTGGTTCGCGCGCAGAGTTCAAGCGCGGTATCGCATGGATGAACAACGACGTGGTGAATTTTATAGCCACAACGACTGGCAGCGCTGTAGCCATTGCGCTGGATTGTTTTTTGCAATAAAGACATTTTGTACTACTACACTCTTCCAGTCTTATTGACCAAAATGATACTATTATAGCAGTTTTAATTAGCCTTCATGACAACATGTAAAATGAGGGAATGGAAGCATACTACAAGCGATAAAAACAGGAATCAGAAATTCCTCTGACGCTGCGCAGATTGAAGTTCTGCTGCGAGAGGATGGATCACAGAAGGGAGGTGTTTCAGAATATCCGCTATCGTTTAAACAATGAAGTGCCATACATCAAAAGGAGGCTACGATGCCAGCTAACCCAATGGATTATAATAGCGGCAGAGATACCGTACTCGACGTAGCGCGCACCGAGCGCGCGAAGTTCTACAATATCATTGACGATCCAAATAACTGGTACGTCCAGACGCGATGCAGCGAATGGGAAGTGCGCGACATGGTCGGCCACATGATCGACGTCACTGAAGGCTACCTGACAGCCTGGGACATGGCTCGCAAAGGTGAAACCGGCAATGCACTTGGTCTGCCGGTTATGAGCGACCGGCTCAACGAACATGCCCAGGCATTCCGCAGTCTATCACGCGAAGAAGCTATCTCACGGCTCAAAAAAGACTCAGATCAGGCGTTCGTTATTTTCGATGCCATCACTCCCGAAGAGTGGATGGGCGCTACCGCCCCTCATCCCTACATGGGTCCTATACCAACCTGCTTCTATCCCTCTTTCCAAATCATCGATTATGGTATTCACACCTGGGACATGAAGTGGGGCCTTGGTGATAAAACTGGAAAGCTCGATGAGCGCACTGCCGGTATCCTTATGCCATACATGTTTATCGTCATGCAGTACACGGTAGAGGAGGAATCGGCCAAAGGCGTAGATGCTGTATTCGGCATCATCGTCGATGGCGAATGGGGTGGTCAGTGGCGTGTTACAGTTAAAGACGGTCAGTTCACATATGTTCCAGCCGAGAGTCTTGATGGCGTGCAAGCCACATTCCACTTCAAAGATGCTTCTGATTTTGTCCTCACCACCTATCAACGCTTTCCGGGTGGTGAGACAAGTGGAGATCCCAAAGTAATCGATCAGATCCGCCACCTGTTCTTCAGGATATAGGAATTTGGAAAGTGCCAGAGTATCCGCAGGGATGGGAACCTTTGTGGGTGCCCAGAACAAGAGCGGAAGGGTGAGGCTTGTCCAGACAGGCCCCACCCAGTACTTTTATCGCTCCTGTGGGGAAGATTTTTGGTGAGGCAATGCATCTCTTCATCAAGGAACAAGGATAAGCTTGCGACGAGCACACTCGGCCTGGCGCTCCCAGGCTTCCGCGGCTCGTGCAAGCGGCACCGTTTCTCTCTCGACCGTGCAGCGACCAGCAGCGGCGTGCGTGAGGATTTCTGTGAGGGCTTCCGCCTTTTGCTCGTGGGTCAGTGCATTGTTGGTATAGCCAAGGATGGCATGCAGCTTGCTGCGGAGGATAGCTGACTCAAAGCGCGCTGTGGGACCGGCAGCAGATCCGATGTTGACCAGCCTCCCTTCAGTGGCCAACACTCGAACGGCGGCTTCAGCTGGCAGACCCCACACAGGGTCGATGACGAGGTGCAAGGGACCCTCACAGGCTGCTAAGATGCGCCTGCCGATCTCATCCACATCGTTGCCTGAGAGGTCGACGATAGCATCTGCGCCGTGCAAGAGCGCACGGGAGCGCGCAGTCTCATCCCGTGAAGCTGCAATCACACGGCCAGCGCCGAGCAGCTTAGCACCTTGCACTGCCACCTGTCCGACCGCGCCACTGGCTCCGAGAACAAGCACTTGCTCACCAGGCTTGAGGTGACCACGCCAGGTGAGGGCCATCCATGCAGCAATCGAGGACAGCCCGAGTGCAGCGGCCAGGTCATCGTCGACCTGATCAGGGAGCATGAGCGCTGACGACTCATCAATAACGCAGTACAGTGCCATGCTGCCATCACCAGGCTTCATGCCGGCGTCGCAAGAGAACCATATCCGTTGTCCAGGCCCGAGTATATCTGCCTCCAATACGATGCCGATGCCCTGCACGCCTGGAACATAGGGGAGACGTGGTGCGCCGAAGTAAGATGTTCCGGACGCGCACAGCAGGTCCAACGGGCTGATGGGTGCTGCCGTGACCCGTACCAGCGCTTGCCCATGTTCGCGGCGAGGTATAGGCCACAAGACATGCTCGGGTGGGGCAGAGTGCCTGTTGATCACCGCCGCAGGCATCTCAGCGCTCGTCATAGCGTCCTCCCCTTAGTTGTCAGAATTGCACTGTGTAATTGTCAGCCGGTGAGGGTTATACACAAGCATTGCTTACGATTCCTGCTCTACCCGTTTCTGCGCCGCCTTGTCACGTTCCCGTTCGGTGTATGTGTACGGGTTCTCAATCAACTCAACCAGCGCCTTCTCTGGGTTCATCGCCTGGGTCCAGGCTTGCTCACCCATTTGGGCCTGTGCGTACTCAACCGTCCTCAAAACGGCCTGCCTGGCCTTGGCGAGGTCAACATCTAGTAGATGGTGATCGTGCTTGACGACCTTGCCATCCACCATTACTGTATGCACGTCTCCACGCCCGGCTTGAAACACAACGTGCCCGTAGGGGTGGAGCAGTGGGAACATGACCGGCGATTGGTCATTTTTAATCAAGACGAGATCGGCCTTTTTGCCGGGTGTGATGCTGCCGATGATGCTGTCCATCCCCAACGCCTGAGCGCCACCAAGCGTCGCCCACGTCACAACCTGCTCGGCGCGCAGATGACTGAGCATGACGGTTTCGTTGCGCTTGTGCGCTTCCATATGCTCACGTGATCGGTCTGCGTTAAGTGTCGCGCGCATCGCGGAGAATAAGTCTGCGCTCCACCACACGCTGGTGTCCATCGATAGGGAAACCGGTATGTTATGCCGCCGGAGCATCCACGTGGGCGGGTAGCCTTGACCGGCGTTTTGCTCGCTCTCAGCAGACACCGATGCATGGCCACCAGTCGCCGCTATGCGGTGATAGGAATCATCGGAAAGTGTTGTCGCATGCACATAGATGGTGGAGGGGGTCATGAATCCATGTTCGTGCATCAAACGGATGCCATCATTGTTGGTAGCGCCCCACACACCGGCGTGGGTTGTCACGGGTAGATTAAAGTCACGTGCAACCTCGAACGCGGCTTTCTCAGGGAAAGCAGGGTCGCCAGTAACGTCGAAGGCAAGTTGCATCCGCAGCATATCTCCACGACCGTCAATGCGACGGCGAATGAAATCGGCGAACTCTGGAGCCTTTGTCCACTGCCAGGGAGCGCCGAGCAGATTGCCATAAGCAAGAACAAACCGACCTGGAACCGCTTCAAGCGCATCGACTGCCGCATCGGCATATTCGACAGTTTGCAAGCCGTGAGACCAGTCAACCGTTGTTGTGACGCCAGATTCTATGGCCTCAATCGCAGCCAGTAGGTTCCCGGCATAAATATCCTCAGCACGGAAGATCTTGCCCCAGTTTATGTAGTAGAACATGAAATAGTTTGTGAGGGTCCAGTCGGCTCCAAACCCACGGAGGGCCGTCTGCCACATGTGGCGGTGTGTATCAACCATGCCTGGCATGAGAATGCCACTAGTCGCGTCGATCTCCACCGCGCTCTCCGGTACGACGAGTTGCCGTCCAACTGCAGCGATGCGGTTGCCGACGACGAGGACATCGCCGCTCTCGATCATTCCAAGCGATGGGTCAATGGTCAGCACAGTGGCGTTACGAAATACTACCGGACGTCCTGAAAGGAAGGAATCGCTGTTTAATGCTGTGTTCTGGCTCATGTTGCTCACCTCGTTGTGTCCCGGCTGCGGGAGGCGAAGCAGGCTGCACGATACCTGCTGGATACCAGTTGTCTCCTACCTTCTCCCGCGTCTTTGAAGCCGTGTTGTGATACCTACATTCAAAGGCTTAGAAAGGAAATGATTGGCGTCCGCATAACGGACAATCGTCCACTCGTCACATATTACATAATTGGCAAGGCGGTGTCAAGAATATCGTTGAGGTCTGTTACCACTTCCCTTGACATCGCTTCCGATGTCATCTATATTTATTTTGCGGACAATCGTCCGCAAAACGGACAGACTCTGGCACGAGATTGTAAAGGGCCATTATGGATAGTGTAGGCGTACGGCTCATCCGAGTCGCTCGCTACCCATGGACGGAGATATGAACCTTATGCCGCAGCAGGACAATGAGAAAACAACACTGGGGACCGAGCATCAGCCTGGCCCCCTTGACGGTCTGCTGATCGCTGACTTCTCACGAGTGCTCGCAGGACCCTACTGCACCATGCTGCTTGGTGACCTGGGTGCAGAGGTGATTAAGGTCGAAAGTCCTGCGGGGGATGACTCTCGTAACTGGATGCCACCTGACCGCAATGGTGTCGCGACCTACTACATGGCAATCAACCGTAACAAGCGCTCGATCACTCTCGATCTCAATGATTCCGCAGACCTGCACCTGGCCCACGAACTGGCTGCCCGCGCCGATGTCTTCATCGAGAATTTCAAACCTTTTGGCCTCAAGCGCTTCGGCCTGGATTACGACTCGGTGCAGCAGCGAAACGCAGGGATCATCTACGCCTCTATCAGTGGTTTCGGAACGGCGCAGGGGGCATCCCTGCCCGGCTACGATCTTATTGTGCAGGCAATGTCCGGGTTAATGAGTCTTACAGGTGATACTGATGGCCCTGCCTATCGCTCCGGCATTTCGGTGTTCGATGTGATGGCCGGGCTACATGCGACCATTGGCATTCTAGCAGCCCTCAATTATCGTAATCAAACTGGCGAAGGTCAGCATGTAGAAGTGAGTTTGCTCGCTACCGCTCTCTCAGGGATGGTCAACACTACAACTGCTTATGTTGCTGGTGGCGTCATTCCAACTCGTATGGGTAATGCACATCCCAGCCTTTTCCCTTACGAATCACTACCGACGGCAGATCTGGATCTTATTATCGCTGCCGGGAACAATGGGCAATTCGAAAAGCTCTGTGAGATCCTCGATCTTCCTGAGTTACCGCAAGATCCGAGGTTTGCAAACACCAAGGATCGCACCCGCAACCGCGAAGCTCTACGCCCACTGCTGGTTGAGCGGCTCCGCACCAAAACAGCCAACGAATGGTTTCGCATGTTAAGTGCTGCTGGCGTTCCATGCGGCCCAATCAACAACGTCGAGGGAGGTATCATGTTCGCACGCGAAATCGGACTCAACCCCGTTGTCGAAGTTGGTGTTGGGGATAATGCCGTGCCTATGATTCGCCACCCGATTTCGTTCTCGCTGACTCCTCCATGTCACAAGTTGCCGCCCCCGTCACTCGGTCAAGATAACGAGAAGATTCGTGCCTGGCTCAGCCAGACGATTGCCTTCGACCCGGATGAATTCAATACTGAGAGGTCATACTCAGAGCAAGACTGAGCAACGAGAGGTCCAGTTCAGCCAGGATGCGCTGGCAACTGCCCTGCGTTGAGAGGACTGAGAATCAACGTAGCACAGAAGGGGGACACATGGAATATCCTACCGGCATCGGGACCTCCGATGCCACAAGTATTCACCTGCTTGGTCACGATCTTGC
>WNGL01006753.1_pt1 | contig 13495 bp, 6 predicted proteins | sample 5400591 | NCBI WGS metagenome assembly WNGL01 (sample SAMN13153377, study PRJNA577476) | soil metagenome | isolation source: 80 cm soil or saprolite under Garry oak tree replicate 1 | place: USA:California | collected 2016-06-15
AAGGGCCTGTTCAACCCGGGCAAGATCGTGCGGGCGCCCAAGTTCGATGACCGCGGCAATTTCCGCTACGGGCCGGGCTACCACGGCGAGGAGATGTCGGCGCAGCTCGACTGGTCGGCCTATCCGGGCGCCGGGGGCGGATTCCAGGGCGCGGTCGAGATGTGCAACAACAATGGCGCCTGCCGCGCCCTGGCGGGCGGCGTCATGTGCCCGAGCTACCGGGTCACGCGCGAGGAGCGCGATGTCACGCGCGGGCGCGCCAATACGCTGCGGCTGGCGATCACCGGCCAGCTCGGCCCCGACGCGCTCGCCTCCGACGAGATGGCCGAGACCCTGAAGCTCTGCGTCTCCTGCAAGGCCTGCCGGCGCGAATGCCCGACCGGGGTCGACATGGCGCGGATGAAGATCGAGGTGCAGGCGGCGCGGGCGGCCAAGCGCGGGCTCTCGCTGCACGACCGGCTGGTCGGCCATCTGCCGCGTTACGCGCCGCTCGCCGCGCCGCTCGCCTGGCTCCTCAACCTGCGCAACGCGTCGCCACGGCTCGCGTGGCTCTCCGAAAGACTCGCCGGCTTCAGCGCGCGGCGGAAGCTGCCGCGCTGGCGCGCGCCGTTCCGCGAACAGGCGCGTGTCATCGGCGCAGCGGGCGCGCCCGAGCTTGTTCTGTTCATCGACTGCTTCAACCGCTATTTCGAACCCGAGAACGTCGAGGCGGCGATCGCCGTCCTTGCCGCCGCCGGATGCCGCGTGCACCTGCCGGATGCCGGCCGCCGGCCGCTCTGCTGCGGGCGCACTTATCTCTCGGTGGGGCTGATCGAGGAGGCGCGCCGCGAGGCCGAGCGCTGCGTTGCGGCCTTCGCGCCTTTCGTCAACCGCGGAATTGCGGTGGTCGGTCTTGAGCCGAGCTGCCTCCTCGGCTTCCGCGACGAGATCCCGGCGCTGCTCAGGCGCGAAGAGGCGCGGCGGCTTGCCGCGCGGGCGCTCCTGTTCGAGGAATTCATCACCCGCGAGATCGGCAGTCGCCCGCTCCCGCTCGCGCCGGTCGGCGAGCGCGCGCTGCTGCATGGCCATTGCCACCAGAAATCCTTCGCCGCCATGGACGCGGTCGAGTCCGCGCTCAGGCTCGTGCCGGGGCTTGCGGTCGAGACCGTCGAGTCGAGCTGCTGCGGCATGGCGGGGGCCTTCGGCTACGGCGCCGACACCATCGATGTCTCGCTCAAGATGGGCGAGCTCTCGCTCCTGCCCGCCGTGCGCAAGGCCGCGGCCGACACCATCGTCGTCGCCGACGGCACCTCGTGCCGCCACCAGATCAAGGATGGCGCCGGCCGCGAGGCGCTGCACGTCGCCCGCGTGCTGGCGATGAGCGTCGCGGCCGCGCAGCGGAGGTAAATGATCGCCGGCCTGGTCAGGGACGCGCTGCCTCGGCCTCCTCGCCCGCGGCCGTTCCCGGGACCGCCGGGGTCTCATGGCCCGGGCTTGTTCCGCGGATATACGGCATGAAGATACGGGCAAGGGTCGGGATGACGAGCAGGCTGCAGATCGGCGAGAGCAGCATGCCGCCGACGATCACGCAGGCCAGCGGCTGCTGCACCTGCGAGCCGATGCCGGTGGAGACCGCCGCCGGGACGAGGCCGATGCAAGCGGACAGGCCGGTCATGAAGATCTGCCGCATGCGGGTCTGCGCGGCACTGATGATCGCCTCGTCGCTGCCGATGCCTTCGTCCATGTTGCGGACGATGTAGGACATGAGCAGGATGCCATCCATCGAGGAAACGCCGAACAATGAAATGAAACCGATGGCGGCCGAGATGCTGAAATTCAGGTTGGCGACGGTCAATCCCAGAATTCCGCCGGCGACCGCGAAGGGAATGCCGGCGAGCGCGAGCAGGCTCACCCGCACCGAGGCGAACAGGCTGTAGAGCAGCATGAAGATCAGGAGCAGGCTCAACGGCACGATGACTGCCAAGCGCTTCTGCGCCTCTATCAGGGCGCCGAACTCGCCGGTCCATTCGATCCGGTAGCCCTGGGGGATCGGGACTTTCTCGGCGATGCGCTGCTGCGCCTCGCCGACGGTCGACCCGAGGTCGCGTCCGCGCACGCTGTATTTGAGCGGAACGAATCGCTGGTTGTTCTCCCGGTAGATATAGGCGGCGCCGGTCTCGAGCTTCACCTCGCCGAGGTCGCCCAAGGCGATATAGGAGGTGGGCAATTTCGGATCGTTGTTCGGCAGCGCCACCGGGATGGAACGGATGGCGTCGACGCTGCGGCGATATTCGGGAGCGAACCGCACGGTCAGCGCAAAGTTCATCTCGCCTTCGTAGACCCTGGTCACCTCCTGGCCGCCGATCGCCGCCTGCACGACCGAGTTGATGTCGCCGACCGAGAAGCCATAGCGCGCGGCCTTGGCCCGGTCGATCCGGATCACCAGATTCGGCTGGCCGAGCAGCTTGAACCCTCCCGGATCGGTCACCCCGGGCACCTCCGCGATCTCGGTCTTCACCGATTTGGACAGGCGTTCGAGGTCGACGAGATCGGGGCCGAATATCTTCACCGAATTCTCGCCCTTCACGCCGGACACCGCTTCCTCGATGTTGTCCTGGATGTATTGGGAGAAATTGAAATCGACACCGACGAACTCGCGATGGAGCTGTTCGCTCATCGCTCTGACCATCTCCTGCTTGGTCAGGCCCGCCGGCCATTCCTCGAACGGCTTCAACGGGACGAAGAATTCGGCGACAAAGGATCCATCAGGATCGGTGGCGTCCTGGCCGCGGCCCTGCTCGGAGACCACGGTCCGCACCGGCGGGTAGCTCCTGATCACGTCGCGCATGCGCGCGACCGTGCCCATGCCGGCTTCGAGCGTGATGGTCGGCGGCAGCAGGGCGCGAATCCACAAGTTGCCCTCTTCGAGCTTGGGCAGGAACTCGCTGCCGAGCCGCAGCCCGAGCGCGCCGCAGACCAAGAGGAAGGCAAGGCCGATCATCGCCGCGACACGGAAGCGGCGGACCGCGAACGGCAGCACGATGTCATAGACCTTGCGGATCTGCCGCACCAGGAATGTCTCGACCTCGTTGACCCTGGCGGGCAACAGCACCGAGGCCATCACCGGGGTCACCGTGAAGGTGGCGATGACCGCGCCGAGCAGCGCATAGGCATAGGTGCGCGACATCGGGCCGAAGATCTGGCCCTCGACGCCCTGCATGGTGAACAGCGGCAGGAAGGCGGCGATGGTGATGATCACCGAGAAAAAGATCGCCTTGTCGACCTCGACCGCGCCGGTCAGGATGCGATGGAGCTTGTCGGACATGCTCGCACCGCGATCGGCGGTCTCGTGCGGCGCGTGGTGCGCCAGATGGCGGTAGATATTCTCCAGCATGATGACGGTCGCGTCGACGATGATGCCGAGATCGATGGCGCCGACCGACAACAGATTGGCGGATTCCCCGCGCAGCACGGTGATGATCACGGCGAGCAGCAGGGCCACGGGTATCGTCGCCGAAACGATCAGCGCGCAGCGCAAATTGCCCAGGAAGACCCACTGGATCAGAAAGATCAGCGCGATGCCGAAGAACATGTTGTGCATCACCGTCCGCACGGTGATCGCGACCAGGTCGCCGCGGTCGTAGAACGGCTCGACCTTCACGCCGGGCGGAAGACTGCCGTCGGTGTTCATCCGCTCGATTGCCGCGCGGACGCGGGTCACCACCTCCATGGTGCGTTCGAGCTTCTGCATCAGAACGATGGCGAAGATGACGTCGGTCTTGTCGTCGCGCCCGGCGATGCCCAGTCGCGGCTGAAAGCCGATTTGGATCTTTGCCACGTCGGAGAGCAGCACCGGCACGCCGCCCTGCTGGGTGAGCACGATATTGCCGATGTCTTCCGGCGAACTCACGACCCCGAGGCCGCGCACGTTGACCGACTGCTCGCCCAAGGCAATGGTGCGGCCGCCCACATTGGAGTTGCCGGCAGAGATGGCGTTGATCACCTGCGGCAGCGTCAGGCCGTAGGCCATCATCCGGTTCAGATCGATATCGGCCTGAAACTCCTTGCTCTTGCCGCCGAGCACCGCGACATCGGCCACGCCCGGCACGATCCGTAGCTTGCGCTGCACCACCCAGTCCTGCAGCGTCTTGAGCTCGATGAGGTCCATGTCCGGCGGGCCCCTGAGCTCGTAGCGGAAGATCTCGCTGATGCCGCCGGCCGGTGAAATCACCGGCTGCACACCGGGCGGAAGGACAGCATCCCGCAACCGGTTGATCGTCTGCTGGCGCACGAAATAGTAGTCGCGGCCATAGTCGAACTGCAGGCGAAGAAACCCGAGCGCGAAAACCGTGTTCGAGCGGATGTACTTGAGCCCGGGCGTGCTGGAGACCGCGATCTCGATCGGGATCGTGACGTAGCGTTCGACCTCCTCCGGCGACTGGCCCGGCCACTGCGCGATGATTTCGATGATCGGGGGGGCAGGGTCGGGATAGGCCTCGATATTCAACGCGCTGAAGGCAGCGAGGCCGAGCGCGAGAAAGGCCCCGAAGGCAGCCAGCACCAGCGGCCGCCGTGACAGGCAGAAGGCGATCAGACTACGCAGCATCGCTCAATGCGCTCGCGGGCCGGATCATTGCTTCCACTCGTTGTCCACGAAGATCGCCCCACGCGCGACCACCCGTTCGCCTGCCTTGAGGCCTTCGCGCACCTGCAGGCGGCCGGCCTGCTCCATCCCGATCTTCACCTTGCGGCGACGGAAGACCATCGGCTCCTGCTCGACCCAGACGGCGGCGACTTCGCCGTCCCAGATCACGGCCTCGACCGGAACTCCCGGCGAGGGCTCGCCGGCGCCGGTCGTGATCTTGAAGGTAGCGAACATCTCGGCCCTCAGCGCGCCGTCAGGGTTGGGGATTTCCGAGCGCACGACCACGCGCCGGGTCGAGGCGTCCGAGGCCGCACCGATGGCAGTGATGCGCGCCTTGAAGACGCGGTAGGGGAGGGCGAGAACGCTGACCTCGATCTCCTGGCCGACGCGAACGAGCGGGATGTCGGTCTCGGGCACGTTGGCCTTGAGCCACATGGTGGAGAGATTGGAGATGGAGTAGAGCGATTCGCCGGCATCGCTGCGCACATACTGGCCGGGGCCGACCTTTCTGGCGATGACCGTGCCATCGATCGGCGCGTTGACCGTGATCAGGGGATTGACGACGCGCTCGCGCTCGACCCGCTGCACTTCGGCCTCGTCGCGTCCGACGATGACGCGCAGGCGATTGCGGGCTGCGGCCAAGGTTCCCTCCGCGGTCCGGAAGTCGGATTCGGCGGCCGCGTGATCGTTCCTCGCCTGATCGACTTCGCGTTGCGAGGTCGCCTTGTCGGCGAGCAGGCTCGTCTGGCGGTCGAGCACCCGCTTGGCGAGCGCGAGTTGGGCTCTGGCCTTTTCCAGCCCGTGCACCGCTGCGATCAGGTCGGTCTGCGCCTGCACCACTTCGGGGCTGTCGATCTCGAACAGCGCCTCGCCGCGCTTGACCTCGTCGCCGAGCTTGCCGATCAGCCGGGTCACCCGCCCGGAGAACGGCGTCAGCACGACCGTGCTGGCGTCCTCGTTGAAGGCGATCTGGCCGATCGCGGGCTTGAGGGGGCGAAACGAATAGAGCTCGACCTTCACGATGCCGAGCTGATGCATCTGGTCGGGCGTCACCCGAACGGTGTCATCGCCGCCGGGCTCTTTTGCCGCCGCGACCGATGCGACCTGCGCGCACGCGAGTTGCAGCGCCGCGAGTAGAAGCGCCGTCAGCGCAATGGTCTTCGACGCGCCACCCCCGGATTTGGGCGCGCGGGACGCGGCACGCGACGTGACTGCGGCCGCTGCACCGCCCGGCATGGATGTCATTGGAGCGTTTCCTGTTCGGGCTCGGCATGGCCCTTCTTGTTCCACCAGCCGCCGCCGAGCGCCTGGAAGAGTGCGACCGTATCGGCGAGCCGCGCGGCCTCGGCCTGCACGCGCGCGAGCGAGGTCTGCAGAAAGGCCTGCTGGGCGTTGAGCAGGATCGGCGTGCTGACCTGCCCTTGCTCGACCTGCCGGCGGACGAGATCGATGCTGCGGGAGGCGGATTGCTCGGCCGCGATCGCCGCGCTCACCGCGCGGGCGTCAGCCTGCAGCGCGCGCAGCGTGTCGGCGACGTTCTGGAACGCGACCAGCACGGTTTGGCGATACTGGGCCGCGGCTTGGATGGTCGCGGCTTCCGCCGCTCTTTGCTTGTTCTCGAGCGTGCCGGCGTCGAATACCGTTTGCACGGCGTTGCCCGCGATCATCCAGAATCCGGTTCCAGGCGAGAACAGCTTTGCAAGGGCAAGGGCGCTGCTGCCGGCATTCCCGCTGAGCGTGATCTGCGGCAGCCGGTTGGCGATCGCGGTGCCGATCTGGGCATTCGCTGCATGCAGGCTCGACTCCGCGGCCCGAATGTCGGGACGCTGGCGCACGAGGTCGGCGGGCAGGGTCAGCGGCAGCCTCCGCGGCAAATGGAACGATCCGAGCTGGAAGGTCGTGGCAAGGTTCTCGCTCGGGAAACGCCCGGTGAGGACGGCGAGCAGGTCGCGCTGCTGGGCGAGCTGCTTGTCGAGCGGAGGCAGGAGAAGTTTGACCTGGGCGAGCGCCGTCTCCTGCGCGACCACATCGGGCAGCGCGATCTGTCCCTGGTTATACTGCCGCTGCAGGATCTCCAAGAGCTGCATCGAGATCGCGATCAGCCGGCGGGTCGCGGCGATCTGGCCGCGCAGCGACGCTTCCTGGATGGCGGCGAGCGCAATATTGGAGGCCAACGTGATGTAGACGGCCTCGCGCTGGAAGGCCTGGCCTTCCGCCTGCGCCTCCGCGCTCTCGACCTGGCGGCGGACGCCGCCGAAAACGTCGGCCACGTAGGTGATGGTCACCTGCGCGGTAAAAAGATTGAAGGTGTCCGCGCCCGTCGCGGCGGTGGGTGTGACGCTTCCGGTCGCCTGTTTCTGTCGCGTCGGGTTGAAATTTGCCGTCACCGTCGGAAACAGCGCGCCACGCTGCGCCAGCGCGTTGGCTTGTGCGACCAGCACCGCCGCCTCCGCCGCTTCCAGCTCGGCATTGTGGGCGATTCCTTGCTCGATGAGCTCGTTCAGGTGTCGGGAGCGGAACAGTTCCCACCACTCGCCCGGGATGTCGGTGCCCTGGGCCAAGCGCTGACCGGGAGCACCAGTCCCGCCGGCAACGTCGGGGGTGCGGTCGTTCGAAAGATAGCCGGTCACGCCCGGCGGAGCCGGGGTCAGGAAATTGGGTCCTACGGCGCAACCTGTCAGCATCACGGCGACGAACGGCGTCCCCCAGAGACAACGCGGCCAGCGCGAGCACCAATATTGACGCAACGCAAATCCGGCAAAGGCCAGTGCGCGTCGCCCAATGGCAAACTCGACAAGCACGAACACCCTGTCACGCCGAAACTAAAACGGGGTTAGCGCCTTATCGTTGCCATTCCTTTTGCCTGTTGGCGAGCGCTAAATTGATCATAAGCCTCTGAGCAACCGACGTGCCACTTGCGGGCCAGGCCCCTGAAAATATCTCCAAGTAATTCAATATGTTAGCGCTCGTAGCGGGAGAACGATCTAGCGGATGGGCGATTTTCCGCCGATCGATCCGGAAGCATCGGCAGTATTCGGCCGAACGGCGTCGCCGAAGCGCCGGCGATCGAGCCCGAAGCGGGCCATTTTTTCGCTCAGCGTGCGGCGCGGAATATCGAGCCGGTCCATGACCGCGCTGATCCTGCCGCCCGTCTCCACCAGGCAGCGCTCGATGAGCGCGCGCTCGAAAGCATCGACCTGCTGCGCCAGCGACAGGCCCTCGCCCTCCGCGGCCGGCGGCTGCGGTAGCAGCGGCTCGGGCAAGCCGAGGGCATAGCGCTCGGCGGCGTTGCGCAGCTCGCGCACATTGCCTGGCCAGCCGTGCGCCATCAGCATGTTCATGGTCGCGACCGGCACCGGAAGGAGCTCGCGCTCATGGGCGGCCGCGGCCGAGGTGGCGAAGAAGTCGAACAGCAGGGGGATGTCCTCCACCCGTTGCCGCAGCGGCGGAACGACCAGCTCGACCACCGAGAGCCGGTAATAGAGGTCGAGCCGGAAACGGCCTTCGGCGCTCGCCGTCCGCAGATCGTTCTTGCTGGCGGCGATCGCCCGCAGGTCCACTGGAATGCTGCGGTTCGAACCGAGGCGTTCGATGACGCGCTCCTGCAGGGCGCGCAGCAGCTTCGTTTGGGTGGCGAGCGGCATGCTGTCGATCTCGTCGAGGAACAGCGTTCCCCCGCTCGCGTGTTCGAGCTTGCCGGCCCGCGCCTTCGACGCGCTCGTGAACGCGCCCGCCTCGTGCCCGAAGAACTCGCTCTCGACCATCGTGTCGGGGACGGCCGCGCAATTGATGGCGACATAATTGGCCTTGTGCCGGCGTCCGTGGTCGTGGAGGCAGCGCGCGACCAGGTCCTTGCCTACGCCGGTCTCGCCATAGAGGATGACGCTGACATCGGTGCTGGCAAGCTCGGCGACAGCGCCGCGGAGCGCCACGGCTGCCTTCGATGTCCCGAGGATGCGGGAGCTCAGCGTCTGCTCGTTGACGACCCGGCGCAAACGCCGGTTCTCGACCACGAGCTGGCGCTTTTCGCTGGCGCGCCGGACCACGTCGAGAAAGCGCTCGGGTGCGAACGGCTTCTCGATGAAGTCATAGGCGCCAAGCCGCATCGCGTCGACGGCAGTCTCGACATCGCCGTGACCCGTGATGACGACCACGGGAAGCTCGGGATCGATCTCATGCGAGCGCCGCAGCAGCTCCATCCCATCGATCCCTTCCATCTTCAGGTCGGTGACCAGGATGCCTGCGAAATCCATGCTCAACGTATCGAGCGCCGTCGATGCCTTGGCGTGGACGAGCGTCTCGAACCCCGCCAGGCCGAGCCATTGCGTGACCGCCTGACGCATCGGCGCCTCGTCGTCGACGAACAGGATCGGGCCGTAGTCAGGCATGGACCGCCGTCTCGACCTCGACGGCCTCCCTCAGGTGGCGCGGCAGCTCGACCGTCAGTTCCGCTCCGCCTTCGGGCCGGTTGACGGCGCGGATCTGGCCGCCGAAATCCTGAACGATGCCGTAGGAGATCGACAGCCCCAGTCCCAATCCCTTGCCCACCGGCTTGGTGGTGAAAAACGGGTCGAAGATGCGGTTGATCTGCTGGGGCGCAATGCCATGCCCATTGTCGGCAACGCCGATGGAAACGGTCGCGGCGGAGGCACGAACCAGAATCCGGATCCACGGCTCGCTCGAGTCCACGACGGCATCGAGCGCATTGCGCACGAGGTTGAGCACCACCTGCTCGAGCTGGACCGCATAGCCCATGACCCAGAGGCCGGGCGCGACCTCCTTCTCGATCCGAACGCCGGCGGCCCTGATCTGGCTTTCGAGCAGGAACAGCGCCCGCTCGACCGCCCGCTCGACCAGAACCGGCTCGGGATGGCCGGGCTCGCTCTTGCGCGCAAAGGTCTTGAGATGGCCGGTGATGCTCGCCATCCGCTCGGCCAGGTCGGTGATGAGGTCGAGATTGCGCACCACCTGACCCGCTTCGCCGCGCCGCGCGAAGATTTTCGTGCTCGCCATGAAGGTGCGGATCGCCGCCAGCGGCTGATTGATCTCGTGCGCGATCGCGGCCGACATCTGTCCGAGCGCCGCGAGCTTGCCGGCCTGCACCAGCTCGTTCTGCGTCGCCCGCAGCCGCGCCTCGGTGCGGCGGTGCTCCTCGATCTCGGTCTGCAGCGAGGCGTTCGATTGGCTGAGCTCGCTGGTGCGTTCCGCCACCTGGCGCTGCAGCTCCGCCCCCCATTTGCTCGCCGCCAGGAATGCCCGCTGCCGCTGCACCACGTAAAGCCCGAGGATGATGAGCAAAGCGGAAATGCTGCCGCCGATGATGCCGCCGTCGCGCTGGTCTTCATCGACCGAGGTGAGGCCGGCGAGACGGTGAATGGTCCAGCCATATTCGGGGAGCGAGATCGCCTGGCTCAGATAGACGGCGGGCCCGCCCGGCGAGTGGATCCGGACCACCAGATCGGATCCTCGGCGCTCGAGGATCTGGCCGTCGATGTCTTCAACCGGTGCGCCCTGATAACGGTCGGTCGGATTGCGCTGGGGACGCCCGGGCGATGCAAACAGGCCGAGACCGCGATACCTATAGGCGGGATTGCTGGTCAGGAAGACGACGCCATCCGCGTCGGTCACGATGACATGCTCCTCCGCCTTCTCCCATTGCGCCTCCAGCGCGTCGAACTCGATGCGGACCACGGCGACGCCCAGAAGCGAGGGATTGCGGATCGCCTGGGCGAGGTAGTAGCGGACCCGGTTCGCGGTCGGCTCGATGCCGAGGAAGCTGCTCTGGTCCGACGCCACCGCCTGCACGAAGTAGGGCCGGTCGGCGAGGCTGCGTCCCACCAGCGTGCCAGGCCTGTTCCAGTCGTCGCTGGCGACGACGGTGCCGTCGGGCCCGATCACGAACATGGCGCCGGTGTCCGCTTCGTGGCTGAGCCGCGCGAGCTTGCGGTTGAGCCGGTCGATGAGGGAGCTGCGGCGGCCGGGATCGTCGAGGGCTTCGAGCGCGCCGCGCACATCGGCGTCGAGCGAAAGGACGATCGGCAGGTGATCCTGGCGGTTGACCTCGGCCCTGATCGCGTTCGCGATGAGCTGCAGGCGCGGCTCGTTCACCGCCTGCAGCGACTTCAGGCCGTTCTCCCGCCAGACGTGTTGCGACGCGAATGCCGAAATGCCAATCACGCCGATGGCGCAGGCGAACAAGCCGAGCTGTTTGAGCTGACTTTGCAGCATCTGTTCGCAGCCTTGTCATGTTTCGGCTGCAGACTCCTTTGCGCCCGGTTTATGGCAGGAAACCGTCCGCTGGCTCAAGCTCGCCGGCCGTTCCGCCGAAAATGGCGGGGCGCCAACTCCGCAAGCATCGGGCCAGGGACAGCACCTGTGACCTCCGCCGGTCTCCGCGAGCAAGGCACGCTAAGTCCGACCCGCCGCCAGTTCCGCCAGCCTCCAGTGCGGTGTCCCAAGCCAAATGCCTCAGGTCCCAAAAGTTACTTGCAAATAATTCTCAATTGCATCAGATTTGTGAATATGTCAAGCGGTTGGATGGCAGTTGATCGTGCCTCGCATCTCGTCGCCCTTGCTGGTCGCCGTGTTCGCACTGAGTGCTGCGGGCGCGACGGAATGCATTGGCGTCGCCATGGCGGCCGACGGCAGAGTCGATCCCGCGCCTGTCCGAGGTTCAATGCATCCGCCCGCTTACGACTGGACTGGATTCTACGGCGGCGCACATTTTGGCTATGCCGGCGGACGTTCTGATTGGACCGCAAACGGAACCGGCGTGCCGGTGCCGCCATCGACCGGCTCGCTCGATTTCTTCCATGGCTTCGACCCATTCAAGGGGACCGGAAGCTTCTTTGGCGGATTGCAGGCCGGCTATAACCACCTGTTTCCGTCGCGCCTCATGCTCGGGGCCGAGGCCGACGTCTCGTTCCCGAATACGATCGTCGGCCGCCAGACGATTGTCTCGCCTTCGGTCGGCCAGGCGAGCTATGCCGAGACGGTTGAGATGTTGGGCACGGTGCGCGCTCGCATCGGCTACGCGTTCAACCACTGGCTGGTCTACGCGACAGGTGGCTTCGCCTGGGCCTATGACCAATTCACCCGGACGCAGGTCCTCGGCATGCCGGTGGGCGGCACTGCGACTGAAGGCACGACCGAATCGTTACTGAAGCTGCGCATGGGTTGGGCCGCCGGCGCCGGCATCGAGGTGCCCGTCGCGCCGAGCTGGACCGCCAGGGTGGAGTATCTGTTCACCGGTTTCGGCACCCATGGCGTCGTATTTCCGGCCGGGGCACAACGCTTCGATCCCGACCTTGCCATGCACACAGTCCGGCTCGGGATGAACTACCGGTTCGATCTCTCCAAACCGGACGGTTTCACGCTGCCATCCGCGCCGGAAACGGACATTTGGGCCTTCCACGGGCAAACCACTTACGTCAGCCAATATGCCTTTCCGTTCCGCGCGCCCTATCGTGGCCCGCACAGTCTCGCTTCAAATGCCGGGCGCGAGACCTGGGATGTGACGCTCTACGCGGGATTAAGACTATGGGAAGGCGCCGAACTCTGGATCAACCCGGAGATCGACCAGGGCTTCGGGCTCAGCGAAACGCACGGTATCGCCGGCTTCCCCAATGGAAACGCTTATAAGGTTGGCGCCACGGTCCCCTATCTGCGCCTGCCACGCGCATTCATCCGCCAGACCTTCGAGCTTGGCGGCGAGATCGAGAAGGTCGAGTCCAACCTCAACCAGTTTGCCGGGTCGCGATCTTCCAATCGGGTGGTTGTCACACTTGGGAAATTCGCAGTTTGGGACTGGTTTGATGCGAACAAATATGCGCACGAACCCCGGAGCGATTTTCTGAATTGGGCGCTCATCGATACCGGGACGTTCGACTACGCCGCCGACGCATGGGGCTACACCTACGGTGCCGCGGTGGAGTGGTATCAAGGCCCCTGGACATTGCGCGGGTGCTTCTGCGATCTCTCGATTGTTCCCAACGATCCAAAGCTCGACCCAACTTTTAAACAGTTTCAGTGGATCGGTGAAATCGAGCACCGCCACGAGCTGTGGGGGCAACCCGGCAAAATCATTGCCACCGGATTCTTGAGCCGTGGACGAATGGGCCGCTATGATGATGCGCTCAACTTGGCCCAGTTGACGGCAGACACACCCAACACCGCGCTGGTGCGCCGTTACGCCAGCCGAAGCGGCATCGGGATAATCTTGGAGCAACAGGTCTCACCGGACTTTGGCGTGTTCGCTCGCGCGGGCTTGGCCGGCGGCAATGTCGAACCCTACGAATTCACCGACATCGACAGGACAGTGGCGACCGGGCTCTCGCTCTCCGGCAAACCGTGGGGCCGGCCCAACGATACTTTTGGTCTTGCGGGCATCGTCAACGGCATCTCTGGCGCGCATGCAGCGTATCTTAGCGCAGGAGGCCTCGGCATCCTGGTCGGCGACGGAAGATTGGCGAACCTGGGCTCGGAGAGGATCATTGAGGCCTTATACAGTTTTCCGGTGGGCTCCTGGCTGGCAACGGTGGACTACCAGTACATCGTGAACCCGGCTTACAACCGCGACCGCGGTCCGGTCTCGGTGATTGGAATGCGATTGCACGCGCAGTTTTGACCGATGCAATTCCGTAAGGTCCACCGAAAAAGAGTACCAGGCGACCTGTCTGAGCCGACCGCACCATCTGTTCACGGCCCCGTCATGTTTCGGCTGCAGGAAACCGTCCCTTGGCCGAAGACCGGTGCCTCTCATAAAAGACAGAACGTTGATCGTGCCGAACATCCAACCCTGTCAGGCGCGGGATTGACCGGGCTCACGATGGTTGTCCCCACTCGATCCTTGTTCGCGCATTGACAGCCCTC
>WNGL01007106.1_pt1 | contig 13493 bp, 13 predicted proteins | sample 5400591 | NCBI WGS metagenome assembly WNGL01 (sample SAMN13153377, study PRJNA577476) | soil metagenome | isolation source: 80 cm soil or saprolite under Garry oak tree replicate 1 | place: USA:California | collected 2016-06-15
GATAGCTTGAAATACGGATGGAGTGTAGGTCATGAAACGATCTCTGTTAACGAGCGCGGCGGCCATGATCTTGGCGGTCGCGGCGTTCACGACTGCAAACGCACAGGGTCAAGGTGTCCCGCCCGGCCATGGCGGAGGCAGCGCGTCGGCCGCTCGCGGCGCTCCTTCCGGCGGAGGCGGCGCAGCCATGCGGGGTGGTGGATTCCAGGGGGGTGGTAGATTCCAAGGTGGAGCCCAGATGGGGGGAGGAAACTTCGGCGCTTTCCGCGGCGCGCCTGGCGGCGGCTTTCGGGGCGAGTTCCGGGGCGCCCCGTTCCGCGAGCAGGGCCCGGCGATCGCCCGCCGTCACTTCCGCGGACCGATCGTGGGGTTCGGTGCGCCGTATTACTCCGATTACGGGTACTCGAACTACGACAACGGCTGCTACGAGCTGCACCGGGTCTGGACTGGGTACGGCTGGCAGTATGTCCGCGAGTGGGTCTGCGATTGATCCCCCCGGCGGGTTTTCCGCGCCGACATTTTCCGTGCCGGCCCCTCGCCAGCAACGCCCCGCGGCGGTAGACTTTTCGGGCTCGTTCTGCTACACGCCGCGCTGAATGACGGTGGGTTGCGCGCCGTTTGGCCGGTTCACCGTCCTGGCAAATCAACCCGATCGATTGGAGAGGAACGACGCGTGCAGGTTCTCGTCCGGGACAATAATGTCGACCAAGCCCTCAAGGCGCTGAAGAAGAAGATGCAGCGCGAGGGCATCTTTCGCGAGATGAAGCTCCGCGGCCATTACGAGAAACCCTCCGAGAAGAAGGCGCGCGAGAAGGCGGAAGCGATCCGCCGGGCACGCAAGCTTGCCCGCAAGCGCATGCAGCGCGAGGGCCTCCTGCCGATGAAACCCAAGCCCCTGACCAACGGCCCGGCACGGGGTCCCCGCCGCGGCTGATCGGCCGGCCATCGTCGCATTGAGAGCGCGGGCCCACGTCGCCCGCGCTGTTTCATTCAAGTCGGCCGCGCATGAATTTCCTCGCGGTCTCGACCGCGCCATAGGCAGCCAGATCTTCATGCCCGCCGAAGGGGAAGCGCACGAACTGCTTGGACGACTTGACCAGGGCATAGAGCCGCTCGCCCGAGGCGATGGGAACCACGCGGTCGCGCTCGCCGTGCAGGATCAGCACCGGCGCGGTGAGCTTCTCGATGCGCAGATCCGAGCGAAACTGATCTTTCATCAGCCAGCGCACCGGCACGAATGGATAGGCCGCGGCGCCGATCTCGACCGCCGACGCGAACGGCGCTTCGAGGATGATCCTTCCGACCGGCCGCTCGGCCGCGAGCGCGACTGCGACCCCGGAGCCGAGCGACTCGCCCCACAGCACGAGCCGCTCGGCCGGATAGCGCGAGCTGGCGAAAGCATAAGCGGCGGCAGCGTCCGCAATCAGCCCCGCTTCGGTCGGCCGTCCGCTCGATCCGCCATAACCGCGATAGCTGAGCGCGACCAAACCAGAGCCGTCGGCCGCCAGCGCGCGGAAGCGGTCGACCCGATAGCGCAAGGCCCCGCCATTGCCGTGGAAATAGAGCACGACCGGCTCATCGCCGCGGGGCGCAAGATGCCAGACGATGACGCGCTCACCATCCGCAGTGTCGAGCACGATGTCTTCGGCCGCCGGCAAGCCGGCCGCGGCCGGCGAGGTATGAAGCCGCTCCGGGAAATACATCAAGGCGCGCTGCGCGACATACATCAGCCCGACCAGCCCGACATAGGACGCCAGGCCGACGATGAGGAGCCATTTCACGAACGACATGCTTCAAACGAGCGCCGCAAGATTCAGTAGCGCCGCTCTCGGCCGCGGTCCGGACGCCTCTGATTCTGCTGGGCTCGGCGCGCCCACTCGATCGCCGGATTCTCGATGCACCAGCCGCCGGGCCCGCCGGTGGCGCGGCACTGCTCGTAGGTATGGAAGTTGCAAATCGGGTCGCCACCGCTGAATATGCTCGGCTGGATGCACCAGGGCCGCGGCGCCGCGCTTGCCGGCTGCTGGCCGGCTGCCGAGGCCGCGATCAGGGTGGCAAGTCCGATGAAGACGATACGCATGGCGCTATCCTCCTGTTGTCGCCCGACTCTCCAACGATGACCGACCGGTTTTATTTCCCGTCATATCGGTGCTGTCGGACGAATTTACGACGGTCGGGATTGCTCCCGCCTCCCGCTCGAGCGCATTGACCCACCGGCGATGATGCCACAAGCTGGCCAGCAAAAGGCGGCGGCGCGAAGGATGCGAGGAGAGTGGTGGCAGGCGGCGCTTCGAAGTCCGGTCTAGTTCGCATGGCTTGCAGCGTCGCGGCCGGGCGGCTCGTGGCGCTGGCGGCGGTCGCGGCGATGGGCGGTCTTTTCGGCCTCCCGTCCGCGGCGCAGACCAGCGCCGTGGTCAAGGTCGCCTCCGCCGGCATCGTCAGCGACATCGGGTTCTTCCTCGCCCACAAGAAGGGCTATTTTCGCGCCGAAGGGCTCACGGTGGAGCTCACCCAGCTCGCCAACTCCCCGCAGATGATCGGACCGCTCGGCCGCGGCCAGCTCGATGTCGGCGCCGGCACGGTGGCGGTCGGCCTCTACAACGCGGTCGAGCGCGACATCGCGCTGCGCGCTGTCGCCGACAAGGGCTCGATGCGGCCCGGCTATGGCTTCACTGGCCTGCTCGTGCGCAAGGACCTCGTCGACAGCGGGCGTTTCAAGGGCTTCAAGGACCTCAAAGGCATGAAGATCGCGGTCGGCACCTTTGGCAGCGCCAACTCGTCGGCGGTCAACGAGGCGCTCAAGCGCGGCGGCCTCACCTGGGACGACGCCACCATGGTCGAGCTCGCCTTCCCGCAGCATCTCGCCGCCCACGCCAACAAGGCGATCGACGCCAGCATGACCAACGAGCCGACCGCCACCCAGGCGGTGAAGAACGGCATCGCGGTGCGCATCGCCGGCAACGACGAAATCTACCCCAATCAGCAGACCGCGGTGGTGCTCTATTCCGAGCTGTTCATGCGCGAGCGGGCAGAGGTCGCGCTGAAATTCATGCGCGCCTACATCAAGGCGGTGCGCGAGTACAACGACGCGCTCGAAGGCGGGAAGCTTGCCGGCCCGAACGCCGAGGAGGTGATCTCGATCCTCACCGAATACACCTTCATCAAGGATCCCAAGGTGCATCGCGAGGTGACGCCCGCGGCCATCGATCCTGACGGCCGCATGAGCCTCGACGGGCTGCGCAACGATCTCAAGTTTTTCAAGGAACGGCGGCTCCTGCAGGACTCGAGCATGACAGTCGAGCGCATCGTCGATACTTCGGTCGTGGACAAGGCCGTTGCCGAGCTTGGCCCCTATCGGCCGCACGGCAAGTGAGAGAAGCGAGGACGGCGCCGCGGCTCGCGCTGCGATTCAAAAACGAGGGAGCGATCGCGGCTAGTAGCGCCTCTCGCCCGGTTTGCGCCGCGACGCCTGCGGGATGCGGCCCTGTTCAAGCGCCCGCCAGGCGAGCGCCGGGTTCTCCGTGCAAGTGCCCACGTTCCCCTTGGCGCTCTCGTAACATTGTTGATAGCTCTGGTAATTACACATCAAGCCGCCGCCGCGCAGGCTGACCCGCAGGCACCAGGGGCGGATTTCGGCGCTCGCCGGCGCATCGGCCGCCACTATTGCGACCAGGCCGCCAAGGGCGATCAAGGCATGACGCATGTGAGCCTCCTGAGATTGCCACTCGAAGGCATAAACAATTGCCGAACCGGTTCTGTTTCGAAGGTGTGAAAATAAATCGGTCACCAAAGGCCGCCATGGGCCGGCACGCTGAACAAGGCGGAATTCGATCAGCTGTCGGCCTCGATCCGCCCAATGCCTGCGAAAAGGAAGCGCCGCCAGCTATCGGATTGGCACTTCCTTCCAACCACAGAGAAAGTTCCGAGCCGTGGCGATTGCAGCCATTTCAACATGACGGTCGGCCAACAGTTTCTAATCGATCACCTCCTCGGCGCGGGCCAGCAGGTCGGTCTGACACAGACTCAAAACCTAAGGCCGCCCCAAACGATTGAGGCGGCTTGAAACAATCAAGCTCCTTAGCGGGCTTTATCGTACAAAGTCACTTTTCCCCTCTGAGCCGTTGCCGTGTTTAACCCATCACCAGAGTGAACCAATGCTGCCGCAATCAGAGCAAAAATTGCCATTGCGCCAACGACCGTATTCGCTATCAGCCACCTTTGGAATGTACCACGGTCCTCGGAATTCAAACGCCGATACTCCTCCGTTATTTTCCCGCGAGTCATGTCATTCCCCTTGCTCTGACCGTTGTCATGAAAGCTTCTTCTGTCTGTTACCCGCAGTTCAAAACGCCCTGCTCGGTATCCGTTCTGCGATATTTCCGAACATCAGCCGCGAGCCATCTAGGACCTCACAAACGAGATCTTCTGGACGTGATCAGCCTGTCAGAAAGTCGGTGCATCGAAGTTATCGACGAGCAGGCCAAATCGGACGATGAGTTGGAGCAAGACGAATCCGACGCCGAAGGTGATTAGGAAGGCCGTCAATAACTGCAGGCCGAATTCGGCGCGGTTCATTACCATCGCGTTCGAGACATTTGGCATGGCTTTCAGTCCTTTTTTGTGGATCATCAAGCTGTCGAAAATGGCCTCAGATCAATCGCCGCCGGGAAAGACGAGTGACATGTCGTGGAATTTCTGCACCGGAAGGTTCTTGATATCCTGGTGTATCTGAGAGATATCCACGCTCATACTTTTGATGGAGCGCGTGTCCGCTTCAGCAGTCGGACCACCGAAGAAGGTCAGCTTCACGCCGAAGCCGACTAGGATAACTGCGACGACCGCGACAACGTGATGCACGCGCATAATAGCTCCTTCGGTTGGCAAAGTTTGCGGCCTCGAAGCGTTTCTGCCTGCTCGACCGGCGTTGGAGCCTGTCACCGTAGGTCTCAGCGTCAGCAGCGCGTTACTGCTGCGTTAAATCTTGTGGCTGTGCTGTGAAAAATGCAGAATCCGCTGCCCAGAAAGGGCGCCGATACGTGAATCGCGCAGGAGCAGGGATCAGAGACGTGCCGCTTCCGAAATTCAGGCTTTCGCTGCTGGCCCGCTTCGAACTAACCGGGCCGGGCGGACCCGTCGACCTGCCCAATAAGAAGCTTGCCGGCCTGCTGGCATACCTGGCCTGCACTGCTCCCGTGCCGCAGCCGCGAGAGAAGCTGACAACCCTGTTCTGGGGCTCACACTTCGATACCCAGGCGCGGCAGAACCTGCGCCAGGCCCTTTTCCGGCTGCGCCGGGTGCTGGGCCAAGATGCCCTGATCGGCGACGGCGAAGACATCTCGCTCGCGCCGGGTGTAGTCGATTGCGATGCGGCACGGCTCGAGGCGCTGATCCGGGAAGGCAGCCGGGCGTCACTCGCCGAAGCGGTCGACCTTTACAAAGCGCGCCTCCTGGCCGATGTGGCCATTACGGAAGAGGCTTGGACCGATTGGGTGGCAGGCGAGCGGCAGCGGCTAGAGGGATTGGCGCTCGATGCCATGGTCAGGTCCGGGGGGATTGAATTGGCCCTGAGTCACGCGGATAAAGCGCTCGAAATGGCCCATCGTGCGCTGACGATCAATAATCTTCGCGAGGACGCCCATCGGCTGATCTTACGGGCGCTGGCCGCCGCGGGCCGCAGGGCCGAGGCGCTCAAGCACTACCAGGACCTCGTCGCGATGCTCAAGCGCGAGCTGAACACGGAGCCGGATGCGGCGACCAAGTCGCTCGTCGCCGAGCTTGGCAGCGCACAGCCCCCGACTAGATCGCCGGCTGTCGGGGAGATCGCCAAGCCCGACCATCCGTCGATTATGGTGCCGCCCTTTGCCGATACGCGGGGGAACCCCGACCGCGAGGTAATCGCCGAGAGCCCGTTAGCGGCGGGCGATGAAGCATCGGTTCGAATGAAAGTTCTTGTTGTCGACGATCACGCATTAATTCGCGACGCGGCGCACGCTGTCCTAAAACAACTGAAGCGCAAGACGGTCGTGTTCGAAGCTTCGAACAGTCGTCAGGCAATCCTAATAGTCGAGAAGCACCCCGACCTCAGCCTTATTCTTCTTGATATCAATCTACCTGATCGCGACGGCTTCTCTGTCCTCGGCGAACTGCGTGACCGCTACCCGACCATTGCGATCATCATTCTGTCGGCTTCGAATGATCAAGACGAAGTCCAACGCGCTTTCAGCCTAGGCGCTCTGGGTTTCATCCCAAAAACGACGGGACGTGAGGTCATGCTCAACGCCATTGAGTTGGTTCTCTCCGGCGGTCTTTACATTCCTTCGGAAGTTCTGGAGGCGAGTAACCGACGTCTCCTCGACTAACGAGCCAACTGTCGAAACGTAGATTTCATAGCTGTTTCGGCTCGACCGATCGACAGATTGAGGTGCTTTGCCCAATGAAACACGAGGCGCATTTTTCCCTAACTTCTTCATTTACTGCGCGATCCGCTCGATTGCTGGTTTCCACAATATCTGCTGGTCGCGAATGAACGCTATCACCTCGTTAGGCGACATCGGGCGGGCAAACGATCCACGGACGGCAAGCAGCTCCCTGACGTCGGCCATTTCGAGCGCTGCGCGCAGGGCTTCGCTCGCCTTGGCGATGATCGGCTCTGGCGTACCGTTCGGTGTCAACACTACATTCCAGCCGGTGGCGATTAGATCGGGAACCGTTTCGGCGATGGTTGGCAGGTCCGGGACACTGGGCAGACGCCGCGCCGTGCCGACGGCGAGCGGCACGAGATTGCCTGATTGAAACGCTGGCTCCAAGCCGGTGTAGCCTTCGAGCATGATTGGAATGCGACCGGCATAGACATCAGCGATCGCCTGGGTGGAGTTGCCACTGTAGGGGATCATCTGCAGTTTGATACCGGTGCGTAGTTGCAATAGCTCGCCGGCCAGATGCGTGAATCGGCCGACGCCGGTCACGGCATAGGAGAGCTCGCCGGGCTTTTTTCTTGCGAGATCGATCAACTCCTGCAGGGTCTTGACTCCGAGCTTCGGCGACACAGCGATTGCCAGCGGCTGGTCGAACGTAAAGCCGACTGGCGCGAAGTCGCGCGGCACCATCAGCGGCAGGTTTGGCGCCTTCCCCGGCACGGCGAGGAATACGGAGATAGCCGGCGCGTAGAGCGTATAACCGTCAGGCGCGGCCTGCGACGCGACCGTCGTCGATATCGAGCCGGCGGCACCGGGCAGATTCACGATCACGACCTGCTGCTTCCAGTAGCGGGTCATCCCACCGGCGATGATGCGCAGAGCGGTGTCGACGCCGCCGCCTGGCCCGGAGTCGGAAATGAGCCGTACCGAGTTATTTGGATAATCCGTTTGTGCCGACGCCGAATCCGTTGCCACCATGGCAAGCAGGAGCAGGCCCGCCATCCTGATACACTGTCGTTGCATATTTTCCTCTGTCGTGCAGGCCTGCATGCCTGCGATGATTCAGCCCAATTCCCGGCGCGTTCACTTCTTCTCGCTGATGCCAAGCTCGTTGGAAGCGGCCGCGAGCCTCGCACGGTGCTGATCGATCGACTTGGCGAACTCGTCCGGCCCGCCAGGGTTGGTGGTGTCTGTCCTATCGTCATGATCCTTAAAGAGCTGGTGCATGACGGCGCGGAGCCGCATTGGGTCTACGGGCTTGTGTAGCAAAATGTAGCCTTTATCCTTAGCGTCCCGCAATCGTTCAGGTGCCGTATCGCCGCTGATAAGAATAGTTGGAATCGATCTGCCGAACGCGGCATCAATCCGTTCAATTGCTTCGATCCCGGTCCTTCCGTTCGCAAGATGATAATCCGAGATTATGAGATCGGGGCGTTGTTCGCGCTCGGTAAGCTGGATCAATGCGCCTTCGTCGGAAGCGGCGGTAATGACGGAGTATCCCCATTTGCCAAGCAATCCACTCGTTCCCTCCAGCACAATTGGAGCGTCGTCAATAACAAGAATGACCTTGCCTTCGATCGCGAAGGCAGCGGGGTGACGGGAGTGGACGGTTTCGCCTGACGTGACGCCTTCGTGGGCTATCGGAACCAAAATTGTGAATCGCGAACCTCGGCCCACGGTCGACGTTAATTCAATTTCATGGTTGAGAAGCCGGCGAAGCCTGTCGACAATGGCCAAGCCGAGGCCCAGGCCGCCGTACCGGTCTCGTTCTGCAGTGGGAAGTTGAAAGAACTCGCCGAAGATATTCTGCCTGTGACCCTCAGGAATACCGGGACCGCTATCCCATACTTCGATACGCAACATTTCACCGCGCCGGCGACATCCTATGATGATTCCGCCATGCAATGTATAGCGCATGGCATTCGATACTAGATTGAGCAGTATCCGTTCGAGCAGTAGGGCGTCGCTCCGTACCCAAGCATCGCTTCGCACAACGCGCAGACGTAAGCCTTTTTCTCGCGCCGCCTGATCAAATGTCGTCTCAATTTTTTGCAACAGGCGCGCAATCGAGAATTCAACAATTTTTGGTGTAAGGACCCCGGCATCAAGCTTGGAAATATCCAGGAGCGAATTGAACATTTCAGTCATTTCGCTAACTGTTGCATCGACGCGCTCGACCGTCTTTGCCCTTTCCCTTGGTTTGAGTGGCGTGCGCAGCTGAGCAACGAACAGGGTTAGCGCATGTAATGGCTGCCGCAAATCGTGGCTCGCCATGGCAAGAAAGCGGGATTTTGCCGTATTGGCGAGTTCAAGCTGGCGGCTCTTGTTATCGATCTCGGCGAATAGGCTAGCGTTCTGGATCGCGAGCACCGATTGCGCGGCGAAGGTCTTGAGCAAGTCGATGGTGCTGGGCGCAAACTCGCCCGGTACCCGGCGGAGCACGATCAGTGCGCCGACCACCCTGTCGGAACGCAGGAGCGGCACCAGCAGTTGCGCCCGGTAGCCGGCGCGCAGAATGATGTCGTTCAGCCGCGTTGCCGCCAACTCGCGCAGATCCGGCGTCTGGCTTGCTTCGTGTGTCTCGGCAAGCAGGCCGACCTCGGCGGAAATCTCGGCATGCATATCGCGCATCCCCGCGATCATCTCCGCGGTCATGCCAAACGTGGCGCTGAGCTGGAATTCTCTCTTTTTTTCATTGAATACATAAATGGCGCCCGCCTCGGTGCTTGAAATCTGCATCGCCGTGGCTGTGATCGTGACGAGCACGGTCTGCAAATCGAGCGTCGAGTTCACCACTTGCAAGACTTCACCGAGCGCGCGCAGCTCCTCGACCGAGCGCGTAAGTTCCGACGTGCGGGCGCGCAGTTCGCTGAGCAGCCGCGTGTTCTCGATGGCGATGACGGCCTGGGCGGCGAAATTTTGGACCAGCGCGATCTGCTTGTCGGTAAACGGCCGGACTTCCTGCCGGAACATGACGATACTGCCGATCAATTGATCGTCCTTGAGCATCGGCACGCCGAGTGTGGTACGCGCGCCGCTGAGCTTGACTACCATGTCGGGGACGGTTTCAGCGCCGGCGTCGGCGTGGCTCACCTGCTTTGTCCGCAACAGGCGGCCATTCGTGGTATTCGGGTCCGGCCGGAAGGGTCCGCGTTTGCTGAGGAACTCGCCAAATGCTGGCATCAGGCCAAGCGTAGCCGCTGGGTTGAACATACCGTGTTCATGGAGGAACAGTACCCCTTCCTTCGCCTCGCAAATTCTGACTGCGTTTTCCAGCATCGCCCGGAACACCGGCTGCAACTCGCCCAGCGAGCTTGAGATGATCCGCAAGACTTCGGAAGTCGCCGTGTGCTGCTCCAAGGCCTCCTTTTCAGTGCCGGCACGTAGCGCTACCTCGTCCCGCAATGCTTGATTGGCGGCAGCAAGCTCCGCGGTGCGCATTTCCACCCGGTGATCCAATTCCGTCTGCGTTCGACGCAGATTTTCCTCGCTCGCTTTTCGCATCGCGACATCGGCACTCAGTGCCAAGCTTGGAACGCTGACGCTGATCAAGAACACAAGCACCAAAAGAAGTGAGTCGTTGAGGCTAGCGGCGGCGAATAGTCCGGCGCCCGAAAACGTTCCCCAAATCGAAAAGCCGGCAAGGATAAGCGATGCAACCGCCGTGTCGCGAGGACCGCGGCGCAATGCCGCCCACAACAGCGGAGAGACGGCAAGAAAGCTCAATGCGCCTGGGGTAGCGATCATATGAAGGTAAGGGCTGAAAGCGATAAATCCGACGGCGACAGCCAAGACGATGACACCGGCGGATTTGGTCAACTCGGTGCGACTGAATGCGCGCGCATCAGTCTGCGCCCAAAGGACGACTATCGGCGTCACAACGAGCGCGCCGATCATGTCTCCCAACCACCAGGTGAGCCAGATATTGGTAAAATTGGCCCATTCCGCATAACCCGCGATTGCCAAACTGGTAGTTCCCACAGTGGCACTGATCGGGGTCGCCAACACGACGCAAATGACGGCGAATTTTGCCACTGTATTAGAAGTCAAAAATGTATCGCGTCCGTTGGACCAGACTTTGATCAAGGCCGCGCCTACCAGCGCTTCAAGCGAGTTGCCGGTTGCAATCGAAATCGCGGTGCCGATCGAGGCAGCGGCGGTGACATTGGCAATCATCGCGGCGAGGAATATTGCTGGCCAGGCTCGATATCCCCACAGCACGATCGCAGCGAGGGCAAACCCGGTCGAGGGCCAAATGGTCGAGGCACTGGGATGAATCAAGGCAAGGGCGAGACCGATCTTGGCGAGGACGAAATAGGTCAGCCCGATTCCGATCAGGACGGCAATATAGCTCAGTCCTCGGCGGACGCTTGTCCGCGAGGCAATCGAATGTCGATCCGAAACCGTCGAAGTCATCGTCTGTGTGCCGAGGTCAATCCTATGTATTGCGAAAGCTTAGCACGTCGATCAGCCAACCGCACCCGATTTGGGCCGACTTTGTTGCAGAAGTCGGTTGATGGGAACCCACGCCGAGGCAAATTGAAAGACGCAGACGACGGAAAGGTTGGCCGCTTCCGATTTCCGTCCTCTGTCCTCCGTCGTCCGCCGTCCGCCGTCCGCCGTCCGCATCACAACGCCTTGACGATCTCCTCGGTCATCTTCTTGGCGTCGCCGAACAGCATCATGGTGTTGTCGCGGTAGAACAGCGTGTTGTCGATGCCGGCATAGCCCGAGGAGAGCGAGCGCTTGGAAAACATCACGGTGCCGGCCTTCCAGACTTCGAGCACCGGCATGCCGAAGATCGGCGAGTGCGGGTCTTCCTTCGCCGCCGGATTGGTCACGTCGTTGGCGCCGATGACATAGGCCACGTCGGCCTGGGCGAATTCCGAATTGATGTCCTCGAGCTCGAACACCTCGTCGTAGGGGACATTGGCCTCGGCGAGCAACACGTTCATGTGGCCGGGCATGCGGCCGGCGACCGGGTGGATCGCGTATTTCACCTCGACGCCCTCGTGCTTGAGGCGATCGGCCATCTCGCGCAGCGCATGTTGCGCTTGCGCGACCGCCATGCCGTAGCCGGGCACGATGATCACCTTGCCGGCGTTCTTCATGATGAAGGCGGCATCCTCGGCCGAGCCCTGCTTCACCGGCCGCTGCTCCTTCCCGGCCGCCGGGCCCGCGACCTCGCCGCCGAAGCCGCCGAGGATGACCGAGATGAAGCTGCGGTTCATCCCCTTGCACATGATGTAGGAGAGGATCGCGCCCGAGGACCCGACCAGCGCCCCGGTGATGATCAGCGCGGAATTGCCGAGCGTGAAGCCGATGCCGGCCGCGGCCCAGCCGGAATAGGAGTTGAGCATCGAGATCACGACCGGCATGTCGGCGCCGCCGATCGGGATGATGATGAGGACGCCGAACAGGAACGACGCCAAGGCGAGCAGCCAGAACGCGAGATGGCTTTCGGTGCGCGCGAAGGAGACGATCAGGAGCACGATCGCGATCGCCAGCGCGATATTGATGAGATGGCGCCCGGGCAGGGTGATCGGCGCGCCGCTCATGCGGCCCGAAAGTTTCAGGAAGGCGATCACCGAGCCGGTAAATGTCACCGCGCCGATCGCGACGCCGAGCGACATTTCGACCAGGCTCGCGCCGTGGATCGCGCCGACCGTCCCGATGCCGAAGGCGGCCGGCGCATAGAGCGCGCCGGCCGCAACCAGCACGGCGGCCATGCCGACGAGCGAGTGGAAAGCTGCAACCAGCTCCGGCATCGCGGTCATCGGCACGCGGCGCGCGATCACGGCGCCGGTGCTGCCGCCGACCGCCATGCCGATGACCACCAGCGCCCAGGCACCGATGCCGGCGGGCGGATGCGCGGCGAGCGTGGTGACAATGGCGATCGCCATGCCGATCATCCCGAACAGATTGCCGCGGCGGCTCGTCTCCGGGTTCGAAAGGCCGCGCAGCGCCAGGATGAAAAGGACACCAGCGACGAGATAGAGCAGCGCGGCGACATTGGCGTTCATGGCGCGCTGCCTCTTATTTCTTTTTCTTGTACATCGACAGCATGCGCTGGGTGACCAGGAAACCGCCGAAAATATTGACCGAGGCGAAGACGAGGGCGACGAAGCCCAGCACGCGCGCCCAGATCGGGCCGGAATCGCCGGCAAGGAGCGGCACGCCGACGGCAAGGAGCGCGCCGACCACGATCACCGAGGAAATCGCGTTGGTGACCGACATCAATGGCGTGTGCAAAGCGGGTGTCACCGACCACACCACGAAATAGCCGACGAACACCGCCAGCACGAAAATGGAGAGCTGAAATACGAATGGATCGACCGCGCCGTCGGTCACCGCATGCATCGCGCCGCCGCTCGCCGCCGCGATGATGTCGAGCTGCGCGAGGATGACGTCGCCAGCCGCCGAAGCGGCGGTATCGATGCCGATGGGAAGGATCAAGGTCATGCGATCACCATCAAGCCGCGCTCTTGGCGGCAAAGCTCGGATGAATCACGGCGCCATCGCGGGTGAGCGCGGTGGCCTTGACGATCTCGTCGTCCCATTTGACGGCGAGCGCCTTCTCCTTCTTGTCCACCAGGATTTCGAGGAAGGCATAGAGGTTCTTGGCATAGAGGCTCGACGCCGAGGCGGCGATCCGGCCGGGCACATTGAGATGGCCGACGATCTTGACACTATTCACCTCGGCGACCGCGCCGGCCTTGGCCAATTCGCAATTGCCGCCGCGCTCGACCGCGAGGTCGACGATCACCGAGCCGGGCCGCATCGAGGCGACCATCTCCCTGGAGACGAGGCGCGGCGCCGGGCGGCCGGGGATCAGCGCGGTGGTGATGACGATGTCCTGCTTCTTGATGTGCTCGGCGACCAATGCAGCCTGCTTTGCCCGGTAGTCCTTCGACATTTCCTTGGCGTAGCCGCCAGCAGTCTCGGCCTGCTTGAATTCCTCGTCCTCGACCGCGATGAATTTCGCCCCCAGGCTCTCGACCTGCTCCTTCGCCGCCGGCCGCACGTCGGTCGCGGTGACGATGGCGCCGAGCCGGCGCGCGGTCGCGATCGCCTGCA
>WNGL01007488.1_pt1 | contig 13492 bp, 8 predicted proteins | sample 5400591 | NCBI WGS metagenome assembly WNGL01 (sample SAMN13153377, study PRJNA577476) | soil metagenome | isolation source: 80 cm soil or saprolite under Garry oak tree replicate 1 | place: USA:California | collected 2016-06-15
CGCGCCGGCCTGCACGATGACGATGCGGTCCTGTCCGGGGTCGAGGTTGACCAGGTCGACGACGGTGGCTTGCGGGTCGATGCTGGAGACCAGGGCGGCAACCGAGTCGGGCAGGCCGGGGCGCCGCCGGTCCGCGTCGTAGTAGCGGACCCGGGCCTGCTGCAGCCCTCCGTTGTAGATCACCTGAGGGCCGCCCCAGGTCAGCTGGACCATGGCCTCGGTGACAACCGGGTTGCACTGCTGCCACAGGTGGATGTCGGCCTCGGTTACGTCGATGCCGCGGTGGGCCTGCATGCGGGCGAGCCGGTGGCGTACCTGAGCCTGGGCGGCGGCCAGGATCTTTTCCGGGTAGTCCGGGTTGTGGCCGGTGAGGAACGTGAACCAGGGCTCTTCGTGGCCGGCTTCCTCCTTGCTGCGGAAGGAGCGGACGGTGCGCCAGTCGTACCCGGCGGCCTGGCGCAGCTCCTCCAGCCGTCGCCGGTCGGCCGGGTCGCTGCCGTGATGCCACAGAGCCACCGGGACGGAGGCGAGCATCGGGTTGTAGTCGAACCAGCCCCGGTCGCTGTACCGGAACGGGACCAGCAGCGTCGGGGCGGTCACGGCCTCGGCCAGCTGCGGTTGCCACTTGGAGGCCAGCGAGGAGTCCGATTCGGCGTACGCCATCACCTTGCCGTTCTCGATCATCGTGTCCAAGGCGGGACGCAGCAGATCCAGGTAACCGTCATCGCCGGTGGCGGTGGCCGCGGCCAGCGCGGCGACGGCGGCGGCGGAGCCGACGCTGTACCAGCCGTGCGGCCAGGACCAGCCGTAGTGCCCGCCGTACCAGCGCCCGTCGAGGAGGCTGCCGACCACCCCGTCCGGCCCGGTGTTGTCCGGGATGACGCCGTGGTTCGCCGCGGCACGCTCCCTCACCGCCGTGTCCCCCGCGCCCATGCGGGCGGTCATCGGGCCGGTCAGACGCGGGTCCTGGGCTCGGGCGGGCTCGGGTGCGCCGTCGGGCACCAGCCAGTCCAGCGGGAAGCCATAGCAGCGCGCCTCCCGGTCCAGCCAGGGATAGTGCGTGCCGTCGAACAGGCCGGTCCGGCCGGGGTCCGAGCCGTTGTGGGGACGGCGGATGATGCGGTGGGCAGGATCGTAGTTGCCGTGGGCGGGATCGACGTACAGCTCGGCGAACCGCACGGCCTGTTCGGCCCAGCGAGACGGGCTGGCCATGGTCAGGAAGTACAGCGGGAGCAGGCTCTCGCCCTGGTGGAACCAGTCGTAGCCGCGCTCGTATTCATCCTTGAGCATGCCGAGCTCGGTCAGCTGCGCGGTGACCCCCTCCCAGTGCAGCTCGGACTGGGCCAGCAGGTCGTCCGCCCCGCCGAGCAGGTACAGCTGCGGCCAGTTGAAGAACGCCTCGTAGAAGTCGTCGGCACCGTCGCGGGAGGTCAGCGCGTGCCGGTAGGTCAGGCGCCCGTCCGGGCCGGTGAAATCGCGGGCGAAGCGGCGCCAGGCGTGGTCGAGCAGGTCGAACAGCTGCCGCTCGGCCAGCGCCCAGCCGGGCGGCTCGAGCAGCGGCACTGAGGCTGTGATGCTGGCATGCGTCATGGTCACTGCTTCACCGCTCCGCCGAGCATCCCGCGCACCAGCGCCCGTTGCGACAGCAGGAACACGATCGCGACGGGGATGACGGCGAGCAGCGTGGCCAGCGCCAGCTCCGGCCGGAAGATGTTCACCTGCTGACCGCCGCCGCCCTGGGCCGGGTTGAAGGAGGGGGTCGACGACAGCAGGTTCGACAGGCCGACCTGGATCGGGTACTGCGACGAGTCCGCGAGGACGGCATACGGGAGGAAGAAGTTGTTCCAGTCGGTCACGAAGCTGAAGAAGAAGACGAGCGCGACGATGGGCTTGGCCAGCGGCAGCGCGACGCGGCGGAACGTCTGCCACTCGCCGGCGCCGTCCACGCGCGCCGCGTCGAGCAGATCGCGCGGTATCGCGGTCGCGTAGTAGAGGTACGCGAGGTACACCCCGAACGGGAAGAACGAGAACGGCAGGATCACCGAAAGGACGCTCCCGATCAGGTGCATCGCGTTGAGCTCGAGGAAGATCGGGAGCACGAGCGCCGCGGCCGGCATGATCATCACGACGAGCGTCAGCGTCAGCACGGCCCGGCGGCCAGGGAAGTTCCCGAGGGCGAGGCCGTAGCCGGCCGGGATCGCCGTCGCCAGCACCATCGCCGTCGCGCTGAACGCGTACAGCAGCGAGTTGCCGATCCAGAGGCGATAGATGTGGTCGCTGAAGGCGTCGAGGTGGTCCCACGCCAGCGCGACCTGGTGGAAGCTGCCGAACGAGAGCGGGCTGCTGGTGACGAGCGCGCCATCGGCCTTCGTCGGGGCGAGGATCAGCCAGCCGATGGGTATCACGAAGAAGATGGCGAACGCCGCGAGGATCAGCAGCCGGAGGCCGCGCGCCGTAACCCGCATCAGCCCTCCCTCCTGAACAGTCCGGTGCGCGTGACGATCAGCACCGCGGCGAGCAGCCCGATCACGAGCAGGTCGACGGCGATGGCGGCGGCGGCGTTGAAGTCCCCGTACCGGAAGGCCAGCTGGTACGCGAGCTGATTCGACGACCACGTGTCGGGGACGAGGCCGAGGCTCGCCTCGTTCACGAGCTGCGGCTCGATGAAGAGCTGCGTCCCGGTCGCGAAGGACAGGATGATCATGTAGGCGATCCACTTGCGGATCAGCGGCAGCTTTAGCCGGAGTGCGATAGTGAACGGGCCCGCCCCGTCGATGCGCGCGGCCTCCTCGAGTTCGTCCGGGATCGTGTTCAGCGCGCCGTACATGACGACGATCCAGCCGCCGGCGCCGGTCCAGAACGCGATCATCGCGAAGACGAACGGCAGGTGCCCGGGCGCGATCGACTGGACGAACAGCTGCGCCCCCAGCACGTGGCGCAGCAGGAACGAGCCGGGGCTGACGGCCGGATCGAGCATAAAGAGCCAGACCAGGACGGACGCCGCGCCGGCCAGCGCGCCCGGCATGTAGAACAGGAAGCGGAAGGTCGCCGAGACCCGGTTCGCGCGTCCGTGCAGGAGCAGCGCCAGCCCGACGACGAAGACGATGAGCGTCCCGAGCCAGACGCTCGTGTACAAGAGGATGTGCTCGAAGGCGGGGACGAAGCGGTAGTCCCTGAACGTCCGCACGAAGTTGTGGAAGCCGGTCACGCCGCCGTTGTCGTTCGTGACGGCGAGGTCGAGCGCGTAGAGCATCGGCGCGATGCCGAACGCGATCAGGAACGGCAGATACGGCACGATGAACGGCAGGCCCCGCGGTACCCGGGGGCCGCGCGGCCGCGCGGCGCGGAGGCCGCGCGGCTGCGCGGCCTCCGCTTGAGCCGAGGTAAGAGCGGGCGAACTCACCGGGTGACCTGATACCCGGCCGCTTGCGCCGCCTGTCCGAGCGCGCTGCCGAACGCTGGCAGCAGCGAGCTCAGCGACTTGCCGGCGACCAGCGCCGTGACGACGGTGTTGGACCAGACGGGCTGGTCCGGATAGGTGACGAGGTTCCACCCCTTCCAGATCAGCGACGCCGCTGCCTTGAGCGCCGGCGTCGGATCGGCGGCGAAGTAGGGGTTCGTGGCCAGGCTCGCCAGCCATTTGGAGGCGAGGGGCGCGTAGGCCGGGTAACCTGCCCTCGCGTTCGCGCCGGTCGGATTGAAGACCGTGGTGGCCCAGGTGACGAAGTCGGCGGCAGTCGCGAGGTTGTTGGAGTGCCTCGCGATGATCCACGGGCCGCCGCCGACCTGGCCGGTCGTGACCGGTGTCTCGTTCGCCCACTGCAGCGGCATCGCGGCCGTCATCTGCCCGGCCGGGATGTGCAGCGTCGCCTGGAAAACGGCCTGCGCGTACCAGCTCGGTCCCGGCATCATCAGGACCTTGTCGTCCGCGCCGCCGTACTTCTTGGCGAAGTCGGGGGTGAACACGCTCAACGGCGGCACCGTTCCGTCCTTGATCAGCGGGTCGAGCAGGCTGGCCATCTCGGTGCAGTGCGCATCCGCCGTGTTGATGAGGAGCTGGCTACCCTGCAGCTGCTCGAGCGGGCACTGGTTGCCCCAGAAGTAGATCCAGTGGCTGAACGACTCTCCGCTGGTCCCGACGACGTATCCGGGGTGCTGTGTCGCGACCTTCTGGCCGAGCGCCGCCCACTGCTGCCACGTCGTCGGAACCGTGTAGCCGAACTTGTCCATCAGCTTCTTGTTGACCCAGAGGACAACCTGGGCCAGGTTGTCCTGGACGCAATACTGCGTGCCGTTGATCGTGCACTGGGCGGTCGACGGTGCGGGCCACTGGCTGAGCACGCTCTGCTTGATGAGGCCGGTGACCGGCTCGGCGAAGTCAAACGGCTTCTGCGCCATCCAGACCGGGTCATTGACCTGCTCGCTGAAGATCACATCCGGCCAGCCTTTGCCGGTCCGGTTCCACAGCTGGATCTTGGCCTGCAACGTCGTCGCGCCGTTGGCGTCTCCGTCGAAGGAGACGATGTGCACGTGCACGTTCGGATGCGCCTTGGCGTAAGCCTGCGCCGCTGGCAGCCGGACCGAGTCGACCCAGACGGTCAGCGAACCGCCGACCTTACCGGACGCCGAACCGGCGGATGCGCTCGATGTCGATGAGCCGCTGGAGCAGGCCCCGACGGCGACGGCCAGCCCGACCGCGACCAGCGATGTCAGCACGGTCCGTCTCAGCCGACGCGACCAGGGCCACCGCGGCGCGGACCTCTTGAAGGTCCTCAGGGCCATAGCTACCTCCACTACGTGGTTAGTCGCCCTGCCCGCCGTCACGACGGAAGGACAACAGAGCCTGATGAGTACTATCTATCGCGTCGAACGAGGCGCGTAGCGGGATCCCGTCCGCCGACCGGTCGTCCAGTCGGTTGACGAACTTGAGCTGCATGTTTACATGCATAATTAGGGCAGGAGCGGGTAGCTCTCGTCAAGGTCACAAGACCGCCTATTTCGAAAATATCCCGTCCTCGCTGGATGATATGAGACAAAGATTCCGTTTTGTCGGAATCTCGAACCTAAAATAAGTAGTATCTATTTTGTTCATCTTGCCGCACATGGATAAGATCGATACAAGAGCTAGCAGGCGAGGCAACTGTGCGCGTGCCCGGCCACGATGGAAGATGGGACCTGTGGATGGTGTTCCGCTGACAAGCGACCGGGCGGAGGCGCCCTCGGCGGACGACGCCGGGCCCGGAACGTCCGGCGCCTACCGACCCCGCTACGAGCTGGTGGCTGAGGAGATCCTGCAGCTGATCGGCGAGCTCCTCCTGGGTCCCGGCGACCGGATGCCCACGGAGAAGGAACTGGCCGCCCGGCTGGGCACCAGCCGTACCGTGGTCCGCGACGCGGTCAAGATCCTCTCGGCGACCGGCCGGGTCAGCGCCCAGAAGGGACGCGGCCTGTACGTCGCCGATAACGAGAGCATGCTCGGGGCCAGGCAATGGGGCGGGTTCTTCGTCCCCACCAACCTCGACCACATCTTCATGCTGTTCGAGTTCCGGCGCGTCCAGGAGATGCAGGCCAGCAAGCTCGCCGCCAGGCGCGCCAGCCCCTCCGAGCTACGGCTGATCGAAGCCGCCGTGCAGACCTGCCACCACGGCTACACCAGCGGCGACAACGCGGAATTCGACCAGGGCGACGACGACTTCCACCTCGGCGTCGCCGCCGCCTCGCACAACTTCTTCCTCGTCTCCGCCGTCCGCGAGGCCCGCATGCTGCAGCGCCGGGCCAGCGTCATCGGCCTGCGCGGGCTGGGCGGGCACGCCGACGCCGCCGTCGGCGAACACGAGGCGATCTACCGCGCCATCCGGGACGGGGAGCCCGAAGCAGCCGCCCAGGCCACCTCCGTGCACCTGGACAACACGCTCGAGGACTACCGCCGCGAAATCCAGCGCCGCGTGTTCGGATGAGCACCGCCGGGACGCCTGACAGGCCGCGGTCGCTTGCGCCGGTCAGCCGGAGAATCCAGATACGATCGCGCCGGCTGCGGCGTGCCGTGTCCGCCGGTCCGGCGCTGCATATGGGCCAGCAGATCTCGGTGCGCCATGCTCCCTGGTCAGCGGTGTCGCCCGTCCCGCGGGGTTAGGTTGCTGTGAAGAGCTGGTTCTGCTGATCCCGGGCTGGGAATGAATCGGGCGCCGGATCGGCTGTACCCCGCGGTTTGGTTGTCTTGTGTTCGTGTCGGTTGCGGGCTCGCGGGGAACGACGTTGTGTGCTTCCCTTGAGAACCTGGAGAAGCAGCGCCAGGAACCGGCCCGCGCGCTGATGGCCGGGGACCTATTACTCCGCTAACCGGAGATCGACAGCTACGGCTCCCTTAGCCTTGGGAAACCAGCGCGCGGAGTTCGCATGAGCGAGGTGTAGGTCGTGGGCTGGAACGTCAGCTCGCGGTCGGTCCGTTGCGACGATAGTCCGCTGTAACGGAGGCCGTGCTCGGTGTCGGCGCCGTGGCCACGACATGGCAGGTGACGCGAGGGTCCCCGTCGCGCTGGATAGGTACCCGGCCAGGGGCCGCGCTCCACAGCGCGGCCAGGGATGTAACCAGTGCGGGAGTGTAATAGGTGCTTTACGAGCAAGACGGTTGTTCTCTGGCCGGGGACGATGACGCGGATGCCAGCGGCTTTGCTGAGCTGGGGCTGGCCCCCGGACTGTGCCGGGCACTGTCCGGCCTCGGCTACGAGGAGCCGACGCCAATCCAGCGAGCTGCCGTCCCGCCTCTGATCGCGGGCCGTGACCTGGTCGGGCAGGCCGCGACGGGGACGGGCAAGACAGCCGCCTTCGCGCTTCCCGTGCTCCAGCGGATCTCCGGCAGGAGCGGGCAGGCGGGAGTGCTCGCCCTGATCCTCGTGCCTACGCGTGAGCTCGCGATACAGGTCTCCGCGGCGATGCACAGCTACGGGCGCGACATGAGCGTGCGGGTGCTGCCGGTCTACGGCGGGCAGCCGATCGGCCGGCAGTTGCGTGCGCTTGACCGCGGTGTCGACGTCGTGGTGGCGACGCCCGGGCGCGCGCTCGACCACATCACCAGGGGAACGCTGGACTTGAGCGGCCTTGAGATCGTCGTGCTCGACGAGGCCGACGAGATGTTTGACATGGGCTTCGCCGAGGACATCGAGCTGATACTGGGCGAAACTCCCCAGAACCGGCAGGCCGCGCTGTTCTCGGCGACCATGCCGCCGCGGATCGACGGCATGGTCCGCCGCTACCTGAGCGACCCGGTGCGGGTCGAACTCGGACGCAAGGCGTCGGCGTCGCCCGAGGGGCTGCTGGTGCGGCAGATCGTCTACATGACGCCACGCGGGTACAAGCCGGCCGCCCTCGCGCGCGTGCTTGACCTGGAGATGCCGCCCGCCGCTGTCGTCTTCTGCCGGACCAGGGACGAGGTGGACCAGGTCACCGAGACCCTGAACGGCAGGGGCTTTCGGGCCGAGGCGCTGCACGGCGGAATGGACCAGCAGCAGCGCGACCGGGTCATGGGCCGGCTGCGCGGGGGCAAACTCGATCTCCTCGTGGCCACCGATGTCGCCGCCCGTGGTCTCGACGTCGAGCGGCTCACGCACGTGGTGAACTACGACGTGCCGAGCGCGCCGGATTCTTACGTGCACCGCATCGGACGTGTTGGCCGGGCGGGCCGCGAAGGCACCGCCATCACGCTGGCCGAGCCGCGCGAGCGCAACATGCTCAAGGCTATCGAGCGGGCGACGGGGCGGCCGATCGCGATCGAGAAGGTTCCGACGGTCGCCGACCTGCGGGCCAGGCGCCTGGAGTTGACGCGCGCTGCCCTCCGGCAGATCGTGCTCGAGGACGACCTTGACGCCTTCCGGGCCGTGGTGGAGCCGCTCGGCGAAGAGTTCGGCATCTATGAGGTGGCACTGGCGGCGGTCAAGCTGGCATCCGATGCGAGCGGAACGTCTCGCGACGAAGAGGAACTGCCAGAGGTCGATCTGCCTCCGCTGGACGACCGCGGCGGGCGTCGCAAGGCCGCGGGCCGCGACCAGCGGCGCGGACGCCCGGCGGCCAAGGCCACGACCCGGCTGTTCGTGGGGACTGGCCGTTCTTCCGGAGTCCGGCCGCAGGATCTCGTCGGCGTCATCGCCCGCAAGTCGTACCTGTCCGGCCGGGAGATCGGCGCGATCGAGATCGCCGATCGCTTCTCGCTCGTCGAGGTCCCCGAGGCTGCAGCAGACGACGTGGTCGCGGCGCTCCGGCAGGTCAGCATCAAGGGCCGGAAGGCGACGGTCCGCCGCGAACGCTACCGCGCAGCACGATAGCGGCCCGGGACCTGCCTACAGACCCCAGATGAGCGAGTGAACCAGCCGGTAGGATTCAAACCGGTTCATAGCTAGCTGACCTGCCGTTTTCCTGCGGTGCCGAAGCAGCGACAAGGTGGTCCTCGGTCGGCTTGCGGCCGATGGAGCGCTGGAGCCGGAGGTCACCTTCGCAGGGTGGCGCGCACGGCGCTGACCGATGATGCGTCCATACCGCGCTTCCGCTATCGCCAGGCTCTGCAAGCGTCCGGTCCCGGAGCGGGCTGCCCGGTAAAGGGCGAGTCTGGCTTCGATCATTCCTGGCCAGGTCCGCGGAGCCGATCGGCTCGGGCGGCTCGTCTGCGCGTAGATGGTGAGCGCTGGGCGCCGGCTGCTGTATCAGCGGACTTGCTTGCCACCGCCGCTCCCATGAGATCTACTCAGGAAACGGACTTCCCGCGCGCAGGAGGTCACCATGACATCCACTAGCCCGGTCTCTCCGGGCCGATCGGCCAGCCCCGACTCCAGCGGATTGCAGCGGAACCCACAGGACTCGTGCGCTGCTGCCACTGGACCATTCGCACCAACGGTGACATGGGCCGCCGTTGCGAGCGCCCAGTCAGCCATCGCCGGTGCACTCGCCGCTTCCCCGGCGCCTGACACGTTCACCGCGGCCAGGATCGCCACGCCGGCGGGTGTCACAGAGGTCCATCATGGCTGACGCTGCTGATTCCGCTGACGCCCGATCTGACGCCCGATCTGGCGCCGGCATGGCTGCGCCCGCCGCCCTGGGCCCCGCGGACGTCGGGGCGTGGCAGGTGCTGCCGTTCCATTCTGAGGTCCTTGCGGTGCACGCCGCGCTGTTGCCCAGCGGTGACGTGCTGTTCGCCGCCGGCTCGGGTAATAGCCTCACCCGTTTCCAGTCGCCGGAATTCGGCAATGTGGCCAAGAAGATCTGGGTCAGCGTGGTCTGGGACCCCACGATCAGCCCGCCGCCGGGTAACGACACCAACTTCTTTCACCCTGCAACACCTCATGATGGCGCCGGGAAGGTGCTCGACTTCTTCTGCGGCGGAGAGACGTTCCTCCCTGACGGCAGGCTGCTGTCAGCGGGAGGCACCCTGGTTTTCGCCCATCCAGGCGCAGGTTTCGCCGGCAGGACGGACACCGTGGTGTTTGATCCCGCCACCGAACAGTGGGTAGGGCGGCGCCCGATGCAACACGGGCGCTGGTATCCCAGCCTGATCAACCTGGGCGACGGCCGGCTGCTGGTCACGGCCGGGCTGTCTGAGACAGGGCGGCGTAACACTAGCATCGAGACCTTCTTCTCCGGGTCGGATTCCTGGCAGGTCAGCAGGACGCCGCAGCAGTTCGGAGGATTGCCGCTATATGCGCACCTGTATCTGCTCGCGGACGGTTCCATCTGCTATGCCGGCGGTCACATGGATGACGGGCCGGCCGACGCGCTGCGCCTTGATCTGACCCGTGATCCGGTGGTCGTGACACCACTGCCCGGTCTGAGCCAGGTCAGCGCCCGCGACCAGTGCGCCAGTGTGCTCCTCCCACCCGCGCAGGCGCAACGGGTCATGATCATGGGGGGTGCGCCGGGCGGCGGCGACGCCATCAAGAACGTCGACATCGCGGACTTCTCTCAACCGCATCCGGTGTACCGGCCAGGCGCTGCGCTGGCTAAGGGCCGCAAGCACCTGAACGCGACCCTGCTTCCAGACCGGACCGTGCTGGTCACAGGCGGCTCCGGGAGGAACGAGGCCGCGCCGCTGGCGACCAACGAAGCCGAGGTGTACGACCCCGGGACAGGTACCTGGCGGACGCTGGCGACAGCCTCGGTGACACGCATGTACCACTCGGTCGCCCTGCTGCTGCCCGACGGCCGGGTGGTCACGGCCGGCGGCAACCCGAAGCAAGGTACGCACATCGAGTGGGACAATGACCCTAACGAGGAAATGAGGCTGGAGGTCTACTCTCCGCCCTACCTGTTCAAGGGGCCTCGTCCCGTGATCACCACGGTAGGGACCGAGTGGCGCTACGGACAGACCGTGAACATCGCCTCCCCCGACGCCGGACACCTGCAGTGGGCCAGCCTGATCCGGCCCGGATCAACCACTCACTCGTTCAACACCAGCCAGCGGCTGGTCGACCTGCCCATCACCGCCCAGGCGGCCGGCAGCGTACAGGTGACCGTCCCGGCCGAACCGAACCTGGCCCCGCCAGGCTGGTACATGCTCTTCCTCACCGACAACAACAGGGTCCCGTCGGTCGCCCGCTGGGTGCACCTAGGCAGAGCGCCCGATACGGCCTTGCCGGGCAGCCCGTACAATCACGCCATTCTCGGCACTCCCGCACTGGCCGGCTACTGGCCGCTGGCGGAGGCGGGAGGGACGGTCGCCTACGACGTCTTCGGCGCCAACCACGGCAGCTACATCGGTCACCCCAAGCTCGGAGCTCCCGGGGCTCCCGGAGCTGGGCCAACAGCAACCGTCGCCGGCCTGAACGGCCTCGACCAGTACGTGCTCCTGCCCCGGCTGATCACAGACGACTTCAGCCTGGAGCTCTGGTACAGCTCCAGGGGCGGCCACGGCACGAATGTTACCCAGTGGTGGCAAGCGGCCGGACTGCTCGACGGCGAAGTCCCGGGCACGGCCGACGACTTCGGCACCTCGCTGGACGCCAGCGGCCAGGTGTGGGCGGGCACCGGCCATCCGGACACCTCGATCCACTCCCAGAAAGGCCTGGCCGACGGCAAGTGGCATCACGTGGTATTCACCCGGAAGGCGTCGACCGGCGACCTCACCCTATTCGTCGACGGCGTGCACGTGAGCGCCGGCCACGGCGGCCGCCAGCGTCTCACGTCAGCGCCTGGCCTACGGGCCGGGGTGCTGCAAAGCGGCCGTAATTTCCTCGCTGGCAACCTCGCCGACGTCGCCGTCTACAGCTCCGCCCTTCCCCCAGCCACCGTGACCGCCCACTTCCACACCCGACAGTAACCGGCTCAGAAAGCCGGCCGGGATGACGCTCGATTGCCGGCGCTGCGGCGGGCCGCCGAGACGAAGGATTCTGAGCTGGCCGCCCTGCGCACTGGGTTGAGGGGACTTCGGGCCGGGCCCTGAACCCCAGCCGCGATGAGGTTCCAGACCGCGCACGCTTCCCCATCGCGACACATAACCGGCTTATCTGAGCGTGCCCACGCCGGCGAGCTGCATAAATATCAGCCGCGCGGAATCGGCGCTCTCGGGTTGCGGGTTCTCGGACTTTCTCACGCATGCGACTGCGGACAAGTCCGTATTCGGTGGCACCGGAGGACTGGCATCGATCTGCTGAGAGGCTTGCGGGCACGCCGGCCGCGGCCGCGCGGGGTGCCCGGGCCCGATGCTCCCAGTGCGGCGCTGAGCTGGATCGGGGCCGAGCGCATCGCGATCAGTGACGTGCCGTCGGCTGAGGCGGTGGCAGACCACGCAGATGATCTCCTCGGCCGTGTGCGCGCTGACGACGCTGGCGTTCCTGCTCGGCACGGCCTGGCTGGCGGCGGTCGTGAAGGCCACAAGTGGCTGATCCCCGGATGGGCAGATCGCGGCGTCAGACGCCACGCTTCCCTACGGCGATCTGGTCAGGCGCGGCTGACCCAGCGACCAGGCGGGGGGTGTTCTTCCGTACATTGGGCGGATTGGCTTGACCCAGGATTATATATGACGCACAATCCTCGCCATGGGCGATGAAGCTTCCGTGAGGGCCGGGCAAGCAGACGGCGCGGCGGGGCCAGCGACCGAAGCGCCGGGGCCGGATCTTGTGCCGCGGGAGATCCTGATTCCTGGCGGGCACGGCGCGGCCTTTGCCGCCCGGGCGGGCCAGTTGGTGGAGATCATTGACCTGGAGGGGCAGCAGGTCGCCGACTTCGTCGCGTTCGCGGAGCGCAACAGGACCGAGTGGCTGTCCACCACCCATACCCGGTCCGCACTGCTGCGGCTGACCGCCGTCGTCGGGGACCGCCTGGAGAGCAACTGGCGGCACCCGATGTTCGAGATCATCCGCGATGACGTGGGCCGGAATGACATCATCACGTCGATGTGCGACGACCGGCGCTACCGGCTCGACTACGGGGTCGAGGGCCACCGCAGCTGCCGGACGAATTTCGCCGAGGCGCTAGAGCCGTGGGGGATCGCCGAGTGGCAGATCCCCGATCCGTTCAACTTCTTCCAGAATGCCCCAATTCACCCTGATCGGACGTTCGGCAACGAGATCCCCACCGGGAAGGCCGGGGACAAGCTGGTGCTGCGGACGCTGATGGATTCGATCGTTTCGGTCTCCGCCTGCCCGCAGGACCTCAATCCGTGCAACGGGTTCCACCCGAGCCCGCTCATGATCCGCATTCTCGAACCGTCGCGAGGTCCCTCATGAGGCGGATCCGGCTGGCCGGGCAGCTGGCGGAGCCCATCAGCCACTACACCGACGGGGTCGAGGCAGGCGGGTTCCTCTACGTCTCGGGCATGCTGCCGCTCGACGCCAACGGAGACCTCGTGGGCGCCGGCGACGTGGTCAGGCAGGCGGAACAGGTGCTTGACAACGTAGGTGACGTCTTGCGGGCCGCCGGCGCCACCTTCGACGATGTCGTGCGGGTCGGGGTGTACCTGCTGAACGTGGCCGACCGGCCGGCCGTCAACACGGTGCGCCGCCGCTACTTCGGCGATGCCCGGCCGGCGAGCACGCTGGTGGAGGTCAGCGCGCTCGCCATCCCGGACGCATTGGTAGAAATCGAGGCCGTCGCGCTGTTGCCCCGCCGAGACGCCTGACAACCCTGGCATGCGCCGCGGTGCTGGCGGCTCATCATCCGAAGAGGTGCGTTATGAGACTCGCCGTGACAGCGCTGGCAGCGGCGCTCGCACTCCTGTCCGTCGCAGCCTGCAGTTCCTCAGGCGGCGGTAGTTCCCCGGCGTCGACGCTGGTGGTAGGGGAATTCAACCCGTTCACCGGGCCGGACGCGGCATTCGGGCCGGAAATGGTCGGTGGCTGCACTCCCGCGATCCGGCTGATCAACGCCAACGGTGGGGTGCTTGGCCATCAGATGAGCTGCGTCCAGGAGGACACCCGGGGCGATCCGGCCGACGCGGTGCCGGCCGCGCAGAAGATGATGGCGACCGAGACATCGCTGGTCGGCGTGCTCGGGCCCAGCTCCGATGAGGCGC
>WNGL01006756.1_pt1 | contig 13491 bp, 13 predicted proteins | sample 5400591 | NCBI WGS metagenome assembly WNGL01 (sample SAMN13153377, study PRJNA577476) | soil metagenome | isolation source: 80 cm soil or saprolite under Garry oak tree replicate 1 | place: USA:California | collected 2016-06-15
GCGGGAAGGTGACCCGGGCGGGGATCGAACCCGCGGCCTACGGATTAAAAGTCCGTTGCTCTACCAACTGAGCTACCGGGTCGGACGCGCGAAACTTCGCTTGCCGTCTACACTACCACAAGTCGGGCGGGGACCGAAGCACCGGCACGCGGTCGCACCCGTAGCGCGTTACGCCGAGCATCCCACAATGCTCTTTAAGGATATGCGACCCCCAGCGGATCGCGTTGCATCGGGAGATCCAGACACCCCTGATCGGGCGCTGATCGAGCAGATCGCCGCGAACGACGAGCACGCGTTCCGCGAGCTGCTTGCGCGCTACCGCAGCATGGTCTACGCGGTCGCCTACGCGGCGCTCGTAGACCCCGTCCGCGCCGAGGCCGCGGTCACCGCGACCTTCAGCGAAGCGCGGCGCACCGCGGCGACGTTCCTCGCGACGCCCGGCAGCGTCGCCACCTGGCTCACGGATCTGGCGCGGGCCTCCGCGGGCAACGGGCACGGGCGCCCCGCCCCCGCCCCCGCCCCTTCCGCCCCCCCCGACTCCCCGGCCCCCTAGCCCGGCGCCGGCAGCGACACCGTTCCCGCCTTCTTCATCGCCTCGATCGTCTCCTCGACAGTCATCAGCCGCGTGGTGCGGGTCGTCTTGATGTGTCCCGGTGCGACGGCCGCGATCACCGCCCCGAACGCGGTGATGTCGTGGGGCGCCTCGACGATCGCGGTGCCGGACGCGTCAAGCGAGGTTGCTCAGCGACACGCGGGCTTCCCAGCCCCGACCCCGCGGCTCACCCCGCCGACGAATGTGCTCCGCAGCCGCGCGAGCGGCGACGACAGGCTCGGCGGCGCCGCGCCGGCGAACGCCGTCCCCAAGCCCAAGGACAGGGCCCACTTAGGCGACGCCGTCGTCAGCCCTACGGTCCCGTCGAGCGTGAGCGCGAGCGGCCCGGCGATCGCGTGGCTCACCCCCGCGCTGGCTAACCGGCTCAGGCCTTGCGCGGAATCCGCTTCGCCCACGTCGGCTCCGAGAGAGGCGCTCGCCTTCCAGCGGGGGGCCACGTCGTAGCTCGCCGCGGCCCGGAGCGACGTCGCGTGCGGTGCGCTGAGGACGGACTGCGCCGAGACGCCGCTCACGCTGCGGCTCGCGTCTGCCGACAGGTGCAGCCTCCCGGCGGGAGAAACGCCGATGCCCACGTCGAGGCCCAGTGCCGTCTCCCCGCTCCCCAGCCCGCACGACGCGTCGCCCACTGGCAGCACGACGGTCACTGCCGCGGCGACGACCGGCGCGGCGGGCGCTGCGAACGCGTGAAACGCGGCGGCGGACACTGGCAGGTCGCCCGGCCCGCTGCTCGACACGGAGTCGGTGACGTGCAGGTAAGACGGCAGGGCAGCGAGGATGAGCCACCGATTGGGTTGATACTGCACGACGCCCGTGAGCGCCTGCTCGGAGCGGGTCTCGGTGAGCTTCACGGCGCCGGCGGTGACGCCAGCCATCACCGGAGACTGCGCGGCGGCCGCGCCGGGGATGGCGGCGACCAGTGCAAGGAGCGTCTGGACGCGAAGCATCGTGCCCTGAACTGTAACAGCCGCGTCCGGTGATTCACGTCACATGGGGCCGATCCGAACTTGTTACCTCGCGGATGATTGGGAGGTCTCCATTCCGAGCTCCCTGAGTCACCCAGACGGAGGACGTTATGAAGCGGACACAAGCGAATCTTACGATCAGCATCGCGCTCGGCCTCGCGCTGATGTCGTACACCACGGCGGCCGCCCAGCGGCCCGCGCATCCCTCGGCGCCCGGAGCGCCCGCGGCGCACGCGCCGACGAGCCACCCGGCCCCGAGTCAGCCTGCCGCGGCGCAGGATAAGACGACCTTCAACGGGATCGCGAAGAAGCTGAACACCACGACGGACGCCCTGGAGAAGGCCTACCACGACGCCAAGACGTTGAATCCCAAGCTCACGCTCGGGCAGTTCATCGCCGCCAACGTGCTGGCGCAGAACCTCGGCTCGAAGAATTCCGCCATCACGACCGACGCGATTCTCAACGGCCTGAAGAACGGGCAGAGCATCGGGCAGACACTGCAGGGTCTCGGCTTGAGCGCGTCGGAGGCCAAGGACGCTGAGCACGCCGCGGATCGGGAGGTGAAGGAAGCGCAGAAGTCGCCGAGCTAGGCGACACAGCAGCGCGCGACACCACGGCGGGCGTCCTCCGAACGGAGGCGCCCGCCGTTCGTCGTGCCCCCGAGGACCTCACCCCCTCACCCCCTCCTCGCATCGCGGACAGGGGGAACGAACGTTAGGTTTGCGACCCGTGACTGCTTCCATCGAGCACGTCTCCGACACGGCGCGCTGGGTCGCGCTGTACCGTGCGATGGAATCCGAGCGCCCGGACGCGCTGTTCCACGATCCCTACGCCCGCAGGCTCGCGGGCGAGCGCGGGGAGCGGATCCTCGATTCGATGCGCAAGGGCCGGGCGTGGGCCTGGCCGATGGTCGTCCGGACGGCGGTGATGGACGAGCTGATCCTCCGCGCGGTCGAGCGGGACGGGGTGAGCACCGTGCTCAATCTGGCCGCGGGGCTCGACACGCGGCCGTACCGCTTGCCGCTCACCCCTTCGCTGCGCTGGGTCGAGGTCGACTTTCCGGACGTGATCGCCTACAAGCAACAGCAGCTCGCGGGCGAACGCCCGACGTGCACGCTCGAGCAGGCGGGGGTCGACCTCACCGACGTGGCCCGGCGCCGCGCGCTGTTCGGCGAGATCGGCGCCGCGGCGCGGCAGGTACTGGTGGTGAGCGAAGGGTTGCTGATCTATCTGACGCCGGAGCAGGTCGCCGCACTGGCGCGTGACCTCGCTGCGCCGGCTCCGTTCCGCTGGTGGCTCATCGACCTCCCGTCCCCCCGGCTGCTCAAGATGATGGAGAAGACGTGGGGGCGCGCCGTGGCCGCCGGAAACGCCCCGTTCCAGTTCGCGCCCGCCGAGGGCACGCGGTTCTTCGAAGCGCACGGCTGGCGCGAAGCAGAATTCCGCTCCATGTGGGAGGAATCGCTCCGCTTGAAGCGGACGATGCGGCTCGCCTGGCTGTGGAACCTGATCGGCCGCCTGTATCCGAAGTGCAAGCGGGAGGAGTTCCGGCGGTTTTCGGGGATCGTTTTGCTGCGGAAAAAGTAGGACGGGGAAGGACGGGGAAAGACGGGGCAGGCAAAGCGCCGACCCGTTCCCCGTCCTCCCCCGTCGTCCCCCGTCTTCGCTTCTAGAACACCCACCTCACCCCCGCCTGGAACTGCCGCGGGTCGCCGAGCCCGGAGCGGATGGTGCCGTCGAAGTTGAAGAGCAACCCGCCGTAAGCAGGGTCCTTGAAGTTGTCGTTGTTCGTGACGTTGAAGACCTCGACGATGGCCTCGAGCTGCTGGCCCGGCCGCCCAACGGGGATAGCCCGCGACACGCGCACATCCCAGGAGAAGTAGGCATTGTCCTTACGCAGCGTGTTGCGGAGCAGGATCCGTCCAGAATCCGGAGCGGTGCCATCCCTGCAAATTCGGTCTTGTGGGCTGGCAGCACGTTGTCCGTTTCCTACGTTACCGACGCCGCACTGCTCCGACACCGGCTGCGCCGAGGAGATGCTGACGCGGTTGTTGATCGCGAAGCCCGCGACCTGCGCCAGAAGCCAGCCGTTGAAGCGGTGCCTTTGGTCCCGATCGCTCCAGTTGTACTCCCGCTGCAGCGAGTCCGCTTGTGCATAACGAAAGGTGAAGGGGTCGCGCTCGTTGTCGTCGTCGGATTTGTCGAACGAGAGCGTATAGTTGAGTTGGAACTGGAGCCGTGGGTCGAGCACGCGCTTGAGGCCGATGGTGACCGCGTTGTAGCGCGACTTCGCGGTGGACTGCACCACGGTCAGCGTCCCGAGCGCCTTCGGTCCTGTGGCCCACGGGCCGATCGTGTCGTTATTGAACACGGGATCGTTCGCATTGAAGAAGCGTGTCAGGTGGTCGGTGCGCGCGTGCGTGTAGCTCACCGACACTCCTAAGTCCGCCCCGATCTGGCGCTCGTAGCCAACCGTCGCGCTGAACGTCCGCGGATTACGGAAGTTCTTGTCGAACACGAACACGCCTGGAACCTTCACGGAGTCGGGGGGCACCGAGTCCGGGAACAGATTGCCGTATGCCGGCGCCGTGAAAGGGCCCTTGTCATACGTGAAGCCGCGGGCCCCGTCGGTGCTACGACTGGAAGCCAGGTTCAGGCCCGGGATGCGCGCGTAATAGAGACCCGCGCTTCCGCGGAAGACTTGTCGGCCCGAGCCGTCCGGGTCGAAGGCCAGGCCCAGCCGGGGCTGGAACATCTTCCAGTCGGAGGGGATCGTCCCATCGGACGGAAACGCGAACGTGCCCTTCGCGTTGGTCACCGTCGAGTCGTAGTAGACGGCATAGAACGTCTGGTTCTTCGGCGTGATCAGACCCGGCTCGACCTGGGCCTCCCACCGGAGCCCGTAGTTGACGGTCCACTTCGGGTTCGGCCTCCAGGCGTCCTGTAGGTACACCGCGAGCTCGTGTTGTGGAATGGATTGTGTACCTGCCTCACGGACGCTGCGGTTCACGCCCGCTTGCTGCAGGTAGAGGAGCGGCCCGAAGGTCGTCGAGTCGATTTGGTAGGTGAAGAAGTCGTGCACCGAGGCAAAGATGTATCGACTGTTCGCGAACCCGATGAAGGTCTGCACCGAGTTCACGCGGTTCCACTCGGCCCCGAACTTGATCAGGTGGTCTCCCTTGGCAATCGACACGTTGTCGAGCATCTGGATGCGAGTGTCGTAGTAATCGATGGGCAGGAAGAACGGCATACCGAAGCGGAACCCGCTGCCGAAGTCCATCCCCGTGTCGGGAAAGGGCCGCGCCGCCGGCGGGTCCGCCGGATTCGGGCCGAGCAACGGGGAGCGCGCCCCGCCGTACGGCCGTGGGCGGTCCTCTCTCGAGTACTGGAAGCGGAACTCGTTTGTCACCGCGGGAGAGAGATACGACGCGAGCATCAGATTGCCGGCATTCGAATGGTCCTTCTCAATCCCATTGGCGCTGCGGCCCCAGGCGTCCACGTCGAACGTGCCATTCTCTTGCTGGGACCACGTGTAGTTGTATTTGAGCGAGAGGTTATGCCGGTCGGAGAGGCGCCAGTCGATCTTCACGAGTCCCGCACGGGCGTCGTTGGTCCGTGAGATCGGCCCGAAGTCTCCGCGCAGCGCGCCCGCGAACGCCGTGTCCATCCACCCGGTGAGGGAGTCGAGTGCCAGGCTCGACGGCCGCGTCTTCTGCTTGATCTCGTCGTACACCTGCTGATCATAAGCGATGAAGAAGAACGCCTTGTCGCGTTTCAGCGGGCCGCCGAGCGTAAACCCGAATTGGTGCTGGCGGAAGTCCGGCGTGAGTGTCTGCGCCCCGTGCGCGAGATCGGCCGAGAGCCAGTCGTACTTGCCGAAGTAATGCAGCGAGCCTTTGATCTCGTTGGTGCCCGACTTGGTGATCACGTTGACGAAACCGCTCGACGAGCGGCCGAACTCCGCCGTCGCCCCACCTGCAGTGACGACCACCTCCTGAACCGCGTCGAGGTTGAAGGTGAAAGGCGGGCGCTGGCCACCCCGCTGCTCCCCGAAGAACGGGTTGTTGAAGTCCGCTCCATCCACCGAGACGTTGTTATGGATGCCGCGTTGGCCCGCCACAGTGAGCTCGTCGCCGTCCGGGCCCTGCACCGTTGCGACGTTAGGCGTGAGCAGCGTGAGGTTGAGGAAATTGCGCCCGTTGTTCGGCAGACCGGACACGACCTGCGCCGCAAGCGGAGTTGACGCCTCGGCCTTGGTCACATCCACGACCGGCCGCGTCGCTTCCACCGTCACCGGCGCGAGGGTGACCGCCGCGAGGGACAGCCGCAGGTCCACGGTCTCGCCCACACCAAGAGAAATCCCCGTCCGTTTCACTTCGGCGAAGCCTACTGCCCGCGCGGTGGCGTCGTAGGTGCCGAGCGGAAGCAATGTGCCGGTGAAGTTGCCCGCCGCGTCCGTCGTCAAAGTGCGCGTGAAGTTCGTCTGCGTCTCATGCAGGATGACCTGTGCGTTGGCGACAGGCACGCCGGTGGGGTCCGACACGACGCCGCGGATGATGCCCGTCGTCGCCTGGGATTGCGCCGCGAGCGACGCGGGGGAGCCGAGCAGGGCGAGCGCCGCGCCGACCAGCAGGACCGCGAGGCGCGTGCGCACACGATTGCCGCACGTCATGGCGTAGGGTCTCCGGGGAGGCGGTTTACAAGGGCGAGCGAACTTGGCACGAGAATCGGAAGGCGGCAAGGGCGGCAGATGGCGGTAGAAGACGGTAGAGGGCGGTAGAAGGCGGTAGAGGTGGGACTTGACCTCTACCGTCTTCTACCGTCTTCTACCATCCTCTACCGACCGCCATGCAAAACCCCGACATTGCCCGCCTGTTCGACGAGGTCGCGGACCTGCTCGAGATCCAGGACGCGAACCCGTTTCGGGTGCGCGCCTACCGCAACGCCGCCCGCACGATCCGCGACTACCCCGAGGCGCTCGCCGAGCTGGTGGGGTCGGGGACCAAGGATCTGACCGAGATCCCCGGAATCGGCGAGGATCTGGCCGAAAAGATCGCCGAGATCGTCCGCACGGGCGACCTGAAGCTCCACAGGCAGCTCGCGGCCAAGCTCCCGAGCGGGCTGCTCGACCTGCTCCGCATTCCGGGGCTCGGCCCCAAACGCGTGAAGCTGCTCCACAAGAAGCTCAAGGTGAAGTCGGCCGCCGACCTCGCCCGGGCGCTCGACGCGGGGAAGGTCCAGAAGCTCAAGGGCTTCGGGCCGAAGATGGAAGAGAAGATGCGCGCGGGCCTGGGCCAGGCGCAGGCGACGGAGCGGCGCCTGCTCTTGCACGAAGCCGAGACGCAGGCGAACGCGATCGTCGCCTACCTGAAGGCGGGCGGCGGGATCCACGAGATCGAGGTGGCGGGCAGCTACCGCCGGCGGCGCGAAACGATCGGCGACCTCGACATCCTCGTGACCTCGGAGGACAGCGCCAAGGTGATGGCGCGGTTCGTCAAGTACCCCGAGGTCCGCGAGGTACTCTCCCAGGGGGAGACACGCGCCACCGTGAAGCTGCGGGGCGGCTTGCAGGTGGACCTGCGGGCGGTGGAGCCCGACGCCTACGGCGCGGCGCTGCTGTACTTCACCGGCTCCAAAGCACACAACATCGAGCTCCGCAAGATCGCCCAGGAGCGGGGGTACAAGCTCAACGAATACGGGATGTTCAAGGGGACGCGCCGCGTCGCTGGCAAGACCGAGGCGGAGATCTACGCCAAGTTCGGCCTCGACTGGATACCTCCGGAGCTGCGCGAGGCGCGAGGCGAGATCGCCCTCGCCCGCGAGCACCGGCTGCCGCACCTGGTGGAGCTGACGGACATCCGCGGCGACCTCCAGATGCACACCAGCGCCACCGACGGTCAGGCCACGATCGACGAGATGGCGCACGCGGCCCGGGCGCTCCGCTACGAGTACGTCGCCATCACCGATCACTCGAAGCGCGTCACCATGGCGCACGGGCTCGATCCGAAGCGGCTGCGGGAACAGTGGAAGGCGATCGATGAGTGGAACGCCGCAAGCCGCGGCTTCACGATCCTCAAGAGCATCGAGCTCGACATCCTCGAGAACGGGAAGCTCGACCTGCCCGACGACGTGCTGGCCGAGGCCGACTACGTCGTCGCGACGATCCACTACGGCATCAACCAGACCGAGCAGGAATTGACGCGCCGGCTGGTAGGCGCGGCCGAGCATCGCTGGATCGACGCGATCGGGCACCCCACCGGGCGGCTGCTGGAGAAGCGCGAGCCGTACCGGCTCGACTTCGATGCGCTGGCCCGCGCCTGCGCCGCATCCGGGTGCCTGCTCGAGCTCAACGGGCACCCCGAGCGGATGGACCTCCCCGACACGCTCGCGGCCGCGGCGAAGCTGCACGGCGTGCGCCTGGTCCTGTCCACCGACAGCCACCAGCCGAATAATCTGACGTTCATGCGGTACGCCGTGGACCTGGCAAGGCGCGCGGGACTGGAAGCCGGCGATATTCTGAATACGCGGCCCTTGGCGGAATTCCGAAAGGGACTGAAAAGGGCGGCAATGGCGGCAGGGGCCAAGGCGCTACCCTCGAGGGCCACCGTGCGGCCCGTGCCGCCCTTACCGCCCGATTAGTTCCAGCTGCACCACCGGACTGAAGCTGCGCCGGTGATGCGCCGTGAAGCCGAACGCCGCGAGCGCGGCGAGATGCTCGGGCGTGCCGTAGCCCTTATTGCTCGCCCAAGCGTAGCGCGGGTGGTGCCGAGCGAGCAGCTCCATCAGGCGGTCGCGCAGGGTCTTCGCCACGACGGAGGCGGCGGCGATCGAGTGACAGTGGACGTCGCCGTCCACGATCGCCTCGTGGGCGCAGCCCAGCTCGGGGATCGGGAGCCCATCCACCAGCACGCGCGCCGGGTGGACGGCGAGGCGCGCGAGGGCGCGCCGCATGGCCAGGATGCTCGCGCGCCGGATGTTCAGCCGGTCGATCTCCCGCACGCTCGCGGCGCCGACGCCGACGGCGAGCGCCCGAATCCAGACGACGTCCGCGAGCCGCGCGCGCCGCGCTGCGGGGAGCAGCTTGGAGTCGCGCAGGCCGCGGATCGGCTTGCAGAAGGGGGGAAACACGACGGCCGCGGCCACCACCGGACCGGCCAGGGGGCCGCGGCCTGCTTCGTCGAGACCGGCGACGCACCCGCCCCCCGCTTGCCAGAACGCGATCTCGCGCTCGAGCGTGGGGGGGGGACCTCTCACGCCTCTTGCTTCTCCGCCGATTCCGGGACCACGACGCCCCGCTTCTCGCGAATGCGCGCCGCCTTGCCCGCCAGACGCCGCAGGAAGTAGAGCTTGGCGCGCCGCACCCGGCCCTTGCGGACCAGGTCGATCTCCGCGATGGACGGCGAGTGCAGCGGGAAGATGCGCTCCACGCCGACGCCCGCGGAGATCTTGCGCACGGTGAACGTCTCGTTGATACCCGCGCCGCGCCGGCCGATGCAGACACCCTCGAAAGCCTGCAGCCGCTCCTTGTCACCCTCGCGTACGCGCACCATCACGCGCACCGTGTCGCCCGGCTGGAACGCGGGAAGGTTGGTCTTCAGCCCCTCGCGCTCGATCGCCCTCAGTCGGTCCATAGCGTCATCCCTGTGCGTCCAGATATTTCGCCCACAAATCGGGCCGCCGCTCGCGCGTCAATCGCTCGGCCTCCGCCTCGCGCCAGGCGGCGATCTGCGCGTGGTCGCCGCTCAACAATACCGCCGGCACATCCAATCCGCGATAGCTCGGGGGTCGCGTGTAGCTCGGCGGGGCGAGCAGCCCGTCGTAGTGCGAGTCCGTGGCCGCCGACTCGTGGTCCCCGAGCGCGCCCGGGAGCAGCCGCACCACGGCGTCGATCACACACAGCGCCGCGGGCTCCCCGCCCGACAGCACGAAATCCCCGAGCGACAGCTCCTCCGCCCCCAACCCCTCCGCCACGCGCTGATCCACGTCCTTGTAGTGGCCGCACAGCAGCGTCACCTCTTTGCCCACCGCGAACCGCACCGCGTCGCGGTGGCCGAACGGCCGCCCCCGCGCCGACAACAGCACGATCGGAGGCCCCGCGCGCAGATCCTCCACCGCCTCGAAGAACGGCTCGGGCTTGAGGACCATCCCGGCGCCGCCACCGTACGGGGAGTCGTCCACCGTGTTGTGCCGGTCGTGCGTGTAGTGGCGCAGCGGCACGACCCGGCAGCGCACCAGCCCCTGCTCCGCCGCGCGTCCCGCGATGCTCGCGGCCAGCGGCGCCGCGAACATCTCCGGGAAGAGCGTCACGACGTTAATCGTCAGCATCGGCGTCTTCCACGGCGACGAAGTGGTCGCGCCACGGCTCGACGACCGCCCGCGACGTGACCCCCAGGAATCCCAACAGCCACGCGCGATGGTAGGCGCGCCGCCGCGTCACCACCAACGGCCCCGCGACCACCTGTCGGTCCTCGTTTACCACGTACAGCCGCGCCTGCGGCACGAACACCGCACCCGGATTCTCCACCAGGGGGACGACCGCCACCTCCCCCCGCTGCCCGTGCGGCTTGCGCAGCCGCCCGACTAGGACCGTTCCAACTGCTCTCGGCAAGCGATCCGTGGCGACTGACGCGCGAGTTGGAACGGCACTAGGCGGGCCGTTTGCCCAGCACGCCGGCTTTCTTCAGGAGCGAGCGCACCGTGTCGGTCGGCAGCGCCCCCTTCTCGAGCCAGGCGCGCGCCTGCTCCGCGTCGACCTGGATGCGCGCCGGGTTGGTGCGCGGGTTGTAGTTCCCGAGAGTCACCACGAACCGGCCGTCCCGGGGAGACCGCGAGTCCGCGACCACGATGCGGAAGTAGCTCTGCCCCTTCCGGCCCACGCGGCGCAGGCGAATACGAGTTGCCATAGCGTTCGTCACGTCCCTTCGAGAACCGTTGCTCGGACAGAGCCGTAAACACAAGCCTACAAAACTACTTAGCGAGTTGCCCGAATCCAAGTGGGGTGTGTTATTTCTGCCCATGCCGCAGTCCGCGTGGGTGCAAGGGCTCATCACCGTGGGGGTTGGCGCCGTCTCGGGCGGGATCACCAACGCCGTCGCCGTGTGGATGCTGTTCCACCCCTACGAGGCGTGGGGCGTGGGCTGGCTCAAGCTGCAGGGGGCGATCCCCAAGAACAAGCCCCGGCTGGCGAAGAGCATCGGAAAAACCGTGGGCCAGCGGCTGCTCACGGAGGAAGACCTCGCGCGCCAGCTCAGCGCTCCCGGCCTGCGGGAAGCGTTCGACCGCGCCATCAACGTATTTCTCGACCGGGCGCTCAACACGCCCCGGGGCGCCCTGCGCGACGAGCTCCCGGCGCCGGTCGTCGCGGAGCTGGAGCGTTCGCTCGAACCGCTCGCCGAGCGGCTGGCGGCCAAGCTCGCCGAGTTCGTGCAGGGGCCCGGATTCGGGGCGGCGGTCGAGAAGTACGCGGCGCTCGACCGCTGGGTGGACGAAGGCGTGGCCCGCCCCGAGCTGGAGCGCGCGGTGCGGGAGTTCGTGTCAGCCCAGCGGGCGCGCCTGTTGCGTGACGAGGGGCCGCTGCTCGACCGCCTGCCCCCGGGGCTGGTCGCCGCGCTCGAGCAGGGGATCGCCGACTACCTGCCGGTGGCGGTGGAGCGGTTGGGCGACCTGCTCGCCGATCCCGCCGCGCGCCAACGCGTGCGGGACGCCCTCAAGCGGTTTCTGGACCGCGCGATCAAGAGCCTCATGGTCCACGAGCGGCTGATGGCGAAGCTCGTCGTGACGGAGGCCCGGATCGACCGCGTGCTCGACGGCCTGGAAGACGGCGGGCTCGCGGAGCTGGCCGAAGTGCTCGGCTCTCCGGAGTTTCGCGCGCAGGCGGCGCAGGCCGTGAACGACGCGGTCGTGCGGTTCCTCCGCACGCCGCTCGCCGAGCGGCTCTGGGCGCTCGGCCCCGACCGATTGGATGGGCTGGAGCGCGCGGCCGCGGACTACATCGTCGCGGCACTCCGCGCGCCCGCGACACGCGAGTGGGCGGTGCGGCGCGCGCGCGAGGCGATCGAGCTGGGCCGCCGCGCGCTCGCCGGAGAGACCGGCCAGCAGCGGGTGGCCGAGGCCGCCCACGCAGCCGTCACGGCGCTGCTCGAGCAGCCGATCGGCCGACCGGCGGACCTGCTGCCCCCGGACGCCGAGTCGCGCCTCCGCAGCATCCTGACCGACCCCCTGTGGGAGTGGATGCAACGGCAGGTGCCGGTCGTCGTGTCGCAGCTCTCGGTGCAGGAGCTGGTCGAGCAAAAGGTGCTGGGCTTCTCGACGGCGCGCATGGAAGAGCTGATCCGCAACGTGACCCAGCGCGAGCTGCGGCTGATCGTGCAGCTCGGCTACGTCCTGGGAGCGATCGTCGGGCTCGTCGCCTGGGGAATCAATCTGCTTTTCGGGTAAACGGCCGGTGATAAGGCCGGGGAAGGGTGAGAGGCCGGGGAAGGGCCCCTTCCCCCTTCCCCGGCCTCTCACCGGCCTTTTACCGGATTCTTATCCCCGGTATGTGACGCCATCCGGTCCACGTCGCCGGTGCATCCACGAGCCGTACCGCCGGCACCCGGTCGATCGTGAGCCGCTTGATCTCTGACCGCCTGACCCCCTGACCCCTCTGTCCCCCCTGAGCCCCCTGACCCCCCTGACCCCCTTGCCCACCCTGACCGCCCGACCGCCGCTTGGCCCACGCCCGCTCCAGCCCCTTGAAGAACCTCGTCGCCGCGGCGCGGTCGTCCCACAGCGTGTACCAGACCAGCGCGTCGCCGTTCGCCCCGAGCACCTGGTAGCGGTCGCCGTCCCAGCCGGCGGCCAGCACCACGGCGACACTGTCGTCACCCAGGTGCTGCTCGAACAACAGCCTGATCTCGAACTCGCCGAGCCCGTCCTCGTAGCGCACCGGGCCGGGCGCGGAAGCCTGGAACGTCAGCGCGTGGGGTTTGTCACCCGCCGCATAGCGCGCGGGATGAAGGATCTGCGTCGTTGAGACGGGCATGAGCGCACCGTACGGCTGCTTCCCGGGATAGGCGCGCTCGAACCAGCGCACGAACTCGGCGCCGCCGAGGTAGGGGAAGATCAGGCTTTCGCGCAGCCACAGCGGCGCGTTGGAGAAGACCTTCATCGTCTCCTGCTGCTTGCCGAGCGCGCCGCGCAGGTCCCAGAAGTTCGGGAGGCTCTCGAGCTTTTGCTCCGGCATGAGCACCAGAATCTGGGCCAAGGTCGCCTGCCCCTCGAGGATCGACTGCGCGGCGGTGCGACGGTCGTTCTGGCGCTTGAGCTCGACCAGCGAGTCGAGGTTCAGGTACTGATCCTGCAAGGCGTGCACCAGCTCGTGCGAGATCACGAGCCGCGCCTGGCTGGGGTCGATGTCGGTGGGGAGATAGAGCGCGTTGGAGTCGGGGTCGAAGTACCCCGCGACCTGCTCGGTGAGGAGATCGGTCATCGTGCGCCGCAGGTCGAGCGAGTCGGGGATCAGGCCGAACAGCCGGTAGGCGGCCTGCGCGCCGGCGAGCTCGGCGGGGGGGAGGTCGTCGTCGAACTTGTGGATGACGTAGTCGCGAACCTGGACCCGGCTGCGGCGCAACACCACCGGGCGCCGCTTGAACATGAGACCGATCGCGCGCTCGACGGCCGGCATCATCTGCTGCACGGCCTGCTTCAGCTCGGCCTCGCTCTGGACCTCCTGGGCCCGTTGCTCGCATCCTCTATCACCCACCCCCGACAGAGCGGCCGGCACGGCGGCCGCGAGCCACCACCGTCTCATCCCTGCCACTCGATCCCCTTCCCGACGGCGACCCCCACGACGCGGGCGATGTCCTGACCTCTGACGACTAGCCCCTGATGCTCCAGCTCGCGACGCAGGAGTTCATCGAGCTCGGCGCGGCGGTC
>WNGL01006758.1_pt1 | contig 13491 bp, 14 predicted proteins | sample 5400591 | NCBI WGS metagenome assembly WNGL01 (sample SAMN13153377, study PRJNA577476) | soil metagenome | isolation source: 80 cm soil or saprolite under Garry oak tree replicate 1 | place: USA:California | collected 2016-06-15
CCGAGGGACGGCCTTCACGCTTGAAGAAGCCGCCGGGAATCTTTCCAGCGGAATAGGTATTTTCGCGGTAGTCGACGGTGAGCGGAAGAAAGTCTCGATCATTGGCCTGGGAAGCCATACAAGCAGTGGTGAGCACGACCGTATCGCCATAGCGCGCCACAATTGCGCCGTTGGCTTGTTTCGCAATTTTTCCAGTTTCGAGAATCAGCGGACGCCCGCCGACTTCCACGGTGACTTGATGAGATGCGTGTGAATTTTCAGACATAAAACATTCCTTTGACCCCGGCCCAGCCGGGGGAATTGATGGCCGATCGCGTGGCGAAGGGCCTTCTAACGATGCGCTGCCCGGTTTGCGGACAACTTCGAGGAAGAAAAGAAGGAGGAGTAGGTGGGAACGAACCCGAGACGGACTACACCACGAGAAATTCCGGCACTAATCTTGCCGGAAGCCTGAAGACAGACTCCGTATGGAATTTGTCACTTCGTGAGAACGCAATGGGTATCGTCCTGAATGCAAACTAAAGATAGGACGATTACTTGCGCAGGCTAAGACGGTCAACAATCTCGCGGTACCGATCCGGATCACGGCGGTTGAGATAGTCCAGCAGCCGACGGCGCTTATTGACCATCATGATCAATCCGCGGCGGGATGCGTGGTCTTTCACGTGGGACTTGAGGTGCGTGGTCAGATAGTTGATCCGCTCACTCAAAAGGGCAATCTGCACTTCGGGCGAGCCTGTGTCCTTGACATGGGTGCGGAATTGTTCGATCAACACTGATTTTGTTGCGCTCAAGTGCCCCTCTCCGTTATCCCCTGAAATGTTCCTCTTCTCTTCAACACATTCAGGCTAACATAACTTTCTTCTGCCTGTAAAGCGAAGTCAATAATAATCCTCTGGAAGGATTTCATGTTGGCGAAATTATTTCGCGGCCCGGAGTCCATGAAAACAAAGGAGATGGCGGATTAGCCTTTGGCCAGGTCTTTGATCTGTTTGGCCAGTTTTTCAATTTGCTGGGCTTTTTTCACCAAAGAAACGGAGAGCATCGAATTCGCATCCGTTCGTTCCACCTGCTCTTTGAGTTCGGAGACCATTCCGTATAGTCTGGCAATATCTTCGCGAAGTTCCTTTTGATTGGCGGGGGCCACGGATCTCCCATCCGTCGTAGTGGGTTGCGGCCCGTTCATTCCATTGGGCACATGCGGGTCCGGCGCATTGGGAGATGGCAGCGGTTGTGGAGCAGGACGAACACCGCCCCCCTGCCGCGCGCCGACGAGGGGCTCCACAGCCAGGATTCCCGCCATTCCGGTGAGTACAAAAAGTACGCGACGTCGCGATTCGGTCATAAGTACCCCCAAACTGACGCTAGCCGAGCGTCCAGAAAAACTAGACTTAGATTTAGCCCCTTTCTCAGCATTTCGCAAGGCTTGAGACCGTCCGAAACTAAATCCCGGGGGATGCGTCTTAAAGAGCGGTAGCATTTGAAGTTGCGAGAGAACGCTAAATCCGCTTCAATGTTTGTGGAAAGCTTCTGAGGAGGGAAACCATGAAGAGAAGCGTTGCATTTCTGGGAGTTGGATGTCTGGCCATAGGAATGATGGCCCTGCTGGGGTCAGCACAGTCGGACAAGGCTTCGAGACCGAGCCCGCCGGCAAAGACCACGTGCGACTTGGGTGGCGGCAAGACCATTACAGTTGATTATTCCAGCCCAAGAGCGAAAGGGCGGAAGGTTTTTGGTGGATTGGTGCCGTACGGCGAGGTCTGGCGGGCCGGCGCTAATGAAGCCACGACGTTTGTAACCACTGCGGACGTGATGGTTGGCGGCAGCCATGTCCCTGCGGGCAGCTATACGCTTTTCACCCTTCCGAACAAGGACAAGTGGACTCTGATTATCAGTAAGAAGACCGGAGAATGGGGCATTCCCTACCCGGGGGCGGGTGATGATTTAGTCCGCGTGGACATGAAGGCATCCGCGACGTCTTCGCCGGTTGAAAACTTTACGATCGCTTTCGACAAGGCGGCACCCGGGTGCACTCTGCGGATGGAGTGGGAAAACACCAAAGCGACCGTAGATATTTCGAAGATGTAGCGGTTCACGTCTTCCAAAATTGCAAGAGGGTCCGGCTTGCGATTTGCGAGCCGCGCCCCTTCTTTTTGTGGCTGGGGGCGGCAAATCTAGATGCGCTGCGGCAGTCGAGCCATGCCGCGGTCAACAAGGATCACCGCGCTGACCACCATTGCGGCCGAAACCAGCACGTTGAAGGTAACGGCCTCGCTCGCCAAGAGCCAGCCTAAGAGCACTGCCACAATAGGATTGATGAACGTGTGCGTGGCGACCAGCGTTGGCGAATAGTGCTCCATGAGCCAGTTGTAGGCGGTAAACGCCACCACAGACCCGAAGACAATCAAGTATCCAAGAGAAAGCCATGACCGCGTCGAAACGGCTGCTAGAGAAAATCCCCGGTATTCACCCCCGATCGTGCCCACCAGGAGTAGTTGAACGGAACCTGCTAACAGCGATAACGCCGATAAGAGAAGCGGATTTCCTGAAAGATGTGACCGCCGCGAATACACCACGCCGATGGACCACGAGAGTGCGCTAATCACCACCGCCAGCGAGCTGATGAACATTCCGGGGACGGACGTGAGCGCGCTTCGCCCCATCAAAAGGCCCACGCCACTCAAACCCAATAGGCTTCCGGTTAGCAGCGAGGCGTTCCAATGCCATTGCTTCGCGGCGACCGCAGAAAGCAGGAAGACCCAAATCGGTTCGCTGGCAATCAGAAGCGAAGCCAGGCCGGATGGGACTTTTTGTTCGGCCCAATGCAGCGCACCGTGGCCAATGAGAAAGAAGAAGAATCCAATGATGATGCTGGCGCGAATTTGCGCCCAAGAGGGACGCAACCGCTTGGCCTGGCACCAGGCGAGAAGAATGGAGCCTGCAAAGAGATGCCGGAAGCCCGCCGTGTAGAGAGGCGGAATGCTTTCCACTGCATAACGAATGGCCAGATAGGTGGATCCCCAGATGAGATAAATGGCGAGAAAGCAAAGGATCACGGTAACGCGGTGCTGCCGCCCCAGAGAACGCGGGGAGACCGCAGCCGAAGCTTCTTCAAGAATAACGGGAACCTGGTCGGTAGCCATTGATGGACAGTAGGTGCGAGTGGAGTGCGAATCCAGCGCCAAAATGGCGGTTCGTCAGGCTTTTTTCTGGCTGACGAGCGCGAGAAATTCGTCGCGCGTCTGCTTGTTGTGGCGGAAAGCACCGAGCATGGCACTGGTAACGGCCTGGCCACACTGTTTTTCCACGCCGCGCATCTGCATGCACAGGTGGCGCGCCTCAATGATCACGCCGACACCCTGCGGGGCGACTTTTTCCTGAATCGCGCTCGCAACTTGACTGGTCAAGCGCTCCTGAATCTGCAGGCGCCGCGCGTACATGTTTACCATGCGCGCGATCTTGCTAAGCCCGAGGACTCGCTTGTCGGGGAGATATGCGACGTGCGCTTTGCCAAAGAACGGCAGGAGGTGATGCTCGCAGAGGCTGAAGAATTCGATGTCCTTGACGATGACCATTTCATCGTAGGTCACGCTAAAAGTGGCGCCGTTCAGAACGTGATCGATGTTCTGGTGATAGCCGCTCGTTAGGAACTTGAAAGCCTTTTCAAAGCGTTCCGGCGTCTTGCGCAATCCCTCGCGATTCGGGTCTTCGCCGATAATCTTGATCATCTCGCGGACGTGACAGGCGATCGTCTTCGCGTCGAGTTCCTTGCGCTCGCTCTGGTCATTCAGCAGGATTTCTTCGGTTGGCTTGGTCACGAGTGGTGTCCTTCCCTGTTTCCCGCGTATTCGAAGCTGTTATTACCTGTTTCTTGGATGCGCACGCGTTCGAGTTTGGCATGCGGAAATTGCTGCAAACGTCGATAAATCTCGATGCACAGATTCTCCGTTGTCGGAACCTTCTCGCGAAAGGCGGCGACATCTTCGTTAAGCGAGTGATGGTCGAATTCTTCGAGAACGTGGCGTTCGACGAAGGCATCCAAATCGACGAGATTGGCGATCATGCCCGTGGCGGGATCCACCTTTCCTGAAAGGCTCACTTCCAAAACGTAGTTATGCCCGTGCCCGTAAGGATTGTTGCATTTCCCGAAAACGCGGTCGTTCTCGGCCTCAGTCAGTTGCGAAGTATGCAACCGATGCGACGCTGCAAAGCGATAGCGGCGGCCGAGTTCGACATGAAGCGCATCGTTTTTCATGCCAGCATTCCTTTGTTCAATTCCCTGCTCCACTGGCGCCATTTCGATAGCAATCGGCGAAAAGATCCGGCGATTCGTAGAGCCGCACGCGGTGCAATTTCCCTTGCGTGATTTTTGGCTCGAGCAATCTCCAGATCACCTGCGCGATGTTCTCGCAAGTGGGAATCTGGCCAGCCAATTCCGGCACTTCGTAATTCAAGTGGCGGTGATCCATGCGCTGCATCACTTCGCGTTCAAGGATCTCCTTCAATTCTTTCAGGTCCAGCACCATACCGGTCACCGGATCCGGTTCTCCCGCTACCTTCACTTCCAGCGTGTAGTTGTGCCCGTGGCCATGCGGATTGTTGCACTTCCCAAAGATTCGACGGTTCTCCTCCGCCGAAAGATTCGGGTTGTGATAGAGGTGCGAAGCTGAAAACTCGATTTTTCGCGTTAAAAAAACCATAGCCTTGGCCAGTAACTATTTTACCGATTCTGGGGCGCTAATGGAGTATTCCCTGCCCTTCCAGGCGATTCTGCCTTTCGAGTGGCTCCGGTACGACGCCCAGAGCACGCCCGCATACAAGAAGGACGCGGGGACGTAATAATAGATAAATGAGAAGGGGTAATGGTTACGGGCAAGATCGAGACCGTAGATGGTCTGGCGGGCAATCAGGAACAGAACGCCAACAAAAAACAAAAACGGGAATTTCAGGCCGAGAAGGATCAACAGGATAGGAATCCAAGGCAGCGTGGACTCCATTTCGCGGACAACGGTCCACGGCGTTCCGCCCATCAGGCGATAGATGTTTTTCTTCCAGCCTTCCCACATCGCGCTGAACGAAGTGTACATCCGCGTCCGCACTAGGCCGTTGCCCGAGCCGAACCAAATCCGATGGCCCGCTCGCTTCACGCGCATGGCTATCGCGACGTCTTCCAGAACTTCACCGGCAACGCCGCGGTGGCCGCCGATGCCGTCGTAAACGTCACGACGAATCAGCAGAAACTGGCCGTTCGCCGCAGCGATAGGTGATTTCGGATCGTTCACCTGGTCATAAGAAAATTTCTTGATCAGCCGCAGGTAAATGAATGGTATGAGCGCCTTTTCATACCAGTTGCGGCTGATTTGCTCCGGAGAGAAAGAAACTAACGCGGCCTTCTGCTCGTTCGCGATTTCTAACGCTCGCGCCGCGGAGTTGGCGAGGTGCTGCGCGTCGGCGTCTGTGAACAGAAGCCACGGACTTGTAGCCTGCTGCACGCCGACCCAAAGAGCATGGTTTTTGCCCACCCAGCCGTCGGGCAAGGGACCGGCTTCGAGAAGGCGCAAATTCGGAATTTCTTTCATGCAACTGCGCACAACGTCGGCAGTTGTGTCCGAAGATTGGTCGTTGACGACCAGGATTTGCGCAATCTCCGGCTGGCCCGCTAACGACTCGATGCAGGCGGCGATGACAGTTTCCTCATTGCGGGCCGGAACAATGGCCGTGACGACGTTTGGTGTCGAAGCCTCGACAGGCTGCTTCACCTCAGACAGGTTGGGATTGTCGCTCGCCATGTTTGTTGGAGCTGGAACCGGTTTCTGGCTCCGCAGGAATGCGTTACCATATTACTTTATGGGATTGCTAAGAAAAATGGCAGCTTGGGGCGTGATGGCGTTCATCGCGCTCGTTTTCGTTATTTTTGCGCGGCCGATGTACCGGCAGGGCGAACCTACGGTCGCTGGCAAGAGGGCCGAAGACTTCGCCACAGAGATTGCGGGCAAACCCGGCCGCCTGAGCGATTTGCGCGGCAAGGTGGTGGTGCTGAATTTCTGGGCCACCTGGTGCCCGCCTTGTGTGGAAGAAACGCCGGCGCTGAACAAGCTGCAGAAATATATCGAATCGCGTAATGCGCTGGTCCTGGGCGTAAGCGTCGATGAAGATCCCGATGCGTACCAGAAGTTCCTGAAGGATCAGGGAGTCGTTTTCCCCACCTTCCGCGAACCTACCCGGAAAGTTGCTCTCGATTACGGCACCCCCGTTTTCCCCGACACCTACATCATCGATCGCAATGGAAAACTCCTGCGCAAGTTCTACGGCCCCCAACAATGGGACTCGCCGGAGATGCTCGCGTATTTCGACTCCATCCTGGGAAAGAGTTGAAGCTTTCAGTTCCAGGATTCAGTTTTTCTAGACTTAGCTTTCAGTCTAAGGACGGCTATTCATAACGGAGCGCGTCGACTGGATCGAGCTTGGCCGCTTGCATGGCGGGGAGCCAGCCACTAATGACGCCGGTGAGAACCAAGACAATCGTGGAAAGCGTTAAGGTGAAAAGCGACAGAGTCAGGTGAATGTCCACCTTGCCGGATTCATCTTCGTAAGCGGGCCCAAGAAACGGTAGCGTGCCAATCGCGGAAGTGAGCGCCCAGGACAGCAACATCCCAATGGCGCCAGCCGCAAGCGTCATCACCAGCGCTTCCAACAAGAATTGCGAGCGAATGTGCGATTTCCTCGCTCCCAGCGCGCGGCGCAAACCAATCTCCCGGACACGCTCTTCGACCGAAACCAGCATGATATTCATCACGCCCACGCCGCCGATGCCCAGCGTCATAGCTCCGATAAAGAAGAGCAGCGCCTCGATGCCAATCGTAATGCCTTCCATAATGGGCTTGAATTCTTCGCGTCCAAACATGGTGATGGCGCGCTTGTCGTTTGGTGAAAAGTGCTGGCGATTGGCTATGGCCGTGCGGAATTGCTGCATCGCTTGCGCCTCGAAAACCGGGGCGACCGGCTCGAAGACCATCACGCTGGAATACTTTGTGTCCCACAGGTCGCTGGCGGATGTGTAGGGAATAAAAGCGGACTCATCGTCGCAATTGAAGTAGCAACTGTCGGAAAACTTCATGTCCATGGAGCCGACGACCGTAAACGGCACACCATTGATGCGCACGACCTCGCCTAGGGCAGGTTCACCGCTGAAAAGTTTCTTGCGAAGGCGGGCGCCAAGGAATACCACGCGGCGGCGCTCGGCAATGTCTTCCGGAGTAATCCACCGCCCGTCGGTCGGCACTTCGTTGCGCATTTCGCCGTATTCGGGAAACACGCCGCGCACGGCGGAATCCGAGAGGCGCTCGCCGTAAGAGACGCCCTGAAAACGAACCGTTTCTCGAGTGACGCGTTTCACCAATGGGGATTGCGCCTTCACCCATTCGGCATCTTCTTCTTCAAAGCGAACAGGCTTGCCCGCGCGCTCTCCGCCGGCCTGCTCGCTCGTGGTTCCGGGCCAGGCAATCACCGCGCCTTTTCCGAATACTTCAAACGTGTACATCAACACACCGCGGAAGCCCGAGCCGTAACTCAGCAGCAGCGTAACCGCCACAATCCCCCAGGAAATCCCCGACATCGTCAGGAAACTGCGAATGGGGTTGCGTCTCAGCGCCGTCCACGCCTGCTTGAAGATCTCGGTGAACATCACCCACCAGCCTCAAAACGCAGTGCTTCGATCGGATCAACCGAGGCCGCGCGGTTCGCTGGATACAGCGCCGAAAGAATGGAAATCACGCTGAGCAACGCGATGGACATGACCGCGATCTTCCAATTCGTCAGCATGCCGCTGAAAAACGGAGGCATGGGAGCGAGGTTGACGAGCCCACAAAAACCATAAGAGATAATCAGCCCCACTCCGCCGCTGATGGCCACAACAAAAATGGTTTCGAGAAAAAACTGCCGCAGGATGGATCGCCGCGTTGCACCAAGCGCCATCCGCACGCCAATTTCCCGGGTGCGTTCACGGACGCTCACCAACATGACGTTCATGACACTGAGACCGCCCAAAAACAGCGTCGCAATACCGACCGCGCCCATAAAAACTTCCATCCCCACGATAATCATGCGATTGGCCTGTGCGTTTTTCACGGTATCCCAGATGCCAGCGGCTTCTTCATCCCGCGGATCGAAATTATGCAGGCGGCCAAGCGTCCTGCGAATCTGGTGAACACAGTCCATGTGTGTTTCCAGCGACCAGGGAGCAACCAGGAGGCGATCCACGCTGTGCTCCACCGCGGGCGGCTTATTCGGAAAATCGCGCCGCATCGAGTTAAACGGGATGAAAATCTTTCGCGTGTCGAAGCCGTCGTAACTGGAGTTCTGGTCCTTCGATTTCATTACACCGATGACAACGTAAGGAATGCCGTTCAGCCAAACAGTCTGGCCCAGCGCATCGCGCTCGGCGAACAATTGCTTCTTCGTGTCGCTGCCAAGGAACGCGACGTTGCGCGCCTCAGCGTTGTCTTCATCGTTGTAGAAGCGCCCCTGCGCCGTAGCCACGCTACGAATTTCGGAAAAAGGTGGCAGCGCACCCACCACTTGAATGCTACCGCTGTTGAAGAGGCTGCGGACTTGTACGCCATTGCCGAGTTCCGGCATGACGTATTTGCATGCCGGAGCTTCCTTGGCCACCTGAATGTAATCGTCTTCGCGCCAGCGAACCTGGCGGCCCGAGCGCATTCCGCCCGCCTGCATGCTGGTGCGCCCTGCAAAAACGATCATCACGTCCTTGCCAAAAGTTTCCTGGTTTTTCTGGATGCCGTCGCCAAGGCCTTCGCCCGCCGCCACCATAATCGTGATCGAGATGATTCCCCAGGCGATACCGAACATCGTTAGCAGCGTGCGGCGCTTGTGCGCCCACAGGGTTGCCAGCGTGTCCCGCAATAGGTCCGTGAAGTTCATGGCGCTCCGCCGGGCGGCTTATTGCAGAACAACTTGCTGCTTTTCGTTGAGGCCTTCGAGAATCTCAGTTTTTACGCCGTTCGAGATCCCCAGCTTGACGCTGAGCTTTTTCTTGCCGTTATCACCCTTAGCGTCTGGGATTTCCACCGAGGCTTTGCGGTCCTTGTCGTAAATCATCGCCGCTTCCGGGATCATCAGCACATTCTTCTTCTCTTCGAGAAGGATTTCCGCATTGGCGCTCATGTTGGCTTTCAACTCGCCGCCGGGATTGGAAATCGAAACGCGCACTTCAAACGTCGTCACATTGTCTTTCTCTTTGCCAAGCGGAGAAATCTTCGTGACCTTACCCGTAAATTTCTTGTCCTTGAACGATTCCACGACAATGCGCGCCGACTGGTCCAAATACACCTTGCCGATGTCCGCCTCGTCCACTTTGCCCTGCACGTAGACTTCGCTGACGTCCCCGAGCGTCATGATCAACGTGGCCTGCGAACCCAGCACGAGAATAGAGCTGACCGCATCTCCCACGTTCACGTCGCGCGAAAGCACCAACCCATCAATCGGGCTCATAATTGTCGAGTTGCGGAGGTCTTCCTGCGCGTTCTCCAGCGAAGCTTTCGCTTGTGCCACTTGCGCGTCGCACTTGGCGATTTCCGCCTGCGAAACCACCAGGGTCCGTTGCGCGCTGACTTGCTTGTTCAGTGCGAGCTGATAGTTCTTCTCCGCGTCTTCCACCAGGCTCTTGGACATCACGCCGTCTTTGTACATTTGTTCGGCGCGCTCCATAGTGAGCTTTAGAAAGGGCACGTCAGGACCTTCCGCATCCACCTTGTTGCGTTCCAGAGTAGCTTTCGAGGATTGGAGCGCCGCCTCGGCGGCCTGCAAATTCGCGCTATAAGCACGCACCGCAGCCTCGAGCTGCACCTTGTCAAGGTCCGCCAGAACCTGTCCTTGCTTCACGCGGTCGCCGTAGTCCACATAAAGTTTTTTCACGATGCCGCTGGCTTTGGATTTCACTTCCACTTTGGAAAGGGGTTGGATTTTGCCGGTAGCCACAACCACGCGCGCCAAGTCGCCGCGCTCAACAGACGCCAGTTTGGAGGGATCAATCGTGTGATTCGGGCTAAGCGCCGCCTTCACTCCGTAGCCGGCACCCAGTAAGACCAACGTCGCGACCGACCCCCAAACGATGCGCCGGCGGCGTTTCTTGCCATTCTTGCCGTTAGGTAAACCATTGCCATTGCTCGACATACAGGACCCCCGCTGGTCGGTACACGCTTTGCAAGCTGTTACAGGGCTTTCATACACAAGTACGAAAGACTTCGGGAAAAGTTCCCTCGCTTTATAGACGACAGAAGGCGGCTTTGGTCATGCCGCAGGCGGTTGATTTGGTGGCGGGACTCGCTCTTAGAGCGAAACCTTGCGCAGGCGGAGGGCGTTGGCAATCACCGAAACGGAACTGAAGCTCATCGCTGCACTGGCGAGCATAGGACTGAGCAGCCAGCCAAGGAGCGGGTAAAACACGCCCGCGGCAATGGGAATACCAATCACGTTGTAAAGAAACGCCCAGGCAAGATTCTGTTTGATGTTGCGAATGGTTGCGCGGCTCAGCTTGCGCGCGCGCACAATTCCGCGCAAATCGCCTTTGAGCAGCGTGATCCCCGCGTTTTCAATGGCCACATCCGTGCCGGTACCCATGGCGATGCCCACGTCCGCGGCAGCAAGGGCCGGCGCGTCGTTAATACCATCTCCCGCCATCGCCACAACGCGCCTCTCCTTTTTCAGCCGTTCTATCACCGCCGCTTTCTCGTGAGGGCGGACCTCAGCCTCAATTTCTGTCAGTCCCAATTTTCCCGCGATCATTTCAGCCGACGCCTGCAAGTCTCCAGTCAGCATGATCAACCGCAGCCCATCAGCTCGGAGCGCGCTGACAGCTTCCGGAGTGGACTTTTTTAATAGATCTGTGATGACCAACACTCCTACGATTTTTCCGCCCTTAGCCACAAAGACATGGGTGACGGCCGCGGCACGCTCCACAGTCACGTTCATCTTGATGTCCTGGCCGCCTGGGCCTGTGCAACTCGTTATGCCACGCTCCAGCAGAAACTTGTTCGCGCCGACCACGATGCGGTCCCCGTGAAGCACAGCTTCGACTCCGCCCCCGGTAAACGCCCGAAAATCCGTGGTCTCCCCAAGCTGTACTCCCTTTTCCTTCGCTGCCTCGACGATCGCTCGCCCAAGCGGATGCTCGCTGGCCTGCTCGACGCTGCCCGCGATCCATATCAGCTCGTCGTTAGATAAACCGCTTCCCTCGCAAAGTGCAACGCCCGCTAAGCGAGGTCTGCCCTCAGTTAACGTGCCTGTTTTGTCGAAAACAAGCGTGTCGACTTTTGCGAGAGTCTCTAGCGCTTCCGCGTTCCGAACTAGAACCCCGGCGTGGGCCCCGCGCCCAACTGCAACCATGATGGACATCGGCGTGGCAAGTCCCAACGCGCACGGGCAAGCAATGATCAGTACGGAAACCGCCGCGACAAGCGCGTGAGCGAAACGCGGTTCGGGACCCAAGAAGAGCCAGCCAAAGAATGCTACCGCTGCCGCGAGCACCACAACAGGAACGAAGTACGCCGCGACGCGGTCCGCGAGGCGCTGCATCGGCGCCCGGCTGCGCTGCGCTTCGCCGACCAACTTCACGATTTGCGCTAGCATCGTTTCGCTTCCGACACGCTGCGCCTCCATCACGAAGCTGCCGCTGGCGTTCAACGTGCCGCCGGTAACGCTGTCGCCTGCCTTTTTCTCGACGGGCATCGGCTCACCCGTGACCATCGATTCGTCAACAGCGCTCGCGCCTTCGCAAATCATGCCGTCCACGGGAATGCGCTCGCCCGGGCGCACACGCAATCGGTCGCCGCGCTTCACCTGGTCAAGCGCCACATCTCTTTCCCCGCCATCCGCTGCCAGCAAATGTGATTGTTGCGGAGCCAGATTCAGCAGCGCGCGAATCGCGCCGCTGGTGCGCTGGCGCGCGCGCAATTCCAAAACCTGCCCCAGCAACACGAGCGTCGTAATAACGGCCGCCGCTTCGAAATAAACCGGAGCCGCGCCTTCCATTCCGCGGAAGGAGGCCGGAAACACTTGCGGGAAGAACGTCGCGACGACGCTCTCGCCATACGCCGCGCCCGTTCCCAGGCCAATCAGCGTGAACATGTTTGGGCTGCGATTGACGAGCGAAGCCCAGAAGCGTTGGAAAAACGGCCAACCGCCCCACAGCACCACCGGCGTGGCCAGGACAAATTCGATCACGCTGCGAACGCTCTGCGACAGCCGCAGCCCTAGCGCATCGCCAAACATGGAAAGCAGCAAAACAGGCAGAGACAACGCGGCGCTCACCCAGAAGCGCCGCAGCATCGAGTCATACTCGGGATCGGCCTCCACCTCCGCGAAAACATCCATCGGCTCGAGCGCCATCCCGCATTTCGGACACACGCCCGGGCCAATCTGCACCACCTCCGGATGCATCGGGCAGGTGTACCGCACTCCTTGCGCATTCGTTGGAGGCGCCGAAGTGGGCGCGCTGGCCGGCGCATGCTGCATCTCACTTTGCTTGTGAGCATGCGCCGTAGCATGGGCGTGCGCAGGCCCATGCTCCATTCCCGCAGTTCCAGGAGCCAGAAACTTCTCCGGATCCTGCGAGAAGCGTTCCGCGCACCGCTTCGAGCAGAAATAATAAGCCTGCCCTTTATGCTCGACTTTGCCGGCAGCCTTCGCAGGATCCACCGACATTCCGCACACTGGGTCTTTGACCTTCGGCGGGCCTGACAAGATCGGCAGGCTTGCGCCAGCCGGCTTCGGGTTCGTGGGCAGATCGGACATGTCGTTATATTAGATGATTCTGGGATACATCCCTATTCATCAAGATCTCGCCCGCGACTGATATAATCCCGCCATGACACTCGTGGAAGTTACTTACGAACTGCAATCCCCGCTGAGCGACGATCAATTGAGCCGGCTCGGCGAATTCGCCAACACTTACGGCCTGCGCCGCTTTCGCTTCAACGATTCGAGAGAACAATTGTCCTTCGAATACGACGCTTCGCGCCTCCGCGAAACGCAAGTCGCCCACGCCCTCGGCCAGGCCAAAATCGCCGTCGCCCGCAGAATTAACTAAGAGTGCTGGGTTACGCGCGCGGTGGACCAGAAGGCCTGTAAGAGAGGCGCCAAAGCCCCCAGTTTCAGGCGCGCTTGCGCTCCGAGTGCGCTTGCAGAGATAGCGGGTGGCACAGAGGAAGGCGGGGGTGCCGCTCGATAAGAGCAAAGGGGTTGGAGCTTTACGTCTATGCCCGCACGCTCCAGAGGCAGGGAAACGCCAAGCGCGCATTTGTTTACCCAGGTGGCCAAGAAGGATCCCAACACTGGATCAGACACGTGGCGAATGCGCGAATCGTCTCTAACAAGGGCGATTTCGCCGCCGCGTCCAAGTAAACGTCGCAGGCGCTCAGCACCGCGCCGGGTCCAAACAAGCCCCAACTCGAAGGCCTGCTCAAGCGCCTCGAA
>WNGL01011983.1_pt1 | contig 13488 bp, 10 predicted proteins | sample 5400591 | NCBI WGS metagenome assembly WNGL01 (sample SAMN13153377, study PRJNA577476) | soil metagenome | isolation source: 80 cm soil or saprolite under Garry oak tree replicate 1 | place: USA:California | collected 2016-06-15
GCGCGCCGAGGAGTTGATCGGGCAGGTCGGCTTGAGCGGCTTCGAGGACCATTACCCGCACGAGTTGTCCGGCGGTATGCGCCAACGGGCCAACATCATTCGCACGTTGATCTATGATCCCGAGTTGATCCTGATGGACGAACCGTTCGGTCCGCTCGACGCCCAGACCCGGGTTGTGCTACAGGATCAGCTTCTCAAGCTCTGGTTGGCATCCCGGAAAACGATTGTGTTTATCACGCACGATTTGGTCGAAGCGATTACACTGGCGGATCGGGTCGTGCTCATGACTTCCCGGCCCGGCAGGATCAAGTCCATTGAGAATGTGACCATCCCTAGACCGAGAGATGTGTTTCAGATTCATGAAAGGCCAGAGTTTCGCTCCGCCTACGAAAGGCTCTGGCAACAATTGCGACCCGAAGTAAATTTGGCAGAAGCATAGAAAGGAGAATCTCTTATGCAGCGGCCCATGACAATTTTTTTCATCGCGCTTTTTTACTTCGGCTGGTTTTCTTACCCGGCCGATGCCCAGGCGCCCAGAAAAGTAAAAATGACGATTCCCGTTATCGCGCATTCGATGACGCCGGTGTTTCTCGCCCAGAACAAGGGCTTTTTCACCGAAGAGAAATTGGAAGTAGATATCACTTCGACCGGCGGCGGCGGACCCGACATCCGAGCGCTCATCGCCGGCGATGTGGAGTTCAGCTTCACCACCGGCGACAACGTCATCCTGGCGCAACAGGAGGGTAAGAAACTCCTGATGGTCATGAGTGGCCTGCACAGGCTTTTTATCAACTGGGCGATGCACAAGGATGTGGCCAAGACCAAGGGCGTGACCGAATCGATGCCTCTGGCGGATAAGATCAAGGCGCTCAAGGGGCTTACCGTCGGCGTCACTAATCCGGGAGCTTTAACGGCGCACCTCGCCGCCTTTGTGATTCGCAAGGCGGGTTACAATCCGCAGCAAGACGTCCACATCATTCCCATCGGCTCCGGACCGACCTGGCTCGCCGCTCTGGAAAATCGCAAGGTCGACGTGGCGTTAACGGCGCCGCCGGTTCCGGAGACGGCGATCGGCCGGGGTTTCGCTATCATGCTCATCAATAATGCCAAAGGCGAGGACCCTTCGATCCCGGAATTCCTGATGGAAAACCTCATCATTCGTCCTGAGACGGCGACCAAGGACCCCGACCTGGTTCGAAGAATGGTCCGGGCGCTGACCAAGGCAAATAAGTGGGCGCTGCAAAGCACTCCTGAACAGGTTGCCGATGGCCTCAAGCCATCGATGGCGACAATCGCTCCCGATCTTCTCCTGGCGGGAGTCAAATCGGTTTTGCCGGCGCTGAGCCAGGACGGCCGGACGAGCGAGCGCAGCGCGCAGATCACCCAGGACGTACTCGAACAGGCGGGCATTCTGAAAAAGCGCGTGCCTTACGCCGAAATCGTCTCCAACGAGTTCCTTGCAAAATGATTAGCCGGGGACGTCTTTTTCTTTACCGCCTGATCTTCGGTCTCGTGCTCCTGGCCTTTTGGGAGCTGAGCTCCGGAAGATTGATTGACCCTTTTTGGGTGTCGAGTCCTTCTTTGGTTTTTTCGTACCTTTACGGCGTGATTGCCGACGGATCGATCTTCGGACATCTGGCAATCACGATGTACGAGACCTTCAGCGGTTTTTTTATCGGAGCGATCTTCGGCATCGGCTTGGGTTTTGTACTCGCCCGGCGGGAGACGTTGGCCCAGATTATAGATCCCTACGTCGTCGCCTTTAACGGAATTCCGCGCATCGCCCTGGCGCCTCTGTTTATCATTTGGTTCGGCATCGGCCCGTCCTCCAAAGTCATTCTCGTCGTCAGCGTGGTTTTCTTTCTAACCTTCTTCAATACCTTCGCCGGGGTCAAAGGCGTAGACGCGGAGCTTAAAAACATTTTGCGCATCATGGGCGCGACCGAGCGGCAAATCCTCTTGAAAGTGACCTTGCCGGCGATCGTTCCATGGATCACCACGGGACTAAAAATTAGCCTTCCCTACGCCATCGTCGCCGCCGTCGTGGGAGAATTCATGGCCGCCAGCAAAGGCTTGGGTTATCTCATCAACTACAACACATCGCTCTTTTCCACGACCGGGGCCTTGGGTGGGATTCTGGTTCTCGCCCTGGTTGTCGTCCTATGCAATGAAGCGATCAATCGCGCGGAATCGTATTTACTACGCTGGCGTCCGAGAGAAGAGAAAAGAAGCGAAGGAGAATTGTACTAACGATACAGTGACGAGGACGCAGTGACGCGGGAGCCGCCGACATGGCACTCCGCCGTCGCGACGCTTTCCGGCGTGCACAAAGCCTGGCTCAGTCCAGCGGCTCCAGCTTTATAATCGACGCGCCGTGATTGCTCCCGACCCAGAAAGTCACCGGAGTCGTGGAATTATCCACAAACACTCTGCGAACGTTAGTCGACTTGGGCAGGAGATATTCGACGACCTGGCCGCTCTTGGGATCGAGCCGCGCGATGCGATCGCTGAGCATCGATCCGGTCCAAGCGTCGCCGTTTTTATCGACGGCAACGTCATAAGGATTAGACCACGGCGTCGGCATGGCCCACTCCCGAAATTTTTCGCTCTTGGTGTCGAACACGCCGATCTTGTTGCCGCGGTACTCGCCGAACCAAAGCCGGTCCTGCGCATCCATCATGCCGCGGCGTGGCCCCGAACCTTTGGTGGGCGTCTCATACATCGTGAGCTTCCCGGTCTTCGCATCGATCCTGCCGATGTGCTCCTTACCGATGTCGGTGAAATAAGCATTGTTCTGGGAGTCGGCGATGACATCGTAGATGTTGTGTCCTCGCGGTGAATCCTTAAACGGGTCCCACGTTTCCCATTTGCCGGACTTGAGGTCTACGCGGTGCACGCCGGCGAAGCCGTTGTTTTGTGTCCACAGCTTGCCGTCCACCGTGTAACTCATGGGACTGGTCATATTGATCTGCGTATTGTCTTTGTTTAGTTCCGCAGGAATGGTCCAGACCTGGAATTTCTCGGTCTTGCGATCGAATTTCGCGACGCTCGCCTGGTACATCATGCCGAGCCACAAGTTTCCGTCTTTGTCGGAACGCACCGAAAGCGCGCCGGTCGGTGAGCCCTTCTTTGGCTCCGGTACTGGGTATTCCGTCACCTTGCCCGTTTTGGGATCGAGTTTCCCCAGCGTCTGCTCGCCGAAATTGGAATACCAAGCGATTCCTTCGGCATCCACAACCACGTCATGAGGCTCGATGGTCGGGCGCGGCAAGTCGTACTCCGTGATGATGACCTGCGTGGCTTTGCCCCTGGGACGAGGCAATGTCTTGAGCGGAAAATTCCACGTGGAAGATGCGCTCAAATTGATTGTGCTTAACCATTCGGCTTGCATCCGCTGCAGCCGCGCTTGATCCTCACCAACCAGCGCGGTGTCCCGCGCGCCGAGCCGTAATTGCGGGCGCAAAGGCGTGCTCTGATTTGCGTAACTCGCCATGCGCGGGAGAATCGCTTGCGTAAACCCAGCCGCATCGTACTTGGACCGCACGATTCGCTCGACGGTATGACAACCCACACAGCTCAAGAGCGTGCTCTTTTGTTGCTCTGAGCCGGGAACGCTCGCGAGCCACTCCGCATTCGTCAACTGCGCCGCGAGATCCTGTGCCTTGCGCAGCTTCAAATCGACGGGATTGTCGCCGCGACGGCACCATCCACTTCGTAACCGACCGCCCGGACCACGATCGCATACTGACCCGGTTCAAGTTTCTTCGAGGGAAAATTGTAACGGCCCTTTTCATCGCTGACTACGGTGATCGTAACCGTGGAGCCGGCTTTTCTTGCGCTAACCAGCACGCCTTCCATAGCGCCTTCTTCTTCGGAGCTAACCCGCCCCGTCAGCGCCATTCCAGGCGAACTTGCGGCTCGTATGAAATTGGCCGTGAAAAATAGGGATACTGCCGCGGCCGAAATGGCCAGTGCGAGAAAGATTTTTTTCCGCATAAGCATCCTCCCTGAATAGAGTCGTCTGAGAGCTGCGCCCCTATTACCACTCGGTGCTAATTCACGTCAAGCCTGTGTGCTCGCGGGCAACGTCTCAAATTTCTTCAATTGGGTCAGTTGATTAAGTCTGGGCTCGTCTGGATTCCCGATAGAAGCATTCGGGAATGACAGACTTTCAGAGGTGATACCCAGAAGCTTGCTGCGGAGAGATTCATTCTTTATTTGCCGGCCCGGGTCGCGCGCCACTTGCCGTTGCTTCCGCCCTTGACGGTCCCCTCGATAGAGTTTCCGCTTACGTGGCCGGTGTACTGGGCGCCGCCGGCAGTAAAAGTGATCTGATCGCCATTCAGCTTGCCGTTCGTGATCTGGGCGGTATTGTTGCCGGACTTGAGCGTGCCGGAAACCATCTGGAAGGTTTGTTTGAGCGTGAGTTCACCTTGCGGAAGATTCCAGGTGCCTCCTACTTTCGCGGGCACGATCCAGAGATAAGCCGTGCACCAGTTGCTGCAGCCGTCCACCTTAGCGGTCTCATCGGGCTTCCAATCTTCCATGTCGAAGGAATTCGCCACGATGCGCGTGCCCGGTTTGAGATCGAGAATTTTCGGGCGCAGTTTCATGTTGATACTGGGCAGTAAAAACATAGTAATCACTGTGGCGTGGGAGAAATCGCTTTCGAACAGGTCCGCTTTCATGAACGTGGCTTTGTCGGTGACACCTTCTTTAGCGGCATTGCGCTTCGACAGCTCGACCATCTCCGGGTTGTATTCGATGCCGAGCGCCTTGGCCCCGCGCTTCGCCGCGGTGATCACCGTGCGCCCGTCACCCGAGCCGAGGTCGATCACGTAATCCTTCGGCGTGACTTTCGCCATATCGAGCATTTTATCCACCAGCACCTGCGGCGTCGGCACCCACACTACGTCTTTCCCTTCCTGGCCGACCTCTGGCTGGTATTCTCCTTGCGCCGCCCGCGCCGGCGAGAACCCACAGGCGACGGCCCAAGCCAAACAGAGAGCTGACAACGACCGCCGCACAAAACGAGATGTATTCATATTCGTCCTCCCGATGACTGGATTAGCTTTTATAATAGCAGTCTCACCCCATGAAGGAAGAACCCAGGAAAAAAATGAAGCTGCTAAATACTGCAAGGCCGGGAAAATGTCCAGCAACACGCGATAGAGCTTCGTACGAGGTAAAGAAGTATACTGGTCTATGTTAAATGACTTAGATTGTTTCGAAGTCTCGGAGGCCGTTAGGAAGTTTTGCCGTGGAGATCAGGGTTGATCCTCAGCAACTGCGCCGCAACCTGCAAGCGATAGTGGGCGAGAGAAGCCCTTTCAGCGGCCAACGCCACTTAGCGGAAGTCGAGCGCTTCATCGAGAAAGAATTGGCGAGCTATGGCCTCGCCGTCGAAAGCGACACCTTTCCCTACCGAGGGAAGAACTTTCGCAATATCGTCGGCCGGCTGAGCGCTCAACGGGGAGCTTCGTTGATTATTTTGGGCGCTCATTTCGATTCGGTTGAAGGCACGCCGGGGGCCGACGACAATGCCAGCGGCTTGGCTGTCCTTCTCGAAGCCGCGCGACTGCTTTCGCGGGCGAGGTTGCGTTCGGAGCTCCTGTTTTGCGCGTTCAATCTCGAAGAGCTCAACATGATTGGCAGCACTTATTTTGCCAAGAAGCTAAAAGCCGCGGAAGTGAAAGTCGATGCCATGATCTCTTTGGAAATGATCGGCTACACGGACCCGAGGCCCGGCAGCCAAAAGTATCCCATCGGCCTCAGCTGGCTCTACCCGGACCGCGGCGACTTTATCGGCGTCATCGGGAACTGGAACTCGAGTTCGTTGCTGCGCCGGTTCACTCGCCAGATGCGCCAGGTCCCAGGACTTCCCGTCGAAACGCTCTCGGTTCCCGGCAACGGCGGTCTCGTTCCCGCAGTGCGTCTGAGCGATCATTCACCTTTCTGGGATCTTGGTTATCCCGCGCTCATGGTTACGGACACGTCTTTCTTTCGTAATCCGCATTATCACGGCCCGCGGGATACTCTAGATACGTTGAACCTAGACTTCATGGCCAAAGTTTGCGCAGGAGTGATTCGAGGAGTGCTTGGACTTTAGCACTATATTGCCGGAGATTTTTTGGAGGAACTCATGCTCTTACCCGTGTTTTGGCTCCTGGTGCTCTCGGTCTTTCTCCCGATAACCAATACCCATGCTCAGACCGCTCTCAGAAAAGTCAGGATGGGCATCCAATCGACCAACATCGGCTTTCTGCCTTTCCACGTGGCCTATCACAAGGGTTTCTACCGCGAACAGGGAATCGACCTGGAGACGGTTTTTATGTCCACCCAAGCCGTCAACGCGGCTTTCGTGCGCGGCGATATCGACTACAGCGCGGCCGTCAACGGCATCATTCAGACCGTCGTCCGCGGCGCGCCGGCGAAAATTCTGGCGTGTGCCGTGGATCGCCCGCTTCAGTCTCTTGTCGGCAGAAAGGAAATCCGGAGGCCGCAGGATCTGAAAGGAAAAAAGATCGGCGGCAGCACTCCGGGCGGCACCGCAACCTTGATGGCGGACCTGGCGCTCAAGCATCTCCATCTTGAGCCCGGCCGCGATGTGGACGTCATCCCTCTGAGGGGAAACCGGCTGACCGCTCTGGAGTCCGGCGCGGTGGATGCCGCTCTTCTCGGAGTGCCGGAAAACATTATCGCCGTGGATAAAGGCTACCACGAGATTCTTTTCATAGGAGACATCGTCAATTTTCCCCAGAACGGCTTCGGCGCCTCGGTCAAAAAAATTCAAGAGAGCCCGGACGAAGTCCATGGCATGGTCAAAGGAACGCTGCGAGGGTTGATGTTTAGTATGGATCCCCGTAACCGCGAAGAGGTGATCAACATCATCATGAAGCAGTGGAAGCTCGCGGACCGGAAACTCGCCAGCGAGATGCTTCGGCAATTCGGCCGCGGAGTGGCCCGCGACATGACAGCCAAGCCGGAAGGGATGCAGTTGATGATCGATCTGCTGCGGCAAGAGTCGAAAGTCACCCAGCCATTCACTGTCGCCCAGATCGTCGATTACAGCTTCCTCGAAAAAGCCCGGCGCGAGCTAAACGTGAACCGGTAATGAGACACCCGCCGTCCGTTGAGTTGCGGCCAACATCTTGGCTCCAGAGGAATGAACTCCATCTCAATTTCTGCAGAGGCGAGCCGAAGCGAGGCCATCAACGAAACGCCGGCATCACTTCTTTGGCAAACAGCCGCATCGATTTCTTGATCAGGTCGTGCGGGATGCCGCCGAAATTGAACGTCGTCGTCAAAATATTGAAGCTGTAGTTCTTGATCGAGTTGTCGATGATCTGAATGCACTGATCGGGGTCGCCATACAAATTTCGTCCCGCAGCAAGCATGGCCGCCCAGTCCGTGTTCTTGGGCTTGGCGTCTTCTCTTCTGCCGATTCTGGAAATTTCGTCGTAGCGCACGATCGCCGCCGTGGCGACCTCTTCCGCGCGGCGCGAATTTTCATCGACAAACGTGCGAATGTGAAACTGACAACGGCGTTGATTCGGATCAACCCCGGACGCTTTCAATCCTGCGCGCCACGCCTCGACGCCGGGCCGCACCGTTTCCGGTGGATGCGGATGGCCCACGGTCATGATGTCGTATCCCATGCGTCCCGCCCACCCCAAGGTTTCCGCCGACGTCCCCGCCACCCAAAACGGCGGATGGGGCTGCTGCACGGGCCGCGGGTAGAGTGTGATCTCCTCGAACCGCCAAAATTTTCCCTGGTGGCTAAACCGCTCCTGGGACCAAGCTTTGAGGATTACCTCGTTGGCCTCTTCCATGCGCTGGCGACTTTCTTCTCGGGAAATTCCAAAGACCCGGTAATCGAGTCCCGTATTGCCTGAGCCGACGCCGAACTCCAGTCTGCCGCCCGAGATCACGTCCACCATGGCGTAATCTTCCGCCGAGTGCAGCGGATGGCGCAACGGGGTGATTGCGATGCAGGTCCCCAAACGAATTTTCGAGGTGCGCGCCGCGGCCGCGCTGAGCATCACCGCCGGGTTGGCGATGAGTCCACCGTAACCCAGGAAATGGTGCTCGTTGAACATGAAACATTCCCAGCCCAACTCTTCCGCCAGCTCGATCTGCTCCAAAATCTGCTGATAGTAGACGTCGTAGGGCGGGTCGCGATCCGGAAAGTAGGTCGTCAGTATGTTCATATAGAAGCGCATCGTTTCCTCCTCTTATTCTCATTGCGACCGGCTCGTCCGCGCTCCCGGAATGCTTTTGGATCTGAATCCTCCCGCACGGAAATGACCTAACCAGCTTTCGCTTGCTCAAGCCAATACTGCGCGATGTCGATACAGCGGCAGAACCACACGCCAGGGTGACTCTTTACGTATTGCAGAAAATTCTCAAGGACTTTAGCTGCCCCTGGTCGTCCGCCGTTGAAGTTATGCACGGCGTAGCGAAATTTCATGGGATGACGTTCCGCCTCTTCATAGTGGGCGTCGAATTCATCCTTCAATTGCTCCAGGGCACCTGCTAGACCGAGTGTCAGGATATCGTTATCCGAATAGGCAGGTCTCACGTAACCCACGGACACCAACCTGTTGCCATCCGCATCGATGATGTAGGGAACATCGGAATCGCCGTAGTTGTGTCAGGGAAGAGCTCGGCCACGAGGCCGCTGGTGATCACAGTGGCTTCAACCCCGCATCTATCCAAAACCTCCAGCAGTCGCTGAAACCCAAAATTGGCTCCATACTCCCGAGCGCCGAGCGCGAGGAAATCGGTACGCTCCGCGTCGGTAATCATCGGCCTTTTGCGCACTGTGCGCGCGCCGGCGCCGATTCCCACTCGTGCATTATATTGATAGTAACTGCAATTCGGTTGCCGCCGGGCCATTGACGGAACCAATCAGGGCGCCTCGGAGTTTGAGATCGATAGTTCCATTGGTAGGCGCCGGCTAGATCCGATGGGCTCATCGCTTTTCTCCTTCCTTGCGCTTTGGTTGTTTATATCATTTCTGCTTGGCGGCCAACCACGTCCGCTTCAGAGTACTTCTTGGTCGGAGTAAAAGAATGAGAGCAGCGAATTCAGGCCGTGGCCGGAGTGTTAGCTCGCATTATTCATGGTCAGAGGAAAAACTACGACACTGCGTCGATCGAGGGATGAGCCTGGAGGAGTGAAGGCATAGAGATGAACAGCTTCAATGCCGTCTTGGTGCTTGGCTCGGCGCTCGCATTTTCCCAGCCATTCGCTCCAGTGGCTCAGTTTGCAGGCCGCTCCAAGGCAGAGGCTCATTGCCTTCGCTCCGGAGGGCTCGTCCCTCGATCGCTCTCACGAGTGCATAATCCGGGTTAGGTTCAGAAGAAATAAGACTGGACACTGATTTTCGTATCGTTTATTTTCCATGAAAAGCTCCCAGGAGGAAACATGATCAATGTCGAAGGAGAGCCGATCGAGGTCATAGACGCGCATTCTCACATGGGCGCTAGAAAAAAGCTCGCCATCCACCAGATTCCGCCGATCATGAAATTCATGGCGGAGGACATGCTGCAATCGATGGACAGCGCTGGAGTAGATGGAGTCGTCACTTTTGCCATCGGTATCGGAGAGCCCTCGGATTATAGAGAGACCAACCAGTACATCGCCGACGCAATGACGCGGCACGCGGGACGCATTCATGGCTTCATGAGGCTGAGCCCTGGGAACGGTCCAGAGGACACGCTCCGGGTGCTGGAGGAAGGAGTCAAGCTCGGGCTCAAGGGCATCAAAATTCATCCTCTGATCGAACATTGCCCGGCGAACGACAAGGAAAAGGTCTATCCACTTATGGAAGCGGCACAGCACCACGGGCTGGTGGTTCTCTTTCACTGCGGGTTAGGGGAAAACGCCAGTCCAAAACGGATCGGTGAAGTGGCCAAAGATTTTCCCAAGCTTCCCATCATCATGGGCCACTCGGGACTGGTGGAGGGAGTGAGAGACGTCGTCGAGATCGCGAAGAAGTGTGAGAATGTCCATATGGACAGCTCGGGCGTGGGATGGCTGCCTTTCTTCTGCGAATCCATCGCATGGGCTGGGCCCGACCGGGTTTTATACGGCTCAGATCATCCTTTTAACCCGATGGACTGGGAGATCGAGAAGATCGTCAAGCACGCGCAGCGGCACCTAAAGCTCAAGATCGAAGATCTCCGGCTGATCATGGCCGGCAACATCAAACGTCTGCTCGCGATAAAATAATCCGACACGGAGCAGTCGCCCAGTCTAATGGCGGTATTTGTATTGTCTGAAAATATTGCATACAGCAAGAGGGCGGCGGGCGAGCTTCAGCATCTTGGAAATATAGGTCGTTCGGTGAGTCCTACTATGAGGCGTGAGACGATCGAACTCAGGCAGGGTCCGATCAATTAGCATCCGAGCCAAGCTGAAGGCGCGGGCGTCGGCCTCGATCTTATTTGGAAACGTGAGGTCCTGCGCAGCCAAACAGTGGGCAAAACTGTTGATCCAAAGTCGCCTCCAGCCATCGTCCGTATGCAGCCAAAAACAAGCCTCTGGAACCCAACCGCGCGGCCCCATTTTATAGGAAGCTGCGCGAATGCCGCAGCCCTTATACTCCTTAATGCGAAAGATCGAGCCGGTTTCCCTAATCATAAAATAATTTAAACGGTCGGCTATCTGGTCCTCAGTGCCTCAGCCAATGTCGCGGTTAGCCAAATGAGGGGCAAGAGCCATACCAAAGAACTTTAGAGAGTTCTGGCGGGTCCGCAGGTAGGAATTAGCTTCCCCTGGGACTGCAAAAATGTACGCGAGCCATTTCGCGCCGGCCATTTTTCGCCGGCAGCAAGCGCTCAAGCTGTACAGCTGTTGAAAACTCCTTCGCCTGCTTCGACAAGCTGCGAGTTCAACGCCATCCGGCGCAGCCTGGATCGGCGAGCTTGGAATGTGTGAATATGCCCTCACCGAACCGCTCTTCGGATCGACTTGAACGATCTCGTTGCCGAGAAATTCAACCGCCCAGCTTGTGCGGTTTGCAGCGGGTAAATGTAATGATATATCTACGCGCACTTGTTGGATCTCACTTCAACAGTTAAATTTTAGCCGTGGCCTAAGGAACGATCTTTCCAAACACGGCTAGAAACTGCGAATCCGCAGGAGGCACCATCGTGAGCTATCAAATTATCGGCCAGTCGATACCACGGGTTGACAATACTGGAAAAGTCACGGGTGACGCGCGCTACACCGCCGATGTTCTGCTGCCGGGGACTCTGTGGGCCAAGACCTTGCGGAGTCCATATCCTCATGCGCGTATCGCCCGGGTCGATACATCGCGCGCCGAAAAAGCTCCCGGCGTCCGCGCGATCCTCACGGGAGCCGACGTGCGCGGCATTCTCTACGGACGGCGCTACCGTGACATTTCCGTGCTGGCGCAAGATCGCGTTCGTTTCATCGGTGAACGCGTCGCGGCGGTGGCTGCGGATACTCTGGAGCAGGCTGAAGAGGCGCTTGAGCTCCTTGAGGTCGATTACGAGGAGTTCCCGGCGGTCTTTGATCCCGTTACGGCTTTGCAAGAAGGCGCCCCGATTATTCATCCTGACGTGAACAGCTACCCTGGACTCCCCAAGCCTTTGGCAAGGCCCTCGAATGCCTTTGTTAACGATATTTTCACCCGCGGGAACATCGCCGAAGGATTCGCGCAATCCGATGTGGTCGTTGAGAATACGTTCACGGTTTCCCGTGTTCATCAGGCATTTCTCGAACCCCACTGCTGTCTGGTTTGGATCGACGATCAGGATCGCGTACAGATGTGGTCGCCCAACAAGGCGCCGCAGGGCTTGAAAGAAAGCATGTCGGCGGCTTTGAACATTCCCAAGGAAAAAATTCGCGTGAACCCGGTGGTGATTGGCGGCGATTTCGGCGGCAAAGGCGCTCCCATAGACGAGCCGATCTGTTACTTGCTCGCCCTGCGCACCGGCCGACCGGTGAAAATGGTCATGGAATATCGCGAAGAGTTTGTCGCCGGTGCGCCGCGACACGCCGCCGTCATACGGTTGAAGACCGGCGTCAAGCGCGACGGGACGATGGTCGCTCATGAGATGGAAGCGTACCTCGACAGCGGCGCCTACGGCGGTTTCAGGCCAGGGGCAGTCGTCGGAGGCATCGCTCACGCCGGCGGCTGTTATCGCGCCGAGCATGCTCGGATCGCGGTCTCGCGCGTGTACACGAACAATCTTCCCGGCGGTCAGATGAGAGCGCCGGGCGAACCACAGGGATTCTTCGCCGCGGAATCGCACTTGGATTGCGTGGCGCGAAAGCTCGGAATGGACCCCTATGAATTTCGGCTGAAAAATTTAATCGAGGAAGGTGAAACCACACTGACCGGCGGCCACTATCGAGGAATAAAGGCCAAAGATACACTCAAAGCGGCGGCAAAAACCGCGGGATACAAAGCTTCGAAGGCCGCCAATATGGGACGCGGAATAGCGATGGGCTACCGTGGGCCGGGCGCAGGAAGCACCTCTCTTTCGCTTTCACTCAATCCCGACGGTACCATCGTCATCCGCACGTGCCTCTTCGAGCAGGGCACGGGCACCTACACGACTCTCAGGCAGATCGTCGCTGAGGAGCTGTCGCTCAAGCCCGACGAGATTCAAATCCAAATCCTGGACACGGATTCAGGCGTTCCTTTCGATTCCGGCATCGGCGGCAGCCGGGGGACTCGGGTGGCCAGTGGCGCTGCGTTTCAGGCGGCGCGAGCAGCCAAACAAGAATTGCTCGATCTTGCCGAGAAACTGCTCGGTTGGCCAAAGAGCGAAACGGTCCTCGTCGGAAAAGAGCTGGTTCACAAGAAGACGAGAAAGCGCAAACGTTGGGACAAACTGCTGTCCCGTGCGGGCCGTTCCGTCACCGGAGCGGCCATTCATCGAGACGAAGATCATTCACCGGTAACCGCGTTTGCGGCGCAAATTGCCGAGGTCTCGGTAGATACAGAAACAGGGGAAGTGAAATTACGCCGGCTCACCACGGCCCACGATACGGGAGTCATCGTGAATCCCATCGGCCATCAAGGGCAGGTCGATGGCGGCGTGGTTCAGGGCATCGGCTACGGCTTGATCGAATATCTTCCGGTTCACGAAGGCCACGTGGGAACAGCGCACTTCGGCGAGTACAAAATTCCGACTGTTAAAGACATTCCGGAACTCAAGACCGTCATCGTGAAAGGAGAGGCCGGAGTCGGGCCGTACAAGACGAAAGGAATCGGCGAAAATCCCATCAGCCCGGTGGCGGCGGCGATTGCGAACGCGGTTGAAGATGCCGTCGGAGTGAGAATCAAAGATCTGCCGATCACGGCGGAAAAGGTTCTGAACGCGCTGCGGCTGCGATGAGCGGCTCCGGGCAGCCTATCGGTCATCGGCTACTGTTGCAGCGCAAATGCCGCAAATACGAAATCATGTCGCGGGCTACCGCGACCCATTTTAGCGACGGCTCTGGCGA
>WNGL01006759.1_pt1 | contig 13487 bp, 13 predicted proteins | sample 5400591 | NCBI WGS metagenome assembly WNGL01 (sample SAMN13153377, study PRJNA577476) | soil metagenome | isolation source: 80 cm soil or saprolite under Garry oak tree replicate 1 | place: USA:California | collected 2016-06-15
ATAACTTCGCGGGAGCCTTATTCGACGCGCTCTCTATGACCTTCGCGCCTTCAGCGCATCACCATTCGGGTGATCCACGGCAACCCGATTCGGGCAGGCGGGATCTGCATGGACCATGAATCTGTGCATAGTTCAGGTTGCAGGCAGCCCGCAATTTTCATGAGGAGAGCAGCAACGACGAGAGAACGGTCCGCAACAGTAACCTATACGGCTTGTATATAAACCTACTCACTTTGTATCCCGAAGAGCGCCCGGAGCCATCTAGACGGCTCCGGCGCCAGGTATCTCCGCCATCTTCCCCCAGTGGCGGACTCCCCTCGGGATTCTTGCCCCAGTTGTTTAGAGCAGCTTTCTTGATCGAGCGGCCTCGTCAAGGGACCGTTTCCGTGAGCGTGCGGCTCACTTCCGAAATTCTTTCGGCGTCCTAAACGTCCGCTCGTTCTTTGCGAGAATAGTGAGCAGGGCCGGCTCTTCGTTTCAGCCAAGTGCAAAAAAAGCCAGAAAACCGCGTGTGGTAGATTCCAGGATGTAAAATGACCGGCACAGCTTCGAGGGACTCACTTGCAATTTCAGACTTTCGACCGCCCATATCTCGAGCGGCTGCGTTCGGGTGATTTCCGGACACAAGAGCACTTTGTTGCCTATTTCAGTGAGCTGATTCATCTGAAGCTGCGTGCGCGGTTGCATTCTCCGCAGGGTATCGAAGATGTCAGGCAAGAAACGTTCGCACGGGTTTGTAATCGGCACGCTGTGGGAGGTGAGCGATGCTTCTACTCCGCAACTGATGGACGAGTTCTACAGCGAACTGAAGAAGGGGCGATCTCCCGACGTTGCCCTGCGCCTGGCGAAACTTTCCCTGCTCCACTCGGACGGTGTCTTCCGAAAGCCTTTTTACTGGGCTCCGTTTCAGATGTACACCGGTTCCTAAATCACTACAAAGAAATTCTGCTGTTCCGAAATGTGAAACCAGAGCGGCTTGATCAAATTGAGCATCCAAAAGCAAGTTTCTGTATCTAACCAACTCATAACGCAAGATTCTGTAATCATCCCTTTGAAGTAAACTGAGACCCCATCATGGCTAAACCGATATTGCTGAGTGTGGATGACGACTCCGATGTTTTGCGCGCGATCGAGCGCGACTTACGGTCGCAGTATGGCGCTGAATACCGAGTGATCGGAAGTGATTCTCCCGAGGGTGCGCTAGATCTCTTAAAGCAGTTGAAGGTGCGCAATGACAGCGTGGCGTTGCTCCTTGCCGACCAGCGCATGCCGCGCATGGATGGCGTCGAGTTTCTGCAAGAAGCAAAGGGGCTTTTCCCGGGCGCGAAGCGGGCATTGCTCACCGCCTATGCGGACACGAACGCCGCGATTAGCGCCATCAACCACGCCGGCATCAACTACTTTTTCCTGAAACCGTGGGACCCACCAGCGGAGCACTTGTATCCGCAATTGGATGATTTGCTCGACGACTGGCAAGCGTCCTACCATCCGCCATTCCAGGGAATCCGAGTGCTGGGCACTCGCTGGTCGCCGAGGTCGTACGAGTTAAGGGATTTCCTAGCGCGCAATCACGTCCCGTATCAGTGGATTGATGTCGAGACTTCTGCCAATGACCCCGAGACTAAGCGGCTTCTGGAAGCTCTAGGTCCAGAGGCAGCCAATCTTCCTGTAGTGCTCTTCCCAGATGGAACGAAGCTGCTTGAGAGTGTACCCGCGGATGTGGCGCAGAAGGTTGGATTGCGGACGCGCGCGCAGACCAGCTTCTATGATTTGGCGATTGTGGGTGGAGGGCCCGCAGGTTTGGCGGCTGCTGTCTATGGTGCCTCTGAAGGCTTGCATACAGTGATCGTTGAGCGGGAAGCACCCGGCGGTCAGGCCGGAATGAGCTCCCGCATCGAGAACTATCTTGGATTTCCAACCGGGCTCAGCGGCGGCGATCTGGCACGGCGTGCCGTGGTGCAAGCCCAGCGTTTTGGAGTGGAAATCTTATCGCCACAAGAAGCTACTGGAGTCCGAACGGAAGCTTCTTACCGAATTATCAAACTGGCAGATGGGAACGAGATCTCGTGCCACGCGCTGATGATCGCCTCCGGCGTGCAATGGCGCCGCCTGGAAGCTCCGGGAATAGACAGGTTACAAGGTGCGGGAATCTACTATGGTGGCGGTGCGACAGAGGCGCTCTCCTGTCAAGGCGAAATCGTTTATGTGGTGGGCGGCGCAAACTCGGCTGGTCAAGCAGCCATGAATTTTGCTGAGTACGCGGAGCGGGTTGTCATTCTCGTGCGCGGCGAATCGCTTTCCAACACCATGTCGCAATACTTGATCGATCAGGTCCAAGAAACACCTAAAATTCAGCTGTGGACCCATGCCAGTGTGGCTGAGGCGCATGGCGATACGCACCTGGAAGAAATCTCCGTACTCTGTTCCGATACGAATAAGATTGAGCGCGTGCCCGCGAATGCGATGTTTATTTTTATTGGAGCACTACCGCGGACGGATTGGCTGGCAAATATCGTAGAGCGGGACGAGCGCGGTTTCCTGTTGACTGGTCCTGACCTTATACGTGACGGCCAACGTCCTAAAGGATGGGCACTCGATCGAGATCCGTTTCTGCTCGAGACTAATATTCCCGGTATCTTTGCGGTTGGCGATGTGCGCCATGGCTCCATAAAGCGAGTGGCTTCCGGAGTCGGTGAAGGATCAGTGGCTGTACAGTTCATCCATCAATACTTGAGCAAGGTATAAATGATCAACAAATCAGAGCTACTTCGTGTACCGACATTCGCTGATTTGCCCGACGATCAGCTTGAGTGGTTCCTCAGCCAATCCCATGAGCAGTTACTCAAGCCGGGCGACACATATATCCGCCAGGGTGATCCCGCCGAAAGCATGTTTGTAATCCTAGAAGGAGAATTCCAGGCGCGCGGGGAAATTAACGGGGAGTCATTTGCGTTTCCCGTCAAGTCAGGCGACGTGACCGGTGTTCTCCCCTTTTCACGAATGAAGAAAACCCCGATTACGGGACGAGCAATCACTAATGGGCGGCTGTTGCGTTTTCCTTCTACGCAGTTCCCTCAACTTGTACAGAGAATGCCGGAGCTGGCCACCCGGTTGGTTGGCCTGATGTCCGACAGGATTCGCGAAACTACTCGCTTCGAGCAGCAGCGCGACCGCCTGGCATCTCTGGGAAAACTTTCGGCGGGACTTGCGCATGAACTTAACAATCCGGCTTCAGCTGCGAAACGAGCCACAAGCCAGTTGCGCGCGATTCTAAAGAAAATCAAGGACGCAAGTCACGAATTAGGAAAACGCGATCTCACGTCCGCCCAGAAATCAGAAATTGAAAAGCTCGAAGCGTCGTTTACTCAGACTGACGTCGTTCCACCGGATGCGCTGACCATCAGCGACCTGGAAGACCAGCTTGATTCTTTGCTGCGCAGTCATGGACAGAACGATTTGTGGCAATTGGCGGCCGGCCTAGCGCGGCGAAACATCAAGCCGGAAGTACTGGAGTCCCTATTCGCGAACCTCGACGGAGACACTGCCCGCGCTGCTCTGGTCCGGATTGCGGCTTCGGTCGAAGTCGCGAGTCTGTTACACGAAGTTGAGAGCAGTACATCTCGGATATCGGATTTGGTCGGCGCGATCAAGGAATACACCTACATGGACCAGGCGCCAATACAAAACGTGGACATCGTAAAGAGCCTGGAAACCACGCTTACCATCTTGAATCACAAGCTTAAACAAGGGGTCGCGGTGCAGCGCGATTACCAGCCTGTTCCACTTCTCGTGAATTCGTTTGGAAGCGAGCTCAACCAGGTCTGGACCAATATCATTGATAATGCAATCGACGCCATGCACGGGAAAGGCGAACTACGAGTCCGAACCTATCGCGACGAGGGTTGCGTTGTAGTTGAGATTGCCGATAACGGCCCCGGGATTGCGCCCGAGGTTGAGCCGCACATCTTTGAGCCTTTTTTCACGACCAAAGGCGTTGGAGAAGGAACAGGCCTAGGCTTGGACACGGTGCAGCGAATTGTGAAGAAGCACAGGGGCAATATTCAAGTGGACTCGAAGCCAGGAGACACACGTTTCCAAGTCTGGCTCCCGCTGGCGGAAGCTGCGACCTAAGTCTGCGATCGCCTACACCTTACCGCGAAATCGTAGAAAATCGATAAGCCGATTCGTGACCAGTGCTTTTCGCTGGGTCACGCTACAAACCTGAATCCCCCGGCGTGCGACGGTCATCTGTAGTGAGGAGCCTTTAGAGGTAGCCCGATGGAGAAGTTGAGCAAACTTGCAGTTATCCCACTTGTTTCGTTGATGGCGTTCGCCGTTTTCACAAGTTCCGGATGCAGCAATACCGAGGCGAAGCAGCCCGCTCCGCGACCGTTGCCGGTTAAAACGCAGACTATCAATCTGGCTCCCGTACCGCGACTGGATGAGTACGTGGCGACGGTGAAGTCGCGCCGGTCAGCCAGCATCCAGCCGCAAGTGGACGGTTCGCTGACGCGAATCTTGGTGAAGTCGGGCGATCATGTGCGCGCTGGCCAGGTATTGATGACCATCGATCCGCTCAAGCAACAGGCGACAGTCGACCAGCAACGCAGCACTGAAGCCCAGAAGAAAGCGACCTACGAGTACAACCAACAGGAAGTGGAGCGCCAGCGCGGGCTGTACCAGGCGGGTGTGACCAGTAAGCAGAGTTACGACCAGGCGGTCCAGGCCTTTGAGAATTCGAAGGCGGACTGGGAATCTTCGACTGCCGCGCGCATCACCCAGCAGCGCCAACTGGCGTACTACAATCTGACCGCTCCGTTCCCTGGCGTGGTCGGCGACATCCCGGTGCACATCGGCGACTACGTTTCGCCGCAGACGCTGTTGACCACCGTGGATGAGAACGCGGAGCTGGAGGCCTATGTTTACATTCCGACCGAGCAGGCGGCGAATATCCGCATGGGTCTTCCGGTGCAGATTATTACCAGCAGCGGGGAACTGATCGAAAGCACAAAGATCAATTTCGTTTCGCAGCAAGTGGATAACGCGCTGCAGGGCATCCTGGTGAAGGCGCCGATCCATAAATCGCTGGACACGTTTCGGAACGCGCAGTTGGTCAAGGCGCGGGTGGTGTGGAGCACGGCTCCCACGCCGACGGTTCCGGTCTTGGCAGTCACGCGCATCGGTGGGCAATCGTTTGTTTATGTGGCGACCCAGGCCGACAAGGGCTCCGTCGCCAAGCAGCGTGCGGTTACTCTCGGCGATACCATCGGGAACGACTATGCCGTCAAGGACGGCTTAAAACCCGGAGATAAAGTCATCGTCTCCGGGACTCAGTTCCTGATCGACGGTGCGCCCATACAACCGATAAGCTAGCCAACCCAATTTCTCGAAGTTAGTGCAGCCGCACACTGCGGCTAGAAGCGGAGCGCATTCTTGGTTGACTTTTTCATTCGACGACCCATTTTTGCCACAGTGTGCGCACTGCTCATTATTCTTGCGGGAGCAGTTTGCATTCCCGGCTTAGCGATCTCCCTGTATCCCAGCCTGGCGCCGCCGCAGGTCACAGTAACCAGCAATTACGTGGGCGCGAATGCACAGGTGGTGGAGTCCGCGGTCACCATTCCGTTGGAGCAGCAAATTAACGGCGTCGAGGGAATGCACTACATCACTTCGACAAGTTCGAACGATGGCACCAGCACCATCAACGTAACGTTCCGCACCGGCTACGACCTGAACATCGCAGCGGTAGATGTGCAGAATCGCGTGGCCACGGCCCAGGGCCGCTTGCCGCAGGAAATCAAGAACACCGGTGTCACCATCACCAAGGCTAATCCGAACTTCGTGTTTGCCGCCGGATTCTACTCTCCCGACAACAGTCTTTCGAACCAGTACATCTCCAACTATCTTGACGTTTACGTCAAGGACGCGCTGAAGCGGATTCCCGGGGTGGGCGACGTCCTCATCTTTGGCGAGCGCAAATACGCCATGCGTATCTGGCTCGATCCAACGAAGCTGGCAGCCCGCCAACTGACCGCGGCCGACGTGGTCTCAGCGTTGCAGGAGCAGAACGTTGAGATACCTGCTGGACAGTTAGGACGTCCGCCTGCTGATCCGAAGCAGAATTTTCAGGTGACACTCCGCGTTGTAGGACGACTCTCAGAACCGAGAGAGTTCGAGAACATCATCCTCAAGAACACGCGCAACGGAATCGTACAGCTCAAGGATGTCGGCCGGGCAGAGATTGGGGCCGAGAGCTACGACACTAACCTCTTGTACAGTGGGCACCAGGCCGTCGGTGTGGGCGTGCAGCAGCTTTCGAATGCCAACGCGCTGGCAGTCGATAAAGCTGCCAAGGCCGAACTCGAGGAGCTATCGAAGTCGTTTCCTCCCGGAATCAAGTACGTAATCGCATTCGACACGACCACAGTGGTGGGTGACTCGGTCCGAGAAGTTGTCGGTACGCTGGAAGCAGCAGTCGCTATTGTCATCATCGTGATTTTCCTGTTCCTGCTGGATTGGCGCGCCACGATTATTCCAGCAGTCACCATCCCGGTATCACTGATTGGCACTTTTGCTTTCATCAAGGTGTTCGGCTTCTCGATCAATTCCTTGACGCTCTTCGGAATCACTCTCGCGACCGGACTGGTGGTCGACGACGCAATCGTGGTCATTGAAAATGCCCAGCGGCACATCACCGCCGAGAAGACCGATCCACATACTGCGACATCCGCCGCCATGGCCGAGGTGTCGAGCGCGGTGGTGGCAACATCGCTGGTGCTCATTTCCGTATTTGTGCCTGTGTCGTTTTTTCCGGGCACGACCGGAATTCTTTACAAGCAATTTTCGTTGACCATCGCATTTGCGATTGCGATTTCGTTGTTCAATGCACTCACTCTCTCTCCCGCGCTTGCAGCAATTTTGCTGCGAGGTGAAGAGCACAAGTACACCGTCTTCGATTGGACGCGCATCGAGTGGCTTTCACGCGCCTACAGGGCATTCGCGCACGGAGTGGATGCTGCGATCCGTGGCTTGGCAAGCGCATATGGCAAGGCGATTTGCCGGGTTCTGAACTTTCGCTATGTCATGATCGTGCTGTTTTTCGCCGGCCTGGCGGCCACAGCCTACATGTACATTCACGTTCCCACCGGCTTTGTGCCGCAGGAAGATCAGAATTACTTCATTGTTGTGGTCCAGACGCCGCAAGGCGCATCGCTGGCATATACCACAGAAGTCGCAAAGCAGGCGGAGGTCATTCTGCGCTCCGACCCTGACGTCTTCGGGACTTTTGCCGTGCCTGGCTTTTCGCTCTCCGGAGGAAGTTCGTCCAACTATGGCCTTATCTTTGCTCCGCTCAAGCCCATCGACGATCGCAAGGGCCCGGGACATGCGGCCAGCGACATCGTAGCGCGGGTCTCGCCAAAGCTCTTCGGCGTGCCCGGAGCGATTGTGGTCGCCTTCGAACCGCCGGCTATCAACGGTATCGGAAGCTTCGGCGGATTTCAGTTTGAGCTCCAGGACCTGGGTCGCAACACATTGCAGGATCTCGACACCGTAGCGCACAAGATCGTTGCCGGCAGTCACCAGCGCCAGGATTTGCGAGGATTGTTCACCAGTTACACCGCCAATGATCCGCAGCAACTGGTGCAGATCGATCGCGAGAAGGCAAAAGCCATCGGAGTCCCGATTAGCCAGGTCACGCAGGCGCTCGGCGTCTACATGGGCTCGCAATACGTGAACGATTTCGATTTCAACAATCGCTCTTACCGCGTGTATGTGCAGGCCGATCAGCCGTTCCGGATGAGCGCGCGCGATCTGCGAAATTATTATGTGCGGTCCGACACTAGCGGTTTGGTGCCTCTGGCAAACATCGTGACGTTGAACGAGACATCCGGGCCTCAGGTCATCAATCACTACAACTTGTTTCGCTCGGCCGAAATCGACGGCGCTGCAGCCCCCGGATACAGTTCTGGTCAAGGACTGAAGGCGATGGAGGAACTGGCGAGACAGAATATGTTGCAAGGCATGTCTCTTAGCTGGACGGGTCTTGCGTTAGAGGAAGTTGAGGCGCAGGGCAAAGCGATCATTATCTTCGGCCTCGGTATTCTCGTGGTGTACCTCACGCTTTCTGCGCAATACGAAAGCTTCGCGCTACCATTTATCATTCTGCTGGCCGTTCCCATGGCGGTACTGGGCGCGTTGCTTTTGATTTCCGCGCGCGGACTGGTGGATGACGTTTATGTGCAAATCGGCTTGGTCATGTTGATTGGGCTTTCGGCGAAAAACTCGATTCTTATCGTCGAATTCGCCGAACAATTGATTGAGCGCGGCCGCACAATCACCAACGCAGCCATTGAGGCTGCCGAGTTGCGCCTGCGCCCCATCCTGATGACGTCGTTTGCATTCCTGCTGGGTGTGCTGCCACTCTACTTCGCAACCGGCGCTGGCAAGCTGGGTCGGCACTCGGTCGGAACAGCGATCGTCGGAGGCATGTTGTTCTCCACCGTCCTGAACCTCTTCTTCATACCGGTGCTGTACGTGATTCTCAAAACTGTGCTGGTTTCGTTCTCCAAGAAAAAGATAGCAGCACGCCCGCAACTGGAAGTTGCATACAGCAGCCAGGAGAGAACCGGTGACTGAGTGCACCCATCTCGATCAAGTCCGGGACGTGAAAGCGCATACACCACAAGGCTGCGAAGAGTGCCTGAAGATGGGCGACCGCTGGGTGCATCTTCGCTTGTGCCTGAGCTGTGGGCACGTCGGTTGTTGCGATTCGTCGAAAAACAAGCATGCCACCAAGCACTTCCATGCGACCCAGCATCCCATCATGCGATCATTCGAGCGCGGTGAAGATTGGGGCTGGTGCTACATCGATGAGCTTGAATTGGATCTTGATTAGCGCAACGAGAGTGATGGATGTTTGAGAGTATTCTCTGCCAGGTAACGGAGTACGATCCTGACGTTCTTGAGCCACTCATCGAACTCGCGGTTGAGATCGCTCGTGAGGGGCGCGAGGGAAGGCGCATTGGCACGCTGTTCACGCTCGGAGACGAGAAGGCCGTTCTCGCGAAGTCCAGGTCGTTGATCCTGGATCCGTTGTCCGGACATCCTGAGTCCTCCCGTCACGTAGGCGATCTCAACCTTCGCGGGAACCATCAAGGAGTTAGCGCAGTTGGATGGCGCGTTCGTGGTGAGTGGCAGCGGTATCTTTCTTTCGGCTTGCCGCTACCTCGACGCGGTGGCATCGGAGGTCGACGTGCCCCTGGGGCTCGGCAGCCGCCACATAGCCGCAGCCAACATGAGCGCCGTCACCAATGCCGTGGGCATTGTGGTTTCGGAAAGCTCGGTAGTTCGGCTTTTCTGTCACAGCAAACTGGCAGGCGAAATCGTCCCCGAGCTATGGATGATTGATCGTGCTGCCCACCTTCGCGGGCTGGTGAAACAGGAAAGAGTTGGCGAACTGACGGTGTTGACGCCGAATCTGCGCAAAGCCTCCACGGCGAAGTAGAAATGCGCCTAGATTCTGCCTAGTACGACACGACCTTAAATAGAATCACCCCCTGAAGTACAAGGCATCAGAACTGCGGGTATCAGGGAAATGCACGGCAGTCTGAGCGAGTGGTAAGACATCACCGCAATCATCGCGGTCAGCTTCACCTGAACCCTCGAGAGCCCTCCACAAATCCGACCACCACATGAGAACCGGCCTGCCTAGGCAATATTCCTTTGAAGTGGGACCAATTTCTTGTGCCGCTCTGCAATTTGCGTGATCGAAGCGGAATAAAAGATCAGAGAATCCGTTATTTGCGGTGAGAGTCATTTCGCGGAGGCGGATCGTGAACAGCAAGCAAAGAAGCAGATTCGTTAAATTCAACTCGACGGCCTTGGCAGTTCTTACCACCTTGTTGGTTGTATCTGGAGGAACATCGGCTAAGGATCGCAAAGTCAAAACGTCCGACAACCAGGCCCGTGTGGTCGCCCACATTGCATACAGCGGGCTATCGGCTGTCGACATGGCAATGCAGAGAAAAGTGAATGACAAGTACTACCTCTATGTGCAGCACTCAAAAGAGCAGGACATCTCGATTATCGACGTCAGCAAGCCTGCCCAACCGAAACCTGTGGGAGTAATCCCGTGGCCCGATCCCGCTGTGTCGAGCAGGATGAACCTCACGGGTAACTTGGCGATCATTGACGAAAGCGAAGTTGTTCCGATCCACAGCAGCGCCTCAAATGATGACCTTGTAGTTTGGGATTTGTCGAATCCCTCCGCTCCTCGAGTCGTGCAAAAGTTCTCGGGAGTGGTCAAGTGGCTTCAGGACGAACGCGATTTCATTTATGTCTTGAATGGCGACGGATTGTGGGTGGTTTCAAAGCCTGCAGATCGCCAGCCCGAACCAACTCAGTCCTCGATCCCCTTTGGAGACTGAGGAACGCCGTCGGGAGCACGATCCGTAACCTGCGGCGCAGCGGCAGCGGCAGCACGGTCTCAGTAGCAACCTCCGCGCACACTTAGAAGGAGCAAAGCGATGGTAAACCCTTTCGACCCCAAGACAGTGCTTTTAGCCAAACACGCACAGCATGTCGTGCTGATCCATTTTCCAATTGCGCTGTTCATCACGGCAGTGGCGTTCGACCTCACCGCGCAATGGACGAAGCGACGTGGCTTGGCGGATGCAGCCTACTACAACCTGCTGGTAGCAGCGATTTCAACGCTGCCGGTTCTCGTCACTGGAATACTCGCTTGGCAGTTCCAACTCGAGGGCCAGAAATTGAAGGGGATGCTATTGCTTCACGTGGTACTTGCGTGCGTCTCGAGCGTGTTGATCTGGCTGGTGTGGTCGGTGCATTTCCGCGCTCGACGGCGGACCGCATGCTTGCCCAGCTATCGCCTCGCTGTGGAACTTCTGGCCGTCGTCATGGTCGCGCTGACCGGGCATTTGGGTGGCTTTCTGAGCGGCGTAAACGGACCCGGCTAGACCAGTCGAAAACCTATTGGGAATAAAAGCAACTCGTCACAGTTATCAACCGAGAACGCTACAAACCACGGAGGACAAATGCCGGACAAGAAGCAAGATTTTATCGATCAGAAATTGCAAGACCTTAACACCGATGGCGTCGACCGTCGCGGGTTCTTAAAGTGCATGGCGTGGGCCGGTACAGGCCTGGTTTGGACGTTGAGCGGCGGTATTCCGGTGTCTCGAGCATTCGCCAAAAGCAGCGGCAAAGGTGCAGGCAAAGATGCCGGCAAAGGCGGGGACTTCAGCTTCGTGCAGATCAGCGACAGTCACATCGGCTTTAACAAGCCGGCAAATCCCGACGTCACCGCTACTCTGCAGATTGCGATCGACAAAATCAACGCTATGCCCGACAAACCGGATTTCATCATTCACACCGGTGACCTGAGTCAGCTCTCGAAGCCAAGTGAATTCGACACTCTTGACCAGGCATTGAAGGGAGCATCTGCCAAACAGATCTACTGTGTGCCGGGCGAGCATGACATGCTCAGCGACAACGGCGAGCAATATCTCCAGCGCTATGGAAAAGGTACAAAGGGGACAGGGTGGTACAGCTTCGATCACAAGGGCGTGCATTTCGTTGGTCTGGTGAATGTCGCCAATCTGAAAGCTGGAGGCATGGGGTCGCTCGGTCACGAACAGCTGGAGTGGTTTGAGGCCGATCTCAAAGGCCGCTCTGCCAGCACTCCGATTGTGCTGTTTGCGCACATTCCTCTGTGGACCATTTATCCGGACTGGGGCTGGGGAACCGACGACAGCGAACAAGCCTTGTCTTACGTCAAGCGTTTCGGTTCCGTGACGGTGTTAAACGGACATATTCACCAGATCATGCGGAAGATCGAGGGGAAAGTGTCGTTCCACACCGCGATGTCAACCGCGTTCCCTCAACCTGCACCGGGAAAAGCTCCCTCGGCCGGCCCCATGAAGGTGCCAGCCGACCAGTTGCAGCAGGTGTTGGGTATCACCGATGTGAACTATCTGGTCAGCGGCCATAGCCTCGCAATCGTCGATTCGCCGCTCGGGACCTCGAGGTCTTCGGCTTCAGGGATGGGCGGATCGGGCGGTAGTGACTAATCGTTGAATAGACCGCCAAGGATCCGGTCGAAACAAACCGGTCGGCACAAAGAGAATCAAGCAAAAGGATCAAACCTAGAGAGGAAACGGAAAATGACGAGGAAGAATGTGTGGGTTGCAAGTTTGGCGATGCCGGTAATGATTGCGATGCTGCTGCTGTTAGCGGGATCACCCAGAGTCGCGGCGAATACTGACCAGCCCTCCGCGGCAAACGCGGAGGTGAAAATCGACAATTTCAGTTTTGGGCCGCAGACAGTCACGGTGCCCATCGGCACAACGGTTACCTGGACGAACCGTGACGATATTCCCCACACGGTGGTCAGCACGGACGGCGTGTTCAAGTCCAAGGTGCAGGATACGGACGAAAAGTTTTCCTACACCTTTACTAAAGCGGGAACGTATCCCTACTTCTGCTCGGTCCACCCGAAGATGACCGGCAAGATTGTGGTGCAGTGAGACTCGGGCTTCATGTGGCATTGCAACGGAAACGGCTTTCCAGTTCCGCGCAGCATCAATTGTTTTCACAGGGGGTTGCTCTTCAAAGCGACTTGAATGAATATGGCTGCACACTCGGCACAACTCGCAGTGAGGCCACCGGTAAGTGATGACCTCGATCTTGTCCACGCTAGCAAGAATGGGGATGTTGCTGCTTTCGAGCAACTCGTAAAGCGACACGACCGCAGGCTCCACCGAATCGCCCAGCACGTCCTGCATAACACGGAAGATTCCGAAGACGCGGTCCAGGAGGCGTTCTTGAAGGCCTTCCAACACTTGGCCGACTTTCGGGAAGATTCGCAATTCTCGACGTGGCTGATTCGCATCACTGTGAACCAGTCCCTTATGAAGCTGCGAAAGCTGCGCTCAATAGGAGAAGTGTCCGTGCATGAGGATTTTCACGTAGATGGAAACATCCTTCCAATGGAGGTCGCTGATTGGGCACCCAATCCCGAGGAGCGCTACGGGACGTCTGAATTGCGAGACATCCTGATCAAGGCTTTAGAAGAGTTGAGCCCGATTTTGCGAACGGTCTTTGTACTGCGAGACATTGAAGGATTCTCAATAGATGAGACGGCAGAAGTGCTGAACGTGAGTCAAGCCGCGGTGAAAGCGCGGTGCCGCCGAGCTCGATTGCAGCTTCGCGAACACCTGAACAAGTACTTCAATAAACCAAGTGAAGCACGCGCGAGCGGAGTTAGTTTCTTCCGGCGGGCAAACAGGATCTTCGGCCCTTTTCGCCAAGTGTCTGGATCACGATTATCTCAGATATGCTCGACTAGTTCTGCCAAGTCACCACCTGCATCCCCTGCAACAGCTCCACGGACCAGATGTGAGTGTGGACTAAACAATGCACGGCTTACACCGCCCGGCAGCTAGTCACAGTGGATACTCATGCCAACG
>WNGL01023302.1_pt1 | contig 13485 bp, 8 predicted proteins | sample 5400591 | NCBI WGS metagenome assembly WNGL01 (sample SAMN13153377, study PRJNA577476) | soil metagenome | isolation source: 80 cm soil or saprolite under Garry oak tree replicate 1 | place: USA:California | collected 2016-06-15
CGTCCGTGTTCTGACCACTTCCCCGCGCTTGCGTCCCAGATGTCCTGGAGCACAGACCCGGTCAAAACGGCGATGCGCCGGAGGCAGGTCTTCCGTCGCTGGAAGCGCACGTTGGCGGGCCGCTTGTTTGGTGCCATCCGCATCGATGAGCAGCCACTGCCCACCCAGCCGATCCCACAGCCCTCCTGGTGGTGTGCCGAACGGCGTGCGCGCCAGCAGGTCTTCCAGAAACAGCGTGCGCAGCGCTTCCACGCAGGGTTGGTCCAGCACCGCCAGGTACCGTGAGAGGGTCGGCGGGGTGGGAAAATCGGCTCGACCAAACAGGGCCATGAATGTGCTGGCAAACGGCTGGACGTGCTCACAAAACGCCCGCAGCGTCGGCTCTCCGCTCACTGCATACCCAATGAGCATGGCCGCAAAATCAATCAGTTCATACTTGCCCATCCGGGCGCGCACAAAGCGCACCCGCTCCTTTATGGCGTCCAGGACCCCGTATCGCTGGAGCGCATGCGCCACCACAGCCACCTCCCCAAACCAGGACGGCGTGCTGGGCGAGTTCGTCGGGTCCACCTGGATGTGAACGACAGGATCGGTCATCTTCCTCTCCTCCCTTTCTCACTCGTTTTCTCTCAGGTAGCCACATTTCTGCCGTCTTTGCCAGTTTTTCAGGGCGTTCTCCCCCTTTTCGCTCACTCGTTGCGTATCCCGTGGGCATATCTGTTCCAAAACCAGAGAGGAAATCAATAATGCTGGAAACTTTATCGCTAACTGTCAGTCATATAGATGCCTAAAAGAAGGAACGGAAAAAGCCATCATTGTGCTCTTTTTTGGAACAGATATGCGAAGTAGCCAGTACATGCTTTGTGGCTGCTTGAGAGCACAAGAAGTCCTAAAATAACTAGTATTAAATGTGGTATCGAATCCTTCCGTCAATGGAAAATCTCTTCTTGCAAGCTTGCGTTGATCGATGCCTGAGGAATAGAAGCGGCAAGAGTAAAGCAAAAACAACTCCCCTGGCCCGATATCCCAGCACTTTCTGCCCAAATCCGTCCTCCCATAGCCTCCACCATTTGTTTGCTAATATACAATCCCAATCCACTTCCCCTGACCTGCCCGGAAATATCACGTTTGAGGCGCACAAACTGATGGAAAAGGTCAGGAAGCTCATCTGGCGGAATACCAGGGCCAGCATCTTTCACCTGGATACAGAGCTGTGATGCGGATTCGCTCGGTTGGAAAGCATTGCCATATGGTTTCGCACTGACGAGAACCTCAGTACCTGCAGGTGTATATTTAAAGGCATTCGAAAGCAAATTACGGAGGACCTGGCGGAAATACTGTTCATTCGCCAGCATCACAAGCTCTTCAGCAACATCCAGACGAACACGATGTGAGTGCAGCCACCTTGGATCAGTATCTTCAAGGACTTCACGTACCGCTTGCTGAACCGAACATGCTTGCAGACTGAGATGCTCCTTCCCGCAGTCAATCTGTAACGCATCCAGCACATTCCCTATCAACATCTGCAGGTCATCGCACCCATTCATAGCTTGTTTGAGGAACCTGATTCGCGCCTCGACATCCAGACGCTCATTATACTCTAAGAGAAGCTCGATGAAGCCAGCGATTGCAGTCAGGGGTGTGCGTAACTCGTGGTTGACATTCAGGATGAATTGATCTTTCGCCCGATTCAGCTGCTGCTGCTGTTCGAGAGCTCGTGTGCTTTGCAGCCGAGCGGCATCCACAACATCGAGTGAGTCGCGCAACAAACTCACAAGCAACCCAATAACCACCAGGGCCATTGGGATTGCTAACATCAAGGGTGTGCGAGCAGCCGGAGAAACCATCATATACAGGAGAAGAAAAAACACGACACTGAGGATCGCAACACTCAGGCGAACGAAAAATGATAACTTGAGGAGGAACCGTGGAAAAGCATCGAGACGGCGCATCATATCACCCTCAGCTTTCATACACCAACGAAAGAGGACGAGGACGACTTCAAGCGAACTGACTTGACAACACATGCGTAAGCATAAGCGAGGTGCTTCTACACATGGATGACTTTCCATCACGCCAATAGTAAGTGTACCATAGCGCTGGAGATGGGAACAATTTCCATCTATTTGGGCTATGCTTTCCAAGAGGAAGAATGAGACATGCTTGCGGGAAAGTGTGCATGTGGATCAATCAGCTGATGCCCTGGGCGGCATTGGCATCAGTCTATGGACCTGTACTGCTTACTTAGCTTATCTGTTCCCTAAAAGAGCATCCATGATGGCTCTTTGCATTCCTTTTTTAGGCTGTGCTTGTTCCCTGGATCATCCAATGAGTGAACGGATGATCCAGGGAACAAGCACAATCCACCCTCGGAGAGCAGCCGGCCCAATTCATGCGCCAGCCCTATGAGCATTGATAGTCTAAGAGTACCCGCTGTGTAACGCCCTAGCTTGGGGTATTCGTGTTACCTACAGAACGAAAAGAGGTTTGCTATGCTCGATGAGAAGGACAAGCATGAAGCAGCAGGGGACGTTAACGTATAACAGTGACTGGCACTGTTTTGAACTCGATGGCTATGAGCTGCAGAGCGGTGAAAGCGTTGAAGTCTCTGTCTTTGGCTACTGGATCCCCGGACAGCTTGCTCTGGATACGGCAGGATGGTATCTGTTCACGCTCGATCAAGTGAGCATTCGTCTCCAGAGCGGACTCCCTGCACGATTGTGTGAGTCGTCAGGCGGTTCTCTTCCGCCTCTGGTTCATGCATCGCAGATGCATCCCCCACACATCCTCATTGTTGACGATGATCCGGCTTTGCTTCAAGCGCTCCCCCAAACGGTATCGCTGCGCTTACCCCAAGCGCAGGTGGATACATCTGACTCGGCTCACAGAGCGCTCGAGCTGATTCGAGCGCAGGATTACGATACCATCGTGAGTGATATCAAGATGCCTGGCATGGATGGCCTGGAGTTGCTGGCGAAGATTCACGAACTGCGGCCAGAGACGCTCACGCTGCTGATCACTGGCCACGGCGATCATGCTCTCGCCATCCGGGCCCTGCGCAGTGGAGCGTATGACTACATCCTCAAGCCGATTGATCGTGACTACTTTGTGGCCGCACTGGATCATGCTATACAAACGCGCCAACTGCGTCGCCAGGTCGTAGAGCAACAGCTTGCCTTAGAGCTTCATACCAAGTCGCTCGAGCACCTGGTACAGCAGCAAACGCACGAGCTTGCCCAGGCCAATGCGACCAAAGACCAGATCATCAGGGTTGTCTCACATGAACTGAACATGCCACTTGCTCATCTCAAGGAGATGATCCAGTTGCTCTCTCAGAAGCTCGAGGGTGAAGACGTGGCAGCAATTGTCGTTCAGGGCCTTGCAGACATCGAGGACGCGATTCGCCGGACAGAAGTGCTCGTGCAACAGTTGTTGGACACCTCACGTCTCGAGACCACGACGTTCATCCTCCACCGGCAACGCCGTGATCTGGTTGCATTGTGTCAGTCCGCTCTCGAGGAGTACGCGGCACGAACTGGTGCTGCTCTTGCTTGTGAAGGTCTTGCAGCGCCCCTGGAAGCTGAGGTGGATGTGGATCTGCTCAGACAATTGGTCCTCGCTCTGCTCTCTAACGCACGTGAGCACTCCACGAAGGGCTTGCCCATCACGCTCACGCTCCAACAAACTGACACTACAGCGATCATCATAGTGAGCGATGTAGGTTCGGGTTCAGCATTAGGGCTGGATTACTACGTCTGGTGTAAAATGGTGGAGCAACTCCGTGGACGCCTCGAATTCCAAAGCTTTGCAGATAACAGAAGTAGCTGCTTCATCATGCTACCACACAGGAGTGAGCACACCACGGAGCATACTGGTGCAGTGAAGCATTCAGGAGGCACAAAAGCGGCATGGGTGATCAACGGTTGAGAGAAGAAGTCAAGCATGCTGCCGTTGCATGGGGGAGTCAATGCCAGTTGAGGGTAGCGACCTCTGAGCGAGAGGAGGAGCAGAGATGAAAAAGCGTCACGATGGATATCAGATCGTAGCTTTCCCGCGAATGCGGCGTCTCATGATCACGATCGGGCGTGTGAGCAGCCACAAACACACGATTCGTGGTCTGGTGGAACTTGATGTGACGAAGGCGCGTCAGTTGATGCGGGAGCACAAGGCCAGCACCGGCGAAGACCTGTCCTTCACGGCCTATCTCGCGGCGTGTGTGGGACAGGCCGTCGCGATGAACCCGGAGGTGCAGGCGTATCGCACCTGGCGCAGCCAACTCGTCCTCTTTGACGATGTGGACATCCATATCCAGGTGGAAAGAGACCTGCGGGGACAGAAGTTTCCTGTGCCCCATATCGTCAGGGGAGCCAATACTAAGACCATCCGAGATATTCACGAAGAGATTCGAACGGTCCAGGCTCAGCCCACTCGTGGCCGGGAAGTGAAGGCGTTACCGTGGATGACGCTCCTGCCGAGCTTTGCCAGGCAGATCTTCTTGTGGTTGCTGTTCAAGGACCCGCGACTGATCAAAGAATACCTAGGCACCGTAGGGTTAACGGCGGTGGGCATGTTCGGAGACCGGGGTGGGTGGGGCATCGGTTTACCCAGCCTCCATACGCTAGGAATCGTGGTCGGCGGTATTGCCGAGCGGCCAGCACTCGTCGATGGGAAAGTCGAGGCGCATGAGTATCTCAGTGTGACGCTCGACTTCGATCATGACCTCATCGATGGCGCACCAGCAGCACGCTTCACCCAGCAATTGTGTGACTTGATCGAAAGCGGCTCTGGTCTGGGCGACTCCACGCTCGAGTGGGAGCAAGCCAGAGCGAGAGGGACATCAAAGAAGAGCTAAAGCGGCTCTGTGGTGGCTACCTGGTCCATTCGTTCGCAAATTGGGTGAGTTAGCCCTTTCTCATCCAGGGGTAAGATTGAGTCCGCAACTTTCTTCTTCAAACCAAATATTCATCAAAATTGTGATGTTTTCCAGTCCGCGACTTTATTCCGCTTGAAGTATTCTTTAATGCACGTAAAATAACGTCTCTGAGTCCACAACTTTATTCTTCATGGACATTTGGTGTGGGCGTCAAATAAAGTCTTACAATTAAAACAAAGTTTTACAATTAAAATAAAGATTTACACCGGACATGCTGGCGACCGCTGATTATCTTTAGTGGTCGCCAGATGTTTATCGCTCACAACACAAACGCATAGTACAGTCACGGTTGTGCTGACTACTTGGGATATCCGTTCTAAAATAAGAGGGAAATGACAATGTGGAATACCTTGCCCGTTACGTGGATAGAGAGGAAAAGGTTTGCGTAGAGCTCATTGTCAGCGCACATTTATCGGAACGGATATCCCAAGCGGGATGCCTCTGCAAGGCAGAGAAGAGCATGAAAGTGCATTTTTCATATAGTATCCTCTATTTCGGGCGACTTTCGAAGGAAGTAGCCAGCACACCGGGCTCCGACCATTCGCCTCTCTTGTCATCCTTGACTACCTGCTACGTGTTGGACCATATCATGCGTCAAATCCCGCATCTGGGGATAGGTAGCTATATACTTATCGACGTAGAACTGATACTCTTGGTGCCGCGCGGGGTCCGGCTCAATCCAGCGGATCCAGCGGGCGGGGTGGACCATATGGCGGGCGGCTTCCTGGATACTCGGGTACGTTCCGGCACCCACCGCCGCCAGGATGGCCGAGCCCAGGACCCCCGCATCGGCGACCTTGGTGAGAGAGATGGGCACGCCACTCACGTCGGCATGGGTCTGCATCCACAACTGGCTCTTGACCGGGCCGCCGCTCGCGATGATCTCTTTTGGGACGAAGCCTTTTTCGCGTAGTGTCCGAAAGATGTGCTCAGTGCCATAGCAGATCCCCTCTATAATCGCCCGGTAGATATGCTTCGCCTCGTGCCGGAGGGAAAGGCCCCAGATCATCCCGCGCGCTTGCGAGTCAGTATAGGGGGTGCGGTTGCCCTGCCAGTAATCCAACACCATCAGCCCCTCCGAACCCAGGGGCACGCTCTCCGCCCGCCGGTTGAGCAGGTCATAGGCCGAGATGCCTTCCTGGCGAGCCGCCTCAATTTCAACGCCACAGAACTGATCCCGGAACCATTTGACGACGGAGCCGGTGGAAGTCTGGCTACCTTCTATCGTGTACTGGCCGGGTAGCACGGCGTCGGTGAAGGCGCCAAAGAATCCAGGACTGTAGATGGGCTTTGCGGCCTGCCCGAGAATGACATGCGAGGATCCGGTGATGAGGGCGACCTTGCCCGGCTCCAGCGCATTCAGACCTACCATTCCCACGTAGGCGTCCACTCCGCCTTCAGCAATAGGAATACCAGGGGGCAGGCCAAACTCCTCGGCTGCTTCCTTGCGGAGCCTGCCAACTACGACCCCCAGGTCCAGCACTTCCTGGGGAAACTTCTCGAGAAGGTCGCCCAGCCCGACAGCCTGGTACAGACTTACCGGAAAACCGCCGGCGTTGCGGTCGTAGTACCATTTGGCGCTAGTAGTGTTAATGCTTGCTGCCCATTCGCCGGTGAGGCGGTGAGTCAACCATTCGGTGTACTCACAGATGTGTTTCGCGGCGGCATAGGTGTCCGGTTCGTTCTCTTTCAACCAGAGGGCCTTGCAGGGCATCCACTCCGCCGAAACGTTGGTGTAGCCGTTATACTTGAGCGCCGGGTCCCCGGTCTCGGCCACCCGGCGCGCCTGGTCGACCGCGCGCACGTCCATCCACATGAGGGCCGGCCGCAAGACGCGGTCGCGCGCATCCAGCGCGACGACCGTCGGTGAGGTGCAGTCTAACGAGATGCCGGCGACGGCTTCGGGGGCAATACCGCTTTGGGCCATTGCCTTCCTCACTGCCGCCACCAGGCACGCCCACCACTCGGCGGGTTATCGGGGTGCCCTCGGGGTCGAAGATACCGACCCGCATGCTCTCCGTTCCGCCATCAAACCCGAGAAAGTAAGGTCCGTCAGTCATGGTTATCCTCCTAACTGGTAGCTAGCTCTAAAATCTCCTGTTTCTTGCTTTCGCTTCCGCACCCGTGCCCCAAAGAACGTATCTCAGGACATATTCAGTCACCTGTTTCGTATATTTGTTCATTTGGAGGCGCGTTCTGCGGGCCGAAGAACGAATCCCAGGGCATGTTCAGAGGCTCATCTTTGGCAATGACCGCGTGCAGGTGGCGCAACAGGGGGAAATCTTCGGGTTTGATGATCCCGCGCCCGGTGAGCTTGGGCAGGGCGCCCCCGATGACCACGATCGCTGCCGCGCCCTCTAGCGTGACCCCGGGCATGCGCTTTCGCACCTCCGAGAAGGTCAGCCCGGTACCCACCAGTCGCCCCGCGCGCACGTTGCGCCCACCCTGGCTCGTCACGTACATATCGCCCACACCGGCCAGCCCTATGGGCGTCTCGGGCCGACCGCCGAGTAACCGCATCATCTGTACGATCTCCACCGCCCCCTCAGCGAACAGGGCCGCAGAGTAGTTGTAGCTGCGGTCTCTGCTCCCCGACTGGTGCTCCCGCTCCAGCATGCCCTCCGCGAAACCGGCCCCCAGCGCGTAGCAGTTCTTCAACGCCGCGCACACCTCCACCCCAAGGAAGTCGGTGGAGGTCCAGACGTGGTAGTAGTCAGTGCGGAAAAGTGTTGCCAGCTTCCTGAGGACATCCGCGTCCCTGCCCGCGAAGACCACACAGGTGTCGTGCCGCCGTGCGGCCACCTCGCCTGCGATGGACGGGCCGCCTATGGCAGACCAGGAGACCTGCTGCCGCAGGTCCGGCGGCACCCCTTCGGCCAGCACCTCGGGCAGGATGCGCAGATCGCCGTTCTCGGCGGCCTCCATCCCCTTTGCGATGGAGAGCACCATCATGTCCGGCTTCAAGAGCGAGGCCAACTGCTCGCCCGCCCATCGCACCCCGAAGGAGTTGACCCCGCTCAGAGCGACCTCGGCGCCCTCGAACGCCTCCCTGGCCTCCTCGAGCTGATATGCGCGGACCGTCTCGGGGACCTTGCGATCGAGGCCGGGATGCACACCGGTCTTCTTTATGCTGTCGATAATGTCACGGTCGAGGTGGGTGCCCACCAGCCGTACGTCGTGGCCGTTGTCGGCCAGCGGGAAACTGAGTGCCGTGGCCATGATGCCCGACCCCAGAACGCTTACAGTCGTCATTGTTTTTCCTCCCAAAAGTCAGAACAAAGTCAGAACAAAGTACAGAGCCGATCAAACGTCAAAATCCCACGCGAATCCCCCCCATTATACAAGCTTCTATACAAGCTCCGTCGATTTTAGCCTGAAGTCTGTTCTGAGATCCACTCAGAAATGGGGGTGCAGGGGGCGAAGTCCCCTGCCGGAGCGCGAGGTGTCCTCGCATCCCTTCTTTTCTCCTGCCGCCGCAGGCGGCAAAACAGATAAAACGGGAAAACCGAAAAGCCCTGACGACGCAGAAACAAAAAGAATGTGGAACAAAATTGTAATGTATAATGAAGAGTAGCTCTCTAACGTAAATACACAACTAGGAGGAACTATGGAAACCCAACTTAACCCATACCTTAGCTTTAAAGACAACGCTCGCGAAGCCATGGAATTTTATCAAACTGTCTTTGGCGGCAAACTTGCTATCAGTACCTTCAAAGACTACCACGCGTCTCAAGATCCCAGCGAAGACAACAAAGTCATGCATTCTATGCTGGAAGCCGACAACGGCATTACATTTATGGCTTCCGATACGCCGGACCGTATGGAGTATAAACCCGGGACGAACTATAGCATGTCACTTAGTGGTGACAACGAAGCAGAATTAAAAGGCTATTTCGAGAAGCTTTCGGCTGGCGCCAACATAACAATGCCACTCGAGAAAGCCCAATGGGGTGATACGTTTGGCATGCTCACTGACAAATTTGGTGTGTCGTGGCTCGTGAACATTGCGGGTCAAAAAGCGTAACATCTCTACCCACCCCGAACCACGAAAAAAGCTCGCCTTGCAGCGAGCTTTTTTCGTGGTGACCCATCCCTCTCTGAGCTTAAGAGGGGTAAGGATGCCGCGACTACTGGCCTTTCCGAAGCTGTTGCGCGATGAAGGCGAGCGCGGTCTCGGCCACTTCACGCCACCCGTGGTCAATAACCAGGGAATGCCCGCGGTTGGGCATCTCGCGGATCTCCGTGACGGCGGGATTTTTCTCCTGTTGCTTGTAGGAGGCATTGGAGATTGCCACCGGCACGGTGTTGTCGTGCTCGCCCGAGATGATCAGCAGCGGTCCACGCTCGGGATTCTTGGTGTCGACCTGGGCTTCCGTCCACGGGTTGAGATTGGCGGTGGCTGCCTGGAAGAGCGGCACACCCGAGCCAGGCACCGCGTACGTCTCGTACAACTGGTGCGCTTCGCTCTCGTCGACGACGTTGGCGAAGGCGAAACGGAACTGCTCGTAGGTCAGTGGGACGGACCGGTTGTAGTTGAGGGGGTTGCCCAGGACCGGCGACGCGGCCTTGAGCGCCGAGAGCGGCAGCGGCAGCACGCCGCGGAACGGAGCGGCATCAATGGCGACCGTCACGGCGACTACGCCCGCGTCCGCCACCATTTGCGCGATGAGGCCGCCGAAGGAATGGCCGATGACGGCGGGCTTCCTCTTGAGTTGGCGGATGGCGTCGACATAGTGTTGCGTCACCTGCTTGATGTGCTTGTGGGCAAAGACCTCCGGGTCACCCTTGGCCTCCTCAACGGTGTCCGGGTCATCGGGCCAGCCCGGCGCGAGTGTGGTGTAGCCCTGCTCTTCGAACAACGCACGCCAGTTGTCCCAACTGCTGGCGAGGAGCCACAGGCCGTGGACGAACACGACCGGCTGCAAGCCCGAGATGTTGGCGCGTTCGATTTCTTGCTGTTCATGGTGTGTGAGAACTGTCATTTTGTACTCCTTTGGGTGTGTCGGTAGGGTCAATCGGTGAGATTGTCCCATGCAAATCTTCTACGAGAAGTCCAGATCACCAGAAACGGTATGGAGAACGCACATCTCCATCTTCATCATGGAGAGCCGCGCCCATCTGACCAGCTGAAGATCAGATCATGGTGCTGCCCGGGCAGCACCTCCTGCAGGTTCCAGCCCAGCAAGAGCTGGAATTGCTCTCGCAGCCAGCGATCAAACGGACGCGCTGAGGTCGCCAGCTCTGCCAGGGCCTGTTGCGGCTCCTGTGTCAGCAGGGTCATGAACAGCAGTTCGCTGCGTGACATTTGCACCACCCAGACCTGCACCTGGGTGATCCCCACGTGTTGACAAAACGCTTCAAACTGCTCCTGGCGTGATCCCGCGACCTCCTGAGCCAGTCGTCGCCACCGCTCCTGGCTTCCCGGTCGCAGGGGGCAGACGATCTGTAGTTGTGCCATGTGACAACGCTCCTGTTGCGACTTTCCTATCCTATCTGGATCCAAGGTGCTTGCGTCTAGACAGAAGCGCCTCCCGTTTGGAGTGCCTCCTCGCTCCTTCCGCGACCTGTTTCGCTGCACCTCGTCTTCTCTGCCGTTAGTATAGTGAAGGGGTGTAATGAAAGTGCAATGAGCAGTATAATGAACGGGCGCGTCTCTCATCAGCAGGCCGTCTTTCTGCTCCAGGAAGGTGTTTCGTGAGGCCTGCTCTGCGTGTTTGACCTGCAATGAGCTGACATGTTACGATACCTCTGTCGTGATGAGGAAGGACATCCTGCACAACGTCTGTTGCACCGGCTCATCAGAGAGAGGGATGGCCCACTCGACAGCCTGACCGCCACACTGGGAGCTGGTCGTTCCATCTGAGGCACGAGAGAAAGAGGACATGCTATGGGTCTGTTACGTCTGAACGTGCTCGGCCCGCCCGAAATCTTTCATGACAGCAACCGCCTCACCTTTGCCTTGCGCAAAGCGCAGGCCTTGTTGCTCTACCTGGCGGTCGAGGGGGGCATGCATCAAAGGCGCAAGCTGGACGCGTTCCTGTGGCCCGACAGTGAGCCTCGCGAAGCTCGCGCCGCCTTGCGCAACGCCATTGCGTTGCTGCGTCGCTTGCTCAGCGATCCAGAGGCCTCTCCTTCCCACCATACCCATCTGCTGAGTCTGCATGATCTGCTCAGCCTGGACCCGCACGCCCCTGTAGAGCTGGACCTGGACGTGGTGCTACACGCCTGGAAGGAAGCACACAAGCTCTCCATGGTCCCCTCTGAGGAGCACTATGCCACTCTGGTCACCCTCGTCCAGCGCGCCGTTACCCTGGTGCGTGGCCCCTTCCTCGATGGCTTCTGGCTGGGGGAGGACGTCCCCTTTGACGCGTGGCGCGAGCAGCAGCAGCGCCAGTGGCAGGTGCGACTGCTCCTGCTGCTGGATCGGCTCTCCTCCTGGCAAGAAGCCGCTGGGGAGTTTGAGCCGACCAGGGCCACCCTCACGCGCTGGGTGGCGCTCGATCCGCTGGCAGAAGAGGCCTCCCGGCGCCTCATGCGCATGTCCCTGGCACGAGGGGATGCGGCTGCCGCCTTGCAGGTCTATGCCTCCCTACAGGCGCACCTGGCCGAGGCGCTGCAGATCACGCCCTCCCCGGAAACGGTTGCCCTGGCGGAACACAGTCGCGCGCTGGCGGCGGGTCTCAGGAGCGCCCCCGTCCGGCCGACCACAGCGGAAAGCCGCCCCCCATCCGAGCTGGTTGCCCCGCTGCTGGGGCGGTCTGCCGCTTTCCGCCACCTCGTCGGGCGCTTTCAGCAGGCTAGGGCTGGTCAGCCGCAGGCGGTACTGGTGATGGGCGAGGCGGGCATTGGCAAAACGCGGCTGACCAGCGAGTTTGTGGCCTGGAGCAGAGCGCAGGGGGCAGAGGTGCTGCGTGGGCATGCCTTTGAGATGGGGGGACGGCTGCCCTACCAGCCACTGGTCGAGGCCCTGCGAGAGCGCCTGGAGGCGGAGAACGCGCCGGAGGATCTGCTGGAAGACATGTGGCTGGCGGAACTTTCGCGCTTGCTGCCGGAACTGCGGGTGCGCTATCCCGACCTGCCGACTCCCACTGAGGATGAGCTGACCGCCAAAGCACGGCTTTTTGAAGCGGTGGCGCGGCTCCTCGATGCGCTGGCACAGCGCGCACCGGTGGTGCTGCTCGTGGATGACCTGCAGTGGGCGGATGAGGCCTCCTTGGACCTGGTACGCTACCTGGGACACTCCTGGAAGGAACAGGGCAGCCGGGTGCTGTGGCTTTGCACGGTGCGCAGTGAAGAGCTGGAGCTCAACCCTCAGCTTTCCGCCCAGTTGGTCAACCTGGGACGTGATCTCCCTGTGACGCAGGTAGCGTTGCAGCCCCTCAGCCAGGCGGAGACGCTCCAGCTCATCAAGGCGCTTGTCGGGGAGGGGGAGCCTGGCACCAGGAGTGGAGGTGAGCGGCGCGAACACGGTTCTGCTCGACCCTCGCAAGTTGGAGCAGGAGCAGCGCCTTCACACGCGCGGGAGACGAAGCTTTCGGTGCTGGCCGACTTCCTGTTTGCGCAGACGGGGGGGCAGCCGTGGTACCTGCTGGAGACGCTCAAGCTCTTGTGGGATCGGGAACTGTTGGTGCCACGGCTGGGAGCGGATGGCACCTGGCGGCTGGAGCCGAGCGTGGACCTGGCGGCGTCGGTTGCGCAGGAGGGGTCCCGACGCGAGCTGTTGCCGCCCTCGGTGCGCACGCTGATCCAGGCACGCCTGGCCAGGCTCACTCCGACAGCGCGTCGGCTGGTGATGGCCAGCGCGGTACTGGGGATCCAGGCGACCGCCCAGCATCTCTGGCAGGTGACTGAACTGGGCAGCCTGTCCTCCGGTCAGGGAACGCACGCAGGCGTGGAGGCCCTGGAGGAGGCCATCAGGAGTGGCATCCTGCGTAAGGAGCAAGCCTGGGCAGGTCGTCCGAGCAGCTATCGCTTCGCACATGACCTGATCCGCGACGTGGTCTATACGGACCTGGGCGAGGCGCGGCGGCAGGTCTTGCACCAGCGCGCCCTGGCCGTGCTTGAGAGTGCAGGAGCCAGGGCCGCCGAACTGGCGTATCATGCGCTCTCAGCCGGAGAGGTCGAGGCTGCCTATCGCTTCAGTGTGCAGGCCGGGGTGGAGGCGGTGGGCGTCTTCGCCGTCGCAGACGCCATTGGGCATTACGAACAGGCGCGCGCCTTGCTACAGGCACCACAGCGAATACAGACTGAGCTTTCGGCCTCGGAGGTCGAACGCCTCTATGTCCATCTGGGGCGGGCCTATGCCGACCAGAACGCCTGTTGCCAGGCCCAGGAGGCGTATGAAGAGTTGCTCACCTATGCGCAGCGCCAGCGTCAGTTCACGCTGGCTAGCCTGACCCTCAACCGCCTGGCTATCCTGGCCGTCCAACAAGCGAGCGATAAGCCAAAGGCTCGCGCGCTGCTTGAGGAAGCTCTGCACATGGCCGAGATCAGTCAGGATCAGCGGGCGCTGGCGGAAACGGAGTGGAACCTGGCCCAGATCACGACCGCCG
>WNGL01006764.1_pt1 | contig 13483 bp, 10 predicted proteins | sample 5400591 | NCBI WGS metagenome assembly WNGL01 (sample SAMN13153377, study PRJNA577476) | soil metagenome | isolation source: 80 cm soil or saprolite under Garry oak tree replicate 1 | place: USA:California | collected 2016-06-15
TGCGGCGGCCGCAGGAGGGACAGGGAAGGTAGGAGCACAAACGGGGCAACGCCGAGCGCAGTTACTGCACTGCTGGTTGTGATCGTTGCCGCAAGTTCGCCACCGCTCGTAAAACGGGCAAGCCCCGATGAATGTCCGAGCCAGAGACTGTCCGTTGCCGAATCGTAGGCGAGCGCAGCCACCCCGCTCAATCCCAGCGCGGCAAGACTGACGGTCTTAACGCTGCCGTCTCTGGCGATTCCCGTCAGACTGTCCTGGGCGAGCACCCAAAGGACGCCGCGTTTCTGATCCTGCGTCAGGCCGGAAACGATCCGCGGTGAGACAAGGGTCAATGTAATTTGCCCGGGACTGGAAAGCCTGAGTTGAACCAGTTGCTTCTCGCCGGCAAGCCATACGGCGTCCCCGAGCGAGTCCGCCGCGACAAACTTTGGTTCTTCATTCAACAGGCCGGTGAGATCTTGGCTCACCATGAGTGCCCCTTGCGGGGTGTAGCGCCAGAGCCGCTTGTCGCGCAAAACCCAAGCGTTTTCGTCAGCGCTCAGAGCCAGGGTCCTGACTACTCCAGGCGCCTGCCATGTGTTGAGCGCCTGCCCCGACGATTCGAGCCGCAGAAGAGTTTTGCCATCTGCCAGCCAGACACTTGCGTCATAGGGGTCGAGCGTCAACCCCTTGGGAAATTGAATACCCAGACTCTTGAGGTCGATGTCCGCGAGCGCGGCGCCGTCCTCACTCAACTTGAGAAGCCGGCTCCCGAGAAGGACCCAAGCGTTCCCGTCTTTGGGATTGACTGAAAGGGTTTGGACGGAACCGAGGGAACTGACGAGCACCGGTTGGCTCGAGCCCTCGTCCAGACGGTAAACAGAATCATTGGCGGAAAACCAGACGGACGCCGCGGGTGCGCCATAAGACAAGCCAAGCAGCAAGGCGACAACCAGCGCCTTGGCGGTGGAACCCATGAATCATCCCTGTTCTACTGTTCTGGTGGGTCGATGACTGAAACCACCAGTATTCAGCCTTACGCGACCTCGCTCTTTTTCGCTTTACGCGAAGTTTTATGTGATCGCGATAACGCCGGTGTTGTTTTTCGACCGCTGTATTATTTCCTCAATATGATATTGATCTTTTCTCACGATGTAACCTGTCAAAAATTACAGGTGTGCAGATTTCGACAAATGCGATTTGGAGCAGCCAGCGGCTCGGCGTCACCGGCTGGGTGAGGAATCGCCGCGACGGAACGGTCGAAGCGGTCGTGGACGGCGCGCCAGAGGCGATCGAAGCGATTCTCGCCCTGGGCGCGCCGCGGCGGGCGCGAATCCTGCCGCGGGCGGTCGCGCGCGGCGCAGGCTACTTAAGAGCAATCGCATAGCTGACGATCAGCCTCAACGTTGGCCATCGATCCGAAGCGGACGTCGATCTCAATGAGCCGGCCTCCAAGGGGCCGTAAGTCAACGTGTCCGGTGGAAGGCAGTTCGAGGACCTGCGCGGCGGGATAGCGTCCTTCTCGTGTCTCTTCGTCCCGAAGCACCCCTCATTTGTATCGGGCTATAATGATTTTCTGCAAATGAACCATGAAATTTTCCGATCGGCGAATCGTGCCACCCACATCCAAACGATACAAAAGCGCACCGATTACGGAGGCAGTAATCGAAATTCGGCTGCAACCATCGCCGACTTTCGATCTGTCAATATTACAGAGTTTCGCGGATACCCTTAAGGGAGATTTCCCCACCTGTGCCCCGATGCACATTGTGGAGATGGGCTTAACAGTTGCAGAACAGCCGGACCAAGCGCCTGCCCAGTCATTTTCGCAGACTCCAATGGGTTTGCGGCTAGCGAAACTCGACAATTCCCGAATAGTTCAACTTCGTCGAGACGGGTTGGCATACAGCCATTTGGCCCCATATTCAGATTGGCCTACGTTTCGAGCTGAAGCGCTTCCACTTTGGCAACGGTACCGAGCGATTTTTCCCGATGCGAAGCCGACGCGGTGTGCTCTTCGTTACATCAATCGCGTGGATATCCCGAAGATTCCCATTGAGGTGTACGACTATTTCGCACTTTACCCAAAAATTCCTGAGGCGCTACCGGAGCAGGATACGATCAGCATGACCCTTTCAGTTCAAATGCCACAGCGGGATATTGACTGTATGGCTGTGATCAATCAGATTCAAGTCGCACCAGGTAAGCCGGACCACATTTCTTTTGTGCTGGACATCGACATCTTCCGGCTGGGCATCGAAAGCTGGGGCGACGCGGACGTATGGACATTTCTTGACAAGCTCCGCGATCGTAAGAACGAAATCTTCGAAGCTTGCATCACTGATCAAACAAGGGACTTAATTGACCGATGACTAATGTCGCTGAACTTGATTGGTTACCGTACGTGCAACCGTCGTCTGGGACTCGGCCGACCGCCATTGCTATTTCCTTCCCCCTACCCCCAGATACCGTCTCCGGCAAAAGTAATGCGGCGAGGGAACCGCGCCTTTTCGCATTGCATGATCAGCTCAATCGAATTGCTGCCTTGCCTACAAACTGGGACGGGCGCCGTAGTGCTCGTCCGGAACGAGCGACAGTGGAACATGCCCGGCAGTTTCTTGATGAAACCTTTCGGCAAACCGTGAACACTGTGGGCTGGCTCAATCCATATCTCAGCGTAAGCGAGGATGGTGAGATCGTTTTCGAATGGTGGAACGGGATTCGTAAACTAACCGTATACGTAGGGCAAAACCGGTGCACCTATGTCAAGAGTTGGGGACCACACCTTTTGAATGACATGGACGATGGGGAACTCCCGGACAACTGGATCTCTTCCCTTTGGATTTGGCTCGTTGAATGACACGGGATCGCGTAGATGACGACGAAGAAGTGTATCGTCGCGTACCGCCAAGCATCGCAGCGGGGCAGATGTGCTACGAGGTTGAACAGGGACGCGTGGTGTTTAAAACCGCGGCCTTCAACGATCGATCAAAGTGCCCCTCCGTAGACCGCGCAACGCTCAGGCTATTCAACGCCCACCGCACGCGCCAACGCGAGGAAGACGGAATCGTTGCACTAACTGCTGATGCGATCCGGCGACTTGGACCAATTGCCCTAAATAGAAGCAAAAAGCCGGTGCCAGTTTGCGCCGTTGATGTTTCACCTGATCCAATTTTCTTCACAAATTTCGCCCACGCAATAATAATAGCTCGCCCGGCGATTACCGGGAGCGCGTTTAACCGTCTCAAGGATGGCCTTGTAAGGCTAGCAAATGAATCGGGTTGGCGGGTTGAGCCACGGACAACCTTTCCCCAACGACGTCTCGGCGCGCTCTTCTAGGAAGCGATTGCGTATCTTGTACACCGCGTCCGTGGAACGAGGTAGCGCAACGTCCTCCGGGACATTGAAGATCTGGTTCTGAAACGCACCACTATGGAGTATGCCCGAATGACCCGCATTAGCCGATTCGCGGCATGGCAGTAATCGACCCAAAGCGGTCGGTCATTCCCGCCGGCCGTTAATCCGGGGCCTTGATTCGAACCCGATCGAGGGCATCCCTTCTGATTTGCTCCGGCGCTTGCATGTTGCGGCGCACTCTTGGCTTAATGGTCGCTCCATAAAAACTTCCTCAAGGAGGAGTCCATGACGCTATTCAATCGGTCCGGCGCGGCGTTCGCCGGTTTCGTGCTCGCATTTTGCGCCTGGAGCCTCGGCGCGCAGCCGCTGCCGGTGGCGAAGCCGGAGCAGGTGGGAATGTCGGCGCAGAGGCTGGCGAAGATCGGGAAGGCGCTGAAGAAGGAAGCCGCCGACGGCAGCTTCCGCGGCGCGGTGGTGATGGTGGCGCGGAAGGGCAGGCTCGTCTACCAGGACGCGGTCGGGATGCAGACCGCCTCGGCCAAGATGACGCCGGAGGCGATCTTCCGCATCTACTCGATGACCAAGCCGCTGGTGTCGGTGGCGGCGATGATGCTGGTCGAGGACGGCGTGATCCAGCTCACCGATCCGGTGAGCAGGTACCTGCCGGGCTTCGACAAGCTGCAGGTGAGCGTGCCGAGCAAGGACGCCGCGAGCAACGCGACCTACGCGCTCGTGCCGCAGGAGCGGCAGATGACGGTGCAGGATCTGCTGCGCCACACCTCGGGCCTCGCGTACGGCGAGATCACGCAGAACGCGCCGGTCAAGGACGGCCTGGAGCGCATCGGCGTATTCCGCAAGGACATGGACTACGAAGCGCGCAACGTCGCGCCCGCCGAGGAGATCGAGAAGATGGCCACGGTGCCGCTCGCGTTCCAGCCGGGCACGACCTGGAACTACAGCCTGTCCGTGGACATGCTGGGCCGCGTGCTGGAGCGCGCCTCGGGCAAGCGCCTGGCGGATTTCCTCGAGGAGCGCCTGTTCAAGCCGCTCAGGATGAAGGATTCGGGCTTCTGGGTCCCGGCGGCCAAGATGCCGCGCCTCGCGGAGTCGCTGGAGAAGGACCGCTTCGCCGGCCGCCCCTTCCCGCTGATCGATGTCTCCGCGCCGCCGAAGAACGACTCGGGCGGCGCGGGCGGCGTGTCCACCGCGGCGGACTACCTGCGCTTCTGCCAGATGATGATGAACGGCGGCACGCTCGACGGCACGCGCATCCTGAGCCGCACGACGGTAAAGCTGATGACCTCGGATCACCTGGGCAACTTCATCGTCCAGAACCCGCAGCCGGGAGAGCTGCTGCTCGGCACCAAGGGGTACAGCTTCGGCCTCGGCTTTGCGGTGCGCACCGGCGACGGCGTCGCGGGCGTGCCGGGTTCGGCCGGCGAGTACATGTGGGCGGGCTACGCGGGCACCTATTTCTGGGTGGACCCGAAGGAGCAGGTGACCGCGGTGCTGATGACGCAGGCGGCGAGCCCGCAACGGGCGTACTTCCGCAAGCTCGTGAAGCAGCTCGTCTACCAGGCGATCACGGACTAGGCGTTCCGCGCGGCGACGATCGCAGCGGCGCCAGAAAACCAGCGCCCTCCAAGCCCTGCAGATTTCTAGCCTAGCGCGGTGATCTTGGCGAGGAGATCCTTCTCGTCGACCGGCTTCACCACGTAGCTCCTCGCGCCCTGGCGCAGGCCCCATATCCGGTCGGTTTCCAGGCCCTTACTGGTGCACAGAATCACCGGAATGTGCTTGGTCGCCTCGTCGCGCGTGATGATACGCGTTGCCTGGAAGCCGTCCATATCGGGCATGACGACGTCCATCAGGATGAGGTCCGGCTTGTCGGCTTTCGCCTTGTCCATGGCCTCCTTGGCGGTCTCGGCCAATATGCACCGGTAGCCGTGCCTTGCCAACATCTCGGAGAGAACGTGGCGGTTGGTGGCAGAGTCATCCACTATGAGGATCTTCCTTACAGGCATTGCGAGCTTCCCTCCTCAATCGCTTTCCGTGGGAGTATACCGTTGCGGCAGCGCTGTGGGCCGCAAAAATTCAATCAGCCGACCACCACCCCGAACGAACACTCGGAGATGCCCAATCCGGGCGGTGAGCCCGCCACGACGGCGATCGCGAGGACGATCAGCGCGCCGAACGAGCTCAAGCCCCGCTGCGAACTTTCCATGAGCTCCTTCCGCGCTCCCCGGCGCGAAGCCCGTCGAGGATCGCGAGCGCGCGCGCCATGGAGAAGTCGCGGGTCTCCCGGTGAAACGCCTTGGCGTTCTCCGGCATCATGTAGCCGTGCAGCACGCCCGGAAAAACATGCAGTTCGAGGTTCTTCAAGCGCGAGGCCGCGCCGCGATAGGCGGCGAGCACCTCGGCGGGCGCCTGGTGGTCCTCGTCGCCCCAGATGATGCACACGGGCCGGGCGAGGCCCTCCAGTTCCTTGATGAAATCCAGCATCTGCGAGCCGTGGCAGGAGATGCCCGCGTCGTAGCCCAGGCGCTTCGGCCCGAGGATCGCGTAGGGGCCGCCGTAGCAGAAGCCGATCACCGCGGCGCGAGCGTTCGATTGCGGCAGCTTGCGCAGCCAGGCGAGCGTGTCGGCGAGGTCGGCTTCGCCCGTCCTGATTTTTTCGAGGCGCGGCTGCGAGCGCTGCTTCGTGCGGTCGTCGTCGCGCGCAAGCGGACCCGGAATCGTGCGCCAGAACAGGTCGGGCGCCGCGGCGATGTAGCCCTGCGAGGCGAACTCGTCGGCGATCGCGCGAATGTCCCCGTTGACGCCGTGCACGGCGGGAGCGAGCACGATCGCCGGAACCTTTGCGCCGGCGCGCGGCGTGGCGAGGTAGCAATCGAACTCACCGCCTTCGCTCGAGCGGACCCTGAGGTCTTTGCCCTGCATGCTGCCTCCTCTCCTGCGCGCTAATCCGGCGCACACCCTAACTCAGCGCGACGGCGTTTGTCCAATGTCGCAGCGAAGCCACGATGCCGGAGTTTCGCTTTTCACTTGGCGTCCTTTGGCCTACCATTGCGCGCATCGAGGACCAGGACGCGGTTCGACGCGTACGAGGAGGAGGTGTCATGGCTGACGCACAGGTCGTCCAGGTTTCCCATCTGCTCGACGAGCGCGGGGTCAGTTCATTCCACGTCAAGCTGATCGTCTGGTCGGTATTCATTGCCTTCATCGACGGCTACGACATCAGCGCGATCGCTCTCGCCGCGCCGGAGCTCGTCAAGGAGTGGCACATCAGCCCTGCCGCCCTGGGGCCGGTGTTCAGCGCGAGTCTGGTCGGCATTCTCTTCGGCTCGATGATCTTCGGTTGGATCGGCGACCGCTACGGCAGGAAGGCGGCGCTGATCGGCTCGCAGCTGGTATTCGGCGCCTTCACCTGGATCGCCGCGTACTCGACCAATCTCGAGCAGATGTTCTGGCTGCGGCTGCTCGCCGGCCTGGGGATCGGCGGCGTGATCCCGAACATGGTCGCGATCAACATCGAATCCGCGCCGCGGCAATCGCGGGGCACGCTGGGGCTCATCGCCACCGGAATGGTGCCGCTCGGCGGCGCGATACCCGGCATCGTCTCCGCGACCCTCGTGCCGCAATACGGCTGGCCGATCCTGTTCCTCATCGGCGGCGTTGCGCCGATCGTCATCGCCGCGGCCGCCTTATTCGGCATGCCGGAATCGATCAAGTACATGACGATCCACGAGGGCCATCGCGCGAATCTGCTGAAGCTGATCGGCGCGCTCCGTCCCGACTTCAAGGTGCCCGAGGGCGCCCGCTTCGTAATCGAGGACGAGAAGCAGTTCCCTGGCTTCAACCCGGTCTATCTTTTCAAGGAGGGTCTGGCGCTGATCACGCCGCTCCTGTGGCTGCTCTTCGCCCTCAACCTCATGGGGTTTTTCTTCCTGCTGAGCTGGACGCCGACGCTGCTGACAGCCGCCAAACTGCCGCCCGCGACGGCGGCGCTGACTTCCGCGTCGCTGCAGGTCGGCGGAACGGTCGGCGCGCTGCTGCTGTGCCGCTGGCTCGACCGGCACCGCTTTCTCGCGATCTCGATCCTGCTGGTCATCGCCGTGCCCGTGGTGGGCTCGATCGGCTATTTCGGCGTCACCTCCACCCGGACGATGCTGCTGACCGTGAGCTTCCTGGCGGGCTTCTGCGTGCTCGGCATTCAGTCCGGCATCAACGTCGCCGGGGCGCTCATCTATCCGACCTCGCTGCGCGCCAACGGCTCGGGATGGCAGCTCGGAATCGGCCGCCTGGGGTCTATCGTCGGGCCGCTGCTGGGCGCGCTCTTCGTGGCGCTGCCGGTCGCGCAGCTCTACATGTGGTCGGCGCTGCCCTTCGTCGTCGGCGCGGTCGTCTGCTTCGCCGTCCACCGCCTCAACGAGGCGCGCCTCGGAGAGCGGCCCTGGATGCAGGAGCGGCGGCCCGCGCCCGCGAGGTGAGAGCGAGGCTCCCGCTTACGGATACAGCACCTCCACGTTCTCCGGCCTCAACCACTCGTTCAGCGATTTCATCAGCGCATCCTCGAGGTTGATGCGCCAGCCGTCCCCGAGCTGCATCTCGACGCTCGCTCCGCCGTTCCGGTAGCACACCTCGACCGGACATCGCCCGTTGCGGTAGGGCTCGAGCAGCGTCTTGAGCGTCGCCGCGGCGGCGGTGTTGGAGGCCCCGCCGTTCATCGAGAGGCGCACCGCGCGCGCAAAGCGGCTGCGCGCTCCGGCGACGTCGTAGATCCGGTCGGCGACGATGCGCGTGAACGCGCTCTCGCCCTCCTCGCCCACGGAGCGGCGCACGCTGCGCACCTTGGCCTCGACCACGATGACCGCGTCCTCCTTGACCGTGTCGCGGTACTGGTCGAACACCTCGTTGTATACAGTGACCTCCTGGGTCGCGGTGCCGTCGGAGAGGTTGATCACTACCATGCGGCCGGCCTGCGTCTTCTGGAAGCGCACCGACTCCACCACCCCGGCGATGAGCTGCGTGCGCACCCCGCCTTCGCCATCCGCGGAGGGCGCGAGGCTGCGCAGGCTGGTGCGGACGAAGCGCCCGATCTCGGCGCGCCAGGCGGAAAACGGATGGCCGGAGAGGTAAAACCCGAGGCTTGCTTTCTCCTCGCGCAGGCGCTGCGCCTCTTCCCAGGGCTGGGCCGCGACGAGCGCCCGCCGCTGCTGCGGTTCGCTGGCGCCGAACAAGCTCACTTGCTTCGCGTCGCGTTGGGCCTGCTCGGCGGAGTCGAGCGCGACGCCCACCGAGGCGAGCAGGCTCGCGCGCTGCGCGTGGTCGTTCGCGCTTAGGCAGTCGAACGCGCCGGCGCGCACCAGCGCCTCGACCGTGCGGCGGTTGACGGTGCGCTTGTCCACGCGCTCGCAGAAATCGAAGAGGTCGCGGAACGCGCCGCCTTCCTTGCGCGCCGCCAGGATCGCGCCGATCGCCGACTCGCCGGTGCCCTTCACCGCGCCGAGGCCGTAGCGGATCGTCTTTGCGTCCACCGGGACGAAACGGTGCTCGCCCGAATTGACGTCGGGCGCGAGCGCCTTCAGGCCGTTCGCGAGCGCGTCCTCGTAGAACTGGTGCACCTTGTCGGTGTCGTCCATCACCGCCGAGAGGTTCGCCGCCATGAACGCGGCCGGATAGTGCGCCTTGAGATACGCGGTCTGGTAGGCGATGAGCGCGTAGGCGGCCGCGTGCGACTTGTTGAACCCGTAGCCCGCGAACTTCTCCATCAGGTCGAAGAGCAGGATCGCCTTGGCGCGGGGCATGCGGTTCTTCTCGGCGCCCGCGACGAACACGTCGCGGTGCTTCGCCATCTCTTTTGCGTCTTTCTTGCCCATCGCGCGCCGCAGGAGGTCGGCGGCGCCGAGCGAGTAGCCGCCGATCAGCTGCGCGATCTGCATCACCTGCTCCTGGTACACCATGATCCCGTAGGTGGGCTTCAGGATGGGCTCGAGGCGCGGATCGAGATACTCGACGCGCTTGCCGTGTTTTCTTTCGACGAACTCGGGTATCAGCTCCATCGGCCCCGGCCGGTACAGCGCGACGAGCGCGATGATGTCCTCGAAGCGGTCGGGACGCGCGCGCTTGACGAGATCGCGCATGCCGCGCGACTCGAACTGGAAGATCGCGGTCGTGTTGGCGCTGGCGAACACGGCGTACGCCGCGGGATCGTCGAGCGGGATCTTCTCCAGCGAAAATTCCGGCTCGCCCATCGCGCGGATGGACTGCGCCGCCCAGTCCAGGATGGTGAGCGTGGTGAGGCCCAGAAAGTCGAATTTCACCAGGCCGATCTGCTCGATGTCCTTCATGTCGAACTGCGAGATCGCGCTCGCCGTCCCCTGCGCGGCGTAGAGCGGGCAGAAGTCGGTGAGCTTTCCCGGGGCGATCAGGACGCCGCCCGCGTGCATGCCGACGTTGCGCACGAGGCCTTCCAGCTGCTCGGCGAGCGCGAGGAGCTCCTTCGTCTCTTCCTCGGTCTTCTCGCGCTCGCGCAGGCGCGGTTCCATCGCGCGCGCGTCGGCCAGGGTGATGCGCTTGCCCGGCTGGAAGGGGATGAGCTTCGCCAGCTCGTCGGTGCGGTTGTAGCCCCACTCCATGACGCGGCCCACGTCGCGCACCACGGCGCGCGCCGCCAGGGTGCCGAAGGTGGCGATCTGCGACACCGACTGCGCGCCGTACTTCTGCTTCACGTACTCGATCACGCGGTCGCGGCCGCGCTCGCAGAAGTCGATGTCGAAATCGGGCATCGACACGCGCTCGGGGTTGAGGAAGCGCTCGAACAGGAGGTCGTAGCGCAAGGGGTCCAAGTCGGTGATGCCGAGCGAATACGCGACGAGCGACCCGGCGCCCGAGCCGCGCCCGGGGCCGACCGGCACGCCGTTCGACTTCGCCCAGTTGATGAAATCGGCGACGATGAGAAAGTAGCCGGCGAAGCCCATCTGGACGATGGTCTTCGCCTCGAGCTCGAGGCGCTCGCGGTAGCGCCGCTCCTCTTTCGCGCGCCGCGCCGCGTCCGGGTAGAGCGCCGCGAGCCGCCGCTCCAGGCCCTGCCTCGCCGTTTGCACCAGATAATCGTCGAGCCCCACGTTCTCCGGGGTCGGAAATTTCGGCAGCAGGCTCTTGCCGAGCTCGAGCGACAGATTGCAGCGGCGCGCGATCTCGACCGAGTTGGCAAGCGCCTCGGGCAGATCGGCGAACAGCTCCGCCATCTCGGCCTGCGACAGGAAATAGCTGTTCGGCGTAAACAAGCGCGGGCGGCGCTGGTCGCCGAGCACGTGGCCCTCCGCGATGCACACCCGCGCTTCGTGTGCCGTGAAATCCCCGGGGCGCAGGAACTGCACCGGGTGCGTCGCGACCACGGGAAGCGAAAGCGCGCCCGCGAGCCGCACCGCCGCCTCGTTGTAGTCCTCGGTCTGCGGCGCGCCCGCGCGCTGCAGCTCGAGGTAGAAACGCCCGGGAAAGAGCTTCGCCCATTCCTGCGCGAGCCGCTCGGCCTGCTGCCGGTGATCCTGCAGCAGCGCGACGCCGAGGCTCCCTTGCATCGCCCCCGAGAGCGCGATCAGCCCCTCGGTTCCTTCGGCGAACCAGCTCTTGTTCAGCTCGGCGCGGCCGCGGTACTGGTTCTCCAGCCACGCCCGGGTGAGCAACTGCGACAGCCCGAGATAGCCCTTGCGCGACTGCACGAGGAGCAGCAGCCGGTGCGGCTTGTCGCGCTCGGATTCGTTGGCGATCCAGACGTCGCAGCCGATGACGGGTTTCACTCCCGCGGCGCGCGCCGCCTTGTAGAATTTGACCACCCCGAAAACGTTGGCGAGGTCGGTAATGGCGAGGGCCGGCATGCCGTCCGCCTTCGCCCTCGCGACGGCCTCGTCGATGCGCACGATGCCGTCGGTGACGGAAAACTCGCTGTGGAGCCGGAGGTGGACGAAGGCGGGATTCGGCATTTGTACGCCGCGCAACTCTTGCGTTGAGTACAGTTGCGCAACGTACAAATTTTACCCCAGCTCCCCCAGTGCGCTGGGGTTGACGGGAATCAAAAACTCTTTTCGGACTGCAGGATCAAACGAGACATCCGCCCGAGACAGAGGATTTCATGACCACGATCAAAGGCATAGTCACATTTTTGTCATTTTTTAGGCCGATACGAGCGCAAGCGGTGAGACACCTGTTGTCATTCGGCCGCCTCAGCCAGCACTAGCCCCGGCACCGCGCCAAAGTGGGCGTCGAAGCTCAATAACGGCAGCCGGTGCTGGCGCGCCAGCGCGGCGATCCACAGATCGTTCGTCGGGATCGGCGCGCCCTGCTTGCGCAATGCGATGAACACGTCCGCATAGTGCTGCGCCGTTTTTTCATCGGGTTTCAACACCTGCACGCGCGGCGAAGCCATGAAGCGCGTCAGCTCGTCGCGGTTTTTCTGCGGACGGGCGCCGGCGGCAAAGCCGACCAGCAATTCGGCGAGCGCAATCAGCGGCAAATGAATTTCATGTGCGGTCCGCAACGCCCGCACCGCTCTCTGCTCGCCGCGCATGAAGCCGCTGTAAACGTTCGTGTCGATGACCAACGCGCTCATGGCCTGCCGCGGCGTCGGCGAGCAGCGCGGGCGCGCGCGGCGGGTTTACCGGAACGCGCCCACAGACCGGCGTCGACTTCCGCGAAAGGTGCGACCGCCGCCTCGAACGCGGCGGCTTCCGCAGGCGACCAAGCGCCCGCCAAATCGTCGAGATCGTCGAACTCCCGGCCGCCCCCGGCATAGTGCTCGTGCAGCGTTTCGACGATCAAGCGGTTGACGCTCAGCTTGCGCCGGCGGGCGCTGGTCTTGATGCGCGACAGCGTCGAGGGATCGAGCCCGCGCAGGCTGATGTTGGCCATGGAATGCTCCAAGTGATATCAAATACCGTAATGATATCGCATGAGGACAGCAGCATCATGCGACAACAGTTTGGGGTTCGCCGGCCTTCCTGGGTTCGATGCCGCCGATGCGGAACACCGTCTCGCCGCTGCTCGCGAGCGCGCGTGTGGCGGTCTCGGCATCCTGAGCGCCCACTGCGACAACCATGCCGATACCGCAGTTGAAGACGCGCAGCATTTCGGCGTCGGTGACGTTGCCCTCGCGTCGCACCCATTGAAATAAAGGCGGCGTCGGCCAGGACGAGCGTACGATCACCGCCTTGACGGTCGCGGGCAGCATGCGCGGGACGTTCTCGACCAGGCCGCCGCCCGTGATGTGCGCCATACCCTTGACGCGCATCTGCCGCATCAAGCCGAGCAGCGGCTTGACATAGATTCGCGTGGGCTCGAGGAGCACGTCGCCCAGGGGCCTCCCGTGAAAATCTGCGCGCAGATCCGGCCTTGAGCGCTCGAGGATTCGGCGGATGAGCGAGTAGCCGTTGGAATGCGCGCCGCTCGAAGCGAGCCCGAGGACGACATCGCCGGGCGCGATGTCACGACCGTCGACAATCGCGCTTTTCTCGACCACGCCGACCGCGAATCCGGCGAGGTCGTATTCGCCTTCAGCGTACATCCCCGGCATCTCGGCGGTCTCTCCGCCGATGAGGGCGCAGCCGGCGAGCTCGCATCCCCGCGCGATGCCCTTGACGACCTCGGTCGCGACCGCGACCTCGAGCTTCCCGCAGGCGAGGTAGTCCAGGAAAAACAGCGGCTCCGCGCCCTGGGTGAGGATATCGTTGACGCTCATCGCCACGAGGTCGATGCCGACGGTGTCGTGCCTGTCGAGCTGGAACGCGAGCTTCAGCTTCGTGCCGACGCCGTCGGTCCCGGAGACGAGCACGGGCTCGCGGTACTTCTTCGGAATCTCGGCGAGCGCGCCGAATCCGCCGATTCCGGCGAGCACTTCCGGGCGCAGCGTCCTCTTTGCGAAGGGCTTGATCGCCTCGACCAGCGCGTCCCCCGCGCCGATATCCACCCCGGCGTCGCGGTAAGTGATCGGCTTCTTGCTGGTCAAGACTGGGGGTTGCAGATAAAGTGACGTGTTTTCGCCCCCGAATTTTAATTGAAATGCCCGCCGCCCGCCTGGAGCGGCATGGATTGATGCAACAACTCCTGCTCGAGCTCGCCCCGCCTCCGCCCCCGACGCTGGATAATTTTT
>WNGL01021320.1_pt1 | contig 13482 bp, 9 predicted proteins | sample 5400591 | NCBI WGS metagenome assembly WNGL01 (sample SAMN13153377, study PRJNA577476) | soil metagenome | isolation source: 80 cm soil or saprolite under Garry oak tree replicate 1 | place: USA:California | collected 2016-06-15
TGCTGTCGAGAAAACGGCGCTGCCCTTCGGCGAACAAGATGTCGAACGCGAGAGTCGATTTGCCCGAGCCGCTCAAGCCAGTGATCACCACCAGCTGCTCGCGCGGGATTTTGACGTCGATGTTCTTAAGGTTGTGCTCCCGCGCGCCGTGGACTTGGATCGCGCCGTTGCGCTTACTCATGCGAAATCGTGGAGCGGTTTCTGCAGCTCGCGCCAACTCAACGCTGTCATCCTGAGCGTAAGCGAAGGATCTCTCTAACTCGCGCGAGATTTTGCGAAGTCCCTCACCGTCTTTGCGGCTCGGGATGATAGGCAGCGCTTTGAGAGTTTTTAGAAGCGCGCGCCGCAGAAATTTTCCAGTCTGCGACTTCTGTATGCCCGCGACTTGCTCGGGCGTTCCCACGGCCACGACTTCGCCGCCGGCGTCGCCAGCTTCCGGACCGAGATCGACGATCCAATCAGCGCACTTGATCACCTCTAAGTTGTGCTCGATCACCACGATCGAATGTCCGCGATCGACCAATCGCTGAAACAATCGCAGCAGCATCGCCACATCGTCGAAATGCAATCCGGTGGTCGGTTCATCGAAGATCAACAGATTGCCGCGGGCATTACCGTTCTTTCCGGTATCCGGTTTCCGCTCTCCGGTTTCGGCTAAATGCCTCACCAACTTCAGCCGCTGCGATTCGCCACCGGAAAGCGTGTTCAGCGGCTGACCGAGCCGCAAATAACCAAGTCCCACTTCCTCAAGCACTTTCAGCCCGGCGGAAATTTCCGCACCGCACTTGTCGCCGAGCTGCGCAAAGAACTGAATTGCTTCGCTGACTGTCAACTTGAGCACCGCGGCGAGTCCCTGCGCCATCGCTTCCGGCTGCGCGGCAAACAATTCCCGAACCCGATCGAACAAGCCCAGATAAACAATCGGAGTTGAACGCGGGGTCCGCGCCAGCGGCGATTGATCGACCATCATGACGTTGCCAATCCGATCTGCGCCGATCACTGATTTGCATGTGCCCGGCTCCTGATCTGACGATTGTCCCTTCGCACGCAAGAGATTCCGGTAAAGCACCTCGTGAATGAGCGTGGATTTGCCGGAACCCGACACCCCGGTCACGCAAATGAACACGCCGAGTGGTAGATCGACGTCGATATTTTTCAGGTTGTGCTGCCGCGCGCCGACGATTTTGATCGATGATGTCGATTTACGGCGCGATTTAGGTATCACAATTGATTTGCGACCGCTGAGATAATCGCCCGTGAGTGATTGGCGAAAACGTTCACGCGAGAGAAAATTATCGAGTGGTCCGCTCCCGACCAATTCCCCGCCATGCTCGCCGCGGCCCGGGCCGAGATCGATCAAATTGTTCGCTGCGCGGATGATTTGTTCCTCATGCTCAACCACCAGCAGCGTGTTGCCTTTGTCGCGCAAATTATGCATGACGCGCACAAGCTGGCCGACGTCGCGCGGGTGCAATCCAATGCTCGGCTCGTCCATGACAAAGAGCGTGTTGACCAGCGATGCGCCAAGGCACGTCGTCAAATTCACGCGCTGGACTTCGCCGCCGCTCAACGTGCGCGTCGATCGGTCGAGCGTGAGATAGCCGACGCCCACCTCGCAGAGATAATTTAGGCGTGCGCAGATTTCGTCGCGAAGCATCTGCGCAGTCTTGTCGGTAGGTGAAATGTCGAGCGCGCGGACAAGATCTCGCGCATCGGAAATGGAAAGCGCCTGGAATTCCGGAAGCGTTAACTGTAGCGGCGCTCTGCCTGCCGCGCCGGAGCCACGCGAAGGTGGGCGAGCGCCGCCTCGGCGGTCATGGACCGCCGCTGCAATTTTGTAATTCAACGCGTCTGCTTGATACCGTCCGCCCCTGCATTTGGGACACCCGATGTAAGCGCGATAGCGGCTGAGCAGGACGCGCATATGCATCTTGTAAGTTTTGCTCTCGAGCCAGCGAAAGAAGCCGCGGACGCCGTACCACCGATCGTTTTCGTAATCTTCATCAGTGTATTCGCCGTCGCGCTTCTCGCCTTCGATGACGAAAGCCTGATCGGCCTTGGGCAATTCCTCGAACGGCACATTGACGTCGATTTCCTGGCGGGTGCATGCGCGGAGCAAGTCTTTTTGTGATTCGCCGAACTCAGCGCCGCGAAAAACGCGCACCACACCTTGTTTGATACTGAGGCTTGGGTCTGGAATCGCCTTGTTTAGATCAATTGAAATCGTGCGACCGAACCCGCGGCACTCCGGACATGCGCCGAGCGGGTTATTAAAACTGAAAAGCCCTGGTGTCGGCGGGCGAATGTCCACATCGCAATACGCACAGTGCCAACCCGTGGAAAACGGAATGTGATCGATGATGGGTGATCCGTGAACGGTTGGACGTTGAGCGTTGGGCGTTGAGCGTTGGGCGTTTTCCGCAATCGGGATTACGTTTACTTTTCCTTTGCCGAAACGCAGCGCCGTTTCGATCGCTTCGACTAATCGCACGCGATTTTCTTCGCTGATCGCGATGCGATCCTGAATCACCTGCACGCGCGCGCCGAGCCGTTTGATTTTCGGATCGGCGTCGGTACGCACGATTTCGTCATCGAGCCAAACGCGCAGGTAGCCCTGCTGTTGAAGAAAATCGAAAAATGCCCGTGGAGCGGTCTTCGCGGGGACTGCCACCCAAAACGTGATAAGGATGTTCTTTCCTGCGCAATCGCGCAGAATCTGCTCGGCGATCGACTGTGCAGTTTCCGGTCGAATTTCGCGACCGCAATTCGGACAGAACGCGCGAGCCACGCGCGGCCAGACCAACTTCAGGTAGTCGTTTATCTCTGTCATCGTGCCCACTGTTGAGCGCGATGTTTTGACGGGGTTTGATTGCTCGATCGCGATCGCCGGCGGAATTCCGCGAATGTCGTCGACGCGCGGTTTGTCCATGCGGTCGAGGAACTGCCGCATGTACGGACTGAACGTTTCGACGTAGCGACGCTGGCCTTCGGCGTAAATTGTCTCAAAGGCCAGACTCGATTTGCCGCTGCCGCTCGGACCGGTGACGACCGTCAATTTTCCAAGCGGAAGATCGACGTCGATGCCTTTGAGATTATTCTGCCGCGCGCCGCGAATTTCGATGCAATCCGTGCGTGACGCCGCGGTAACGCTTTCTCTCTTCCCGATCTTCGAACCCACTGGAAATATTCGCTGCCAGTCAAGCAATTCGCAAATTTCTGCGGTACAAAACGCATGTCATCCCGAACGAAGTGAGGGACCGCGCCTACGAAGTTTGTGGCATTCTGCTTAGCGAGTGTGATCAATCACCCTGTGAGAGGTCCCTCGCTCCGCTCGGGATGACGGGACGTTTATTCCTTAAACCGGGCGGCGACTCGTTCGCGCTGATCGAGAAGCTGTTTAGGTACAACGCCGCCCAGCGAATCGAAGAATATTTTGTGCTCGGCCAACTCCTTCGCCCATTCTTCATGATCGATTCCGAGAATTTCCGCGACGCATTTGTGGTCGATATCGAGTTCGGCGAGATCGAGATCGTGCGGGCTCGGCAGCCAACCGATCGGCGATTTAAGCGCACCGCCAGTTCCTTCGCAGCGATCAATAATCCATTTGAGCACGCGCATGTTTTCGCCGAAACCCGGCCAGAGAAATTGGCTCTTCACCCCTTTGCGAAACCAGTTCACGTTGAAAATGAGCGGCTGACTCGAGAGGCGTTTTCCTATATCGAGCCAGTGCTGAAAATACTGGCCAATATTGTATCCGCAAAACGGCAACATCGCCATCGGATCGCGTCGCACCTTACCAACTGTGCCGGCGGCTGCGGCGGTTGTTTCTGAAGCCATGGTCGCGCCAAGATAAACACCGTGATTCCAATCGAAGGCCTGATATACGAGCGGCACCGTATCGCTGCGGCGTCCGCCAAAAATGATCGCACTGATTGGCACGCCGTCGCCTTTCTCGACGTCGGAATCCAGCGCAGGATTGTTGCGCATTGGTGTGGTGAACCGGCTATTCGGATGCGCAGCTTTTTCTTTTGATTCCGGCGTCCAATCATTACCTCGCCAATCGACCGCATGTGAGGGAGCAGGGCCGTCTTTGCCCTCCCACCAAACGTCGTCATCATCGGTGAGCGCGACGTTTGTGTAAATTGTGTCGTGCGCGATCGATTTCATCGCGTTCGGGTTTGACTTGTAGCTCGTGCCGGGCACGACGCCGAAATAGCCGTTCTCCGGATTGACCGCATACAGCCGACCGTCGCGAATTTGCATCCAGCCAATGTCGTCCCCGACGGTGGTCACTTTCCAGCCTTTGAAATGCGCGGGGGGAATTAGCATGGCAAAATTCGTTTTGCCGCAAGCGCTCGGGAATGCGGCGGCCACATAGTGTTTGCGACCTTCGGGCGATTCCACGCCCAAGATCAGCATGTGCTCGGCCATCCAACCCTGTGTGCGCGCCAAATAAGAACCGATTCGCAAGGCCAGACATTTTTTGCTCAGTAAGACGTTGCCACCGTAACCGGAGCCGACAGAAATGATCGTGTTGTCCTGCGGGAAATGACAGATGAAGCGGCGCTCAGGATTAATGTCCAGCAACGAATGCACGCCGCGGTTCCACTCCGCATTTGGATCGTTGCCGAGCCGTTTGAGCGCGATCTCGCCCATACGCGTCATGATTCGCATGTTGAGCACGACGTATTTTGAATCGGTAATCTCGAAGCCGACCTTCGTCAGTGGTGAATCCGACGGGCCCATCATGTAGGGAATCACAAACAACGTGCGCCCGCGCATCGCGCCTTTCAAAAGACCGCGAAGTTTTGCGTACATTTCTGACGGCTCAGACCAATTGTTGGTTGGACCAGCTTCTTCCTTCGTCGGCGTGCAGACGAACGTGCATTGCTCGACTCGCGCCACGTCATTTGGGTTGGAGCGGTGCAGATACGAGCGCGGAACCTTCTGCTGGTTGAGTTTGATTAGCACATTTTGGTTGAGCGATTCAGCGATCAGGAACTCGTTTTCGCGCTCCGAGCCGTCGCACCAGAAAATGTTTTCCGGTTCGGTGAGAGCAGCAATGTCATGCACCCAATCGAGCACGGCTTGATTGGCCGGCCTTGCATCCCCGATCCCACTCGGCGGGAATATGGCGGGCGCAGGATTTGTCATGGGACGAAGGTGTCGATTTTAACCACGAATAAACACGAATAAACACGAATCCGAAGGAAAGCTATCAAACTGGCGGTGTTTTCGCTGGTGTCAGTTCGTGTCTTAATCACTGCAGCGTCGTCGTTTCGCTTGCGCAGACGCGATGCGCGGCATTAATTGAAAACATGTTCGGGGTCACCACCTCCGATGATTATCGGCCGGTTGCGTGGATGGGTCGCTATCCCGTCGATGTGACCACGATGCTGGTGGGGGTGCATGTCGCGGCTGCAATTTTCGCGGCGATTCTCGTAGCCGTAGGAGGTGGCTCTGTATTGACCTGGCTGCAGTTCGACAGCGCTGCAATCTGGTATGGCGGCCAGATCTGGCGGCTATGCACTTATGCGTTCGTGCATGCGCCATCGGGGCTGCTGTGGTTCGCGATCGAGATGTACTTGCTCTTCGTGTTTGGGCGGGAAGTGGAACGCTTCGTTGGGCGGCGCTCGTACATTGTGTTGTATCTGATTTTGCTGATCACCCCTGCGGCGCTGCTTACAATTTGGGGCCTGTGGCAACGCTCGGTCCTCGCCGGTTCGCCAGCGTTGCACTTTGGAATCTTTGTTGCCTTCGCCACAATCTATCCGCGGGCAGAGTTATTCCTGCGGATCACGGCCAAGTGGGTCGCCGTGATTCTTGCAGCCGTTTACACCTTGCAACTGCTTGCCTACCACGCTTGGAACGATCTGGTCGTCGTCTGGACAAGCATCGGCGCGGCGTTCCTCTTCATCGAATGGAGTGGCGCGGGGCCGGAGCTTGCCTGGTGGAACGCTTTGAAAACACGCTTCGCTCCCAAGCCGAAGTATCGCGTTGTTCCGAAAGTACGACCGCCGCCTCCTACAGAGTCTGATGATGCGTATGCCTCAATCGATCCGATTCTCGATAAAATTTCCAAGTTTGGGATTGGAAGTTTGACTGCGAGCGAGCGCCGGCAATTGAATCGCGAACGCGAACGGCTGCTGAAAAAATCGGGGTAAGCAGAGATTTTTCAGCCCACGCGAATAACGCGAAAGCGAAATGGTGATGGGCCTTCCCTTCAGGTAAGCCGCGACTCGATGGTCTCGCAGAGCACGTGGAGCAGAAGCTGGTGCGCTTCCTGAATGCGGGCAGTTGAGTCACTGCGAACCAAAATATCGACGTCGGCCATGCCAATGGTTGATCCGCCGTTGCGGCCGAGGAAGGCGATCGTTTTCAGCTCGCGCGTTTTCGCCTCCTCCAGTGCTGACCCAATGCCGCGACCTGCCGGGCGAAAATTTCATCGAAACCATAATCGTTGCCCGCAGCAGTCAGCAGCCCGCCGTCGCTTGCGAGGCAAATCGCCGGATACGCGCGACGCTCCTTGGCGAAACGCACCACCAGCTCGGTAACAAAATGCGATGCGTCAGCGGCGCTGCCGCCATTTCCGCAGACGAGCAATTTATTTCCCGCCCGCAAGCATTGCTCGATCAAATCGGCGGCTTCGGCCATTCGATCTTCGAGGCTTGAAAGTGAGCCAAGTGTTTCGGTCGCGGCTGCAATGGCGTCGCGAAATTGAGGAAGGTCAGACATTGATTGCAGCCTTTATTTGGAACGGACTGGAGTTGATACAACTTTTCAGCGCTTGAAGCAAAATGAATGATGCCGGGCTTGGTAAGCATGGAGTCAAAATGGTTGCTGGATTTTGGTCTTGTCAGACGTTTCTCAAACCGATAAAGGTGGGCGCCAACAGCGCCCCCATGTGAACAGACTCGCTCTCAGGTATTCGCCATTCGTCACGCCGGAGGCTGCATCGCGTTTCCTTCTACCGTTGATGCTCTAACCCTGCCAAATCACTCGGAAACCTATGCTAAATACCATCGACACGGTGATCGCCTTCGCGGTGATCATGACTGTTCTCAGCCTGCTTATCACAATTGTCGTGCAGATGGTCTCCACGGCGTTTTCGTTGCGAGGTAAGAATCTCGCCAATGCACTGGCGCTTACGTTTCAAACGATCGACCCCAAAATCGGCGAGTACGCGCATTCTTTGGCCGCCCAAATTTTAAGGGATCCGATTTTCAGCGATTCGCTCTGGCGACCCAAGGATCGCGTCCAGATCGTTCCCGATGCAAAGACGCAAGCGCTCATTGATGCCGAGAAAAGGTTGAAGGAAGCCGGGACACACCTCGCAGCCGATCCGACAGACACCCACAAGCAAGCAGCCGTGAAAGCGGCCCAGAGAAAAGTGAGTATGGCGAAAATTGGCGTCACAATTCGCAAGGTCACGCCAAACCGAATGGCCCCGTGGGGATTTTTTTCGAGGTTGAAAGATGCAACCGCTCTGGGAAGCGCAATTCGTCCAGGTGAAATCTACCGCATTCTTCATGAGTTCGCAGATCTGACTCCGACTGAAGGAGCGCTCGCTGATGTACCGCCGGAATTGATTGAAAAATCCGTAAGTCTGCTGGCTTGTCTCCAACTACGCGACCAACCCGCGCAAGAATCGGAAGATAAACTTAAGCTCATCAAACACGCGGCGGATATCTTTGCGACGGACCAACAGAAGAAGGCGGTGCTCGATTCTTTAGCCAACTTTGGCGCGACAGTGGAGCGGGCGACGACTGAAGCGTACGATCGGTTTCAGCGATGGTTCGGCAGCGCCCAGGACCGGGCCGAGCAATGGTTCCAAACTCACACTCGCGTCGTGACGGTCGTTTTCGCGATTTGCGCAGCGTTCGTTCTCCAGCTCGATACGGCAGACATTTATCGACAGCTCCGCGCCAGTCCCGCATTGACCCAGGGGCTGGCCAAAGCTGCATCAAGTGTAATTGAAGAAGGCACCAAAATTCTCGACCCGAACAACGCCCCCGCACACCAGGCTTATCTTCAGTGGGCAGAAAAGCATCCGGAACAGGCTTTGAGTGTTTTGCCCGCGCCGCGGACGCCGGATGAGTATCGGCAAGCTTTGAACGCGCAGCTGGCTGGGAACAACGTCAACGCTGAGGAAGCGAAGGTGTTACTCGATGAGTACGACCTCCTTTACACAAGCGCGGCGAAAAAGTTTGAAGAATCAAGCCGCGAACAAGCTGAACGCCTAAGAAAAACCGTAGGCGAAGCGGGCTTCGACCTTGTGCCGGTGAGTTTTCTTGGCCGCTGGGATCAACCAGCAGAAAGTCAACTCCATGGATTGCCGCGGCTCCGACGACAGATGGGCCATACGTTCAGCCATCTGCTTGGCATTCTTGCTACGGCGGGGTTACTCGCGCTCGGCGCGCCGTTTTGGTTTAATCTGCTCAAGAACCTGACGAGTTTGCGTCCCGCCTTGGCGACCCTGATCGAAAAACGGCCCACCAGCGCGCCCGCGTTGCCACAGGCTCCGGCGACTCCGCCTTCTCCGAGTTAAAGAATCGATATGCGATTCTATGATGCATCGAGAAAGAGACTCTGGTGCGCGATAGAGGGTTCGAACCTCTGACCCCTACCGTGTCAAGGTAGTGCTCTACCACTGAGCTAACCGCGCATGGATCAGACGTGATAAGTGATCGGTGATCCGTGATCAGTCAAGAACGACGAGCGCCGATCACAGATCACATACACCCGCCTACTTCACCACTGGACAACCTGGAAGCGCCAGACGACTGTTCGTTCCCCGTGAGCGCACTCTTTTTCAAGCGATTTCTAAAGCGACCATTCCAGGTCGCCTCTATCATTCCCAGCTCAAAGGCGCTGGTGGAACGCGTTGCCGGCAAAATGGATTTTAGCCAGCCGCGTGTGATCGCCGAGTATGGTCCCGGCGAGGGAGTGCACTCACGCGAGATTGCGCGCCGGATGAGTGCGGATTCGCACTTGCTCCTGTTCGAGCTCGACGCGGCGTTCTCGCGCGCTCTTGAACGGCAATTCGCCGGCGATCCACGTGTGCACGTGATCCATGGTGATGCAGCTTCTTTGCCGTACGAGCTCAAACGCCGCGGCATCGCTTGCTGCGACTATATCCTTTCCGGCATTCCGTTCAGCATTCTCAAGATCGACAAGAAACGCGCGCTACTGCGAAAAACGCACGATGCGCTGGCGCCGGGCGGCAGTTTCATCATTTATCAGGTAACAAACGAATTGAAGCAGCACGCCACGTTTTTCGAGTACGCGGAATCGGAATATTTCCTGCAAAATATCCCGCCAATGTTCATCACTGTTTTTCACAAAACGCCCTCGCCGCATAGTCGCGAACGACGCACCGCGCAGTCCAAACGTTTTTCCAGGCTGGCTGGCGTTGGCGCGGATCGTTCCGCATGATCGAGAAGCCGACGCGGACAGAAAAAGATTCGATGGGCGAGATGACGCTTCCGGCGGATGCGCTCCATGGCGCTTCCACTCACCGCGCGGTCCTCAATTTTCCTGTGAGCGGCTATCGGTTTTCGCGACCGTTCATTCGCGCGCTGGGTCTGATCAAATGGGCGGCCGCGCAAGGCAACCAGGATCTTGGATTATTGGACGCAGAACGCGCAGGATTGATCGCGCAGGCAGCCGAAGAAGTCGCGGAGGGAAAACTCGACGAGCATTTTCCGCTCGACATTTTTCAGACCGGCTCCGGCACGAGCACGAACACCAACGCCAATGAAGTGATCGCAAACCGGTCCGCCCAGCTTCGGGGCAAACCGATCGGGTCGCACGACCCAGTTCATCCGAACGATCACGTTAACATGGGGCAATCCAGCAATGACGTGATTCCGTCGGCGATCCACATCAGCGCCGCCGAAGAATTGAAGAATCGTCTGATTCCGGCGCTTGAAAAATTACACGGCGCATTCGAAGCGAAGGCGAAGGAATTCTGGCACATCATCAAAATTGGACGGACGCATTTGATGGACGCGACGCCGATCCGTCTCGGCCAGCAATTTTCCGGCTATGCACAGCAAGTTGCATACGCGAAGGAGCGCGCGCAGAAATCGATTGAAGTTTTACGCGAACTTCCGCTTGGCGGCACGGCGGTCGGTACGGGCCTGAATCGCCATATCGATCTTCCGAACAAAATGCTGCGACATCTTGAGCAGCGCACCGGCATCGCGTTTTACGAGGCAAAAAATCATTTCGAAGCGCAGGGCGGCAAAGACGCAGTTGTCGAAGCGAGCGGCCATCTAAAGACGATCGCGGTGAGTCTGTTTAAGATCGCAAACGACATACGCTGGCTTGGGAGCGGGCCGCGCTGCGGCATCGGCGAGATCCAACTTCCCGCTACGCAACCTGGCAGCTCGATCATGCCAGGAAAAGTAAACCCGGTCATGTGCGAATCGCTGATGATGGTGTGCGCGCAAGTGATCGGCAACGACACGACCATCACCTGGGCGGGCGCGAATGGTAATTTCGAGCTCAACGTGATGATGCCGGTGATGGCGCATGATCTTCTCGAATCGATCCGACTGCTGGCGAACGTGGTCGATGTTTTCTGCGAGAAATGTGTGCGCGGCATCGTAGCGAACGAAGAGCGCTGCCGCGAGTTGGTAGAGCTTTCCATGGCAATGGTAACCAGTCTCGCGCCGAAGATCGGTTATGATCGCGCCGCGGAGATTGCAAAAGAGAGTGCGAAGACCGGACGCACAGTGCGCGAAATTGCACGGGAGAAAAAACTTTTGCCCGAAAAAGAACTCGAGCGCGCGCTGGACCCGATCAAAATGACCGAGCCAGGCGGGAAAGAATAGCAGAAGCCGCTTTCTTTCGACGCAAAGACGATGGTTGCGAAACTCGACGGGCCGCAGTTTTCTGGTGGAGCGAACATCGCAATCAAATGTCCCAGCCACACATATGAACAGACGATCGCCTTTTATCGCGACACTCTGGGGTTGCCTTTGATCGAGGAAGAAAAGGACGGCTGCATTTTTCAGTTCGGCCCGAATCGGCTTTGGATCGATAGCGTTCCCAACCTGAGCCACCCGGACATCTGGCTCGAACTGGAGACCAACGATACCGAAGCGGCCGCGTCATTTCTGAAAGTGCACGGCGTAACGAGGCGTGATGAGGTCGAACAACTGCGCGAAGACTTCAACGGCTTCTTCATCTCCGCGCCCAGCGGCACGATCCATCTCGTGATCGGTCCTGAAGAAACGTGACGAAAATCGGAATGAGAATCTTAGCTCGAACCGCCGCGCCATCGGCCCACCCATGTGCTCCACCCGTAAAACCCCAGCGGCTCCAATGCGCCCGCGGCGACCAACGCGTCCACGTCAGCGCGGCTCGGTGCGCTCTTTACGTTTGAATCGGCTCCGGCGTAATCGTCGATGACCATCCAGCATCCGTCGGTCAATTTATTGCGGTAACACTCGATGTCGCGCCGTTTACCGGCGTCGGCGTCGAGAATCAACACGCCAATTTCATTCGAGCCGAGCGCTTGATGGACTGCGGCGATCGTTTCCGGATCGAACGAACGGCCTTTGATCAGACTAACCATTTCGGACACGCGTTGCCGGGCGAGATTGCGTTCCAAGTCACGCAAAATATTGCGCGTGCCGAGCCGTTTGTGTTTCACCCCGCCGCCGGGTTCGATTGCGATCAGCTTTTTTTGCTGGCCCGAATCGCGCACGCCGAATGCGGCGGCAATGGTCGCGCCCCCAACGAACGCGCCGATCTCAAGAATTGCTCCGGAACAAATTTTCGAAAAATGATAGATCAAAATCAGCACGTCCAGATGCAGCATGGAATATTTGTTGCGAATCTTGAGGAGCGCCGAATGAATCGGCTCCTGCCGGTAGTGCATCAGCGTTTGCATCAAATTCAGGCAATCGCTGTAGCCACGCGCCTGTCTGTCACGCCGCAGCTCTGCCAAGGTGGATGGCGTATCGGCATGTGGCGCAGTTTCTGCGGAGACTGGACGGCCCGCAGGGCCGTGGCTACAGGGCTTCCCGCAATGTAATCCGACTACAACGAGGTCCCGTTTCACGCCGTCGAGTTGCGCGACCGCGGGAAAAAATCCCCAGCGCTCGAAGCCGAAGCGCTGAAATAATTTCAAACTCGGCTCGTTATGTCCGAAGATCAGCCCCACCAGGGCTGTTATTCCCAGCGAGGGCGCGCGGGCGATGGCTTCTTCCAACAATCGTTGTCCCGCGCCGTGCCGCCGAAATTGTTCATCGACATAAACACTGATCTCGGCCGTGCCGCGATACGCACAGCGTGGCAGGAATTTTTTGAAATTGAGCCAGCCAATCACGCGGCCGTCCGATTCAGCGACCCAGAATGGATATTTATCCGGTGAATGATCGCGGAACCACGGCAAACGCGCTTCGACGGTGGTCGGGTCAAGCTCGGCTGTCACCATGCGGGTCGGCACAGTGGCGTTGTAAATTTCGATGATCGCCGGCAGATCGGCCTCAACAGCATCCCGGATGATCCAATTCACGGCTTCCGTTTCTTCGTCGGGCTTCGCTTAACGGCGGGCGAACTCGTCGGCGTGAGCGTCAGATTCGTCTGCGCGGTCGCAACTGGGCTGGCAATGGGGAACGCGAACGCAGGCGATACCGAAGCAGATGGAGTCGCCGATGCCATTGACGAGGGAGACGGTGTCGCGCTCGGAGACGACGAAGGACTCGGCGTCGGACTGGGAGTGGGCGAAGGCGGAATGATATTTTCCCAGTGATGCAGCGGCACGCTTGCGCCGCCGATCTCTTTGACCAGCGTTTCGCAACGCGCCTGAATTTTTTCCAAATCCGGTGGGCCAAATGGCTTGTCAGCCGTTTCAGGGAAAATGATGTAGGTCACCTTGAGATCGCTCACTGGCCGATTGTAGGGCGTCGAAAGCGTGTTGATCTGTTTTGCGATGCGGAGCGACGCCTCTCCAACTTTATCGTTCGGCCCGACGTCGCCGACCATGGCCGGATAAATCGAATCCCCGAAAACGACAAGCGCATAGTCGCCAGGCTTAACGGGGTCGTGAGCGTGCGTAAATGCTCCCGGCACCACGATAAAAGGATCGGTCGCGCCAATGAGGAAGCTGTATTTTTCCAATGTGCCGACTTCGGCGCGCAATTGCGCGATCGCATTGCGCAGGTCGCGCTTGCGTGCCGGAGTGGTCGTTGCGAGCGCATACTCATCTTCGGCGCGTTTCAATGCCTGTTCGGTCGCGGCGAGATACGGGTTGGGCGCGGACGTTTTCTTTGTCCAGCGATAACTGGTGGACGGCTTGAAATTAGCCGAAGCGCCAGTACCAACCGGCATCCGATCTCCATCGGAGCCATCAGCATCCACGTCCATGTCCGCCTGGAGCAGGAGCGCTTTTCGATGAGTTTGAGGATGCTGAAGTTGCAGGACAGTTTGGCAATCGAAAAAGTTATGCCGCGACAGAAGCAGATCAAG
>WNGL01006765.1_pt1 | contig 13481 bp, 12 predicted proteins | sample 5400591 | NCBI WGS metagenome assembly WNGL01 (sample SAMN13153377, study PRJNA577476) | soil metagenome | isolation source: 80 cm soil or saprolite under Garry oak tree replicate 1 | place: USA:California | collected 2016-06-15
CAGGTCGGCCGCGTCGATGGCGGCGGCGCGGGCCGGGTCGGGCGGCATCGGCGCGTTGCCCACGATCGCGATCGACATCGGCGGGTCGCGGCGCGCGTAGCTGGCCAGCAGCTCACGCAGGGTTCCGGTCGTCTCCGGCGCCACCGTCGCCGCCCCGCTACACATCGGTCACCGCGGTGCGGCATGCTTCGGCACCGTCGAAACAACGAGGTGTGATGGTGAACGAGGGTCCCGAGGTCGTCGCGATCGTGCCGGCGCGCGGCGGATCGGTCGGTTTTCCCGGCAAGAACCTGGCGCCGTTCCTGGGCCGTCCGCTGGTGGCCGTCGCGGTCGCCGTGGGGCTGGCCGCGGCCGGGGTGGACCGCGTGCTGGTCAGCACCGACGACGCGCGGATCGCCGACATCGCCCGGGACGCGGGCGCCGACGTGGTGACTCGGCCGGCCGAGTTGGCCGGGCCGGCCAGCCGGACCGCGGATGCCGTCGTGCACGCCGTCGACGTGCGGCGGCTGCCCGATCGAACCGTGGTCGTGCTGCTCCAGCCGACCTCACCGCTGCGCACCGCGGCGGATGTCGAGGAATGCCTCGCACTGCACGGCCGGCGGCCGACCGGCTCCGTGGTCCAGGTGACCGAGTCGGCAGAGCACCATCCGTGGAAGTCGTGCGTCCGGGTGAACGGCGGGCTGGCGCCGGTTCGCGACTGGGCGGACCTGGAGGCGCCACGGCAGTCGCTGCCGGCGGTGCTGCGACCGACCGGCGGCGTGTATGTCGTCAATGCCGGTGACCTGCGCGAACACCGGCGGTTCTTCGTGCCGGAGGTGCTGGGCCAGGTGGTGCCGGCGGTGCGGGCGGTCGACGTGGACAGCGCGGACGACCTGGCGTTGGCGTCGTCGGTCGCCACCGACCTCGGTTGGACCGGATGACGCGGCTGCGGATCAGAACGCAATGGTGCCACCGTCCTCGCGGTCGGAGCACGTGCGGTCGACGAACTCCTTGTAGAGCGGCACCGCCCAGATCTCGTCGCCCGACAGCAGGGACATGATGTGCTTGCTGGCACCGGGCTTGCCGAATCCGGTGTCACTCGGGTGCCGGCCGCCCGCCCGTGCCGTGACCAACGCGGCCAGGATGGCGTCCCGCTCCGGCACCACGTTCGTCACGCTGCCCGCGGTGGACCGCCGTCGTTGGCGGGTGCCCACGTTGACCGACGGGGTGCCCAGCACCGGCGCCTCCCGGACACCGGACGACGAGTTGCCGAGCATGACGTCGGCGTTGCGCATCAGCGTCACGAAGTACTCGAACCGCATGGACGGCAACCGGACGAACCGATCGCCGGTCAGCCGGTCCAACTGCTGACGGACCTGCTCGCAGCCCTCGTCGTTGTTCGGGTCGATGACGACCCAGTTCCCGCTGTCGGCGAGCACGGCGTCCACCACGGCGGCCGCGTGCGGTCCGGTCTGCGCCAGCTCGGTGGTAACCGGGTGCATCGCCAGCACGCCGAACGTGCCGAAGCCGATGTCGTAGCGGTCGCGTAGCTGTGCCGGCGTCGGGGCGTCCGGCGAGGTGAGGACGTCCACCTCGGGACTGCCGACGACGAAGATCCGGTTCGTCTCCTCGCCGAGTTGCCGCAGCCGGCTGCGAGCGTCGTCGTTGGCGACCAGGTGGATGTGCGCGTGTTTGGAGATGGAGTGGCGGATCGTGTCGTCGATGGTGCCGGACACCTCGCCGCCCTCGATGTGGATCACGCGCACGTTGGCCAGCGAGCCGACCAGGGCGCCGGCCAGAGCCTCCACCCGGTCGCCGTGCACCACGATCGCGTCCGGCCGTTCCTCGTGCACCAGCCGGGCGAGCGCCTGCACGGTGTTGGCCAGCACGAGGGCCATCGGCTCGCCGTCCACCTGATTGGGGATCAGGTGCAGCCGGCGCAGTCCCGCCCGTTCGATCTCCCGCACGGTGTAGCCGTAGCGGCGCAACAGGTGCATACCGGTGACCACGACCCGGGCGCCGAGTTGCGGGCTGTCCTGGACGGCGGTCATGAGTTCGCGCAGTTTTCCGAAATCCGCCCTGGTGCCGGTGACGAACAGGATCTCGCGCCCGCCGTCGACCGGATCGAGCACCGGATCAAGCGTTGACAAGGTCGCCCCACCCGACTTGGACGTCGGCGGCCAGGTCGCGGGCCGCGGTCCGCCCCAGCACCGCCTCGTAGTCGGCGGCCCTGATCTCACCGGTGCCCGGCCGCTTCACCCACGTGTTGGCCGTGGTGAGCGCGGCACCGGCGGGGATGGCCTCGGTGGTCACGACGCAGGCGTAGGCGAAGTCGATGGTGGGCTGCTCGGCGGCCAGGATCTCCTTGCTGCCGCCGAGTGCGGCGTGGATCAACCGGGAACCCTCGACCAGCCGGGCGAACTCGTCCGGTGTGGACGACACCGGGATGTCCGGGCCCGGCCAGCCCAGGTCCGATGTGAAGTGACGCTCCAGCACCCGGGCGCCCAGCGGCACCGCGCCCAGGCACGGGTAGATCGACGTGGTGTGGTCGGACAGGCCGAGTACCGCGTCCGGGAACGCGGCGCCCAGCTCGGCCAGCGCGCCGAGCCGGACGAGTTCCGGCGGGGTGGGATACAGGGATGTGCAGTGCAGCACCGCGAAGCCGACACCGGCCGCGCGCAGGATCTCCACCGCCGGCCGCACCGACGCGATGTCGTTCATCCCGGTGGAGAGGATCACCGGCTTGCCGAATCCCGCGACATGCCTGATCAACGGGTAGTTGTTGCACTCACCGGAGCCGATCTTGAACGCGGCCACGTCCAGCGCGGCGAGCCGGTCGGCGGCGGCCCGGGAGAACGGCGTCGACAGGAACACCATGCCGCGTTCCTCGGCGTGCACCTTGAGATCGCGTTCGTCCTGTTCGGACAGTGCGCAGCGGCGCATCATCGCGTAGATCGGCTCGTCCGCGTTGCCGGGCACGACGTCGTTCGGGATCATCTCGTCCGCGACGACGTGGGTCTGGAACTTGACGCACTCCACGCCGGCGGCTGCGGCATCGTCGACCATCCGGTGTGCCTTCGCGGGATCGCCCTCGTGGTTGATCCCGATCTCCGCCACCACCAGCGGCGGATGTTCGGTCCCGACCTCGCGATCACCGATGCGAAAGGACACCGAAACCTCCGGACGAAACAGGGCACGAAGTCGTGGATGTCGTGCCGATATCACGGTTTGCCACCGGCGAACCCGGTGAAACTCACCGACCGACCACGAGCCGAGGTCAGCGGGTCATCGCCCGGGACGGTAGCACCATGCTCGTTGACCTGCGGATAGTCCTTGAATGACCGCCGGTTGGCCCGTCGCGGGCCGGACACCCTTGCTGGCCAGGCATGATGCCGGTGGTCGCGGCGGGTAGATGTCCGACGAACCGCCTGAAAGGGTCGACATGGTCGACATTCGGTTCGGGGACGTTCCGTCAAACTTAGTGTTTTCCCAGGTTTGGCGCCCGGTCCTCAGTCGACGCACAGTCGGCTCCGGCAGAATGATCCGCACGATGCCGATTCCCTCATCCGCAACGCCGCTGGTGCGGCACTGGCTGTGCACGGTGTTGCTGGTGGCCGGGGTCACGCTGCGCGCGGTGACGTGGCTGGCCTACCAGCCGGCGCTGATCTACACCGACTCGTACTCCTATCTCTACAACGTGCAGCCGTTGAATCCGCAGTATCTCCAACCGATCGGCTACCCGCTGTTCGTGCTCAAGCCGCTGCTCCCGCTCGGCGGTCTCGCGCTGGTCAGTGCCGTTCAGCACGTGGCGGGCATCGGCATGGCGCTGCTGCTCTACCGGGTGGCGCTGCGCTGTGGCGTGCGGCCATGGCTGGCGGCACTGGCCACCGCTCCGGTGCTGCTGGACGCGTACCAGCTTCAGATCGAGCAGAACATCCTGTCCGACGTCTGGCTCCAGGTACTGCTGGTCGTCCTGCTGTGGCTGCTGGTCGGTCGCGCGAAGCTGCCGGGGCCACGGCTGGCGGCGCTGGTCGGTCTTGCGGTCGGTCTGGCCATGACCATCCGAATAGTCGCGATCGTGCTGATCGTGCCGGTCGCCCTGTACCTCCTGATCACCGGGCGGCAGTGGCGGGTGCCGGGGGGCTGGCGCCGGATCGCGGTGCGGCTCGGGGCGCTGGTCGGCGTGTTCGCGCTGATCGTGGTGGGCTACGCGGGTTATTTCGACCTCAAGGCCGGCTACTGGGGCCTGAACACCGCCTCCGGAAACTCGATCTACGGCCGGACCGCCGAGGTCGCGGACTGCTCGAAGCTGAACCTGGACAGCGTGCTCGCCCAGCTCTGCCCGAAGGAACCACTCGGGCAGCGACTGGGCACGAACTACTACGCGCACGCCGACGTCCTCATTCCGAACTGGCCCGGTTATGTGCCGCCCGGGGAGACGGCGTACGACCTGGACCGGCAGTTCGCCACGCGCGTGATCGAGAAACAGCCGTTCGACGTCCTGACGGCGATCCTGACCGACTTCGGCAAGGGCTTCCTGCCGGCGCACTTCGTGCTGTCCGGCGATCCGCAGAACTCGCTGTGGCAGTTCCAGCCGTACTTCCCCGTCTACACCCAGGATCCGAGCGACACGACGACCAATCCGTTCACGCAGGAGAACGATCTCGCCGTCCAGTTCGGCGGCCGGGGGCTTTCCCTGAACGCCGGGCTGGCCCGGTTCCTCTCCGACTACCAGCGGCACGGCTACACCCCGGGCACAGTGCTGGGCGTGTTCGCGCTGATCGGGTTGGTCGCCGGGTTCACCGGCAGGGGAAGGAGATCCGGGCTCGCCGGGGCGACCCTGTTCACCACGGCCGTCGGCCTGTCGGTGCTCGGGCTGGCCGCGGTCTTCGAGTTCTCCTGGCGCTACCAGTTGCCGGGACTCGTGGTGTTCCCGTTGGCCGCCGCACTCGGCATCACGGCGTTGACCCACCGGCGTGCCGCTGATTGAGCTTGGCCAGCATCCGGTTGTAGGCGGCCAGGGTGGCATCGTCGTCGTCGATATCGGCCTCGGAGTCCGGGTCGACGGCGTCGACGCCGAGATTGGCCAATGTGGACCGTCGGGCCGCCTCGAGCCACTTGCCGGTGTCGTTCTGCCGCTCGGTGTCGCGCATCCACTGCGCCACGACGAGCACCGTCACCGCGAACATCAGCCCGTCGCCGACCACCCACATGATGCCGCCGCCGGTATGGATGTCGGACAGCGCGTACGAACCCTGCGGCCGCGTCGTCATCATCAGCAGCACGCCGACCACCGTGTCCACCGTCATCCCCAGGAACAGCAGGCACACCCGCAGCGGATACGACAACTGGCGGGTGAGTGGCTCGTGCGCCAGCAGCGGCAGGAAGAACAGGTAACCGCTGCCCAGGTACAGCACGATCTCCAGTTCGTGCAGCCACAGGTGGGTCGCCATCGACTGCATGAAACCGGTCAGGTGCGTGCCGATGAGCACCGCCGTGTAGACGGCCAGTGCGAGCAGCGGGAAGGTGATGACCGACACGACACGTGACCGCACCAGTCGCGCCAACCGGCCGGTGGCCAGCAGACGGATCGGCTGGCCGAGAATGACCAGCACCGGCACCACCATGATCAACAGCAGGTGTTCGATCATGTGCAGCCAGAACGACTCGTGGCCGTAGACGTCGATCGAGCTCTGCACCGTCACGGCGAGGACCGCGAGCGCGCCCAGGAACGACAGCGTGCGGCCGATCGGCCAGTGGCGGTGGCGCGTCCGATACAGGTACAGGCCGGCGGTCACGAGCAGTACCGCGTCGGTGACCGGGGTCACGTGCCACGTGCCCAGTGCCGTACCCCACGTCAACGGGGGCAGGCCCGCCATCTCCATCGTGCCTCCACAGCCAACAACCTTGGGTTACGGTAACTCGCGGCCACATCACGAGAGGAGCCGCGGGGCATGCTGCCGACTCCTGTCAATCTGGCCACCGCCGCGGCCAACGTCGTCGCGATGGTGTTCGGTGACGGGCTCGCCGATCTGCGGCCGGTCCCCAGAACGCTGATCGACAGCGGCCCGCGCCGTTCGGTCTACCGGTTGACATCCGACGCCGTGGCCGACGGTCCGCCGGTGCTGCTGGTGCCGCCGCTGGCCGCGCCTGCCCTGTGCTTCGACCTGCGGCGCGGGTGCAGCCTGGCCGAACACCTGGTCGGCCAGGGACGCCGGGCGTACCTGGTGGACTACGGCACCATCGCGTTCGCCGACCGTGGCCTTGGCATCGAGCACTGGGTGGACGACGTGCTGCCGCGCGCGATCATGGCGGCCAGCGCGGATGCCGGTGACCAGCCGGTGCACCTGGTCGGCTGGTGTCTCGGCGGGATCTTCTCGCTGCTGACCACGGCCGACCGGCCGGACCTGCCGGTGGCGTCCGTCACGGCGATCGCCAGCCCGGTCGACTTCACGGCGATCCCGCTGGTGGCGCCGATCCGGCCACTGGCCGACCTGACCAACGGCCTGCTGCTCACCGGCGCCTACCGGGTGTTGGGCAACGCGCCCCGGCAGTTGGTGAAGCTGGCGTACCAACTGTCCGCGTTCGACAAGTACGTCACCAAGCCGATCGCCATCCTCCGCAACCTCGACGACCGCGAGTTCCTGGCCCAGATCGAGGCCGTCGACCGGTTCACGGACAACATGATCGCGTATCCCGGCCGCACGTTCGGCCAGCTCTACCACCGGTTCTTCCGCGCCAACGACCTGGCCGACGGCACGGTGACGATGGACGGCCGGATCATCTCGCTGTCCGATATCAAGATCCCGGCGCTGGTCATCGCGGGCGCCGGTGACGGCATCGCGCCGGAACGCGCGGTGCACCGGCTGGTCGACGTGCTCGACCGGTCGCCCGAGGTCCGGTTCGAGGTGTGTCCTGGCGGCCATCTCGGTGTGCTGACCGGCCGGGCCGCCCGGGACACCACCTGGCGGCACATCGACGGGTTTCTCGGTTAGGGCACCGCGATCGACACGTACTTGTCCTCCAGGTACTCGTCGATCCCGACCCGGCCGCCCTCCCGGCCGACGCCGGACTGCTTGACCCCGCCGAACGGTGCCGCCGCATTGGACACGATGCCCTGGTTCAGCCCGACCATGCCGGACTCCAGCCGTTCCGCCACCCGCAGCGCCCGGTCCAGGTCCCGGGTGAAGACGTAGCTGACCAGGCCGTACTCGGTGTCGTTCGCGGCGGCGACGGCCTCGTCCTCGGTGTCGAACACGAAGATCGGCGCGACCGGCCCGAAGATCTCCTCGTGCCGCAGTTCCGCCTCGGCCGGCACGTCCGCCAGGACGGTCGGCTGGAAGAAGTGGCCGGCGCCCTCGATCGCGCCGCCACCGAGCAGCAGTCGGGCGCCCCGGCCGGTCGCGTCGGTGACCAGCCGCCCCACCTTGGTTACGGCGTCGTCATCGATCAGCGGCCCGATCCGCACGCCGTCCTCGGTACCGCGCCCGATCCGCAGGTCCGCCATCCGCGCGACGAGCCGGTCCGTGAACTCGCCCGCGATCTCGCGCTGCACGTGGAACCGGTTGGCCGCGGTGCACGCCTCGCCGATGTTGCGCAGCTTCGCCAGTAGCGCGCCCTCGACGGCCGCGTCCAGGTCGGCGTCCGCGAACACCAGGAACGGCGCGTTGCCGCCCAGTTCCATGGACACCCGCAGCACGCCCTGCGCCGCCTGCGCGATCAGTTTCCGACCGACCTCAGTCGACCCGGTGAACGACAGCTTCCGCGCCCGGGGATCGGCGATCAGCGGTGCCATCACGCCGTTCGCGTTGGTCGTGGTGACGACGTTCAACACGCCGTCCGGCAGTCCGGCCTCGGTCAGCACGTCGGCCAGCGCCAGCATGGACAGCGGCGTCTGGCCCGCCGGCTTGATCACCATCGTGCAGCCGGCCGCGATCGCCGGGCCGATCTTGCGGGTGCCCATCGCCATCGGGAAGTTCCACGGCGTGATCAGCAGGCACGGCCCGACCGGCTGGCGCAGCACGAGCAGGCGCGACTGCCCATTGGGCGCCACCGCGTAGCCGCCGTCGATGCGGACGGCCTCCTCGGCGAACCAGCGGAAGAAGTCGGCGGCGTAGGCGATCTCGCCGCGCGATTCGGCCACCGGCTTGCCCATTTCCAGCGTCATCAGCAGCGCGAGATCGTCGGTCCGCTCGGTGAGCAGTTCGTAGGCCCTGCGCAGGATTTCGCCGCGTTCGCGGGGCGGGCACGCGGCCCAGCTCGCCTGCGCGGTCACGGCCGCGTCCAGGGCGGCCCGGCCGTCCTCGGCGGCCGCGTTCGCGACCGCGCACAGCGTCGCGCCGGTGGCCGGATCGGTGACGTCGAACGTGGCGCCGCTGCCGGCCGGCCGCCATTTCCCCGCGATGAACAGCTCTTTCGGCACCCGGGCGATGATCTCGGCCTCTCGCTGGCTCATACGTGCCAGTACACCACCGCCCGGGACCGGCCGCAGCGAACTGTGCGCTACCGAGCTATGAAGTAACTGACGACATGCGCCGGGAACAACAGCACCCCGTGGCACTCGGCCACCGACGGCTCGTCGCCGGCCTCGGCGAGGTTCCCGGCGGCCGACCAGAAGTCCAGATCGTCCGAGCACTGGGCGATCACCTGGAACGTGCCCGGCGCGTCGTCACAGAACGCCTCGACGCCCTGACCGAGGCTGATGTCGAAGAAGACCACGGAGCAGTCCGGTTCGTCAGCGCTGGCCGAACTGGTCGTGGCGATACCGCTCAGACAGCCGAGAATGATCGTCAATACGGCGACAACGGCGATGCTGATTCGTGTGGACACGATGAACTCCTTTGCGTAGAGCCGAATAACCTGGCGGGGCCATTCGACCTCAAACTACGCATCGGAAAGAATTGCCCACAATTCATCGGGCGGGTGGCTTCTTCACCACCGATGGTGATGTCGGTAGTCGTCGCGCACCTCAGAATCACTCGATGGGAACCGGCATTGGTATGTCCAGTCGGTCTTGCGCCACCTGCCGGGTGACCGGGTGTGCCGCACCGCCACCGCCACCGCCGAGACCGCCGACGGCTGGCCCGTCGTGGCCACTGGATCACGTCCACCGCTTCGATCAGGGGCGGGTGTAGTTCCGGTGGTCCGCGACGGCCTGGTAATCGGTCTCGTCCAGCAGGTGACACCACGGCCCGGCCGCGCCATCGGTGTAGCGCAGCCGGCTTGCGCTGTGCCATCCCGCGACTTCCACCCAGGCCGCGCGGAGATCACGCACCGTCTCCAGCGCAGGCATCAGGTCCGTGTCGCGGGACACCAGGATTGCCACGTCGTAGCTCCTGATGATCGCCAGCCGGACCAGATCGACAGCCAACGCCACGTCCACGCCCTTCTCCGACACCACGAGTACGCCGTTGTCGGTGCGGTAGTTCAGCGGCCGGCGAATCACGGTCACCAAGCTGTCACGGGTCCAGCGGTCGGCTTGCCGGTCGTTGGCCGCCGCCGCAGTGGCCTGTCGGTCCGGGCTGGGGCGGCCCCGGTACACGCGGACGTCGGTAAGCTCACTGGGGCGGTTGCGCCGAGATACCAACAGCTTGGCCAACTCAAGCGGATCGACCTGGCCCGCATGGCCCGGCGCGTGGGCGGGGTGGAAGCAACGACGTGCCGAGCCTTGGACGTTCTGGTAATCGATGAACACCGCGACACGATCGGCAGGCTGGTCAGGCACAACACCTACCCGCAAAAAAACCCCGCCAGTCCCGGAGGACGGCGGGGAGGAATGTCACCATCGTAGCTTCTTCCCCTGCTCGTGTCCATTCGGCTGGATCACACTACTTCCGGGCTCGGACAGTGGCACTTCGTCCTGTCCGGGCGCGCTGGCGTGCCGCGCGGATGGCAGTCTTGGACCGGTCTTGCCGTGGTGGCCGGACCAGGTAGCCTAACGGTGTTCGGTTTAGGGAGGTGGACGGCACGGACGGATCAGGGCGCGTCACGACGGCGGTGGTGCTCCGCGAGGTCGGCAGCCCGATGCGGCCGGAGTCGGTCACGCTGCGGGCGCCGGCCGACGGCGAGGTGCTGGTACGGGTGGCCGCGGCCAGCCTGTGCCATTCCGACCTGTCGCTGGCCACCGGCGTGCTCACCCAGCCACTGCCGGCCGTGCTCGGCCACGAGGCCTCGGGCACGGTCACCGAACTCGGGCCGGGCGTGACCGGGCTCGCGGTTGGCGATCCGGTGCTGCTGCTGTGGAATCCGCCGTGCCGGGACTGCTGGTACTGCCGGCACGACGAGCCCCACCTGTGCGAGCACGCGGCCGACCGGATCGGCACGCCCTACGGCTGGGACGCCACCGGAACGCCGCTGTACCCCGGCCTGTCCACCGCCGCGTTCGCCGGCCACACCGTGGTGCCCGCCGCCGCCTGTTTCCCGCTGCCGCAGGACATTCCGCTCGACCTGGCCGCGTTGCTCGGCTGCGCCGTCACCACCGGCGTCGGTGCCGTGCTGACCACGGCCGGCGTGCGGGCGGGGGAGTCGGTGGTCGTCGTCGGCCTCGGTGGGGTGGGCCTGGCCGCGGTGTCCGGCGCCCGGATCGCCGGCGCCGACCCGATCATCGCCGTCGACACGGTCGAGCCGAAACTGGCCACAGCTCGTGCTTTCGGTGCCACGCATGCCTTTCCGGCCGGCCGCGAGGTCCGGGACCAGGTTCGCGACCTGACCGGCGACCGGGGCGCCGATCACGTCTTCGACTGTGTCGGCCTGGCGAAGACCATCAAGGACAGTTGGCGGCTGGCCCGGCGCGGTGGCGCGCTCACCGTGGTGGGTATCGGGGCCCGGTCCGAGGTGGTGGAGTTCTCGTCCCTGGAGCTGTTCCACTTCGCCCGCCGGATCCTGCCGTGCATGAACGGTTCGCTGGACGCCCGCCGTGACCTGCCCGGCTATTTCGACCGTGTGCGCAACGGCGAACTGGATCTCGGCGCCATGATCAGCCGTACGGTCGATCTGGCCGGCGTGCAGGAGGGTTTCGACGACCTGGCCGCCGGCCGGGTCATCCGGGTGCTGGTCCACCCGACGACCGACGAGAAGGAGTAGGCGTGAGCGAGCTTGCGAGCGAACAATTCAGCACAGCACGGCCCCGTCACGAGGGCGCCGAGCGCAGCGAGGTGTCATCGTGACGGAACGGGTAGCGATCGTGACCGGGGCCGCGCGGGGGATCGGCGCCGCGACGGCACGTCGCCTTGCCAAGGACGGCATGGCGGTGGCCGTACTCGACCTGGTCGTCGACGAGTCGGTGGCCAAGGAGATCGAGGCGGCCGGCGGCCGGGCCATCGCGGTCGGCGCCGACGTCAGTGCCGAGGATCAGGTCGAGGCCGCCGTCGCCGAGGTGGTCGAACGGCTGGGCGCGCCGACCGTGCTGGTCAACAATGCCGGCGTACTGCGGGACAACCTGCTGTTCAAGATGTCGGTCGACGACTGGGACACGGTGCTCGGCGTGCACCTGCGGGGCGCGTTCCTGATGTCGAGGGCCGTGCAGGGGCACATGGTCGAGGCGCAGTGGGGCCGGATCGTGAACCTGTCGTCCACGTCCGCGCTGGGCAACCGCGGGCAGGTGAACTACTCGGCGGCCAAGGCCGGCATGCAGGGCTTTACGAAGACGCTGGCCATCGAACTAGGCAAGTTCGGCGTCACGGCGAACGCGATCGCACCCGGTTTCATCGTCACCGAGATGACCAAGGCGACGGCCGAGCGGATGAATATTTCCTTCGAGGACATGCAGAAGGGCGCCGCCAGCCAGATTCCGGTCGCCAGGGTCGGTCGCCCGGAGGACATCGCGCACACGGTGTCGTTCCTGGTCAGCGAGGACGCGGGGTTCGTCTCCGGTCAGGTGATCTACGTGGCGGGCGGTCCGAAGGACTGAATCGCGGCCTGCCGGCGGCGGGAAGTGTAGACGATCAGCACGACGAGGATCGTGCCGAGGACGGCCGACGCGCCGATCGTGCCGTAGCCGAGCCCACCGACGCCAACAGGCTTGCTGAAGAAGTCGCCTGCCGACGCCCCGAGCGGCCGGGTCAGCACGAACGCCAGCCAGAACAGCAGCGTGTTCGAAACGGCGGTGTACCGCATCGCGATGGTGATCAGGATCAGCACGCCGCTGATCACCAGCGCGGTGCCGCCGAAGCCGAGGCCGGTGTCATCGGCGAGAAAGTCGCCCAGCGAGGTGCCCAGGGTGTTCGAGAACAGGATCGCCGTCCAGTACAGCAGTTCGCCGCCGAACGTCTGGATCCGCTGGACGTTGAACGGATGCCCGGACAGCTTCCAGACCGCGAACACGATCGCCAGCGCGGTGATCAGGACCGCGGCACCGTTGGCGTAGCCGAGGCCGGCGGTGCGGTTCATGAGGTCGGACATGGTCGTGCCGGCCGTGCTGGTGGACAGGATCACCGTCCAGTACAGCACCGGGTGGAACGCCTTCGCGGCCAACTGGGTCACCACGCTCGCCAGGAACAACCCGACCAGGATCGCGGAACTGACCAGGTAGCCGACGTGCAGCGTCTGCGCCAGCAGGTCGCCCGCCGTCTCACCGAGCGTGGTGGCGGCGATCTTCATGATCCAGAAGACCAAGGTGACCCTGGGTAGTTTCGGGGCGCTCGACTGTGACACGTGATCATCGAAGCGCACCAGGACCGGCCGCTACCGCGTTCTCGGCCGCTACCACACGATCTAGTGGATTTACATCAGTGGCGGCACGACCGCCTCGATCAGGTGTGGTCCCGGTTCGGCGGTCGCGCGACGGAACTGGTCGGCCAGTTCCTCGGCCGTCCGCGCCCGGCTGGCCGGCACGCCCATTCCGGTTGCCAGCGCCACGAAGTCCAGGTCCGGCCGGGACAGGTCCAGCAGGCTCGCCGCGCGCTCGCCGCCGCTCTCGGCGCCGACCCGTTGCAGTTCCATCCGCAGGATCGCGTACGCGCGGTTGGCCAGCACGACCGTCGTGATGTCCAGGCCCTCCCTGGCGTGCGTCCACAACGCGGACAGCGTGTACATCGCGCTGCCGTCGGCTTCCAGGCAGATCACTGGCCGGTCCGGGCAGGCCACTGCGGCACCGGTCGCCGCCGGCAGGCCCTGGCCGATCGCGCCGCCGGTCAGCGTCAGCACGTCGTGCGGCGGCGCGCCGGCGGTCGCCTGCGGCACCAGCACGCCGGACGTGTTCGCCTCGTCCGCGATGATCGCGTTCTCAGGCATCAGCGCGCCGATGACATCCGCCCAGTTCTGCGGCGTGAGATCACCGGTCGGCAGGTCCGGCCGGCGGGCCGGCGCACGGACCGGCCCGGCACCATTGGCCAGCAGATCGGCCAGGCTCGCCAGCGCGCCGGCCGCGTCCTGGACGACGTCGGCCAGGGTGTGCACCGTGCAGCCGTCCGGTACCAGATCGCTGGCCTTGCCCGGATACGCGAAGAACGACACCGGTGACTTCGCGCCGACCAGCACGAGATGCTTCGTGCCCTCCAGTTGCA